>Ga0326727_10001127_pt1 | contig 102659 bp, 75 predicted proteins | sample MB2enrmetagenome_FD_207643 | JGI IMG/M metagenome (GOLD analysis project Ga0326727, IMG submission 207643) | Lab enriched peat soil microbial communities from McLean, Ithaca, NY, United States - MB29MY | ecosystem: Environmental > Terrestrial > Soil > Wetlands > Peat | place: USA: New York... | reverse complement strand
CAATGGATCAGCGACGCAAAAGAACACTAACGAGGCAGGGCCTCAGAGCGGCAAGGCATATCGAGGGCGCGCCAAACGTCTCAAGATCTACCTCGCCTTGCCGGTCTGAGGCCCTGCCTCGTTAGTTGATATGCACATTGAGGCGGTCCGGGCGGCCACGTCGGAGGCAACTAAAGCCCTATTCGCAGATGAACAAAAGCCCTAATTTGCGCTCTGCACTGGACGCCTGGTCGGCGCTCAGGTTGTTTATCGGACGTCACTGGCCGGGCGCCAGTGAGCGTTACCCGAAATAGTATATGCCCAAGTTCCACATCTTGCTTCTGACCGCGCTCGGTTTCCTGCTCCTCGCCAGCATGTCCACGGCTCGGAATCCGGGTCGGAGACTGGGAGTGGCAGCCGGCGGGAACGATTTATGCTCCCTCACTTTCGGCGGTGGGTCGCGCGCTGAGGCAACACCCACCCATTGGCGGGCGGGATGGGCAGAACGCCCGGAACCCGCTCCCTTGAAGTCATTATATGAGTAAAGTTCTAGGTCCTTTCCAATCCGGCCGCGTCGGCAATGTCGTCTTCCGGATGACCCGCACCGGCTTGGTCGCCTCCCAGTACGTTGTGCCTCGGAATCCGCGACTGCCAAAGCAGCAGTTGGAACGAGCCAAGTTTGGCATGGTCTCCGGGTCCTGGCGCGGGCTCAACCCCGAAGATCAAGACGCCTGGTGCCTGGGCGGCGCCGACCCCTATACCATGAGCCGCCTTGGCCGCACCACGCCCCTGCCCGGGTACCATTATTACACCCGCATCAACAACGCCCGCGCGGCCATCGGTCTGAGCCGGTTCAATCGTCCGCCTGTAATTCCTTCCTTCGGCCTCAATACGACCGGCCCCCTGGCCATCACCATCACCGCCGGTATCGTTAACCTCAAGCTCCCCGTGGTCAGCCTGCCGACCCAGTACGTCCTGGTGGAGGGCGCGGCCCCTTGCAGCGCCGGAATCCGTTACGCCCGGCACTACCCCTTCCTGGGGTTCCTGCCCGAGCCCGTTGACGGCTTTAGCGACATCACGGCGCTTTACGTTGATTGGTATGGCGTGCCCCCCGTGGGCGCGGCCATCATGATCCGCACCCGCCAGCATATTGATGGGTGGACGGATAACCCGATTGTGACCAGGGCCATTGTCCGGCCCGGCTAACCCGGCCCGGCAGCCGTGCGCCGGACTGGAGTATTGGAGTGCTGAAGTGCTGGGAAACCCAATACTCCAGCACTCCAGCACTCCGTTTTGCTATCAGGTGTGTTGGACGAATCCGCAGTATTCTCGCCTGCGATCAGGTGCTCTGAGGCTTCCCCCTGGGTCTTCCGCTCCCGCCCTGCCACAGTCCTCGTCCATCACGGGTAGCCGCTGCCACCGTCTGCTCTAGCTCGTCCCTCCGTTGTCCCTCCGTTCTCCCTCCGTCCTCCCTCCGTTCAAGAATGGAGGTAGGACGGAGGGAGGACGGAGGGAGAACGGAGGGACAATGGAGGGACTAGCGCGATCGTATGGCTAAGCAAGCCTCAGCATTCCTGAGCCCGTGGCTAGGATTGGGGCTCGGGACGAGGAATTAGCGTATGCCGATGCGCTCTGGAAGGCACCCAAGGACCAACGCTCAAGTCATCTCTGCAAGCATTTGCCGCTAAGTGCTTTATGCCTCGACCCGACGCTCCTCCGGGGACCACTGAGCGACGGGACAACAGCCCCTAACGTTGCCCGATTCGCCTGCCCTACAGCTCATTCGCAGGAACTTTGAAGCTCTGACTCCCCGGCTGTATTTCCTTCACCACCGTGCGAGTACCCGCGAGCACTTTCAGCGTGAACGCGCCGGTGCTCTTCACTGTGATTTCGCACGGGTCTGTGAGGGAAGAACGGGCCGCGCAGATCAGATCGGCCTTGGAGCCGCCGAGCTGAAGGTTCTCCAGGCCATGCCGTTCCGGGCGGCGGATGCGCCAGGTGATCGTGTTGGCGGGCGCGTCGAGCTGAAAGCCGAGCATGTACTCGATCAGGTTGGCGACCGGCCCGATGCCGCCCCAGCCTACAAAGTCCCGTGCGCCATATCCCACCGGCTTATCGGGCGCAAGGTTCTCCATGATGGTGCCCTGGTCGCCGTACGCCTTCAGGCAGGCGCCATAATACTTTTCTGCCAGCTCCTGCACGAACTCCTGCTGGCCGGTCACGGCGAGCCCTTCCTGGACCATGCACTGCGTTGATGGCCAAACCGCGCCTTTCCAATACTGCCCGTTGTCCGCGTTGTACCCGTTGCTGTCGGCGGAGAGGCTGGGGATGCCGCTCGATCGGTTGAAGGAAGCAGGGTTCTTCAGCTCGCTGATGATGCCCGGGAGCCGTTCCGCGGGCACCAGCTCCGCCATCAGCGGCCAGAACATGTGCACATGCTTGCAGAGGACTCCGGGCTGAAGCTCGGTGATAAACCTCCCGTCCTTGGTGATATCGTTGTAGAGCCGGTGCCGCTCATCCCAAAGCTTGTCGTTGACCAGCGCCTTGATTTCCTCGTGTTGCTGGTCGAAGAAGCATTTGAGGTCGGCGCGGCCGAGTTCGTGGGCGATGCGGGACAAGTAGAGCGCGGCCAGGCCCTGGTACGAAGTGGCCGAAGCAGCGTAATACATCAAGTCGTTGCGGGGCGAGTCATCAGCCTCGTTCTGGCCCCTCACCCAGTAAAGGCCGTTCTCGCGACGCTGGTAGGTCATCCACCACTCATAGTGCTTCACCAGCGGGAGGATGACGCGCCTCAGCCGCTTCTTGTCGTTGGTGGCCTGATACCATTCCCACTCGGCCCAGGCGAACAACGGCGGGTTGACGGGGAAGATCACATAGACTTCGCGGTTCTCGCGGTCGGACTCGCGGCAGATGAAGCCGTTCTCATGCTGGCGCGCGTAACAGTTGTCCAGGCAGGTGATGAAGGGATAGGCCTGCGCGCCGTAGCGGGCGAAGTGCAGGATGAAACAGCTATCCCACACCATGGTGCTGCCCCAGGGGCCCCACGTTGGGTAGCCGAGCAGGTTGGCCACGGCTTGATGATCGAGCGCCTTGGGTGCGAAGACCCAAACGCGCAAAAGCGTGTCCCAGCAATACCAGTAAGCCGCCAGCGCCTCCGGGTGACCGTCCCACACCGGGACGGGGAATCGGCTCCTTATCTCGGCCAGCGCAGGCGGTGGGAGGGTCTTGTAGGCCTTCACGTCATACCAGGGAGAGATCGGCTCGGAGAGCTTGGGGACGACCGGCTGCATGTATTGCCAATGCGCACCCTCGCGAGGGTTGTGGTAGCGGCGCGCGTCGTCCGCCCCAAACTGGTTCCGAGGTTTGCCGGTGCTGAAGGTGGCCTCGGCCTGCAGGTTCGTATAATACTTGCGCGCGCCGTTCACTTCTTCGAACGGAGTCAGCCGCCAGTAATACCGCTTCTCCGGCACCAGGGCTAGACGGTAGCTCGTTTGGTTGTCGTTCAGGTCAGCATCCACCAGTGGCGCGCTGCATTGCGGATTGTCCGAGACGAGCAGGCGCACGTGCAGGAACGGCATCGGCGACACTGACTCAGGCCGAATCGGATAGTCCCAGCACAGCACCGCCGTCAGGAAGCTCTCGAGTACCGCGCCATTGGCGGGGGAGACAAGCCTCAGTGGTTGTTCGGTAGGAGGGATGGGTTGGGCCCATACGTCCAAGCCGCCAAGACACCAGAGCAGGCATGGCAAAACCGAGGAAGCACGCAGGCGCATGGTCAAATGCTTGCACTTCGCCTGGCCGTGTGGCCAGATCAAATCAGCCTGTCAGCCGCGGCAGCCAGCGGCCGTCGGATATGGTGGCCCTGGGCGACTGCAGCGGCTCCAATGACCCTTCCCAGATTAATGGCGATGCTGATGCCGCCTGGCTGGATACGGTTTGGGCGGGGTATTCCGGTCCGACCGCAGCCGTGACCGGCTTTAACGGGCGCGTTCAGACGGCCTATGCGAAGCATAACAAACGAATCAATGTCCTCTATGTGGACTGCCATGCCGCCTCCAGCTATCCCAGCCAGCTTACCTGGGGCCAGTTCTGGGGCATCTTCACTCCTGGGGTCTCACTCAGAACTCAAGGCACTACCCAGGTATCCAGTGCTCCCATCAGCACGGCTGCATACGACGCGCTGGAATGGTCTAACACACCGGAGTAATTGGACCCATTCCACCGTCAGAGCAAACAGGAACGGCGCGGCGGGGCTCATGGCGGAAAGATAGTCGAGTCTTGAGACCTCTGTGCCTACCCCGCGCCGTGATCATGTCTTTTATTCAACGGCGGATGCGGCTCCGACGGTCTCGCGGGCTTCGCGCATGATAATGTTTGCCATCAGGGTGTCGAACCAGCGGTAACCCAGGTCGCCGTTGTCCAGTTTCGGCAGCTTCGTCCGCACGATGTTGAGTGCGCGTTCCAAATCATCGCGTGCCTGATCCTTTTGGTTGAGCTTCTCGTGGGCCATCGCTGAGATAAAGTAGGTGTCCGCTTCGCACGCCGGTGCGTTGAGTTCCCGTGCATGCACGGCGGCTTTTTGCGATAGGGCCTCGGTGTTAAGGGCATCGTTGTAGCGGCCCGAGCGATATTCCGCCAGCCCCCGGGTCATCAATCGCCAATGCATCCAGTCTCCTTCCTTCGACAGGCTCACCGCGTGCGCGGCCAGTTTGGTGGCGCGAGCCAGATCATTCGTGTTCACTGCCGACGGCAGTAAGAGACAACTCTTGGCCGTCCGCTCGGCAACGGACGGATCGGTGGTCTGCTCGAACCGGTCCAGCATGGACTTGCAATGGTTCGTATAGTCATTGACGCGCCCTGACTGGATGAGCAGCGGCGTCAGCAGGTAGAGTTTCCAGTTCTGCGATTCGTTCAGATCTATGACCTCCGCCAGGTCGGAGGCGGCTTCCGCAAAACGGCCGGCTTGCGCCATCAGTTCCCACTGGTCGGTCCACTTGAGCCGCGTGAGTTCGAGGCGCTCAATGGCGACGTGGAAGAACTGCTTGGTCCAGTCAGTCAGGGGCATATTGAAAATGCCGTTCGTCATGGGGTAGCCGTTCGTCAATCCGGGCGGGCCTTTTGGTTTGAAGTCATTCCCGTGCGGGTTCCACAGTTTGACGGTGTCCGACGGGGCATCGTAGTCCAGCAGCGCGTAAGCGTGATGGGGCGACAAGCCCGGAGCCGAGGGTTTGACCGTGGCGCACACCATTAAGAGCCTGTTGCTGCTGGCGAACGCCATCCTCTGGCGCATCTGGGCCAGCTTGGACGCTGCGGTTTCCGGGTTACTGTCAAAGCCGAGCGTATAGACGCCAACCTTGTGGCCGGTGATATAGGACATGATCGGCTCCTCGGTGCCGCCTTTGGCAACCGCATCGAGGGCCACGTCGAAGCGTTTGCCGGGGGGCTTGCGCTCGTTGCGCGCCTGACCGATGGCCTTCTCGTAAAGATTGATCCAGGTACCGTCCTGGGTGTTCGCTGCGGCGAAGGCCAGTTCGGCGTCAGTCGGAGGAGGCACCGAGACAGCTCCGCCGGCCATCTTGACCAGGACATTGCCGTTGGACTGCACTTCAAACCAGGCAGCGACCTCGTGCGGGTCGCGATAGACCATGGCCCCCAGCGGGGCCAGGGTAAAGCAGTTGCCCATGCGGCCTTGATGGATGGTGCTCAACTGGGGTAGCCCGGAGGCAAACAGCTCGTGGTGCGTCACGCGGTTAATTCGCGCAAGGGACTGCCTGTAAATGGCCCACAGCTTGAGGTCTTTGTCATCGGCGAGCTTGCGAATGTGGTCCAGGGTAAGTGGCTGGACGTTAGTGATGGAACCAGCCCGGCGGAGCGCGGCCAGCGCGGCAGCCGCCGGCCCCTTGTTGGCCGGGTCTTCAATGGCCGCGTCCAATTCCTCCCTGGACAGAATCTGGTCGTGATTGGCGTCCCAGGTGGAGAAATTCGCGGCCACGACCTCAAGAAAGGGAGGCGCGGGTCTATTGGTGACCTCGTCGCTCCAAGCGGGCGCGGTAGCCAGAAGGAGGAGCCACATGGCTGGCAAAAAGCGATGCAAGGATCTACGCATGGGTGCGCACTTTCACCGCCGGCGCGCACCGAAGTCAGCGCAAGTGAGCGGGGATTGATTCACGGTGACGCGCAAGCTGGCCCCAGGCTGGCAGATAGGACCTACGGTGTCAAACGGCGGTGCCGCTGTGCGTCGTGCGGCTGCGACGCCGTCACCGCGCACCAGGAAGGCCGCCGGCGGTTCGATCAGGCAAGGCGCGAATCAATGGCGCCCGGGCCGCACGACCTCAAAGCCCGCCTCGGCAGCGGCTTGTGCCTGGCGGACATCATGCGTCATCAGGCGCTTCAGGCCGAGCTCCTCCATCGCCGCCAGATGCAACCGGTCTATCGAGCGGCAGTGAACGTCGCCGGCATTGCGATGCTGGCGGAGCGCGGTGCGAAAAAGCGCGGCAGGGAGAGCGCGAAACTCGTAAGGTGCTTGTTGGCGCAGCACGGCAAATCGAGCCTCCAATTGGCGCCAGGCCGGGCGGGTCAGATTCCCCGCCAGGTAGTCCGCTTTGAGCTGGACCCTCACTTCCAATTCCGCAAGCGCCGACACGGTTACCTCCGGCTCAAGGCTGATCGCTCGCAATATCTGGGAACTCTCCGGCTCAGGGCGAAAGACTTTTACCAGGCAGCTTGAATCAATGTAAATCAGGCGGACTCCTTCTCCCAGCGGTCCGCGCGGGCCCGGGCCAGGGCCGCATCGCTGCTCGGCACCATCCGGTTGCCCCACACCTTTTTCATCCACGCTGCGTGCGCTTCGGGGTTCCACCTCTTCCGCCTCCCCTTATCCTGCGCGATGCGCACCAGCTTGGCCACCGGCTTGGAGTCCCGGGTAATGAGGATTTCATCTTCCACCGCGAGCGCCGCCTCGGCCTCCGGCCAGCGCTGGCGCAAATCGCGGATCGTTATCGTCTTCACGGCCAAAGGATAACATGTTTCACACCGGCGTCAACGGCACAGATGAAGAAGCCACCACTATCTGCCGCCAATGTGGTTTTCTCAGGCCGGCCCGCGCCATTCGCGGCGCACGCGGCGGTATCCGGCATCCTCCAGCACCTCCGTCAAGGTGCCACGCTCGGCGGCGGTGACGAGGAACAGCCGCATGGCCTCGTCCGCCGCCTTGCGGGCCGCTTCGGGGGTGGGGCCGGAACTGGCCACGTCCAGCGGCATGGCGTGGCCTCTTTACGGCTTGATGTAGGCAGCGTAATGCGAGGGCTGGCCGGTTACCCAGGGCCGATAGGTGTTACAGAACTCGATGCGCTCGGCGACGGTTGGATGCGTGAACAGCCAGAGTTTCGTGATGATGCCGGGCCGCGAAATGACCAGCCTGTATTCCTGTGTCTTCACAAATGACATGGCTGCGGCGTGGTTGTTGCGCGTTAGCTCCAGCCCGAATCGGTCCGCCTCGTGTTCCAGGTGACGGCTGAAAGCCATGGGAATGGGCAAGCCGGCCAAAGCGACCATCAATACCAGGAGGAGAAGCAAAGGCAGCGCGGCAATGTCCGACAGGGAATTGAAGCCCAAACGAGCCTGGCATTTCGCGGCAAGATGTTCCCCCAGCACATGCACCACATATAGCAAGACCAGGATGAGGGCCGACGCGAACGCGATGTGTTTAACGGCGTGCCGCAGCACATAGTGCCCCATCTCATGGCCCAGTATGAACAGCAATTCATCTTCGTTGAGGGATTTGAGAGTCGTATCCCAGAGCACGATTCGCTTGGAACGGCCGAACCCAGTCACATAGGCGTTCATGGTTTTGGTATCCTCACTCATGTTGACTTCGTAAACGCGGCTGCCCGCAATGCCGCCCCGAGCCGCCTCGGCCACGATCTTTGATGCCAACGCTTTATTCTGCAACGGTTGCAAGTGATGGAACAGCGGGGCGATCACCAGCGGCTCGGCCCAGTTCAACGCGCACAGCGACGGCGCCGCCAGCAGCCCCACGTAAAGCCACCACCGTCGGGGGCTCTTCCGGATGACCCGCAGAGGCACCCAGCCTATCGCCAATACACCGGTCATCACCACCCCCGCACCTTTGGCATACTGATGCAGCCAGCGCCCAAGGGTCTGGTTGGACAGACCATATTGATGCGGGAAGACGAACCCAGCGTAGCAGTTCAACGGCAGACTGATCACGAAATAGAAGACGCCATACGCAATAGCATAGAGGGCGAAGGTGAGATACCATCGCCGACCCAATCGTTCCGCCCATGTTCGCAACCTCGCTGAGAATCCGGTGAAGAGGATGAGCGCCGGAACCAGCAACATCCATAGAATCTGGGCGCCGAGCTGCCACAGGCTTTCGTGGTAGTGGCCAAGCGCCTTCGCGCTCGGCTCAGGAACCGCCACCGGAGATGAGTCTGGTCGGGGCCGATGATCCTGGACCAGAACCTGAGAAGGCGGCGGCGAGGTTTGTTGGGGTTCGCCCGCCCGGACGGCGAGTGGCGCCAGCCATAGCACGGTCAGGCCTATGGCGCGGAGAGTTCGCCTGATGATCATACTGTTTCAATGAGATGTGACAAGGTAGCTGACTCTTTCTCACGCGTATTATCATGCGCGGGGCTGGGCGGGCACGCTGACGGGGAGGGACCATTCGTGGCATCCGATCTGGGCGGATGCTGCCTGTTCCCTTCGCTCAACGGAAGCCGCTCCCATGCGGCAGCCGTGCCAGCTCGATGAATTGGACCTGCCGACTCCGGCTCCGGCGCGAGAGAGCGGCTTGCAAATAAACTGAACCTTTTCTGGCGATTTGCATTCTACTGGCTGTAAATGCTGGCAGTGACGGAACCTGCAAAGTTGCCGGTGCACGAAGCCAAAGCGGGAGACCCCGCCGCCTGGGATGTCCTGTTCCGGCGCTACCAACTGCCCTTATACGTCTATGTATTTGAATTGGTGCGCAACGAGCAGACCAGCCTCGATCTGGTTCAGGAGGCTTTTATTGCCGCGGCCAGACATATCGGTTCTTTGCGGGACGACAACCGATTTGGTAGCTGGCTCTTCGGCATCGCCCATCAGAGGTGCATTCAGCTCTGGCGCGCAAAGAAGCGCGATGAAGTCCCGCTGGAAGAGGTCCCCGAGCTGCCGGCCGATGCGGAGGATGCGCCCGACGAGGTTCTTGTCCAGCACGAGGCCGAGGAACAGGTTTTGGCTCTGCTGGAGCGGCTTCCGGTGGATCAACGCTCGGCCCTGCTGCTGCATTGCGTCGAAGGTTTTGCCCTGCAGGAGATTGCTGAAATCACGGGCGTGCCGGTCGGCACGGTCAAATCGCGGCTGCATAACGCCAAGCGCGCGATGAGGAAGCTATTGGAACATCATGAAGACGCTTAGAGAACTGTTGTTGGAACGGCACCGCTCGGCGGAGCCGAAGCTGGACGTGGCCCGGGAAGAGTTCCTGGCTCAACTCGAGGGCGCGCGCACGCCCGTCCGCCGGGAGCGGCGCGGCTTCGAGCATCTGTGGCGTGATTACCTGCTTCCGCTGCGCTGGCACCTGGCGGGCATGAGCGCGGTGTGGCTGGTGATCCTGCTACTGAACGTTGACAGGTCACCGACCCAGGCGGCCCATGTCGCCAAGGCAACTGCCCCGGCCGCGGAGCTGGTTCTTACCGCGTTGCGTCAGCATCGCGAGGAGATACTGGAGCTTACGCAGCCGCCGCCCGCAGTGCCGGTGCCGGTGCCGCCGCGGCGCAGCGAACTTCTGTCCTTAACCGCAATCGCCTGAACTATGCAACAAGCTCAAAAGCCCTCAAGAATGCGCCGCGGGCTCATCGGACTGGCTTGGGGCGCCACACTCATCGCACTCCTTTACGCGGTCAGCGCCTGGCACGGGCGCCATGCCTGGAATGCCTACCGCACCTCCTACGAAGCTCACGTCGCCTCGCTTGATCTCAAGACCTATGTGCCAAAAGAGATTCCCGAGGCAGAGAACTTCGCCGCGATCCCGCTGGTGCGCGCCTGGTTCAACCCCCCCTACACCAATTCGGTCCTCGCCAGAGACCATTTCAGCCGAGTAGCGCCGACGAACGACGTCTCCCTGCTGTGCGTGAGGGGAGGGGACCAGCAGCACTTCTGCGATCTGGTCGCGTGGCGGGACGCCTTTGCGGAGGCCGACAGGGTCGCGGGGCCGGTCACTAACCGAGCCTCGTCGGGCCAGTTCGATGCCCGCTTGCGCGCCGAGGCCGCTCCGGCTGTGCTGGCGGGGCTTCGAGACGACGACGCCCTCTGGGACCAGTTGCGCCAGGCCAGCACGCGCGCGGGTGCCCGGTATTTCATCGAGTACAATTGGGACGACCCGTGGGCCATTCGCCTGCCGCACCTGGCCAGGATCAAGGGTTGCTGCCTGCGGCTGGAACTCAAAGCCTGCGCCGAGCTGGCATTGAATCAGTCCACCAACGCCCTGGGAGACATCAAGCTGGCGCTGTATTTGGCGGACACGTTGAAGGACGAGCCTTTCCTGATCTCCTGGCTGGTGCGAATAGTCAGTGTGCAGGCGGCCATTGGCCCGGTCTGGGAAGGCCTCGCCGAGCATCGCTGGTCAGATGGCCAATTGCAGGAGTTGGAGTCCTTCTTCGGGCGCTACGATTTTGCGCCGGGGTTGGAACGTTCACTCCACGGGGAACGTGCGGCAGGAATTATGACCGTGGACCTTATCGGAAGGAGAGATTTGCCCGAGATAGGCCTGCTTTACGAATCGAGCTGGCCCTTGGCTTTTTTGGCACGGTTCGCCCCGCCGAGCTGGCGCGATCGCGAGAAGCTGCAGTACTGCCGGCTGTTCGATCTGCAGTTCCATGGTGCATGGGATCTCGCAGACCGCCGGTTTTCGCCGAGCCAGGTCGTTTCCAACTCAGCGGCCTTACAGGCTGAAATCGCCGGTGGCTTGCAGGCGATCCTGCATCACGGGCTCATCGCCAGAATTCTGCTGCCGGCGTTGGGCCGAACGCCCTTCAAGGCGGCCACGGCCCAAACCTCTACGGACCAGGCGACGCTCGCCTGTGCGCTCGAGCGTTACCGGCTGGCGAACGGCGAGTTCCCGGTGGGACTGGGAGCCCTGAGCCCGAAATACATCGCCGCACTGCCCAACGATGTCGTCACTGGCGCGGCTTACCAATACCAGCGAACCGCTGACGGGCGGTTTACCCTCGCGTCGGTGGGCGGGGACGACAAGAACGTGGGGGGCACGTCGGACAAGGGACTCTTGAACCAGATGAAGCAATGGTTTGCCGTGAGGAAGGGGGATTGGAGCTGGAGCTATCCGTCCGACTGATGCGACGGCTGCGCAGCCGCACTTGCCTGCCACAACGTTGCCGTTGCATTGGACAAGAATGTCCGCGGCCCGATCGCCTTTTTGCTCGCTCCCGAATCCGCGCGGCGAATAGACTGACGAGTGGGATGCATTTTGGGGTTGCCAATCCGGGCTGGAACGCCTTACAGTCGCGTTGTCCGCAGCGTGGATGCCGATTGGGCAAGCTGCGAGCTTGCACGGCTGGTCAATCGTTATGAAGCGAAGTCTTTGATAAAGAGAATCATCCTATGAATAGAATCGCGCGCACTTGGTCCATGATGTCGGCTTGCTGGCAGGTTCTGAGGCAAGACACGAAGCTGCTGGTCTTCCCGCTGGTCTCCGGCGTGTGCTGCCTGCTGTTGCTGGCCTCGTTTGCCGCGCCACTCTACTTTACCAACCGCTGGCAGCCGCCCGGGGGCAATGCCGCCGCAACCCACCAGGCCGCGTATTACGGGGTGCTGTTCCTGTTCTACCTGTGCAACTACTTCGTGGTGATATTCTTCAACGCGGGGATCGTCGCCTGTGCCACCCTGCGGATGCGCGGGGGCAATCCTACCATTGGCGACGGGTTTCGCGCTGCGGCGGCGCGCCTGCCGGCGATTGCCGGGTGGGCGGTGGTGTCGGCGACGGTGGGTCTGATTCTGCGGCTCATCGAGGACCGGTCGAAATGGGTGGGGCGAATCGTCGCCGGGTTGCTGGGGGCGGCCTGGACGGTGGTGAGCTTCCTGGTGGTGCCGCTGCTGGTAGTGGAGAACAAGAACCCGATCACGGCGTTGCAGGAATCCACGGCGCTGTTGAAAAAGACCTGGGGCGAGCAAGTCGCCGGCAACTTTGGCTTCGGGCTGATGTTCTTCCTGCTGGCGCTGCCCGCCGTTGGGGTCATCGTGCTCAGCTTCTTTTCCGGCAATATCGCCATCATCGGCGGATGCATTGCCCTGGCGGTGGTCTATTTGATCGGGCTGGGCCTGGTGCAATCGGCGCTGCAATCCATCTTCCAGGCGGCGGTGTTCCTGTATGCTCGCGATGGACAGGTGCCGGAGGGATTCGAAGCCGAGTTGCTCGGGAACGCGATGCTGCGGAAGTAAGCGGCTGCCGGCGCGGCGGGGGCAGGAAAGGCTCTTCCATAGTTCGACGTCAGTTACACTAGAATAGGGTCCAACGGCTATCTACGGTGTGTCTCCGGCGTGACTCCGGTGTGTCGCCGGTGAGACTCGCCCGCGTGCTGCGGGCGGTTTCGTGGAATTGGTCAATTCAGATCGCTTCGTGTCCAGCCCCTAAACCCGTGCCGCCGCGCGGCGCTCCCGACGAGCGATTTCAGACCACTCAGGCGACCCCGGGGGCGGCCAGCTTGCTGGAGAAGCCGGCGATCTGCACCCAATAGATGATCCAGAAGACTATATAGACTGGGCCGCAAAGCAGAGACGAGACGCACATGACGAGGCCCATCGTCTGCCCCGGCTCGGGTTCTTCGGGTAGGCCGCGCTTGCGGAACTCCGCGCCCAACGACTTGGCCATGTTGAGCACCACGATGAACTGCCATACCAGGTTGAACAACGGAATTAGCATGAGCCAGACCATGCCGGGATTCATCGCACGGCACTCGGGCGAACACCGGTTGAGGGCCTTTTGGAGGGTGAGCAGGTAGAAGATCTTCGGCACCAACATTATGACGAAGATGATCAGCACCAGGGTGAGAATGCCTAGCCCGGCCAGGATGGGATGATTGGCTTCCTGCATAATATTCGTATGTCCTTCCGTCGTTCGAGTTGTTTCCGCCAGAACGCAGCCGGCCTCAGTGGCCACTGCGCCTTAGCTGTGTTAGAGCAGAAGGGCGTCGCGGTGTCCAGCACATTCCCGGCTTGCCGATACGGAAGCTTTGCTGCTAGAAGATGTCCTGCAACGACATGACACCCGCCACAACTGCCCCAGCCGAAGCTAAGCCGGCAGAAATCCAACAGGCCGCCCGCAACCCTTGGTGGTGGGTGCCGAGTCTCTACTTCTCGGAGGGCGTCCCCTACGTGATTGTGATGACCATGTCCGTGGTCATGTACAAGCGGCTCGGCATTTCGAACACCGACCTCGCGCTCTACACGAGCTGGCTCTATCTGCCCTGGGTGATCAAGCCGCTCTGGAGCCCGTTCGTGGACATCACGCGCACGAAGCGCTTCTGGGTGGTGGCCATGCAGTTCCTGATCTCTCTCGGCCTCGCGATGGTCGCTTACGCGGTGCGGGGCTCGGACTTCTTCAGGTGGTCGCTGTTCCTCTTCTGGATCATGGCCTTCGCGTCCTCCACGCATGACATTGCGGCGGACGGGTTCTATATGCTCGCGCTGTCCAAGCATGAGCAAGCCTGGTGGGTGGGCTTGCGCAGCACGTTTTACCGGACGGCCATGATCGTCGGCAGCGGCTTGCTGGTCGTGCTGGCGGGGGTGCTGGAAAGCAAGAACGGGCTGCCGCCGGTGGAAATCCCCGTGCGGGCGAGCGCCGCCGCGCAGGTGGTCTCTGCCTGGGACCCTGCCACCGTGAAGTTCCCGGCCCAGGAAGGCGAGCTGCACGTCGTCGCCCAGCCCGGCACTCTGAACATCGCGCTGGCCGATCGCAGCGCCGAAGAGGCCAAGGCCATTCTCGCTCAGGCCGAAGCCTGGAACCGCCAGCACGGCTTCATTGCCGAGGACAAGCTTGCGCTAGCCAAGGCCGATACGCACTCGACCTCCTGGTGGAAGGCCAATGTCTCCGGCCCTTTCGGGCAATTCCTGGCCAGCCGCTTTCCCAAGCCCGCGAAGAGCCAGGCTGCGGCTGGGCCGGTTGCGGGCAACGTCGGCGTGATCTATCTCTCCCTCTCGAAACCGCCCCCGGCCGGGCAGGACGTGGCGGTGAACTTTGGCCGCAAGCCCCGCGGCATTGAACGCCTCGGCCTGGGCAAGAGTGAAGAAGCGTTCAAGCTCAAGCAAGGGGAACGCTTCTTGTTCAATGCGGATAACTGGAACCTGCCCGCCATGGCGGTCATCCAGCTCGACCCGAAGCTTAAGACCGATGCGGCGGTCACGTTCGTCACCAGCTCCGGCAACATCCCGGTCGCCTGGTCCATTACCCTGTTCTTCGTCGCCGCGCTGTTCCTGGCGTTCAGTTGCTGGCACACCATCATGCTGCCCCGCCCGGCCAGCGACGGGCCTGTGGTCACCCATAACAACCTGATCGGGGAGTTCTTCGCCACGCTTGGTTCGTTCTTCCAGAAGCCTGGTGTGCTATTGGCGATGGCGTTCATCCTCCTCTACCGCTTCGATGAGGCGCAACTGGCTAAAGTGATCTCTCCCTTCATGCTGGACACGCGCGAGGCGGGCGGCTTGGGCCTCACCACCAGCCAGGTCGGCATGGCCTATGGGATCTTCGGTATTCTCGCGCTGACCTGCGGGGGCCTCCTGGGCGGATTCGCCGCGGCCAAGTACGGCCTCAAGCGGATGCTGCCGTTCATGGTCGCCACGATGTACCTGCCCAAGCTGGCCTACCTGTTCCTTTCGTGGACCCAGCCGGCCAACTTTCTCCTCACCTGCGGCGCGGTGGCCACCGAGCAATTCGGTTACGGCTTCGGCTTCACCGCCTTGATGCTCTACATGTTGCTCTTCGCCGATGGCCCGCACAAGACCGCCCACTTCGCGATCTGCACCGGCTTCATGGCCCTGGGCATGATGCTGCCTGGCATGTGGAGCGGCTGGGTGGCCGACACGGTCGGCTACAAGCACTTCTTTGTCTGGCTCATCTGCTCGGCGGTGCCCGGCTTCACGCTGGCCCTGGTGGTAAACCGCAGGATTGACCCGCAGTTCGGCAAGAAGGCCGCGTAGGAGGTTCGGCGTAGCGCAGGTTTCCAACCTGCTGTATCGCCGACTTCCAGCCGGCCGGGGGCCGCTCGTGGTTTCGCGCGCCTGCGGATTGGAAATCCGCGATACAGCAGGTTGGGAACCTGCGCTACGTGCGCCCAAGCCGACACCTTTCGGCACCCTGTTGCTGGGCTAGGCGTCCCAGTGCTGGACCACTACTACTTTCAGTGACTCAGCCTTGGGGTGCGCGGCCAGCTCGACCGCCGCCGCCGTCTGCTCCAGGGGGAACTGGTGGGTGATTAGCTTGCTGACGTCCAGTTTGCGCGAGAAAACCAGCCGGGCCACCTCGTCTTGCAGGAGGAAATCTGCCGAATAGCTGCCGATCAGGTCCTTCTCATCCACGCACACGGTGGCGAAGTCCAGCGCCGCCGGATCGCCGCGGCGCGTATGCGAGAACAGCAGCACCTGACCGCCACCGCGAACGAGGGACTGTGCCTCGCGCACGACCGAGTCGGAAGGCACGGCTATTACCGCCGCGTCCAGGCCGCGGCCCTGGGTTAGGCGTGCAATGAGCGCTGCGAACTGAGGGTTCACAGCCTGTGGCCCACTATCCGTAGTCCGCAGTCCGTGACGTGCGGAGCGAGATGGTAGTGTCGGGGGCTGGATGCGTTCGGCCACCTTCGGATTTCGGGTTTCGGCCTTCTTTCGGCCTTCGGCCTTCGGGCTTCGGATCTCGACGGCCTCCTTCGCTCCGAACTCGCGTGCCAACGCCAGCCGTTGAGGAATCAAATCCGTCGCGATGACATGCATCCCCTCTAACGCCAGCAGGCGGGTGAACATCAGGCCCATTGGCCCTTGGCCGGCTACCAGCACATGGTCACCCCGCATCAGCGCGAGGCGTTTCACGGCTTTAAGCACAGTATTAACCGGCTCCAGCATGGCGCCTTCGAGAAAGGAATTGCGCGCTGGGATTTTGACTGCGCCTTCCAGGACAAACGGCAGCACGCGCACGTATTCCGCGTAGCCGCCGCCTGCCGGCTCGAAGCCTGCCGTGATTCCGGTGCGCTTATACTCGGCGCACTGCGCAAACGCGTGATGCCGGCAGGCGTGACACCGGCGGCACGGCACGTGGTGGTGCAGCGCCACGCGCTCGCCCACCTTGAACTGCCGGACGCCAGCCCCGACACGGACGATAGTACCTGCGGTTTCATGTCCGAATATGCGTGGGGGGAGCACGGTGCCGTATTGGATCTTCTTGATGTCGGTCGGGCAGACACCGCAGGCGGCCACCCGGACCAGCAGCTCGCCGCGCCCAATGGACGGCACGGGCACGGTCTCGACGCGCAGGTCGTTGACCCCGCGATAAACCACGGCCCGCATGGTCTTAGGAATGGCAAACATGGCTTCTATAGGTGAGGAGAACAGTGCCGCCCTTCGCGGGCAAGCCGCCGAACCCACACAGAGCGAAGGCATATATAGAAGAACCGCTAGCCCTGCAAACCCAATTCACCCCCAAGGGGTTATTTTGAAACAGTAATTAGTTGCCAGCGGTCGAGGTAACTGTATTCTGGCGGGCCGTTAATATGAGCACTAAACAGATGAATGTAGTCAGGCCGGTTTCAAAGAGCGACGCGATTAAGCTGGGCGTTATTTTCCTGGGCCGTCGGCGGCCCGGGTTCGACATGGAATGGGGGAAAGCGCAGGAGGAGAAGGTGCGCCGGTGGCTGGGGCAAGGAGAGTTCAGCGTATTTGAACCGCCGGAAAAGGCCGTTGACGATGCGTCGCTTCGCCAGGCCATGACGGCGTGCGAGAAGCAAGGCGTGGGGGCCATTGTGCTCTTGCAGACGACCATGGGGGATGGGCGGCTGGCCCCGACAATGGCCCAGCTTTGGCCGGACCCCGTCATCCTTTGGGCAACGCCGGAGAAGCAGCAGGGGGACATGATTAGCTCGTGCTCGCTGGTCGGCGCGCACTGCTGGGCGTCGGTGCTGCGGCAGATGGGGCACGCGTTTGAATTGGTCTATGGCGACCCGGATGCCAAAGAGACCCAGCAGCGACTGCGGGAGGCGGTGCGGCTGGCGGCCACGGTGCGCCGGCTGCGCTCGGTGCGGCTGGGGCTGATCGGTGGGCAGGCGCCGGGATATTTCGCGATGGGCGCCGAGCCCTTCGCCATGCACCACGGGCTGGGAGTGCAACTGCAGATGTTCAGCCTAATCGAGTTTTCCAACGTAGTGAACGGGCTAAGCGATCAGGCCGTCGCCGAGGACGTGGATAAAGTCAAAGCGCTGGGAATGCCGCATAAAGACACCAGCGACGCGGACCTGCCTATGGCATCGCGCCTCTATTTGGCGATGCGCTCTTTCATGGACACCGAGGCCTTGGACGCGCTCACAGTCCGCTGCTGGCCGGAGATGCCCAATACGTTCGGCCAATGGCCTTACCTGGGCATTGCGCGCCTGGCCGATGAAGGCCGCGCGGTGGCGTGCGAAGGGGATGCCGACGGCGCTCTGTCGGCCTGGATCGGCGAGGGCCTGGGCTCGGGGCGCGCTTACCTGACCGACTGGCTGGAGCATGACCGGAAGACGATTACTGTCTGGCATGGCGGGGCGGCGCCAATGGCGCTCTGCGCGCCTGTCGGCGAACCGGGCGGCCCTCAGATCGCGCGGCACTTTAACATCAAGAAACCCGCAGTCGTAGAGGCGACGCTCCGTGAGAACATGCCAGTCACGATCATGCGTTTCTGGCGTTGTGATGGGCGCTACTACCTGACCGCCCGCGAAGGCAAAACCATCAAGCCCAAGCGCCACCTGATGGGCACCAACGGGCTGGCCCAGCTTGATAAGCAGGACCCGCGGGAATGGTTCGAGGAGCTATGCCATCAGGGCATGCCGCACCACGTCGTGGTGTTTGAGGGGCATTCCGCTGACCTGCTGAAACGCTTCGCGCGCGTGCTGGGCATCCAGTTCATCTAAGGGCCAATGGGCGCACGCGCCGCCATCGCCATCGGGCTCGTTCTCTACGTCGTCCTGACGACGATGGTTTCATTCTTCTGGATGAGCCGCGTCCGGCGGCCAGCCGATTACCTGGTTGCCGGTCGGGGGCTTCCTTTCTGGGTCCTGGCGGGGACCATCATTGGCACGTGCATCGGCACGGGGGTGATTATCGGGGGCTCAGGCCTGGCCTACGGACACGGCTGGGCGGGGTGCGCCTATCCGATTGGGCTGGGGCTGGGCACACTGTTCATCGGCCTGTTCTTCGCGAAGATGCGGCGTTACAAGTTCATGACGCTGAGCGAGGAGATCGCCTGCTACTACGAGCGAAAGCGGGTGATCGTGGAGTTCTCCAACATCACGCTGTTCCTCTCCCAACTGTGCTGGCTAACCGTCCAGATCATGGGGGGCGCAGCGGTAGTGGGGGCCGTCACCGGCCTCCGATACGAGTTCTGCGTGGTGCTGGCCGGCTTCGCCAAGGCGGTGATTACCATTCCGGGCGGGCTGAAGGCGGTGGTTTATACTGACGTGCTCCAGACGTTGATCCTCTTCTGCGGCTTCGGCTTCCTCATCCACACTGCTTTAAAAGACTCAGGCGGGTTGGCCGGCCTGCGCCAGGCAGTTCCCGCTGACTATTCCTCCTTTCTAGGCGTGAAGTCTTTCGGCTTCTGGAATGTGGCAAGCCTGATTCTGGTGCTGATCATTAACCCCATCGCCGACCCTGGCCGCAGGCTGACCATGTACAGCGCCCACACCGAACGTGGCGCAAAGTGGAGCACCACCCTGTCGGGGGTGGTGGTGATATTGTTCTCGGTAGCGATTGGCATTACGGGGATGTACGCGTACCGGCTCAACCCGCATCTTAAGGTAGCGGATCAGGCTTTGCCCTGGCTGGCGATGAACATATTGCCGCCATGGCTCGCCGCGTTTGTGATCGTGGCCGTGGTCTCGGGGATGTCCTCCGCGGCCAACGGCTGCGCCGCCGCCGCCGGCACCTTCTTCGTCCGGCATATCTTCCCGCTGGTGACCGGGCGTTACCCGGAGCGCCCGGTGGTGGTGGTGCGCTGGGCGCTGGTCTGCGCGTTTATCTTTTCCACGGCACTGGGGCTGTATATGGGGAGCATCGTCAAATTCGTGCGCACGTTCCTGCCCCTGACGATGAGCGGCCTGGCAGTGATCATCGTGCTGGGCCGTTTCTGGAAGCGCTCGACCTGGCAGGGCGCCCTGGCTGCCCTCATCACGACGCCGGCGGTTTCGCTGGCCTTGATGGCTGTCCCGGCGGTCAAGCAGAACCTGGGGGACGGCACCATCCCTGCCACGCTGGCCGGCCTGCTCGCGCACATTATCGTCAGCAGCCTTACCCCGCCGCCGCAGCACAGCTTCGAGGAAGTCGCTGAAGGTCTGAGCCGCGAGCGGCAGGCTATCGAAGGGCCATCGCCGGGAACGGCAGCCGGGGCGGCGCAAGTCGCGCCTTTAGTGTCACCCCACATGGACGCGGATTTACACAGATAAGACGCGCCCCACCGCCATCACTGACCGATTGCGCTTTCTTTTATTATGAAGCTATACAACGCAAAACACCTGTGCGACCAGGCCGCGGCCAAGGGCTTCGGCATTCCGGCGCTTAACAACAATGGCGGCAGCTACGACATCGGGCGCGCGATCATCGAATCGTGCGAAGAGCTGCGCTCGCCGCTCATCATTCAGTGCTACGAACCCAACTTGGAATACTGCGGTTTCGATTACGCGGGCCAGTTGATACGGCTCCTCGCCGCGGACAGCACTATCCCGATGGCCATTGCCCTGGACCATGGGAAGACAACGGTCTCGGTGATGCGGGCGGTAAAGGCGGGGTTCACGCATGTGATGATTGATTATGCCGACCAGCCGCTGGAGCGCAACGTGCGCGGCACGCAGGAGATTATTAACCTGGTGCGGCCTCTGGGCATCAGCGTGGAGGCGGAGATCGGGCACATCATCAAAAGCTCGGATTCCTCCAGCCAGCGGGCGCCGACGGTGAGCGTTGAGGAGGCGAAGGAGTTCACCTCGAAGCTGGATGTGGATTTGCTGGCCGTGGCGGTCGGCACGACACATGGCATTTTCAAGGAGCAGCATGGGATTGACTTCGGACTGATCTCCAAAATCCACTCGGCAGTCAAGCCCCCGCTGGTGTTGCATGGCACGTGCGGCGTGTCCATGGCGGACATCTCCAAGAGCGTGAAGGCCGGCATGACCAAGATCAACTTCGGCGAGGGGATGCGCATGAACTACATCCGCTACTTCAACGAATTTAGCCAGACTCTCAAGCACGAGCATCACGTCTGGCGCATTGCGCGTGCCGCCAAGGACAGGTTGAAGGAGGATATTAAGGAGATAATCCGCGCCGTCGGTTCGGAGGGTAAAGCTGACGCGATCCGCTGATTACCCCCGGGCAGGGGACAGCGCAGTTATGAAGCCTTCAGTCGTATTGGCATTCGTTGGCGCATTGCTGGCTGCCGAGGTTCGTGGGCAGTCGCCGGTGACGGTGACGATTGAACCACAGCAGCAGACGCAGCGCCCTGCGATTCCGGCGGATTTTCTTGGGTTAAGCTTTGGCATGAAGACGGTGCTGCCGGACAAGAACGGCGGGCATTTCTTCAGCGCCACGAACACGCCCCTCGTTACATTGTTCCGCAATCTGGGCCTCAAGCATCTGCGCGTGGGTGGAACCACAGTCGAGTCGCCGCCCAAAACTCCTATTCCCGGGGAGCGCGACATAGATAGCCTGTTTGGCTTCGCCCAGGCCGCCGGCGTGAGCAAGGTGATCTACTCGTTCCGCCTGTTGGAGACCAACGCCGAGCAGAACGTCGCCGCCACCAATGCCGCCCTCGCCAGGTATATTTGGGACCATTACCGGTCCCAGTTGGACTGCTTCGCCGTTGGCAACGAGCCTGACCGCGAAACGATCTTCAAGCAGGACATGGTGATCACCAACTTCACGACCTATCTGAGGAAATGGCGGCAGTTCGTGGCCGCGATCAGCAACGCGGTGCCGGAAGCGCGCTTCACGGGACCGGACGCGGGGAGCGGCAACATCAACTGGACCACGCGCTTTGCCGCGGCCGAGAAGGATTCGGGGCTGCTCGGGGCGGTCGCCGAGCACTTCTATGTTGGGGGCGCAGGGCGGGACGTGGACGCACGGGAAGGGATTGAGGCGATGCTGTCGGCAGACTGGCTTGCGGCCAACGAGAAGCTTTACACCAAAATGGCCGTGGCGGTGATGAAGGACGGCTTGCCCTACCGGTTCACCGAGGCGAACGACCATTACAGTGGGGGTGTGCGGGGCGCCAGCGACACCTATGCCGGGGCGTTGTGGGCGCTGGACTTCCTGCACTGGTGGGCTGCACACGACACCCGCGGCGTGGACTTCCACAACACCCATTGGGTCGCCAATGACGTGATCACGCCGGATGCGAATGGGGATCTGACGATCAACCCGAAAGGCTATGGCCTCAAGGCATTCGAACTCGGCGGTCACGGCGGTCTTCAGCCCGTCACTCTGTCCAACCCGGAGGGCCTCAACTTCACCGCCTACGCGGTGCGTGGCCCGGGGGGCCTCTTCGTGACCCTCATCAACAAGGAGCATGGTGGCGGCGCCCGCGAAGCGAATGTTACCGTGGCCGCGTCCGGGTCAGGCGAAGGCGCGACGGCGGTTTACCTGACGGCTCCGAACGGAGACGTCGCGACGAAGACCGGCGTAGCCATCGGCGGCGCGTCCATCACCGCAGGAGGTCCTTGGCTCGGCAAATGGAGCCCGCTCAAACCGGGCAAGCGCGATCAATACCCCGTGCGCTTGCCCGCCGCTTCGGCCGCCGTCGTGCGGATTCCCGCATCGTAGCCCGGCAGGGGGCGGCGCGGGGCATCTTCCTCCCCTCAACCCTGACTCGGCTCGCAAGAAAGATCACCACATTCGCAGCCACAAACCTGGCCGCAGTGATGGCCCCGGAACACCCAGCAGGCACTGCGACACCCCAGGGCTTCTCTCAGAATTGAGGGGGTTGAACGTTCGGAAGTGCCTTGGAGACAGCTAAATCATGTTACCAAGAACCCCTGCCGCTAAATTGGGCACGACGAGCATGAACGCAGCACCATTACTGGCAACAAACAATGCTCCGTGAAAAGAGGCAAGTGTCTTAGCAAACGTGCAACCGTGTTGGCCGCATTGCACAAGGAAAGCGAGCGCGACCTCGTAGAGCTGATCCGCCGGCGCCTGGCGTTGCCCGTCGAGAAGAGGACGAATTCCCTTTGGGTGCGTTTGCCGGGAGGTGGTTCACATTTGTGACAGAGAGCAGGGCTGGCGTCTCGCCTGCCCCGCAAGCTGGCAAAGGCAGGCGAGACGCCTGCCCTACTCTAAAGCGATAGCAGGAACGCCGCTAGGTCCTCGATCTGCCGCTCGGTCAGGTGTGAGGTCTTTCCGTGCCGGTCGCCACGGTTGGTGGTGGTCAGCACGTCGCGCATGGTCGCGGCCGAGCCATCGTGCAAATAAGGAGCGGTGCGCCATAGCTCGGCCAGCGGCGGGGTGTAGAACTTGTCCTCGGGCTTGTCGAACTTCCCAACAGTGCCGACGTCATACGGCTTGAGATCCGTAAACAGCTCCCCGTTATGGCAGGAGGCGCAGGCCACTTTGTCATCCATGAAGAGCTTCTTACCCCGAGCAGCGGCCTTGGAAAGCTTGCCGTTCTCCAACAGCGGGCTCGGGGCGGGCCGCAGCGATTCCAGGTAGGCATCCACCGCCGCCGCGGTCTCTTCGGGCGGGACGGTGAACAGGATGTAACGGAAGCCAGCACGGACCGCGAGCTGAGCGGTGGCGCGAACCCCGAGGGCCATCGTCGGAGGTGTCCGGTGGGCGAATAGGAGGCTCCTGACGTTCTTAGGGTTGCCCAGGCCGTCATTGAGCAGGTCCCAGTTCAGGCCGTCCACGCGCGCGTCCGAGGAGTGGCAACTGGCGCAGCTTTGCCAGCCCTGGAAACAGAGCGACGCGTCATTGAAGGCCAGCTCGCCCTGGCGCACGACAGACAACGGCTGCTCTGGACGCAGAGCGATCGTTCTGGCTGGACCCGGTAGGGACGCATTCCGCTGCGTCCCTGCCGAATTCACTGAAAGGTCCACTACGCTCAGCGAATCGGAGAAGTAATTCCCGACGTAGGCTTCGCTGCCAATAATCGCCAGCGAGCGGGGACCCTTCTGCTTCAGCGCGATCCGCTGCCGCAAGCCGGCCAGGAACGTGAGGTCATGGGCAGGAGCGCGCCCGTCCCCGGGCGCAGCAACGTTCGCGGGCACTGCGGCGCTTGAGGCTTCCACGCTGTTGGACGAGCTCGAACCTGTTGCGCCCGGGGACGGGCGCGCTCCGCACGACGTCATTTTTCGCAGGAGAGCAGGCGCGTCTATCACGGAAAGCTCGTGCGTGCCGGCATGCGTGACGCAAAGCTGCTTCCCGTCCGCCGTCCATGCCACCGCCCAAGGATTGGCGGCGCCCTGTTCAATGTTGTCGAGGAGCACGGTGTTGAGCCGGCATTGGTGCCTGAGGTCAATGAAGCTCAAGGCGTTGTTGGCGATCCAGCCGCGCTCAGCCTGCGTCGTTGGCAGTTGGAACTGGCCCACGACGTGCGCCACGCAGGCCAAGTCACCACCGGGTGAGATGCGGATGTCCCGCACGATGGTGCTGCCGTTCGGCAACAGGATGTTCGTACGGACTCTGCGCGCTGCCGTGTCAATGACGCTTACGCAGGCAGCGACCTCGTCCACGTCGGCGCGGCCGGCGTGAAGATGGTTGGCGACTAACAGCAGCTTGCCGTCGGCCGACAAGGCGGAGCTAATGGGCTCCCGGGGAACCGGGATGCGCGCAATCTCCTTCTGCGCCTTGAGGTCAATCACGCCGACGCAGTCGTTGAACCGATCGCAGACGTAGAGCGTCCTGCCATCCGGGCTGCAAACAGGCGCCAGGGTCGTGTGACCGGCGGGGATGCTCCTGAGCACCTTGCCCGAGGCGGCGTCAACCACGCAGACGGTGCTCCGAGGGGCTGCGCAGGTCACGAACAGTCGCCTGCCGTCGGGCGATAGCGCCAATCCCTGCGGCGACTCCGGCACCGCGATGCTCCTCGTAACCTGCTTGCTCGCAGGATCGAAAACCAGCACCCGGCTCGCGGTGGCACAAGCGACGAAGAGCTGCTTGCCGTCTGGCGTGGCCAGCAGCGCACTGGGGGATAAATAGACCGGCTCAGCATTCGTCCGACGGGAAAGCGGGGGCATATCCGCCGCTCTGCCCGAAAGGTTCGGCAAAAACAGCGCCAATCCGGCCATGGCAAGGCTTAGTTGCACCGGACTTGCTTAGCCGTACGGCGCCGGAAGATCAAGCCGGCGTCGCGGGGGAGGGCTCGGCCGGAGGTTTAAAGCGTCCTAAGTTCAAGCATAGTGTTTCGAGCTTTGCCGCTCCAACGCCTTTCGCTCCAACCCTCGCCGTGCGGACTGGGGTCCTGGATCTCATCAGCCATTGATTAACGATCTATGCAACACATCGAGCAGCATTTCTCCGGAAGCGACACCGTCCGCGACGTGGCGGTTGGTGTGGCGGATGGGTTAAGCGGACCTGCAGTTGCGTTTGACCCTGCCTGAAAGACTGCCTGAAAGACTTGCGCGGGGATTTGTGCGGCATATCATGTTGCCGGGATGAATCCCGCAGAGAAATATCAGGATTAATTATATGAAAGCTCGAAAACGTTTCCCGGCTTCCGCCCCCGCGCGGCGCGGCCTTGCCTTGGCCGCTGGCGTGCTCTCGGGGTTGATGGCACTGTCCGTCTCCGCGGCGGACGCTAAACCCGCGGTTGATCCGCAGGCGGACGAACTGCTCAAACGCATGGGCGATTACCTCGGCCAGGCTCAGTTCTTCTCGGTCAGCGCCGAGGTCTGGCAGGACATTCAACTGTCTTCCGGTCAACGTGTCCAGGCGGGGCGCACGATCGAGTTGCAGGTGCGCCGGCCCGACCGGTTGCGCGCGGAGGTCCATTCCACCCGGCGCAATCGCGAGCTGGTCTATGATGGCAAGGCCATTACCCTCTTCAATCGCGCCCAGAATTTCTACGGCACAGTGGGCGTTTCCGGTCCCCTCGATGAAGCCATGGACGTCGCCAGCGAGCGATTCGGCATCGCCATGCCGCTCGAGGATTTCATCCGGAGCGATCCGCACAAGGACTTGCTGCAAAAAGTTACTTCCGGCACCGACATCGGACCCGTGACGGTGATGGGCGTGGCTTGCGAGCACTTGGCCTTTACTCAGGACAGGATTGACTGGCAGGTCTGGATCGAGAGCGGCGCCAGACCGGTTCCGCGCAAATTCGTCATCACTTACAAGGATGAGCCGGATTCACCCCAGTACACGGCCATTTTCTCGAACTGGGATTTCGCGACCAAACTGCCCGACTTTGTGTTCCAGTTCGAGCCGCCCGCGGGCGCGGCTAAGATCAAGGTGAAGGAAATAAGAGCCGAAAACCAATCCCGCAAGACGGAGGAAAAATGAACATGAACACTTGCTTGGCCCAATCCATTTCCCGCAGGAGAATCGGCTTCTGCCTCGCGTTCGGGCTGACGGCGCTGCTGATCGCCCTGACCTCGATCTGCGCCGAACACGGCGGTGCGCCGCATGCCGTGGCCGCCCGCCCCGTCGTCGTGGACCGTTCCACCCATGGCAGCATCCGCCACGTGGATACTCATGTCGTCGTCCGGCCCCAGGCCGTGGTGCGCCCTGAACCCGCGCATACCGTCGAAGTCCACCAGGAAGTCGTGCCCCGCCACGATGTTGTGGTGCATCGCGACGTGGAAGCCGATGTCCATCGCCCGCACTTCTGGAATGACTTCGTTTTTGGCCGTCGCCTGGGGGTGCTGCCCGTCGGCTTCCTCGCTCTGCAGATCGGCGGAGCGCCCTATTATTATTGCGGCGGCATTTATTATCAGCCGGCCGATGGCGGCTATCAGGAAGTGTATCCGCCCGTTGGCGCGGCGGTTCCGCAACCGCCCGACGGCGCCATCGAGATCGTGGCCGGTGGCCAGACCTATTATTACGCGGGCGGCGCGTTCTACTTGCAGCAGCCCGATGGCACGTACGCCATCGCCCCGACTCCCCTAGGCGTCGTGGTTCCCGAACTCCCCCCCGGCGCCATACAGGTTTCCGTCAATGGCAGTGTCGCCTACCAATTCAACGGGATTTACTACGAACCCACGTTCGTAAATGGCGTAACCCAATACGAGACGTTCATGCCGTAACGAAGGGCGGAGCCGCAAAGTTCCGAACCTGGAAGGAGCGTTGCAGACAGGCCTGGTCAGCAGCCTGTCGGTGGGCGTCGGCTGCCTCATCGCCAAATTCGTCGCGTGAGCCACGGCGGCCCGCGAGGGGTGGCGCTCTTCCCTTAAAACCGCGGCCCGCACCACAAGGCCGCGGTCTCATCACAACTCAGCTTTGCGCTCGACTCTGCGAGATGGCGCACCAAGCGGGCGCGTCCAAGGAAGTCGGCTGGATTGAAGCCCGAACATTGCGGAGATGGCCCCACACGCCGAATACATTCAGCAGCCAAAGGACTACCACCACGACGACCACAATATTGAGGATCTTTTTGATCTTCCCGTCCATGGGGATGTAGGTGTTGACGAGCCAGAGCAGGACTCCGACAACGATGAGGGTGATGACGATTGTAATTAATGACATATTCTTATCTATTCTTACTTTACGAGTCCGTTCTTTTGGTCCGGGTTCCTGTCTGAGCCATACCTTTAGCGCGTGGTGTGCCAAGGGTGCTCTGCGATGGGGGGCAACCAGTCGGCTTTGGTGAAGTTGTGTTCAGAAGGCTCGCAAACGCCCTGTCAACAGCAACTTGCCCCGCACTTTTGGTTGGACCAATACGGAACAATGGTGTGCCGGGTCAAAAGCCCCGACTCCACCCCACTTGGGTTGCACATGCAAAATGCACAACGGAGCGAACCTCGATAGTGCAAGCTGCACGATGTTTCGTATGCGGCGAGGGTCAGATCGGACTTCGGAACGCTTGCGCCGATCCGCCACGGTGTTTCCCCTGCTTGGTCGGCATCGCCACGCAAGGGGTTGTTGGCATGGCACTTGTGGAGCTTTCGACGGCGGCCGCTTCGCCTTTATTATGCGCTGTCGGCCATTGCGGAGCACCCGTGGCACGTACAAAGCTAAGGAGTTGCCTTAATGATGAAAACCTTGTTCACACCGGAACCGATTATCGCGGGCGGACCTTCGGGAACCCTTCAGACACCTGACCCGGTCGGGAATGTCAAGTTGAAGAATCGGTTGGAGAAAGTCAGTATGGACCAAACGAACAGTTCGGTTGACCGAATCAAGATTGGGCTGGGGATCGCGCTGATGGCGTCCCTGATGGGCTGCGTTGGCTACGTGGACGGAGGCTACTACGGCGGCGGCCCGGTGGTGGTGCCGGGGCCTGATGTGGTCTTTTGGGGTGGCGACTATGACAGGGGGCGCGATGTGCATGTGTATAGCCATCGCGGAGTTGAAAGCCGTGCGATAGCGCACCCAGCGGCCAGATCTGCCCCTGCGCGCGCTTCCGGCGGCGGGCACGGGGAAAAGCGGTGAACCGCACAACTTATTAAACAGAAATAGACTTAATGAACCAATGAAACTCTCAAACCAATTGACACGTTTTACCACCCTTTTGACACCCGCACTGCTGGTGACGGCCTGGGGTATTTTGTCGGCCGACCTTCGTGCCGCGGAGCCGAAAGAAGCGTCACAGCAACCCGCCGTGACGCAACAGTTGTTCGCTTCGCCGGATGAGGCGGCAAAAGCCTTGCAGGCGGCCGCTGAAGCCAAAGACAATGCCGCCTTGCGCGCCATCTTCGGTCCGGAGTTCGACCGGCTTGTAACGGGCGACAAAGTGCAGGACGCGGACAATGCGCAGAGGTTCGCCACCCTCCTGGCGCAGGGCTGCCAGCCGGTGAAAGAGGGGGAGGACAAGATCACTTTTGAGATTGGCACGAACAACTACCCGATGGCGGTTCCACTGGTGAAAGCCGACGGGCAATGGCATTTCGACACGGCGGCGGGCATGGACGAGCTCATCAACCGGCATATCGGGAAGGACGAACTGCACGCCATTGGCGTTTGCCGGGCTTACGTGGTCGCGCAACGGCAGTACGCCAGCGCGAACCCGGACGCGGGCGGAGGAGCCAAATACGCGCAGAAATTCAAGAGCACGCCCGGCAAGAAGGATGGCCTCTATTGGCCGGCTGCGGAGAACGAACCGGCCAGCCCCTTCGGACCTTTGGTCGCGGAAGCTCATGCCGAGGGTTATGGCCAGCATAAGGGCGCGGGTCCGCACCCGTTTCACGGTTATTATTTCAGAATTCTGACCCGGCAAGGCAAGGCTGCGCCCGGCGGGAAAATGAATTACCTGAGCCACGATGAATTGACGGGGGGATTTGCGCTGGTGGCTTATCCGGAGCATTGGGACCAGTCGGGCATCATGACGTTTATCGTCAATCAGGACGGCAAAGTGTTTCAGCGGAACCTGGGTGAAAAGACTTCCCGGATTGCGGGAGCGATGAAGGAATACAATCCGGACAGTGAATGGACGCTGGTACCGGATGAGGGCGTGCCGAGCGCGGTGTCCGAGAAGTAATGTCGGCCAGGGGAGCCGCACGGCTCCAAGTCCCAAAACGCTCCCGCCGGAGCCAGGTCAGCAGCCACCCCTCCGAGCAGAGTTTCAGAAGGGTGCATCCCGGTTGCACGGCTCGGGTGCGCCCGCTCCAGAACCGGCCTGCAAATCCGTGCTGACAGCGGCCCGCTGTGCGGCTAAAACTCTCACATGCCGCTCTCATGGAACGAAATCCGCCACCGCGCTATCCAGTTCGCCCATAACTGGGCCGGCACGCGCAGCGAGGCTGCCGAGAAACAGACCTTCTGGAATGAGTTCTTCGACGTGTTCGGCATCCAGCGGCGGCTGGTGGCCAGCTTTGAAGAGCCGGTCAAGCGCATCTCGGGGCAGTACGGCCACATTGACCTGTTCTGGAAAGGCACGCTGCTGGTCGAGCACAAGAGCCTCGGGCAAGACCTCGGCAAGGCCCAGTCCCAGGCCTTCCAATACCTTCAGGACCTGCTCAACGAAGGCCGCGCCAAGGATGCCCCGCGTTATGTGATCGTCTCGGACTTCGCCCGCATCGCGCTGCACGATTTGGAGCCCGAAGACGGAGCGCGGCTGTCCTCAGCCGCAGCGCCCACGATTGCGGGGCGACGTGCTGCGGCTGCGGACAGCCGCGCTCCGGTCCAGCCCCTTGAATTCCCTCTGGCCGAGCTCCATAAACACATCCACGCCTTCGCCTTCATCCCCGGCTACAAACAGCACCGCTTCGCCGACCAGGACCCCATCAACCTCAAAGCCACCGAGATCATGGGGCACCTGCACGATACCCTGGAGGACGGCGGCTACCGCGGGCACCAGCTCGAACGGTTCCTCGTGCGCATCCTGTTCTGCCTCTTCGCGGAGGACACCGGCCTCTTCGAGCGCGACGCCTTCCAGCTCTACCTCGAAAACCGCACTGCCGAGGATGGCTCAGACCTCGGCCTGCACCTCACCCACCTGTTCCGCGTGCTCGACTCCCCGGAAGACCAGCGGCAGCAGAACCTGGACGAGACGCTGGCCGCCTTCCCTTACGTCAACGGCGAACTCTTCCGCGAGCACGACCTCGACATTCCCGACTTCAACCGCGACATGCGCAACGCGCTGCTGGCCTGCACCCGGTTCGACTGGTCGGCCATCTCGCCCGCCATTTTCGGCTCCCTCTTCCAGGCCATCATGGAGCCGCGCGAACGCCGCCAGATCGGCGGCCACTACACCTCGGAGCGCGACATCCTCAAAGTCATCCGCTCCCTCTTCCTGGACGACCTCTGGGCCGAGTTCAAGCGCATCCGCACGAACAAGGCCGAGCTGCGCCGCTTCCACGAACGCCTCGCCAGCCTGCGCTTCCTGGACCCCGCCTGCGGCTGCGGCAACTTCCTCGTCATAACCTACCGCGAGCTGCGCCTGCTGGAGCTCGAAATCCTCAAAGAACTCTACGGCGGCCAGCGCGAGCTGACGCTCGACGTGAACAAGCTCTCGCTGATGGACGTGGACCAGTTCTACGGCATCGAGATCGCCGAATGGCCCGCCCGCATCGCCGAGGTGGCCCTCTGGCTCATGGACCACCAGATGAACATCCGGCTCTCTGAAGCCTTCGGCCAGCTCTACCGCCGCCTGCCGCTCAAGAAATCCCCCCACATCCACCAGGCCAACGCCCTGCGCGTGGACTGGAAAGAAATCCTGCCCCCCGACCAGTGCAGCTATGTGCTGGGCAACCCGCCGTTTGTGGGGAAGCACTACCAGAACAAGGACCAAAAGGCCGACATGGTCCACGTCTTCCGCGACTTCAAGAACATCGGCGACATTGATTACGTCGTCTCCTGGTTCTACCGCGCTGCCGAATACATTCAGGGCACGAAGATTCCCGTGGGCTTGGTTGCAACAAACTCTATCACACAAGGTGAGCAGGTGCCGCTGGTGTGGGGACTGCTCTTCCAACGCTTCAAAGCAAAGATCCTATTTGCGCACCGCCCGTTCGCCTGGGAAAGCGAGGCCAGAGGCAAAGCTCACGTCCATGTGGTCATCATCGGGTTCGCCTGCTTCGACCTCCCTTCCAAGAAGCTCTACGACTACGACGCCGACCAGGAACACCCGACAATAGACAACGTACGCAACATAAGCCCCTACCTCACGCCCGGAGCTGATCTGTTCGTCACCAAGCGCCAGAAGCCGCTGTGCAACATCCCGGAGACAAGGTGCGGCAACAAGCCTACGGACGACGGCAACTTCATTTTCTCAGACGCTGAGAAGGAACAGTTCCTCGCAGACGAACCCGGGGCAGCCAAATTCCTTCGGCGCTTTACTGGCTCCGAGGAGTTCATTAACGGAAACATGCGCTGGTGCCTGTGGCTCAAAGATGCTGAGCCTTCTGAGTTGCGCGCACTTCAGAGGGTAATCGAACGAGTTGAGCGTGTGAGAGAGTTCCGGCTCAAGAGCACCGCCGAGCCTACGCGGAAGGCCGCTGAGACCCCGGCGCTCTTTTTCTACATCTCCCAACCAAGCACGGATTACATCCTCATCCCGGAAGTCTCGTCAGAAAGGCGCAAATACATCCCTATTGGCTTGGTATCGAAGAACGTCATTTCCGCCAACACCAACTTTCTGGTTCCTGACAAGAGTCTTTACCTATTTGGCGTCCTAACATCCGCGATGCACATGGCATGGATGCGCCAAGTAGGAGGCCGACTGGAGTCCCGATACCGCTATTCCGGCAGCATGGTTTACAATACGTTCCCCTGGCCCCAATCCCCCACCCCGAAACAGAAAGAAGCCATTGAGACGGCAGCGCAGAAAGTGTTGGACGTGCGGGCGCAGTTTCCGGGCGCAACGCTGGCGGATTTGTATGACCCGCTGTCCATGCCGCCGGCGCTGGTCAAAGCCCATGCGGATTTGGACCGGGCGGTGGATTTGTGCTACCGCGCCCAGCCCTTCACCAGCGAGCGGCAGCGAGTGGAGTACCTGTTCGGCCTTTACGAGCAATTGACCGCCCCACTCCTGCCCAGTGCCGCGCCAAAACGGCCACGGAGGCGCGGAACTTCCTGACTCCAGGCGGATTGCCGGCTCCGTGGCTGGAGTTGGCGGCGGCTGGCCTGACGGGCGTATCGAAACGGCTGCGCGAGTGTGCCCAACTCGGCCGGGAGAAGCCCACGCAAGCATTCGGAAATCCCGGTTGGGATGGGGATTCCGACCAGGTATTCCACACCGAGTGCTTATACGACTAATCCGGGTCTGATCAGCCCTGTTCCTCGAAAAGGCTGGTTTCTGTGCTGAGGCGCCCACCCCGACCCCTCCGGTACCCCTCCGGTACCTCCCCGTATCCTCCCCGTATCCTCACCGTAGTACCTCTGATAGCCTATCAGAGGTACTACGGTGAGGATACGGGGAGGATACGGGGAGGTACCGGAGGGGTACCGGAGGGGAGCCGGAGGGGTTGGGGTGGGCGCCGTCGAGGCTGGGAATCGCAGGAATGAGGGGCGTCCAAGCATGGAAAGGCCCTGAAAGCCCCAATGCTCATGAAAGCGCGTCACGTTCCAAATTGCGCCTCGCCGCAACCCTCACCGGCTATGCAGCGACCGCAATATTCTCCACCAACTGTGCCCGGTTGGTTTTCAAGTAAGCTAACATGTTGTCTATCCGGCTCATTTGGGTCCTTCGCATTTGGCGCACATCCTTTAGCATCTTGTAATGGACCAGCATTTTCCCAAGGTCCATGATCTGAATGTGGCCTTGTTCCGTTCTCCAGAGCTGCCCCTTGGCCAAGGCACGTGGAGCTTTCTTTCCAGTTGTTTTCATATTCAATTGTTTGAGACCTTGAGTATTCGATCCCGGCTGAACACCGCATTTGCAATTCCGCTACGCCTGACCTGGCGCGCCAGCGTTGCCGGGAGCATTTGTTTTGTTCTGTCTGACATTGGCAACGAGGCGGCAGGTTTCATCCATTGAAACCCTGCTGCTTTCGCGGTGTCTTCCAGCCGGGTTTGTGTCCACCGGTCTGCAGCTCACCGCGAATGCGACGACGGGAAAGAATCGGATGCCAAGTGGTCTGCGGGACAGTTCGCGGACTAACCTGGATCCCGGTTCCTGACAGATATCGGCTCGGTTTGGTTGAATGCCCATAGTTGTGCCGTAACCCTTAGCCAAGGTCGTGCCAGCGCCGGCTCACCCGGACAAATGCGCGAAGCCAGATCGAGGACGACCTAGCCTCAAACCTCGCAACTGCCTTGTAACCAAACATATAGATGGTATTTCACTTAAGGTCGAGGTGAGGAGCGTGGGTTGGGCGGGAGGTTTCAGCGCTCGGTCCGGGTATCGCGGAGTGTGCAACATGCACATACATGCAATCGCTTTTAATGCACTTTGCATGATTTCCGAAGTCCCCCCCTCGTGTTGACGCCAATCATAATGGCTCTAACAGGTTACGTAACAGTGCCTTACATAAACCGCAGCGGCGTTGGCTCTTGTTTAGCTAGACGGGAGCCATGAAAAACACAACCAATGGCAAGGATAGGGTACTCATGTTTGGTGACTTCGTTGCGGGCGCTTATCGAGCTTGGGGCAGGCGCAGAGCGAAAGGACTTGTATGGCTGGCACTCAAAGCGGGCCTGATCGAGTTTCGAGGGCCGGAGCGCGTTGTGATCTCGGAGGATTAACATGAACAACTTAGAGTATGGTCTGGACGGCAGCGAGCCTGTTTTTGCGCTGGCAACTTCTGGATTTCCACCTCCAGCGAGAATATCCGAGCCGCCCAAGACTTTGTTGGTTGTGGATGACGACCCGGTGCTTCGCGACGTCGAGACACTGGTTCTGCGCGCGAACGGCTACGCGGTGCTGCCGGCCGAGGGCGCTGCGGAAGCCTTGCGGTTGGCTCGCGAGGCGGCGGCGATTCATCTCTTAATCACTGATTATTCGATGCCTCAAGTTGATGGTCTAGAGCTCACCCGCCAATTCCGCGAGGTGCATCCAAAGACCCCAGTGCTGATGGTTTCGGGCTCAAGGGTGCCGGTTCGGCACAAAGTCGCCCATCTGGACCGCTTTGAGATCATGGAGAAGCCTTTCGAGTTCAATGAACTGCTCCACAAGGTCCGCGCGTTGCTGGACGCCGCCTTTCCTCTCCCGATACGAAAACCCTGGTGTTGCGATTAACTTGGAGGATATGGCCTAGACACCGTGCAGTTTGCATGATATGTTGAGGTTTCCTTCACTGGCCGGACGCCTGTGCGCTCGACTCGACGCAGGGAAGCGCATGATCTACCGATTTCGACACGGTATTATCGGCCCGTTAGCCATTTTCTGGCTGACCGTCACGATAGGCAGCGTGATAATGGGCGCGGTGGCTTGGAACCGATTTTCCCGCAGCATAGACGCTTCCGCCGAAGCCGAGTGTCTTCGCGAGTCAATTGATCAGCTCTTCTCGGTATTGCAGGACGCCGAGGCCAGCCAGCGAAGCTACTTGCTGACAGGGAACGCCGCTTATCGTGTCGCCTTCACGAACGCGGACCGCACATTTCCGGCGGCATTCGAGCGGCTCGCCGCGTCCGCGAAACAGGATCCCCCGGCGCAAACAGACTTAATTGAGCTGCGCCGCCTGGTTGACCTCGAACTGGCAGACCTGCGCCAGAGCATCGCGCTGCGCGTCGAGAAAGGTCCCGCAGACCCGGAGGCTGCCCCCAGTCCTGATCTGACCAGGACAAAGATGGATCGCATCCGTGAGATCATCAAGCGGCGGCACGACAACCGGCTGGATCTGCTGTCCGCCAAAGGAGAGACCACCCGCCACCAAATGAAATTGGTGCATCAAATGACCTGGATGGCCGGGTTGCTCGGGGTCGGGGCGGGGGTCTTCGCGCTCTATTTCTACCGGGTTGATTTCTTCCAGGAGCGGGAGCGGCGGAAGCTGCTGGAAGCGAAGCTGCACGCAGAACAATCTGTGCGGGAGAAAAGCGCCTTCCTGGCCAATATGAGCCATGAGATTCGCAGCCCCATGAACGCAATCCTTGGTTTCAGCGAACTGCTGGAGCCGGACGGGCTGACGCCCAAGCAAGCGCAGTATGTGCGGGCCATCCGCGACAGCGGCGCCGCGTTGCTGCATCTGATCAACGACATTCTCGACCTGTCCAAGCTCGAGGCCGGGAAGTTGGAACTGCACCCCGACCCGACGGATATGCGCGATTCGTGCCAGTTCCTGCGCACCGTTTTCGGCCAGCAGGCGGTAACGAAGTCGCTGCAGCTCCACTTCGAGCTCTCACCCAACCTGCCCCGCGCGTTGATGCTGGACCGCTTGCGGTTGCGCCAGGTGCTGGTGAACTTGCTGAGCAATGCCATTAAGTTCACCGAGCGGGGTGGGGTTAAGACGCGAGTCTCCTGGGAAAGACAGGAAGATGGCCGCAGCGGGACGCTGTTGATTGATGTCGAGGACACCGGCATCGGTATCCCGGCGGCGGAACTGGACGAAGTTTTCAAACCGTTTGTTCAAGTAGAAGCCCGGCAGCCGGCGGACAAGGAAGGAACCGGCATTGGCCTGACCATCGTCAAGCGCCTCACGGAGTTGATGGGCGGCAGCCTGACCGTCGAAAGCACAGTGGGCAAGGGCTCTGTCTTCCACCTGCGTTTCGCGAACGTGCCTGTCTCAGGACGGCTGCCGGTGGGCGATCACGCCGAACCGGGCGGAGCGGTGGACTTCGATGACTTCGCACCGGCCACGCTCTTGGTGGTGGATGACAACCAGACCAACCGCGAGCTGATGGCTGGCATCTTTGAGAAGACCCATCACCAGGTCCTTTTTGCCAACAACGGTCGGGAAGCGCTGGCGTGTCTGGAGAAGGCAAAGCTGGATGTGGTATTGCTCGATATCCGCATGCCGGTGATGGACGGGCGGACGACCCTGGCAGAGATCCGCAAGCAGGCGAGTCTGGCGTCGCTGCCGGTCATTGCGGTCACCGCTTCGAGCAAGGCCGGCGAGGAGATGGAGTTGCAAAGGCAGTTCAGCGGCTACATTCGCAAGCCCTTCTCGCGGCAAACGCTCTTCGTGGCGCTGGCTCAGTTTCTCCAACGGGCGTGCCCGGGGAACGGAGCCGAAGGTCTGGGGCTCGGACAAAGACTCAAGGATATTGCCATCCCTTCGCCCGACCACGCCGCTCAGTGGCAGGAACTCGCTCTCGAACTGCGCCGCCAGGAGGCATCTGAATGGCCGAGGTTGCGGGACAGCCTGGCGGTTAATGAGACGCGAGCCTTTGCTCACAAGCTCTTCACGCTCGGCCAGGCGGCATGCTGCGCGCCGCTGACGACTTATGCCGCCGCGCTGACCACGTCCGCCGACGCCTACGCCATCGGCCAAATGGAAAGTCATCTCGCCGCGTTCCCTAAACTGGTTGGGTCCATCGAAACCGCTTCAGCCCAGGCCCAACTGCAACCGGTATGAGATGCCACCACGCTTGAGAACCAAATGAACGCACCTTTGTCAGAAACAACTACTGGCTGCCTGCTCGTCGTTGATGACCAGGAGTCCAATATCCAGGTCGTCGGCGCGGCTCTGGGCAAACTCGGTTTCGAGATCTTGCCGGCGACCGGCGGGCTTCAGGCCTTCCAACGACTGGCGGTCCGACGACCCGACCTCATCCTGCTCGACCTGCTCATGCCGGAGATGAACGGATTCGAGGTTTGCCGGCGAATCCGTGAGAACCCGGATTGGGCTGAGATTCCCATCATTTTCCTTTCTTCGGCGGACGACAAAGGCCTGATCGTTCGTGCGTTGGAAAGCGGCGGCGTGGACTATATCACCAAGCCGTTCAACCATGCTGAACTGGTGACGCGGGTCCGCACCCACCTGGCCCTCAAACGGGCGCGCGACGAGCTGAAGCAACTCGCCGAGGACCGGGATGAATTGCTCGGTATCCTTACCCATGACCTCAAGAACCATCTGGGCGGCATGGATATGAGCGCGCAATTGCTCCGGGACCGTACCGAGGCGATGGCGGACCCGAAGCTGAGGCTAATGGCTGAGAATATCTCGCATTCGAGCAGCCAGATGCTCGCCTTCGTGAAGGAGTTCCTGGCAAATGCCTCGGCGGATCACGGCCTGAACCTCAAGCCCGAGGCGGTCAACCTGTCGGACGCGGCCACCCGCGCGGTCCAGCAGCACCAGGAGGCGGCAAAGCGCAAGCAACTCACGCTTCAGATCGTTCTCCCGCCCAGCAACGGCGTGCTCGTGGAGGCGGATGGCGTCGCCCTCAACCAGTTGCTCGATAATCTCCTGTCCAACGCCATCAAGTTTTCTCCGCCCGGCAAGCAGATTCGCGTCGCGGTCTCCTCGCCGGGCGACCGGTACGTCGAATGCCAGGTCCAGGATGAAGGGCCCGGGTTCAAGGAGGACGATAAAGCCCGCATGTTTCGCCGCTATGGCCGCCTTTCCGCGCGGCCCACGGGAGGCGAGCCTTCCACCGGCCTGGGTCTGAGCATCGTCAAGAAACTCGTGCTGGCGATGCATGGCGAACTGGCATGCGAGAGCACGCCGGGCAACGGCGCCACCTTCGCCTTCCGCCTGCCCCGGGCCGCCACGCAGCATTGAGTTATCTCTATGGACTTCCTGGTCATTGACGACGACAAGACGTTCCGCGACGCGACTTGTCTGCTCATTGACAGCGAAGGCCATTACGCGGAAGCCGCCTGTTCGGGAGCGTTGGGCCTAATGGAGTTAAAGCAGGGAAGATTCGATTCGGTTCTTCTGGACCTTAATCTTGGGCCGGAAAAGGGCCTCGACATCCTTGAGCTGATTCACAAGCTCCAGCCCAATCTGCCGGTCATCATCTTTACGGCGCAGGGCAGTGTGAAAAATGCGGTGGAGGCCATGCGGCGCGGAGCGGTGGATTTCCTGGAAAAGCCGTTTACCCGCGAACAGTTTCACCTCGTGCTCGCCCGCCTGCAGCGCTTCCACCAACTTACACAGAACATTGAGCGGCTCGAATGGGAAGTCAAAGACAGCAACGCCCAGAGCCCTGAGATTCTATTAGATTCAAGCACGCCGCTGGTGACCGAGGTGATGGACACCCTGCTGCGAGCGGCGAAGACACCAGCCTCGATTCTGCTCCTGGGCGAAAGCGGGACCGGCAAGAGCGTAGTGGCCCGCGCCGTTCACCAGCAAAGCCATCTGGCCGACAGACCTTTCATCACCGTGAGCTGCCCGAGTCTGTCCAGGGAACTGCTGGAAAGCGACCTGTTCGGGCATGTCAAGGGATCCTTCACCGGCGCCCTGCGCGACCATTGGGGCAAAGTCAAGGCCGCCGCGGGCGGGACTCTCTTCCTCGACGAGATCGGCGACCTGCCGATGGAAATCCAGCCCAAGCTGTTGCGCCTGCTTCAGGAGCGCGAATACGAACGGGTGGGCGAAAATGTCACCCGCAAGGCCGAGGTGCGCATCATTGCCGCCACCAGCCGCGACCTTAAGGCGCGCGTCGCCGAGGGGACCTTTCGCGAAGACCTGTATTTTCGGCTCAACGTGATTACGGCGGAAATGCCTCCCCTGCGGCAGCGCCCAGACGACCTCATTCGCTTCGCGGAGCATTACATCAAACATTTTGCCACCCTTTGTGGCCGCCGTCTTGATGGGTTTTCCGGAGCGGCCTCTGCCGCTATCCGTGCCTATTCCTGGCCGGGCAATCTTCGAGAATTGCGCAACACCATCGAGCGCGCTGTCATCATGGCCAAAGGAACCAAGATTAGCCTCGAAGACCTGCCCTCGGAATTGCGCGGCCAGACTGCTCCCACAGCCAGGGGCAACGGCGCTCCGCTGGAGGCGGGTTCGTTGGTCTCCATGGAGAAATTGGAGGAAACACACCTTCGCAAAGTACTGGAACGAACCTCCAACCTGGCCGAAGCGGCCCAGGTTCTGGGAATTGATCAGGCTACCCTCTACCGAAAGCGCAAAAAGCTTGGTTTGGAGTAATGGCTTTGCCGCCGGGCCGGTATTTCGACCGCGCAGGAATGGGTAGACGGGCCGCGGGGGTCCGGGACGTCGCCGTCGTAACGCTGGATTACGCGGAAGTGGAATTGCGACATCCGATTCCACCGCAAGGATTTCAGGTGTGGTGTCCTCGGCTGGACGAACTAGAGTTCATTTTTTAGACCGACTACCACCCGGTAGTTCCGGGACGTTTGTTAGTGCAGTGCGGAGCTTTTCGAACCTCTACTCAGACCCCGCCGTTCCAGCCATTCGAACAGGTTTTGGACCCAAACCCCGACGAAGAAGGCGGGAAGGCTTGAGACATACTTCATGGACTTCAACCTTCCTAATCTCCCGCTCCGCCTGCCGCCAGTCCTGAACTGCTCGGCCGTCCTAGCGGCCTCGCTGCTGGTACAGTTCATAGGCACGCTTGGCGATCTGCGGGGTCACATCGGCCGGTTTCGTCGTCACGGCGTTAAGAACGCGCCAGTTGATCATCGCGACCTTCACGGCGTCGTTGACTACCAGACACGAGACCATGGCATAGGCGAAAACCGCAAGCACCTGCCACCACGGCAATGGCATAAGTCCTGGGAGACCGACGAACGTCAGGACGGTGCCCGCGAGCGTATCCGCCGCGATGGCTGACAGAAAGGTCTTGCTGGGCAGCGTCGCCCAGAACCAGTGGCGTTCCCGCGCGGACACGACGGAGAATACAGCAAAGTAGAGCAGCATCAGGAAGCTGAAGGTGTAAAGGGCATTGTTGTTGGTCGCCAAACCAAAATGCGACCAGCCGATCCACAATAGAAGGACCGTTTCAACGACCATCGCGACACCCAGCACCACGGACACGGTAATGAAGCCTCCGATGTTCCATGTTTCCGGTTTCTTGGACGGCCGAACGTGGTCGGTGGCCAGGGAGACCTTCGCGAAGTCCGTCATGAAGACCAGCAACAGCATCGCAAAGGCGGAGACAACGAACTTGCCGGTTACCACGAACGCGATGGCCACGAAAGCAGCCTTCAGGATTGTCCGGCTGATCTTGTTGATAATCCACGTCAGAATGCGTTGGTAGATTGTCCGCCCCTGCTCGACGAGTGCCACGATATTCGTCAGCCCTGCTTCGGTTAGGACGACGCTGGCGGCACCCTTGGCCACGTCGGTCGCGGTGCTGACGGCGATGCCCACTTCGGCCTGGCGGAGCGCGGGCGCGTCGTTAACACGGTCCCCCGTCATGCCGGTCACGTGCCCCGCCGCCTGCAGGTGCTTCACCACGGTATATTTGTCCTCCGGAAATACCTCCGCGAAACCATCGGCGCCTGCGAACAGATCAACCGTATTGTTGCCGCCCTTCAGATCCGCCATGTGCCGTATGTTGGGCAGGCCGACTCCTTGGCCAATCTCACACGCCACCGGCAGTGCATCGCCGGTGAGCATCTTTACCGGCACGCCAAGGTCGTGGAGTGTGGCGATGAGTTGTTTGGCGTCCGACCGTGGCGGATCATACAATGATACCAATCCAACCAAGGTTGGCTCACCCGTCTCAGGGCCCCGTGCCACCGCCAGCGTCCGGTAGCCCTTCGCGGCCGCTACGCTGACCCGCGCCTCCAGCGCCTCGATGGCCGGGGGTTGGAATCCGCAGGCTTCGGCGATGGTGCGCACAGCGCCTTTCATCACGCGCAGCCGCTGCCCGTTCTGCTCGACCACGGCTTCCGTCCGCCGGTTTTTCGCATCAAATGGTGCAAAGGAGACGGGCGTGACCTTGGGAAGGTTGTCGAAGACGTGCCGCTCTTTCGCTGCGGTCAGGAACGCGTGGTCAATCGGATCCTGGTTGGCTTCCTGCGACGCGAGTGCCCCCGCGAACAGCACGTCGGATTCCGACGCCTGCCCTAGCGGAATCACGCCGGTGACGGCCAATTGATTCAAGGTAATCGTGCCCGTCTTGTCCACACAGAGCACGTCCATCGTCGCGGCATCCTCCGCAGCGCTGAGACGCGTCACCAGCACGCCGCGCTTGGCCAATTCCTTCGACCCGACGGCCATGCTGACCGTGAACATAACGGGGAGGGCGACTGGCACTGCGCTCATCAACAGGACGAGCATCAGCGGGAGCGTTTCGATGAGCGGCGAGCCGCGGATTAGCGACAGCACGACAACCACGCAAACCAGCGCACCGACGATGACAAAGAGCCAGCGGACGACTTTGGCCACCACCGCTTCAATGTGAAGTTTCGGACGCGCCTCCTGCACGAGTTGCGTGGTGCGGCCAAAGTAAGTCTTTGCCCCGGTCAGCATGACCACCCCGTTGCCTTCACCCCGACGAACGACGGACCCCGACGAAAGCACTTCGCCCGGCTTCTTGTCCGCGTCCTTCGATTCGCCGGTGAGCGCCGACTGGTCAACACTCAACGCTCCGGTCAGTAGCTTCACGTCTGCCGGGATAATGTCACCCGGACGCACGCGGACGATGTCACCGGGGACTAGTTCCCGGGCGGGAATGACCTGCCAACTCGAATCGCGTCGAACGCGCGCATTGACCTGCAACCGCTTCCGCAATGCCGCCACGACCCCGGCGGCCCGACTCTCCTGCATGAAGCTCAACACCGCGTTGATCACCAGCAGCGCACCCACCACGACGAGGTCTGAATATTTTCCAAGCACGGCGGACAAAACCATGATCAGTTCGAGCATCCACGCCGAGATTCCCCAAAACTTCTTTAGGAATTTGAGGATGGGGTGGCCCTTTGTTTCGGCCACTTCGTTGTAGCCATTCTGTTTCCGACGGACGTCCACCTCGGCATGCGTAAGCCCTGTCTCGGGATTGACTTTGAGCGACGCGAGCGTGTCGGGAACTGACGCGGAGGCGATTTCAGGGGGCTTGGTATCGGCTGGCTCCGCAGGTGCCGGCTTAGCTTCGGACTTATTTGGAGTCGTTGGCATAGTGAACATCCTCGGCGGCGTTGTAATCGCCACGGCGCGCTGCCCGGTTGCCCCTGGCTCGATGATACGGAGCTTGCTATGCCGACGGCACGTGGGCCTGCTCGGTCTGGGGAATCCCCAACTTGGCAAAGCGTTTGTTGCCGGTTGGATTGCTTTCATCTATCGCCAGCAGACCCTTATCGCCAGCGACCAGCGCCCTGGCCGCGTCTATAAGCCCTTGCGGACTCGTTCGGGTTTGCTCCATTCCCAGTTGCGGATTTCCGGCAGGTCTTCGCCGTTTTTGTCAATGTATTGCTTGTGCTCGATCAGCTTGTCCTTGAGCTGCTGTTTCAGGTAGATGCCCTTGTCACCCGTCTGCGGCAGGCGGTCAATGGTGTCCATCACAAGATGGAAGCGGTCCAACTCGTTCAGCACCGTCATGTCGAAAGGCGTGGTGATGGTGCCCTCTTCCTTGTAGCCGCGGACGTGGATATTGCCGTGGTTGGTGCGGCGGTAGGTCAGCCGGTGGATCAACCACGGGTAGGCATGGAAGGCGAAGATGACGGGTTTGTGCTTGGTGAACAGCTCGTCGAAATCAATGTCGCTTAACCCATGCGGATGCTCGGTTTGGGGCTGAAGCCTCATGAGGTCCACGACGTTGACCACCCGGATCTTCAGCTCGGGCAGGTGCTCGCGCATGATGGAGACCGCCGCGAGTGTCTCCAGCGTGGGCACGTCGCCACAGCAGGCCATGACCACATCGGGCGCAAGGCCCTGGTCGTTGCTGGCCCATTGCCAGATGCCGATGCCCTCGGTGCAGTGCTTGACCGCGGCGTCCATCGTCAACCACTGCGGCGCCGGGTGTTTGCCCGCAATCACGACGTTGACGTAATGGCGGCTGCGCAGGCAGTGGTCCATCACTGACAGCAGGCAGTTGGCATCCGGCGGGAGGTAAACCCGCACCACCTCGGCCTTCTTGTTAACGACGTGATCAAGGAAGCCGGGATCCTGGTGGGTGAAGCCGTTGTGGTCCTGGCGCCAGACATGCGAGGCCAGCAGGTAATTTAGCGAGGCGATCTTCCGCCGCCACGGCAGGCCCGACGTGACCTTGAGCCACTTGGCGTGCTGATTGAACATCGAATCTACGATGTGAATGAACGCTTCGTAGCAGTTGAAAAGGCCATGCCGCCCGGTGAGCAGGTAACCCTCCAGCCAACCTTCACATTGGTGCTCGCTGAGCATTTCCACCACGCGGCCGGTGGGCGCCAGGAATTCGTCGTTCGGCACGGTTGCGGCGTCCCATTGGCGCTTGGTCACTTGAAAGAGGGCTTCCAGACCGTTGGACAGCGTCTCATCAGGTCCAAAGACCCGGAAATTGTGCTGCTCATGGTTTAGCTTCGCCACATCCCGCAGGAATGGCCCCAGCACATGCGTGTCACCGATGCCGCGCACCCCGGGCGTGGGCACGGCTTCCCCGTAGTCGCGGAAGTCGGGCATCCGCAGGTCGCGCAGCAGAATACCGCCGTTGGCGTGGGGATTGGCGCCCATGCGCCGTGCGCCCTTGGGTGCAAGTTCGGCGAGTTCCGCTTTCAGGCGGCCCTGCCCATCGAAGATCTCCTCCGGCCGGTAGCTCCTCAGCCAGTCTTCCAGCAACTTGAGGTGTTCGGGATGAGTGGCCGGATCGGAAAGCGGTACCTGGTGCGCACGGAAGGTGCCTTCAACCTGCAGGCCATCGACCACTTTCGGCCCCGTCCAACCCTTCGGCGAGTTGAGGACGATCATCGGCCAGCGCGGACGATCGAGGTTGCCGTGGACGCGGGCGTCCTGCTGGATCTTCTGGATCTGCTCCACCGCCGTATCAAGCGTCGCGGCCATGGCCTCATGCATCAGTGCGGGCTCATGGCCCTCAACGAAGTACGGCGTCCACCCGTAGCCGCGGAGCAACTGTTCCAATTCCTCATGGGTGATGCGTGCGAGGACGGTCGGGTTGGAAATCTTGTAGCCGTTGAGATGCAGAAGTGGCAGCACCGCGCCATCGGTGGCCGGATCGAGGAACTTGTTGGAATGCCACGCCGTGGCCAGCGGTCCGGTTTCCGCCTCGCCATCGCCAACGACGCAGGCCACGATGAGATCCGGATTGTCGAACACCGCCCCGAATGAATGGCTGAGCGAATAGCCCAGTTCGCCGCCCTCGTGGATCGAGCCCGGGCACTCCGGTGAAGCGTGGCTGGGAATGCCTCCGGGAAACGAGAACTGGAGGAAGAGCTTCCGAAGCCCGGCCTCATCCTGGCTGATGTTGGGATAGATCTCGCTGTAAGTGCCCTCGAGGTATGTGTTGCCCACGACGGCTGGGCCGCCGTGCCCGGGGCCGGAGACGTAAATCATATCGAGGCCGTATTTCTTGATGACCCGGTTCAGGTGCGCGTAAATGAAGTTCTGGCCGGGGGTCGTGCCCCAGTGTCCGAGGAGCATATGCTTCACATCCGCGAGGGTCAGCGGCCGCTTTAGCAGCGGATTGTCGTAGAGATAAATCTGGCCGACCGACAGATAGTTCGCGGCCCGCCAGTAGGCATCCATCTTGTGGAGCAGTTCCGGGGAGAGAGTGTTTGTCTTCATAGTTCAGTTCGCTCAAGCCGGGAGTCGTGAACAACACCTCAAGCGATAGGCGCGGCTGTTCTCCTCGGTGGATGGAATAAACTCGTTGATTAGCTTCTCGACTGTCAGGAAGGTGTCATCTGTGGCTCAAAAGACTTTGCCTGGATACAAAAGCGCTTGTGCCGTCAATTCCAGTATGGTCGGAAGACTCAAGGTTCGCGACCGTCCTTCTTCTCAGCTGCTCGGTCGGCTTGCACCATGTGATCGTGCTCCGCTTCGGCGACGCCTTCTTCGACGAGCTGTTCATTATCGCTCCGCCCCTCGTCATCCTCATCGTCGCTGGGAGCAGTTGGCACTTGATGTCCGGCTGAGGCTGGCACCGGGTCCCAGCGTTCGGATTCGGGTGCTGATTCAAGCAATGCCTCTTTCGGGTCCGCATCCGGTTCACCCGTCAACTCCCGTCTGGCCTGCTCACATTCGGATTTGGACTCGCCCAGCGCGGAACGGCCTTCGAGGGCCGCCAATTCTCCCCTGTGCTGCCGCACCGTTTTGGAGGTCTCTTTGTTGATGCTGGTGGAGTTTTCGGTTAGGGCGATGCCGAGTGCTTTTGCCATAAAATCGTTAAACTGGGAATTTGGTGTTGTTGGGTGAAACCTAAGAAGTGCTAGTTGCGCCTGAAGCTCGCGCGGTCGTCCGCTTCGAGCCAGTCAAACGTGGTGTTAGTCTGCGGGTTCAGCCAGAGCCTGGCGCAGTCCGCAATGAAGAAAGCGCGCTTATCCGGACTCTTCATTAGGCTGCCGGCCTCCATTTCATCCGACCATGTCTTGATTTCGGTCGCCGTCTTCGTCGTCCCGTTGGCCAGCAGCCAGGCGCCGACCTCCTCATAATACGTCGAAGCTTCAACAGCAGTCTTAAACTGCTCGCCGGTGATGCCTTTGAAGTTGAAGAGCATGTTGTCCAGCGGACAATTGTAATGATAATCGCCCAGCGTTCCTGCCAGGCTGGCGCGGCATTTGTCAACGGCACGGCTGGCGATCGCGAATCCGGCGATGCGCTCGCGCGGGCTGTGCGGGGCTTGTTTGGTGAGGTCTCGGGCAATGATGGGGGTGTTCATACTTTTATTGTTTCCGCGGCTTGCTTTGTTTGGTGGACGTCATGCGGTTTAGGTCCGGTTGTGGAAACCGTGGACGCGGGTGAGGTTGCGTTCCGTGAGCAATTCCGCCTCGGCCTGCAGCCAGTGCTGCACCTCGTGCCCGGGCTGCGAACCCTCGTTTACATACGTGAAGTAGGCCCTTCTGGCCACCTCGTCCGGTGAGGGGGTAAAATCAGCTCCCCCCGGATTTAGGTCTGCGGCCGCGGTTAGCCGTAATTCACTGGCCGGTGTTCGGTTTCGGTTATTGGATAGTTTCTTGTGTCTCATAAAGGGTGAACGGGGCGGGCGAGGTCAATCGGCCGCACTGACGGGAGTTACTTGGTGAGCGGGACTCTGCTGGACGCCTTCAGTGGTCAAATTTACGAACACCGTGGAGTCCGGATAGCTGATCCGGTCCACCGTGCGCGTCGGTATCTGCACCTCCTTGCCGGAAAACCGATGCCCGGTTTTAATGACCAGTTGACGAATTGCCCAGCTCTGGGCGTCCATCATAAAATCACAGACGTGGCCGATCGTCCCATCCTTTGCCTGGATGTGGTAGCCGTTGACGGCTTGCGTGCTCCGCAGATGAGCGTCGCCCCTCTCCGGTTGCGGGCCAGACGCAGCGGCGGGCTCGCTCGGGGGCAGTGTTGCCGGCAGTTCCAGGATGGGAAAGCCGCTCAGGCCCCACAACCCGTCGCCCTGCCAGTAAAAGGGCCAGCCGTAATATCGGTAGTACTCCTCTTCGTATTGTCGCGACACCGGCTTGTGCGACTCGATCGAAGGGCTGTCCTCGATCTGTTTGCGGGTGAGATTCACGGCTAGGAGTTTCCCCGCCTGATCAAGGCTGCCGAAGGCGTGGGGAGAGATGAGCACCTTTCGCCCTGGCAACCAGGAACCTGTGTCCGCGAGCACATACCGAACCGCCCAGTTTTGATCGTCAAAATAGAAGTCCTTCACATGGCCGATTTCGCCATCCGAAGCGCCGAGTTTGCTTCCGTAAAGCTGCTTAATACTTCGTAACATAAAGCTGTCTCCCTTGGGTGGGTTCGATGAATAGTAATTTGTTTGGTATCACCACGCTGGTGTGCCTATTTCGAAACTTCTATTTTCTCCTTAAGCTAGTGGAGGGCCAACCTGTCGCCCGGCCCCCTAACCTCTTCCATCCGGGCTCAATAAAGCCTTTTGGCGTCGCCTTTGGTGAGCGCTGAGAGGTCGTAAATCCGTGCAACTTGCCCGAGCGCTGCCCTTTGCATCGTGCGTTTTGCAGAGGTGCCGCGCGCGAGCCGAGGGTCTATTGGGTGTTCATCTTCCCGAGCAGCTCCTGTGTCAACGGCTTATCCGCTACCATCAACCTGTTTGCTTTCAAGAGCGTGCCGCCCGGCCTGGACCGCAGCTTCCACGCGCAGGATATCCTCCTCCGCCTCCGAGCGGTCGTGGCCGCCCGCGAACGCTCGCTCGAATTGCTTGATTTCATCGGCCAAGTCCGTCGGCGTGAACACCTCGAGGTCGCGGTTGACCTTGGCGTGGACACTCTTCTGGTGACAGGAAGGGCAGAACCACCGGCTCTTGCATAGGTGACCCCTGGCGACTCTACAACTACGCGAACCACGTCCTCCAGTCGATACCTCCATAGTATCTCGGTAGTATCTCCGTTCTTCCTCCGTTTATTATTCGGAGATAGAACGTGAGTTAAACGGAGGAAGAACGGAGGTAAAACGGATGTATTAGCGTGAGGGGCTGGCGCGGGTAAGGGGGTGCGTAGAGCTTGAGGCCGGGGCACGCGGAGGGTTAGCAGGCCCTCACGGCGTGTTGGGCGTCAGCAATCGGCAAAAACTGCCTCGGTGCCTGGGTCGCGAGGGGCGATTTCAGGCGCTGACAGGGCGAAAGGGGCTGCGGAGGCGTGAAAGGTCTGGTTACGGCGGGAGGCGGGGAAGGCTCCGGCGCCGTTTCAGGCGGGGGAAAGGCTGGCTCGGCGGCTTACGCGGCCGGAACGACGGCGCTGGTCACTTTCGGCAGGTCCATCCAGCCGTCAATCTGCTGGCGGGTGCGGATGAACACCGCAGTGCCGACTGGCGACACGCCGAACCAGGCGACATAACGCTCGGTGATGTCGCTCCAGCCATCCACCGGCTCGGGCAGCAATTCCAGGAAGCGAAACTGCTGCACGCAGCGCACGCCAGTGCTAACCGGGGCGGCAGCCTGCACCAGGGTGTATTGGCCCGGCTGGCTCGGCACGCGCAGCTTGATGCTGATGTCGCCGCCGGTGTTGGTGACAGCCACCTCAGCCACCGGGTTGAGGCTGAAGCTTGGCACGCGGCTGGGCGGCAGGTCGAACCGGCTGAGCCCAAGGTGAATGCGGGAGGCGTTCACCTTCATGAAGTAGTTATACCCGCACAGCCCGGTCCGGTCCCGATCGGCCGCGACGCACCAGGCGCTGCGGTTTTCCGGCGGCAATGCCCGCCACTGAGTGGACAGTGCCCCAAAATCGCTGCGATTCTTTTGCTGCGGCGGTGACCGTGGGTTGCGAGGCGGGACGTATTGGCGAACGATCTGGCCGTAGCGGGCGCTCTGGACAAAGACCAAGTCGCCCACTCTGCCCGACTGCGGAGGACAGATGATCTTGCTCATAATGACTCTCAGGCCGGCCTTCTGCGGCCCTGAGTCACCCCGCCCGCCATTGAGCGGGTGTTGAACCAGGGTCGCCTGGCCGGCTTACGTCCCAAGCATTAACTGTTCCGGCGGACCCAGGCAACCTCCAAAATGCACCTCCAAAATGCACCTGCATTAACTGATAGGAGTGAGCGGCCACGAGCGCATCCGGAAACTCAGGAGGTGCTGCGGTTGTGTCAATAGTGCGGACTGGCGCTTGCAGGAGCGCGCTTTGGCGCTTTCGGTGACACTTCCAGCGTGGTACTTTTGAGGCATGATTACCGTCACGACAAAACAACTCCATCAAGAGACGCGGGCGGTCTTGAACCAACTTGAGCAAGGCGAGTCCCTGGTCATCACGCGCAATGGACGCAGGATTGGGAAGATCGAACCGTTGGCCGCCACCGCGCCGGCCGGGTGGGACGAGATCATGGGTGAGGCGTGGCGCACACAAAAAGGTGTCAAGCGCGGCGAGCGCGTGCCGAATCCCGTCCTGGAAGAGCGCCAACGCCGCGGGCGATGAGCCTCTACGCCGACACTTCCGCGCTAATCGCCTGGTTTCACCCCGCGGATGAGTTTGCCCCAGCGGTCACGGCCTGGTATTGCCTGTGATGCCGCCCAGGCCGCGCTCGCCCGCCTTGCCGGGTTGACACGGATTCAACTCTTCAAGTAATGAGGACTTGAGGACGCTCGGGCCATGTATCACGTCATGAGTTTGAAATGGATCGCCCAGCGCTTACAGATGGGCAGTTGGACCTACGTCTCCAACCTGCCGAACGAGCCACCACAAACCCATCCGCCAGCTCAGGAGGTGCGGCTGTTGTGTCAATAGTGACACTTGCGCGGCTGACCCCTCCTTGCCGGCAGCTCGCGCCACCGACTCGCCCGCCCCTTTTACGGCAGAGCTTGCCCTGGTCGGGGTCTCCCCCAACCGGGGTCTGCTATGACTACTCGGCCCAACCTTCCCTTGCCGAGGCAGGACTTGCACCTGCAAGCATGTCAAAGGCCGAAGGCTGCACATAGGAATTCCCTTTGGGGCGCGCGCATGTATTGGACGCTGCGCGGGTGAGTAAGACGAGACGAACGCGCCTACCCTCCGTGGCCCTGACGGTTGGAGCACCCCTTCGCGCTTCATAAACTATGAGTTGGCGCTGCAAGCAGTGCAGCTCTACTCCATGTTGCACGCGTATCAGCATTAGCCGCCCGAACACAGCCCCCTTTTATACCCCAATTTTTCTGTTGCAATTAGCCGCATTGGCGCTACAAAGGAAGCAGTTCTTTTACAGAACCGGAGGTCTTGAGTGGCTTCCGGCTTAGGGTCTTTGCGGTGCGAGGACCCGGACTCCTTCGGAAAACAGCCAAATTACGATGCAGATAGTCCGCCTCGGACGCGCGCGAGCCGCGCGTCCTGGCGTGCTTTTCTGCAAGGCCGCTTGGCTGTGGCCCCGAGGGGAGTGCGTCAGTGACGCGCATTCTCTTGCCATCGGCGACGGAGAGGTTCAGGTGCTCGCAGCACAACGTTGCGAGAAACAGACAAAAGAAAGCAGAAGACCATGAAAAGAACCATACGGAGCATCATCGGAACCGCCGCGCTACTCATAACGATGGCGGCCTACAGCGAAATAGACATTACGGGACTTGAAAGCATACCGCCAGACCAAGTGCCGCAATTCGGGACCTTCTGGTACGCCAACGGCCCTGGTGGCTTGGGGGCGCCACCTCTTCCCTTCCCACCGGACGATACGACACTGCCAATTTACATCCTCGACGCCGCGACACAACAATATGTAATAGATGACAGCAGCGTGAACTACGGTACGCCGCTGCCGCTCCGCAGGGCGCAATCCTCAAGCCAGAACAGCCTTATCCAACCCCCGCCGGACCCATTCCAGACCGATTACGCTCCCTGGATTATCCAGGACGTGCCCATGCCCGACGGCTCGCAGCTTACGTCGGACGCGCTTCAAGCCCAAAGCCAAACCAACCTCCTGGCCCTTGCCGATAGCCTCTCGGATGTGTACGCGCAACGCGATGCAGCCGTGGACGAATTCGTGAACACGAATTCTTGGGGCGTGCCCTGGGCCGGGACGGACGAAAACGGCGGCACTTACTTGATTGACGGGTTTGACGCACTCGGAGCCCCAGTTATTAAATCAACGTTCAACCTGGAGTCCGCGCAGACCGTGAGTGCGCAGAAGCTCTGGCCCGGTGGTAGCAGCGGCCTCAAGATCGCCGGCAGCAACGTGCTAATCGGGGAGTGGGACGGTGGAGACGTCCAAACCAATCACCAGGAATTCTGGTTGAACGGCTTCAACGTAAAACTCCTTAATGGGCCAAGCGGCTATGGAATTGACTGGCATTCCACTCACGTCGCTGGAACCCTTGCTGCGTACGGTGGGCTTCTTTCTGCAGAGGGCTTTGCCAATCGAGGCAAAGTCCTTGAGTCCGTCTTCTACCACGACATAGCCGAGATGCCTTCGGTAGCTGCTACGAACAATATGCGAGTCTCTAACCACAGCTACGGCAATCTCGGCGGGTGGTTCCAAACCATCATTGCAGGCTCCAACACATGGCTATGGGCTGGCAACGATGCGATCAGCATTACTCAAGACTGGCATTTCGGCTTCTACGATTTCTACGCCCAAACAAACGATGAGATCATCTACCTGGCCCAGACTTACCTGCCGGTCTTCGCCGCCGGAAACGAACGTGGACCTGGAGAGTACCGTCCCCCCACTCAGCCCTTCAACCACTGGGATTACATAACCATCGGAGGCACGCTGTATTACATCTACACCAACGGCATACGCCCGCTGAATGACGCCCAAGCAGGATTCAACAACCTGACCTCGTACGGCGTTTCAAAGAACGATCTGGTGGTGGGGGCCGTAACCGTGAACACCAACGGCTACACCGGCACAAACAGCGTGTCCATGTCCACCTTCTCTAGTTGGGGATCGACCGCAGACGGTCGCATAAAACCAGACATCTGTGCGGCGGGAGTCGGAATAATCTCAACCTACGCCACGAACCAGACCGTGACCAACCTTTACGCTTCTGCCGACGGTACCAGCATGGCAACACCGGCCGTCGCCGGTACCATCGGCCTCCTGAGCCAGTTATACTCCCAGCTCAACGGGCCAACCAACCCTCCCCTGTCCTCCACCCTCAAGGCCGTATTAATTGAAACCGCCGATCAAGCAGGCACGAATGTTGGACCGAGTTACATCTACGGTTGGGGACAAATGAACGCGCTCTCCGCAGCAAAACTTGTCACGAACAACGCGGGCAGCGGTTCCTTAGCATTTCTGAAGGAGTGCCGCCTGGTCAGCGGCGACTACATTTCTTTCCCAGTCCAGCTAGCCGCTGGAGTGCCATTCAAAGCCACGATAGCTTGGACTGACCCGCCCGGAACTCCGGTTGCTCCCGCCGTCAACCCAACAAACCACATGCTCGTGAACGACCTCGACCTAAGGATCATAAGCCCTGGGGGCGTCACGAACTTCCCCTATCGTCTCAACCCCGCTTCCCCGGCCGGCGCCGCAACCACCGGGGATAACACAGTTGATAACGTGGAGCAGGTGTACATTGCCAACCCCACCAGCGGGACCTACACCTTCCAGGTGACCCACAAGGGAACTCTGATTAACGACAAGGGCCAAAGCAGCTATCAAAACGTCTCGATTGGCCTCTCAGGTAACATTGCCCAGCCGGCGATCCAGCCGAAGATCACCGAAATCTCGTCTTTCCCGGCTTCCAACACTGTGGCGCTGAAGTGGACGTGCGATGTCGGCCGATCTTGCCGCATCCAGTATGCATCTCCCCTCTCCTCCGGCAGCAACAATTGGCAGTTCGCGACCGGTGAACTGAGCGCCACCAAGACAAACACCGCCTTTGTACTCTCGACTGCTGGTGTAACAAATCAGTTTTACCGGATTGTGCAAGTACGATAGGCTGAACCCATGAGGCTCCGCGTGCAGGTTTGCTTCAGCAGCCAGTGCCAGGTTCCCCTGGCACTGGCAGCCCTTCTTCTGTTGTTCTCAACCCCGACCAGCCCCGGGCAAGGCACAATATACTATGGGCAGTTCCCTCCAACGGTAGTTCCCCCTCCGGCCACTCCATTTCCCGAGGACGCGGAGGGCACAAGGATATTTCCTGGCCTAACAAACGCCACGACATATCCACTGCTCATCGACGGTCAGGTCGTGTGCACGTTCAGCGCCGACCAGTTTGCATTCACGGTGATTCCCAACTCGTCACTCGATGCGGTGATCGCTGTTCCCGTTGGCCAGCTTGGCGACGGATTCGCTATGCCACTGACGGCGGGGCAGGCAATCGGCCCTGACGCACAAGGCTATTATTGGATGCAGGGTCCAACCGGGTATGCCCTCACGGCAAACGGGGGCTTCGGGTCAATAGGCTACTTTACCGGCTTGGAGTCGGCCTACCTCGGCCTCCAATTCCAGCAAAACGGCCAAACCTACTACGGCTGGGTCCGCCTGGGCGCTCCGTTCACCGGCCTAAACGGCGGCTGGCTTTATGACTACGCTTACGAGACCCTGCCAGACACACCAATTCTCGCTGGGGCCGGCGTCCCTGAGCCTTCAATGCTTACGCTTTCCCTTCTTGGTATTATCCTCCTTACTGCCCACGGTTCCCTAAAGTACGCCCGCGCATGGAAAAGCTCGTGAACCTCATTCTGCCGCTCGCTTGTCTCGCCGCTGCTCCTTCAGCCTTCGGCGAATCCATCTTTGGAGGCGTCTTCCTCACTGCCCAAAACCAAGGAATCGGAGCCGGCAACGTCGTTCTCAAAGTCAACGACGGCCAGGTATCATTCCAGTCAACATTGTTTCAGGAGTGGGCCACGAACGTTGCCTTGAATGAACTTGTCCAGGTACAGCAAATTCAAATCCCCATCCCGTTAGGAACCGGAGCCGCGGGCACTTGGGCCATCGAGGAGTTCCTGGCTGTCGGTCCGGGTGGCACCGCCCTACCACCGACCGGGATCGATCCGGGTTTCGGCGTACCTCCACGCGCCAATGGCATCCGCTTCACCGGCTCGTTCGAGGCGCACCGCGACCTTGAACACCTGCTCCTCTCAAAAGGCGGAACCGTCCTGCTGCAAGTTCACGGCATTGTTGCTGGCTTTAGCAACCCAGCCCTCACAGCGCCCCTTGTTAACGTCACCCCCGCAACACCCATAGGGTTTTCTGCGAGCTTTAACGGGAGCAACGAAGTCCCGGCAACCCGCAGCCCCTGCCAGGGCACCGGCAGCTTCACCCTCACGGGCGGTCTGCTCGCCTACAACCTTACGCTCGATCCCGCCTTCAAGTGGACAGCCGCCGCCATATATGGCCCGGCAGGCCCGCGAGCGAACTCATCCAACCTCATCGCTCCGCTCGACACGTCTTTGGGGGTCATGGCCGTCACCCTTGGCTCAGGTCTCGCCCAGCAAGCAGCCCCGAGCCTCATCACCTACTCAGGTACGGTTCCGCTCACTCAAGATCAAGGTGACCAATTGAAGCGGGGCGAGCTGTACGTCAACTTTCTCACTGTTCGCCACCCGAAGGGGGAGCTGCGGGGCCAAATCCTGCCCGACAAGTCTGGCCAAGCCCAAGGCACAGGACTGAGGCGGGATGCTCCACCAGCGCGCGAGCGCTTCTGACGAAGCCGGGCGCAGGGACGTCCCGCCTTCGCCTCGCATGACACTGGTCGAGTAGAGCGGAGGCGCGACCGGTTTAGACCAATGGCTTCCGATGTACCTGCCCTTTCGAGCATCGTGGCAAATGGCCAGCAGGTCGTGCCGACGGTTCCTCCGCTCCCTCTGATCATCCCGTACAGCGAGTTTTCCCCGATACGGTGGGAAGCACCAGCCAACCGGTGCCGCGCCCTTCCGGGGCCGCTGCCGGCTCCGTTTGACGCAGTCCTTGCGGTCCTTTCAGTGCCCGGCTCAGAGTCCAGGCGTCTCGGACCGCGGCTGTGCCCACAGGCCCTTGGCTCAACGCGGTTTATTATCCCCGCGCCTGCAAACGCTACTACGGCCTGATGCGCCAGTCTGGCGAACTCCGTCCAGCTTGGGCTTGTTCGGCTCGCTCTGGTCGGTCTTTGCCCTTGCGGGCCGTTCGCCTCACCTTCCCTTCTTCGTGCCCTCAGCTTGCCCCAATCGGGGTCTCCCCCAACCAGGGTCTGCTATGACTACTCGGCCCAACCATCCCTTGCCGAGGCAGGACTTACACCTGCAAGCCTGTCAAAGACCGAAGGCTGCACATAGGAAACTGCTTTTTCGCGCCCGGCTGTACTCAGCGCTGCGCGGGTGAGGGAGAATTGGTTTTTGGCTCTCACCAAGCATGGCGCGATATTGACGGAGGTGGGCCGGGATGTGAACAGCCAATGTTTGCGGGTTTTGGGCCGGGTTTGGGCAAGCAACGTGGGCGGCTTTTCGGGTGGGGCGTGCAAAATGCAGAATGGAGAGAACAGGGGGAGCGGCCCTGCCTCCGCTCCGTGCAGCCTTGCGCGGGCGGGAGAAGCAAGGCATAGTCTTACCGTATGAGTAAGACAGGACTGTTATCGCTGACCATCCGGCTGGCGGCAGAGGAACATTCGGTGCTGTGCGCCAAGCCAAACCGCAGCGCGTGGGTGAGGAATGCGATTGACGAGAAGCTGCAGCGCGAGGCGACACGCCCGGGGAAGCCGCGCACGGCGCTGGGACGCAAGTTGCTGGCGGCCCGGGCGGAATATCAGGCGGCCGGAGGCCGGCCCCTTTCCCTGGACGAAGTGCGGCTGGAGGTGGCCCGCCGAAGAGGGGAGCGATGAAGCGGACGTATCTCGACAGTTCGGTGCTGATCCAGGCCGTGCAAGGTGTGGATGGCGACAAGACCGCGGCGTTGTTGGAAGACCCGGAGCGCGAGTTCGTGGCCGCGACTTTCCTCAAGCTCGAATTGCTGCCACAACCGACCTTCCACAAGCGCAAGGCCGAGTTGGAGTTTTTGGCGGCTTACTTCGCGCGGGTCGCGGAATGGCGCGAGGCGGACGAGCATCTGGTGGCCGCGGCGCTAAAAGAAGCCGGCGCGGTTCCCTTGACGGCGGTGGACGCGATCCATGTCGCGGCCGCGAAGGCGCTCAAGTGTGATGAATTCATCACGGCCGAGAAGCCGGGCAAGCCGCTGCACAAGGCCCGCGGCCTCAAAGTCTCCTTTCTCCCGACCGTTTAGCGGCTGACGCTGCTACCCGAGCGATGAAAGAGGTCACAAACACTCCGCGGCACGGCGACGCACCTTGCAAGAGCGCGCCGCAACCCACCTTGACGTGGCTGCTGTTGTTATCCGCGCTGGTCGCCATCCACGCGGCGGCTGACCCGGCCCCCGCCTCGCTGCGGGTCTTTGCCGCTGACCGAGCGCGGCAGCCGATTCCCACGCAAATCACCGGCAAATTCGCCGAGCACCTTAATCCCGGGCGCGGCTGGCATCCTGACGCGCTGGGCAACAACATCAACAAGGGCGACAATATCTACAATGGCATGGACGCTCAGGTGCTGCGCAACCCCACCTTCGCGGCCTACCAATTCCCGGGCAGGACCGATCCAGATGGCACGCTGGCGTTCCATTATGAGCGTGAGATCATCAGCAAAGACATTCGCCGCTGCGCTCCGTTCCAAGGCTGGCCGCAGCAGGAACTGGACCGCCTGGTCGAGAGCTACCAGGACGGCTTGGCCTGCTGGTGGACGCGCGTTGGACCTCGCGAGGCGGTAACTATCAGCCCGGATACTGGTTCATGCGGCGGGCGCGCCCAGCGGATTGAGCTCACCGCCGCCGGGCAGGGCATCGCGCAGTGGACCTATCTGCCCTTGCATCGCACGCGCAAGTTTGAGTTCGAATTGTATGCTCGTGCGATTGGCGTTAGCAGTCTCACGGTGTCATTCGCGGCAGCCGCGGATTCTCCGCCGGAGAACCGCGCCGCGGTCGGCGGCCTTAAACCCGATTGGCGCAAATTCACGGGAACACTGGAAATGCCCGCCACCCTGCCTGCCAATGCCGCCTATCGCTTCGCAATCGTCGCGGACGGTCCGGGGCAACTGGTTCTGGGCCGCGTGCTTCTCCGGCCCGCGGACCATGTCAACGGCGCCGACCCCGATGTGGTGCGCCTGCTCAAGGAGTCGCGGCTGCCTCTGTTGCGCTGGCCGGGCGGCAACTTCGTCAGCGGCTACCATTGGGAAGATGGCGTCGGCCCGCTCGAGCGCCGGCCCGCCCGGCCCAATTACGCCTGGGGCGGCGTGGAACCCAATTTGTTCGGCACGGATGAGTTTATCGCTTTCTGCCGCGCGGTAGGTTGCGAGCCGATCATCTGCATCAATGGCGGGAACGGCACGCCCGAGGAGGCGGCGCGCTGGGTGCAATATTGCAACGGCTCCGCCAAAACTCCGATGGGCCGGCTGCGCGCGGCCAACGGGCACCCCAAGCCCTACAATGTCACGCGCTGGGAAGTGGGCAATGAATTATGGGGCCGCCGGGGACAAATCTATTGGACCACGCCCGGCGGGTATCTGGACCGCTATGAGCGCTTTGCCAAGGCCCTCCTGGCAGCGGACCCGAATATCAAACTGTATGCCTGTGGCGCCCCGGGCCTGCGCGGCAGCCGGTGGAACGACACGCTCCTTGCCGGCGCTGCGCCGATGCTGCATGCCCTAACCGATCATGCGCTGATCGGCGGCACAGTCCCCGCCAGCGCGGACCCGCTGGATGTCTATCGCGACTTCATGGCCGTGCCGGGGATGTTCGAGCGCAAATGGGCTGGCGAGCGCGACGACATGGCCAAGGCCGGCATCAACAACCCGCGGCTCGCCGTAACCGAACTCCAGATGTTTGCCTTCCTCGGCGGGCCAGGGACAAATGGACCAGCGCGCCTGACGCTGTCCAACCTAGTGGACCCGGGCACGGTGGCAGAGGCGCTTTATGACGTGCTGTTCTATCACGCCGCAGTGAGGCTCGATCCGTTTGTCGAGCTCATCACCCCTTCCGCCACGGTCAACCACGGCGGCGGATTGCGAAAGGAGCACGAGCGAGTCTATGCCAACCCTTGCCACTATGCTCAAGCGGCGTTCGCCGATTTTGGCGGCGCCACCCCGGTGCGCCTCGAACTGGAGGCCGCAACCGAACGCGCTCCGCTGGTCCTGCCCCCCCCTGCGGAACCTGGGTCGGGAAGAGACCTTTAAGACGGTGGACGTGCTGGCGGCGCTGGCCCCCAACGGCGACCTGCTGCTTTCCATCGTGCATTGCGCCAGCTCCGGCTCGACTCGCCTGGCCGTCGAGTTGCGCGACTTTGCGGCGGCCGGCCAAGCTGAAGTGCGGACCCTCTCGGCTCCGGTCCCGTGGGCGGCCAATTCCCTCAACAACCCTGACGCCATCAAACCGCTGGAGGCGGCGGTGGCAGTGCATAATGGCCGGTTTACGCTCGAACTCGCTCCTTACTCAGTGCTCCGCGTGCGGGTCCCCACCTCATCGCGCGCCAGCGCGGCCTCCGCCTCAATCCATTCCTCTTGATTCTAAGTCCACCTGGCCCAAAGCGACTACGTCAACAGCAACCGTTAGCGTGTGCTCGTCGCCGCCGACCAGGACGCCGCGGATGGGGCTGACGTCGCCGTAGTCCCGCCCCCAGCCCAGCGTGATGTGTTGCATTGAGGGTAGGAGGTTGTTCGTTGGGTCCACGTCCGTCCAACCGAGGCCGGGGCAGAAAAAGGCGGCCCACGCGTGAGAGGCGTCAGCGCCAATGAGCTTGGCCTGGCCGGGTGGGGGAAGTGTTTCCAGGTAACCGCTCACGTAGCGCGCCGGCAAGCCGAGTGAGCGCAAGGACGCGATCATGAAGTGCGCGAAGTCCTGGCACACCCCCCGGCGGCGTTCGAGCACTTGCGCCAGCGGCGTCGAGACCGTCGTGGCGGTGGCGTCGAACTCGAATTCGCGGTGGATGCGCGCCGAGAGTTCGAGCACTCCTTCCAGGATCGGACGCCCGGCGGGAAAACTCTCCGCGGCGTACGTGCGAAATGCCGGCTCCAGCGGGACAAGCGGCGAGGCAAAGGTGAATTCGCTTGCGTCGAGCACCGGCTCCGAGAGGTCAGCGAGGCACAGATTGCGGACGACTTCCCAAGCAGGCGTTTCCGCCGCGTCGGGAATGAAGGCGGGAGCAACCGCGACCTGACTTCGGGCCGACACGCAAAGCTGGCGATGCGCCCCCTCGATGCCCGCGAACACGACCTCGTTGCCGAAGTAATCTATGTGGCGGGTGGCCGCGGCTGCGGGCGTGATTCCCAGCGAATGCGCGAGCTGGAACTGCCGCGGCAACCGGCGAGGGGCCAGGCGCAGCAGGTGATGCGCGACTGTCACCGGCGCACGGTAGTCGTAGGTGGTCGTGTGGGTAATGTCGAAGCGCTGGGCTTTCATCTCAACTCAGTCTCGGCGGCACCTGGCTGAAATAGACATGGGTCAGCAGGTCGGACAGGCTGCCCAACTCCACGGCGACGCCAGCCAGCCACTTGGCCGCGCCGCCCGCGCTGTCAGGAGCGGCAAACGCTTCATCGTGGGCACTCTTGAGCTTGTCCTGAAGCTGTGCCAGGCGCTGGCGAAATTCGGCGGCGCCTTCCGGATTCAGCCCCGCCGGCAGGCTGGCGGCGTGGCTTGCGAGCACCGCGAGCTGGAAGGCCAGCGCGCGCGGATTCGCCGAATCGAACAGGAGCAGGTCGAGCACACCGGCGATACGAGGCTCCGCAAAGTAACGGCGGCGGTAGGTGATGACGCTGTCAGCCATTTCCAGCAGCGGCTCCAGCAGAAGCTCGCGCGGAGCGGCACACTCAATCGCGGCTTCGACCAGGCGCGCCATGTTGGCGCCCCGCTCGATCCGGCGGCCCAAATCGAGGAAGGCCCAGCCGTGACCGCGCGTCATGTTTTCCATCTCCATGCCGCTAAGCGCCGCCAGGTCGAGCACCAGATTGTTCAGCGCGGAGCCTGCAAACACGAGCGGCAGGCGCCCTGCGCGCCGGCCTGCATCGGCGCCGAGCAGGTTCAGGATGCGCCAGGTGTCGGCGGAAAGACGGTCGCGCACAATGAAGCTGGCGGCGTGGATGCGCTTGAGCAGTTGGCGCGCGCCTGTAACGCGGTCCTCGTCGAATAGGAGCGCGAGCAAGTTTGCCTGTAATGCGTCGCGCTCGGAGCCGGGCACGGCAGGTTCGGCTGCGAACTTGAGCCGGTGCATCAACTCCGCCAGGGCGGCGGGCCGGCCATTGGAAGACTCGTTGACCAGACAACCGGCGGTGCAGCGGCACACGCGCAGCAGATGCTCCAGGCGCTCGGTATAGCGGCCCAGCCAGAATAGATTCTCCGCGCTGCGGCTCGGCAAGTCGGAAGCCAGTCGCTCCACCGCCGGCGAAGGAGAGGCGGCCGCGTGGGCCAACTCCGACTGCTGTCCGCCATCGGGCAGCACCCAGACGTCTTTGCTGCCGCCGGCCAGCGTGAGAGCAACTGTGCCCGCTGCGTCCTGTTCCATCACTCGGGCGATCCCGCCGGGAACCGCGACGTAGTCTTGCCCGTCGAACAACACAAACAGCCTCAGGACCGCCGGCCGCGGGCTGCCGACGCCGACCGGAGCGCGGGAGAGAGCGATTTCATGCTGGCCAACGAATTCGTAGGGCCGTTCGCGCAAACGGGCCATGCCCGCTTCGCGTGCCGCGTTGCTCAGACTCCCGGGCCGCGCCTGGGGGCCCACAGCCGCAAAGGCCGGACGCACAAGCATTTCGTCGAGGTGCTCCTCCACGTAACGCCGCTCTGGTCCTTGGCCGCACCACCAGGTCTCCACCGATGGAAGCTTGAGTTCTTCGCCCAAGAGATGCAGCGCAAGGCCGGGCAGGAAGGGCAGGAACGCCGGGCTTTCCACCAGGCCGGAGCCCAGCGCGTTGGCAACCGCCACCCGGCCAGCGCGTGTCGCTTCGACGAGACCGGGCACGCCGAGCAATGAATCGCCGCGCAAGGCGAGCGGATCGCAAAAGGCATCAGCGACCAGGCGGATAATCACGTCCACGGGGCGCAGGCCTTCGAGCGTTTTCAGCCACACCCGGCGATCGCGCACCGTCAGGTCGCCGCCTTCCACCAGCGTAAAGCCAAGCAATCGGGCGAGGTAGGCGTGCTCAAAGTAGGCTTCGTTCCGCAGACCCGGCGTGAGCAGGGCAACGGCTGGATTCTCGTTGCCGGCGGGGGCGAGGCTTCGCAGCGCTTCGCGACGGATGCGCAGGGAATCCGAAAGCGATCTGGGCCGCACCGCGTGCACCGCTTCCGGCAGAACGCGCGCGAGCACGCTGCGATTCTCCATGATAAAGCCCAGGCCCGCGGGCGCCTGGGTGCGGTCCGCCAGAACGCGCCAGATGCCGTCGGGCCCGCGCGCGAGGTCGGCGGCGTAGAGCTGCAGGTAGTTGTCCCCGGGCACGCGCACCGCCTGGCACGCGCGCAGGTAACCGGGATTGGCGAAAATCAGCGGGGCCGGGATGAAGCCATCTCGAACGAGGCGATGGACGCCGTGGAGATCGCCAAGGATCAGGTTCAGCAGGCGTGCCCGTTGGACGAGGCCAGCGGCTAGTTCCCGCCATTCTTCGGCGGAAATGACGAAGGGGATGAAATCCAGCTCCCACGGTTCGTCGCGCTCGCCGCCGGGGCCGGTCGAGAAACAACTAACCCCATGTTCGCGCAAAATGCGGCGGCCGTTCTCGATGCGCAGGACAAATTCTTCCCGCCCTAACGCATCGAGCGACGCCATCAACGCCTGCCAGTGCGGACGCACATGGCCGGATGTTGTGCGCAGCTCATCCCAAGGGGGGGCGGCAGCCTCGCCACGAGCGCGCGGTAAGACTGGCACCTGGTCCGTTTCAACAGAGGTCACGGAAAGCAAATTCGCAGGCCCCGCCTGAACTCGCAACCAGTGTTTGGCTGCTCGACGTTTTCGGGGGGGCAAGGGGCTGGGGGGTGAGATCCGAAACCTGAAGGCCGAAACCCGAAAGAAGCCCGAAGGCCGAAGGCCAAAGTCGCCAGCACCGCCTCCATTCTGGGAGCGGAGTGCCAGGGAGTCCTGCGCCCTCGCAGTCTGGCTGTGAGGAAGGCTTCCGAAGGCGCCGCGTTCCGTGCCCGCTGGCCTGCTGCTTCGGATTTCGGATTTCGGCCTTCTTTCGGGTTTCGGCCTTCGGAATTCGGACTTAGCCCCCCGATCGCACTAGAAACCTCGAAGCAGCCAATGCGGGTATTCTTCCCTTGGGTTGTCCCCCGACCGGTGTTCACACTGCGCGCAAATCCAGTGTGAACGGAGCATCCGGGTTGCTCTCGACGAAGCGAGGCGTCATCGGGCCGGGCGTGTGACCGAAGCGGAAGAAACGCGCGAGTCGGCGACTCTCGGCCTCGCCCGCGTTCACCGGGAAGGTCGTGTGATTCCGTCCGCCGGGGTGCGCGACGTGGTAGGTGCAGCCGCCGACGCAACGGCCGTTCCAGGTGTCCACAATATCGAAGACCAGCGGCGAGTTGACACCGATGGTCGGTTGCAGGCAGCTCGGGGGTTGCCAGGCGCGGTAGCGGACGCCCGCCACGTATTCGCCGTTGGTGCCGGTCGGATGAAGCGGGATGGCGATGCCACCGACGCTAATGACGTGCCGCGTATCAGTGAGGCCGCGCGCTTTCACCTGCACGCGCTCCAGGCTGGAATCCACGTAGCGCACGGCGCCCCCCGCGCCGGCCTCTTCGCCCAGGACGTGCCAGGGCTCCAGCGCCTGCCGGATTTCAAGGTGGAGGTTCTTTACGTCGAGGTCGCCGAGCTGCGGGAAGCGGAATTCGAGGTGCGGCGCAAACCACCCGGGCTTCATCGGGTACCCGCTGGCTTGCAGCTCTTCGATGACATCAGTGAAATCGCTCCAGACGAAGTGCGGCAGCATCCAGCGGTCGTGGATGTCCGTGCCCCAGCGCACGAGGCTGTTGGTGTAGGGCTGGCGCCAGAATTTGGCGATGAGCGTGCGAAGCAGAAGCTGCTGGGCGAGGCTCATGCGGGCGTGCGGCGGCATCTCAAAAGCGCGCATCTCCAGCAAGCCGAGCCGCCCGCTGGCGCTTTCGGGCGAGTAGAGCTTATCAATGCAAAACTCGGCGCGGTGGGTGTTGCCGGTGGCGTCAATCAGGAGGTTGCGGAACAGGCGGTCGGCGAGCCAGGGCGGGATGAGCGGTTCCTTGCCCGGAGCCGAATTGACGGTGTGGCTGGCAAGCTGCCGGTCAAGTTCACGGAAGGCGACCTCGAGTTCATAGAGGGAATCATCTCGCGCCTCGTCAATGCGCGGGCTTTGACTGGTGGGACCGATGAACAGGCCGCTGAAAAGGAACGACAGGGATGGGTGGTTTTGCCAGTAAGCCACGAGGCTGCGCAGCAAATCGGGCCGGCGGAGCAGAGGGCTGTCGGCAGGCGTCGGGCCGCCAATGACGATGTGGTTGCCGCCGCCGGTGCCCGTATGCCCGCCGTCGAGCATGAATTTCTCCGTGCCCAGCCGCGCCTGGCGCGCTTCCTCGTAAAGAACCTCCGTGCGTCGCACCATCTCGTCCCAGGAGTGCGCCGGGTGGATGTTCACCTCGATGACCCCGGGGTCGGGCGTGACTTTGATGACGTTGAGGCGCGGATCAAACGGCGGGGCGTAGCCCTCGATAATGACCGGCGTGTCCAGCAGTTCGGCGGTGTCTTCGACGGCGGTGACGATGCCGAGGTAATCCTCCAGTGTCCTCGCCGGGGGCATGAATACGTAAAGCCGCCCATCACGCGGCTCGGCACAGAGCGCCGTGCGGGCAATCCACCCGGCGGATTCGCCGCGGGCCGGCTGGCGAAAAAGGTCGGGCGAAATCTCCTGCACCAGGGGCCGTTGCTGGCGGAGGCCTTGCGCAAGCCCGCCCGATTCACCGCCACCAAAGCCGCGCGCATCGAGCCATTCGCGGGAGAAGTATTTCTGCAAATCCTTCTCCGGGCGCGGCGGCAGCGGCTGGCGCTCCTCAAAGGGGTCTTGTTCGGTGACGTAAGGAAAATCGGCGGCCCTGACATGTGGCAGCGAGTCAAGCGGCAGCCGAAGACCGATGGGCGAATCGCCGGGAATCAGGTAGCAGCGCTCAGGGCGCAAGAACCACGGGCCGCTGAACCAGTAAGGCCGGCCGGGACCTGAGTGCCGCTCCAGGGGCAACACGTAGCCGACGATCTTGTCGAGGCCCTGCTCGAAGATCTTCGCGAGGCGCACGCGGTCTTCCTCGTTCTTCAGGTTCGACTTAAACGGGTCCGCGTTTGTCGGCAGGCGCCGCTCCTTCCAGAGGTAATACCAGGTGTCCTCGAACGCCGGCATGATCCAGTCGGTGCCGCAGGCCAGGCGCTCGGCCAGCGCGTAGATGAATTCTTCCGCGCGCCGCTCATCAAAGCCGTAACTCTTGGATTCGTCGGCAAGCAGTGCGTCATTGAGCCAGATGGGCTGGCCGTCCTTGCGCCAGTAGCAGGCGAAGGACCAGCGCGGGAGCGATTCGCCGGGATACAATTTGCCCTGGCCGTAATGCAGGAGCGCGCCGCTGGTGAAGCGGTGCTTGAGGCGTTTGATTAACGCATCGGCGAGCCGGCGCTTGGTCGGTCCCAGTGCGAGTGTATTCCATTCCGCGCCGTCCGTGTCGTCAATGCTTACGAACGTGGGCTCGCCACCCATAGTGAGCCGGCAGCCGCTGCTCTTCAATTCGCCGTCGAGTTGGTGGCCGAGAGACTCGATCTCACGCCACTGCTCCTCGGTGTAAGGCTTGGTGACCCGCGGCGACTCGAAGACACGTATCACCTTCATGTCGTGGCCGAAGTCGCATTTGCATTCATCCACCAACCCGGTGATCGGCGCCGCGCTGGTGGGATCAGGCGCACAGGCCAGCGGGATATGGCCCTCGCCCGCGAGCAAGCCGCTGGTGGGATCCAGTCCGACCCAGCCCGCGCCGGGCAGATAGACCTCGCACCAGGCGTGCAGGTCAGTGAAGTCCTTCTCCGGGCCGCTTGGACCGTCGAGTGACTTCACGTCGGCGGTGAGCTGAACCAGGTAGCCGCTGACGAAGCGCGCGGCGAGGCCGAGGTGGCGGAGCACCTGGCAGAGCAGCCAGGCCGAGTCGCGGCATGAACCGCTGGCGCCCTGGAGCGTTTCCTCGGGCGTTTGCACCCCCGGTTCGAGCCGGATAAGATAGCGGACGTCGTGGCACAGACGCTGATTGAGGGCAACGAGAACGTCAATAGTGCGCGGGCGGCCATCCGCCGCCGCCGCAGCCGGCGTGAGGAGTCCCGTCCGCCCCTCCGACTCAGGTTTGACCTCGCGGCTTCGGCTAGTGCCGCCGTTCAAAAGCTCCCGTTTCAGCACACCGAGGTATTTCGTGAACTCCGGCGCGGGCGGCAGGCGGAGAAGGAACGGCGCCAGTTCGTGGTCCAGCGCTTTGTCGTACTTGAACGGGAATTGTTCGGCTTGCGGCTCCAGGAAGAAGTCGAACGGATTCAGCACTGCCATCTCCGCGACGAGGTCCACGTCCACGAGGAACTCGCGGGTCGGCTCAGGAAAGACGAGGCGCGCGAGGTAGTTCGACTGCGGGTCCTGCTGCCAGTTGATAAAATGCTTCTCCGGCGCGACGCGCAGGGCGTAACTCAGGATCCGTGTGCGGCTGTGGGGCGCGGGGCGGAGGCGAACGATCTGTGGCCCAAGTGAGACAGGCCGGTCGTAGTGGTAATGAGTCCGGTGGCGAAGAGCGACGTGGATGGCCATGGCAAGTGAAGTCCGAAAACCTAGGACCGCAGGAGCCTCGCCGAGGAGGCATCTTCGGATTCAGGGATTGGACTGTGTTCGGGCATTCGGGTTTGGGTATCGGGCCGGTCATTGCGCGGACGACCACGACCCTTTGCGCACGGGTTCGGGGTTCTTAAGAGCAAAGAACGTCTCGAAGACGCCGCTGCTGACCTGGTTCATCTTCGTCTGCAGATCGTCCACATATTCATGCAGGCCCTGTTTGACTATCTCGTCCACCGTGGTGAAGGAAAGGTCGGAGCAAAGCTGGCCGAGAAGCTTCTCCGGCGGATGGCGGAAGGTGCCCAGTGGCGTGCCGCTGATCGCGTGCAGAGAGTCACGCGCGGCGACCAGGCAGTACTGGATAGCGCGCGGAAACTCCCGGTCCAGCATCAGGAAGTCCGCGACACCCTTCGGGGAAATGCGTCCGTGCCGTTTGCGATACATTTCGAACGCCGAAGCCGAACGAAGCAGCGCCGCCCACTGGATGGCATCGAATGGCGAGCCCACGTCGTCGGCGGAACGGAGCAGGAGGAAATACTTCACGTCGAGAATGCGCGAGGTCTTGTCCGCCCGCTCCAGCATGCGACCCAACCGCGAAAAATGCCACGCCTCACCCTGTGTCATCGTGGCGTCGGTGATGCCGGTGAACAGGTGGCTGGCTTGCTTCACCGCGTCGAAGAAGTCCTGCGGGTTGTCCAGGCCGCGGGGCGATTCGGCGGCGGATTTCACGATCAGGTAAAACCGGTTTAACTGGAGCCACATCTCGGACGAGATGATTTCGCGGACGCTGCGAGCGTTTTCGCGCGCGGCACGAAGGCAGGAGAGGATAGAGTTCGGGTTCTCGCTCTCGAACGTAAGGAACTTGGTGGCGTTTTCCTCCGTGGCGGCTCCGTGGCGTTTGGTGAATTGCGCGTGGTCGCCGGTCGTGGCGACGAGCGGTTCCCACTGCTGGTCATTGCCCGCCGGAGCATCGAGCATGAGCTGGAAGTTCACGTCCACGAAGCGCGCCACGTTCTCGGCACGCTCGACATAGCGGCTCATCCAGTAAACGGAATCAGCGACGCGGCTCAGCATGGCGACAGCTTGGTCCCGGCAGCAGATCTCATGCGGCCTTTGCCAAAAGCGGCGCGCTGCCGTTGACCCGCTCCGTCTCGCTGTTCGTGGTATCGGCCAGCACCCACGTGTCCTTGCTGCCGCCGCCTTGGGAGGAGTTCACTACCAGCGAGCCCTTCTTGAGGGCCACGCGGGTCAGGCCGCCGGGCAAGACGAAGATTTCCTTGCCGTGCAGGATGTAGGGCCGGAGGTCCACGTGCCGCCCCTCAAAGTGGTCGCCGCAGATCGTCGGCACCCGCGACAACGCCAGCGTCGGCTGGGCAATGTAGTTCCTTGGATTGGCCTTCACCTTCTCTGCGAACTCCGCGCGCTGCTCTTTCGTCGCGTGCGGGCCGACCAGCATGCCGTACCCGCCGGATCCATTGGCGGCCTTGACGACCAGCTTGTCCAGGTTGGCGAGCGTGTGTTGCAGATCGTTTTCCTCGGCGCAGATATACGTCGGCACGTTCGGCAGGATGATCTCCTCGCCCAGGTAGTACTTCACGATCCGTGGCACGTACGCATAGACAACCTTGTCGTCCGCCACCCCGGTGCCGGGGGCATTGGCGAGAGCGACGTTACCCGCTTTGTAGGCTTCCATCAAGCCGGGCACGCCCAGCATCGAGTCGGGCCGGAAGCAGCGCGGGTCGAGGAAATCGTCGTCAATCCGGCGGTAAATGACATCCACCCGCTCGAAGCCGCGCGTTGTGCGCATGAGCACCACGCCGTCTTCGACGACGAGATCGCGGCCTTCGACCAGCTCGATGCCCATCTGCTGAGCCAGAAAGCTGTGCTCAAAGTAAGCAGAATTGAAAACGCCCGGCGTGAGCAGCACCACGCGCGGCCTGGCCAACGCGTCGGGCGTCAGGTACTCAAGCATGTCGCGCAGCTTGAGCGGATAATCCAGCACCGGGCGCACCTTGAGCGAGGCAAGGACCTTAGGGAACAGGCTCTTCATCACTTCCCGGTTCTGTAGCACATAGGAGACGCCCGAAGGACACCGCAGGTTATCCTCCAGCACATAAATCTGGCCGTCGCTGTGGCGGACCAAGTCTGTGCCCGTAATGTGGCACCAGATGCCGCGCGGCGGATTCCAACCGACACACTGCTGGCGGAACGATTTCGCCGACAGGATGATCTCCCGCGGCACGATGCGGTCCTTGAGAATCCTCTGGCCGTGATAGAGGTCGTTGACGAAGAGGTTCAGCGCGTGGATGCGCTGCTTCAGGCCCTTGTCAAGGCGGCTCCATTCGGTGGCCGAGACGACGCGCGGCACAATATCGAAAGGGAAGATCTTCTCCAGCCCGGCCTGCTCGCCATAGACATTGAAGGTGATGCCCATTTGCATCAGGGCGCGCTCGGCGCCGGCCTGGCGGGAGGTAAGCTCGCCCTCTGGAAGTGCTTCGATGGCACGGGAGAGCGCCCCCACGGACGCGCGCGGGCCTCCGCCCTCGGCGATCATCTCATCGAAGAATCCTTCGGAGTCGTAGTGGTTGAATTGCATCAATGGATGCGCTCGGCTGATGTAGCCAACCCGGCTTGCCGCGTTAAGCCGCTGTCGAGCACTGGCCATGCCAGCAAACCGACGGCGCTTGCCCCTAGACGAATCCGGCTTCCCTCGCACCTGAACTGGTCGAATCTGACCGTGATTTGCCTGCTTCGCCAGAAATGACCTTCCCTGAAGTGGGATTGGTGTTTGCCAGGTTCTGACCATGTGGGTGACGAGATTTGATCAGGCTGGATGAAAACCACCTATAGCTGGGAGTAGCCAACCCATCCGGAAAGGGTGGCTTTTAACTACTCCCATTTGGCCAGCAAGCGGTAAACCAGTGGTAAGCCGGCAGTAAGCCTGAGGCGGGAGCGGGGGCTGGATGTCTTGCAGGCAGCCGGGCGACTTCCCCTTGACATGGCCCCGATTGGCGGTTACAAAACCCCGCACCATATGAAGCTGACGCAAAAGGCGCATTTATGCGTGTTCGTTCTCGTCCTCTGCATTGCAATTCCTCGCGCTCACGGCGCCATCTCGCTGACTGGCCTTTTCTCCTTTGGCTCCGATTACACCAACACCGACGGCACTAGTCCTTCAGCCGCCCTGGTACAGGGGAAGGATGGCAATCTCTACGGCACGACCCCATCCGGGGGCACGAACGACCTCGGCACGGTATTCCGGATAAGCACTAACGGCACTTACGCCACCCTTGTGGCATTCGCGGGCACGAATGGCGCCAGCCCGGCGGCCGGGTTGATCCAAGGCGCTGACGGCGACTTCTATGGAACCGCAACATCCGGGGGCACCTACAACTTGGGCACGGTGTTCAAGATGACTTCTGGCGGCACCTTGGTGACGCTGGCGTCGTTCAACGGGACCAACGGGGCGACCCCAGCGGCGGCCCTGGTACAGACGCCCAATGGGGTGCTTTACGGCGTGACGGAGTACGGCGGCGTCAACGACCTGGATTCCGGCGGGGACGGCGCAGTCTTCAAGATTACCACCAATGGCGTCTTGACCAGGATCTACTCTTTTACGAACGACACTGATGGGGGGAACTCCACCGCCAGTTTGGCGCTGGGCAAAGACGGCAATCTCTACGGTACCACTCCTTCCGGCGGCACGGACTACAGCGGCTCGGTCTTCAAGGTCACGACCAACGGCGTCCTCACAACCCTATACTCGTTCACAGGCGGCAACGACGGATCTTCTCCCGATACCGCCGTGGTGCAAGGCAAAGACGGCGATCTCTACGGCGTGACCCCCTACGGCGGTGCCTACGACGTGGACAACGGCGGCGATGGCACCATCTTTAAGATGACCACTGCGGGTGCCCTGACCACGCTGACGTCCTTCAATAACACCAACGGCTCTGACCCGGAAGGCGTGCTGGTGCAGGGAGTTGACAGCATCCTCTACGGCACAACCGCCTCCGGCGGCGCCAACGGCCTGGGCACGCTGTTCAAAATCACCACCAATGGCGCGTTCACGGTCCTCATCACTTTTGATGGCGCCAACGGCGCCCAACCTCAGGCGGGACTGGTGCAAGGCACTGACAGCTACCTCTATGGCACAGCGCTCGCCAACGGCCCCGCCAGCCTCGTGGTGGGAAATGGCACCGTCTTCAAGACAACGACTAACGGCGTCCTCAGCACGCTGTACGTATTCGGCGATATCAACCCTAACGGCGCTCAGCCGGCGGCCCAGTTGGCGGCAGGCGCGGATGGCGCTTTCTATAGCACCACGATTTTTGGCGGCACCAACCACGGCAGCTTCGGCACCATCTTCCGGCTGGACACCAACGGCACACACACCACGCTCGCCTCGTTCAGCGGCACCAATGGCGCGTATCCTCAGGCCGGGCTGGTGTCAGGCAGCGCCGGCACTTTCTACGGCACCACCGCCTACGGCGGCACCAACAACACCACGAACGGCGGCGACGGCACCGTCTTCCGCGTAACCACTAATGGCGTTCTGACAGTGCTGGCCTCCCTCGGCACCACTAACGGCGCCAACCCAATCGCCGATCTGGCATGGGGCCCGGATGGGAACCTCTACGGCACAGCGCAAAACGGCGGCACGAACAACGTCGCCAATGGCGGGAACGGCACCGTCTTCAGGATCACCACCAATGGCGTTCTTACCCGCCTGGCCTCCTTCCGCGGCACCAACGGGGCCAACCCGGCTGCCGGATTGACGCTCGGCCTGGATGGCAATTTCTACGGCACGGCCGCCTACGGCGGCACGAACGATGTTGCCAGTGGCGGTGACGGGACCGTCTTCCGATTCGCCACCAACGGCACCCTCACCCGGTTGCTCTCCTTCAATGGCACCAATGGCGCCAATCCCCAGGCTGCGTTGGCCTTGTGCACCAATGGGAGCTTCTACGGCACTACGGCTGCCGGCGGCGCCGCCGGCTACGGTACGGTGTTCAAGATTACTACGAATGGGACCTTTACTTCCCTCTACTCGTTCTCGGGCGGGAACGACGGCGCGAACCCGACCGCCGTGCTGACCCAGGGTGCGGACGGCAATCTTTACGGCACGACGTCCAACGGCGGCACGAACAACAGTGGCGGGACATTCCAGATCACACCTGGCGGCGTCTTCACGCCGATATACTCGCTGACTGGCGACACCGACGGCGCCAACCCCGTTGCTGGCCTGGCGGAGGGAGCCGCAAGCCACTTCTACGGCGCAGCCGAGTTTGGGGGTACCAATAACGACGGAACCCTGTTCCACCTCTTCGTTGACCCGTTTCCCTCCATTGTCGCCCAGCCTGCGGACCTCACTGTCTTCGCGGGCGCGACGGCCAACTTCTCGGTCGCGGCTCTTGGCGCCGCGCCGCTGAAGTACCAGTGGCAGCGGGCCTCGACCAATTTGACCGACCAGGGCAACCTCTCCGGCTCCGGCACGAGCACTTTGACGCTGAGCAACGTCGCGCTGGCAGACGGAGCCGGTTACTCGGTCATCGTCAGCAACTCATACGGTGCCGTGACCAGCACGGTGGCCACTCTCACCGTAGTCCTTCCTTTCGCCCCGACCGTCACCACCGAGGACGCCTCGGACGTCGGGGTCAGCGGCGCGACGTTGAACGCCTCGGTGAACCCGGACGGAGCCGCAACTACTGCGTGGTTCTTGTGGGGCCCCACCACCAATTACGGCAGCACTACGGCAACGACTAACCTCGGCAGCGGCGGGGACACGCTATCCGTCGCCCAGAGCTTGCCTGGCTTGCTCCCCTTCACCGAATACCACTTTGCGGCGATGGCGGGAAACAGCCTGGGCACAAACATGGGGCTGGACATGAGCTTCCTGACTCCTGGCGCCCGCAGCAACGTCACGTTCACCCCGCTCGCCTCTTTTGACGGCGGCACAAACGGCGGCAGCCCTCAGGCCGGCCTGCTGCAGGGAACCGACGGCGTGCTCTATGGCACCACATACTATGGCGGCGACAACGACGACGGCACCGTGTTCAAGCTGACCACTAACGGTGTGCTCACCACGCTGCTCTCGTTCAACGGCACGAATGGCTCGCACCCGGCGGCGGTGTTGGCGCCCGGCGTGAACGGCCTCTTCTACGGCACGACCTATGGCACCAATGACTCAGTGGATCAGGACAACGGCACGGTATTCAAAATCAGCACGAACGGCGCCTTCACCAGCATGGTCTCGTTCAACGGAACCAACGGCGCCAATCCTGCCGCGGGGCTGGTACAGGGACCCGATGGCAACTACTACGGCACCGCCGAATTCGGAGGTGCCTACGACCCCTCTTACGCGGGCAACGGCACGGTATTCAAGGTGACCACCAACGCCGCCCTCACCAGCCTGGTCTCGTTTAACGGCACCAACGGCGCCAACCCAGCCGGCGGTCTGGTCCTATCCACGAACGGCCTTCTGTACGGCACAACCTCTGCCGGAGGCGACTATGAGGCCGGCACGGTATTCAGCATCACCACCAATGGCACGCTTACGACCCTCTACTCGTTCACTGGCGATGAGGATGGGTCTGATCCCGAGGCCGGGCTGGTGCTGGGCCTGGACGGCAACTTCTATGGAACTACCTACGCGGGCGGCGACGGTGACAACGGCACGGTGTTCCAAATCACCGCCGCCGGCACGCTCACCATCCTCTACTCCTTCACCGGCGATACCGACGGTTCCAGCCCTGACGCCCCCCTGGTGCAGGGCAGTGATGGCAATCTGTATGGAACCACGTCCAGCGGCGGCGTGGATGGCAACGGAACCTTGTTTCTGATAACCCCTGGCGGCGCGTTTGCCACCCTGGTCCTGTTCGACTCCACCCTGTATGGTGCCGGTTCGCAGGCCGGGCTGACGCAGGGAGCCGACGGCAGCCTCTATGGCACGGCTGTCTCGGGCGGCACGAACGGCTCAGGAACGGCGTTCCGTCTCATCGTCGCCCCTGTCCCAACAATCCTCACCCAACCCGTCAGCATAACCAACTTCGCCGGCACAACCGCCATCTTCACGGTCGCCGCCATCGGTGCTCCCCCGCTGAACTACCGCTGGTTGAAAGGCTCAACCACCCTCACTGACCACGGCAATACCTCCGGGTCCGGCAGCAGCACCTTAGCCGTGAGCGACATTGACCAGGCTGACGCCGGCAGCTATAGCGTGGTTGTCAGCAACGCGAGCGGCATGGCGACCAGCGCAGTCGCGACCCTGACCGTGGTCAACCCCTTCCCGCCCAGCGTCACCACGGAAGGCGCCGACGGGATCGGAATCAGCAGCGCGACCCTCAGCAGCACAGTGGTCCCCGATGGGGCTTCCACAGCGGCCTGGTTCTACTGGGGGCTCACCCCGGCCTATGGCAACTCCACGGAGGTGACCAACGTTGGCAGTGGCGGAGATCCAGTGTCCGTGAGCCTGGACCTGACGGGCCTGCAATCCTTCACCGAGTATCACTTTGCCGCCGCGGCCGCAAATGCGCTTGGCACCAATACCGGAGTGGATATGAGCTTCATGACGCCCGGCGCGCGGAGCGGTGTCAGCTTCACCCCCGTGTTCTCGTTCAACGGCACCAATGGCTCAGACGCGCAAGCGGGCGTGGTCCAGGCTGCGGACGGCAGCTTCTACGGCACTACCTATGATGGAGGCGACAATGACCTCGGCACGGTTTACCAACTGACCTCCGGCGGTGCGCTGAATGTTCTGTACTCCTTTGACGGCACCAACGGCTCGCACCCCGAGGCCGAACTGGTGTTTGGCCCCGACAACCAGCTCTATGGCACCACTTACGACGGCGGCACCAATGACGTGGACAATGGCGGCGACGGCACGGTCTTCAAGATCACTACCAACGGCCTCTTCACGTCTCTGGTTTCGTTCGCCGGCACCAACGGCGCCAACCCGGCAGCCGGGCTCGCCCTGGGACCCGACGGCCTCTTCTACGGCACCACGCAGAACGGCGGCACCAACGACGTGGCGAGCGGCGGCGATGGCACTGTCTTCAAGATCACCACGACCGGCAGCCTCACCCCCCTGGTCTCCTTTAACACGACCAACGGCGCCAACCCCGCCGCCCAGCTCACACTGGCCAATGATGGCAACTTCTATGGCACCACCGAGAACGGCGGTATCTATGACGTCACGAACGGCGGAGACGGCACCGTCTTCAAGATCACTACCAGTGGAACGCTCACCTCGCTGGCCTCCTTCAACGGCACCAACGGAGCGAATCCTGTGGCCGCGTTAGTGCAGGGCACCGATGGCTATCTCTATGGCACCACCCAATACGGCGGCACCAACGACCTCGCGACCGGCGGGGACGGCACCATCTTCAGGATCACTACCAACGGCCTGCTCACTTCCCTGTACTCCTTCACTGGCGGCATCGACGGCGCCGACCCGCAAGCCCCATTGACATTAGGCACCGACGGCAATCTTTACGGAACGACTTCGGCGGGCGGCGTGGCAGACAGCGGCACCGTATTCCAGTTCACCCCGGGCGGCACACTGACCACGCTGGTGTTGTTCGACTACGATTCCTATGGTGCCAATCCACTAGCCGGCCTATTCGAGGGCGCCGACGGCAGCTTCTACGGCACAGCCCAGTCAGGCGGCACGAATGGCAGCGGGACCGTGTATCGCTTCAGCCTTTCCCCCGCAGCGCCGGTGTTCCAGACGCTAACCCGAACCGACGGCATACTCACGTTGACCTGGAGCGCCGCCAACGGCCAACCGTATCTGCTCCAATACAAGCCCAGCCTCAGCGCAACAAACTGGACCACCCTGCTCAGCCTCACCGCAACCAACTCAACGGCCAGTGCCTCCGACACCATGATTCCTTCCGGCCAGCGATTCTACCGGGTGGTCCTGACCCGCTAAACTGCCGGCCTGGGTTTGCGTGCCGTGCCCTGAGTGATTTCAATTGATCATATCTCCATGGCTGGCCCCGACACGCGGGCGGGTCACCCCGTAGTCTCGCCGGAGGCACACCGGAGACACACCGGAGATACATTTTGGACCCTGCTTGACGGAACATACTGTCCTGCCGTGTGTTACCGAAACCACGGTGCGCGGAGCATGCCGGGCACGGCCCTGCCCCATTCGCAGCGCTAAGATCGCACGCCGCGAGCCAATCTTGCCCGTTGACAACCGCTTTTGCGCGAATACTCTTTGCCCTCGAACCAGCGCGGCAAACGGCCATGACGGCTTTGTGTCAGCCTGGGTTCTGGACCATGACGCTCGCGCAATCCAACTCCTCCCGCCGGTAATGTATTCCCTCTCCACCTGCTGGAACTCCCACCGCCACACCGATGGCCGCGCCATGCTGCGCGAAATCCGCGACCTGGGCTTCACTTATGCCGAGCTAAGCCACGGCACGCGCATCAGCCTGCTGCCCGGCATCCTGGAGGCGGTTGACGCGGGCGAGATACGCATTTCCAGCCTGCACAACTTCTGCCCGCTGCCGATGGGCGTGACCTACGCCGCGCCCAACCTCTACCAGTTCTCCGCCGAACGGCCGCGCGAGCGTGAGTTGGCGGAGAAGTTCACCCTCAAGACCCTCGAATTCGCCACCCGCGTCAAGGCGCCCGCCGTCGTGCTTCATCTCGGGTCCATCGAAATGAGGAATCACACCGACAAGCTGCTCAAGCTCGTCGCGGACGGGAAGAAGGACACGCCCAAATACGCCACGTTGTGCGCCGACCTGGACGAGAAGCGGGAGGCCAAAAAGGGGCCCTTCATGGAGCGGGTGACCGAGCTTCTGAAGAAGATCCTGCCCGAGGCCGAATCGCGCGGCCTCAAGCTGGGGGCGGAAAACCGCCAGGCACTCGAGGAACTGCCGCTGGAGAGCGACTACCAATTCCTGTTCCGCGAAATCCCCAGCCCCAGCCTGGTCTATTGGCACGATACCGGCCACGCGCAGATCAAAGAGAACCTTGGCTTCCTTCACCACGCCATGCATCTGGAGTCCCTCCGCCACCGCCTTTACGGGTTCCATATCCACGACGTTCAGCCTCCTGGCCTCGACCATTGTGCCCCGGGCTCGGGCAACGTTGATTTCGCCGCGCTCAAGCCGCTCGTCCGCCCCGAGCATATCAAGGTGTTTGAGCTCAGCCCTTCGCTCACGGTTGACCAGGTGAAGAGCGGCGTCGCACACGTCAAACGCATCTGGGGAGAGGACTGAGCTCAGCGCGTGAGCACGAAGACTGCCCATTCGCCTCCACCGCCAGCCGAGACGGCCCTGGCCATCGTCCGCTGCCTGCAAGAGGCCGGCTTCTCCGCGTTCTGGGTCGGCGGCTGCGTGCGCGACTTCCTCCTCGGGCGCCCGCCGGGCGATTACGACATCGTCACGGCTGCCCTACCGGAGCAGATCGAAGCCCTGTTCCGGCGCACGCTGCCTGTGGGACGCAAGTTCGGCGTCATCGTAGTGGTCGAACACCGCCAGCCGTTCCAAGTCGCCACTTTCCGCGCCGAGGCCGATTACCAGGATGGCCGGCGGCCGGGCCGCGTCGTGTTCGGCGACGCGATGGCCGACGCCCGCCGCCGCGACTTCACCGTCAACGGCCTGTTCTACGATCCCGTGTCCAGGCAGTTGCACGACTGGGTCGGCGGCGAAGCGGACCTGCGCGCCCGGATCATCCGCACTATTGGCGCGCCGGCCGAACGGTTCGCGGAAGACCACCTGCGCCTGCTGCGCGCGGTGCGTTTTGCCGCGCAACTGGAGTTCACCCTGGAGGCGGACACCTTCACCGCGATCAAGACCCATGCGCATCAGATCAAGGGCATCAGCGCCGAGCGCATCCGCGAGGAATTGGTAAAGCTGTTGCGCCCGCCGAACGCGTCCCGCGGCTTGGAGCTGCTGCGGCAAAGTGGCCTGCTCGAGCAGGTCCTGCCGGAGATCGCCGCCACCGTTGCCTGCGAGCAATCGCCTGACTTCCATCCGGAAGGGACCGTGTTCAACCATCTGCGCCTGATGCTGCAGCACCTGCCGCCCGATGCCGACGCTGCCCTGCCGTGGGCCGTTCTGCTGCACGACGTCGCCAAGCCGGTCACGGCGTCCGCGGACCCCAGCACCGGCAGCATCCATTTCTACGGCCACGAGAAGATCGGCGCGGACATGGCCGAGGCGATCCTGGACCGCCTCCGGTTCCCGCGCAAAGAGATCGAAGCAGTCGCCAAAGCCGTCCGCTACCACATGCAGTTCAAGGACGCCATGCAGATGCGCAAGTCAACCCTGCGCCGCCTGCTGATGCGCCCGACCTTCCCGCTCGAATTGGAACTCCACCGCCTCGATTGCCTCGGTTCTCACGGCCGCCTGGATGTCTATGACTTCCTCGTAGCCAAAGCCAAAGAACTGGAGCAGCAACCCCAAATCCGCCCTCCGCTCTTGAAGGGCGACGACCTGATCGCGCTGGGCATGAAACCCGGCCCCGCCCTCGGTACCCTGCTAGCCGAGATACGCGAGAAGCAATTGCAGGACGAACTCAAAACAAAGGCCGAGGCGAGGCGCTGGGCGAGAGAGAAGCTCAAGGAAGAGAACCAAGCGACACGACGCGCGAGGCAGCCATACCCCCCAAGGCCGTGACAAGCGGGGCCGCTGAGCGAACCGGGCGGCTCTGACCCCTTCAATGGTCCTGCCACAGAACCACTGTAGGTAATGACCTAGGCACTCCCCACCCGTTGCAGGCGAATGGCCGGAGTTCACGAAGGCGATAAGCCCTGAGCTTGCTTCCACCTGCGCAAAGCTGGTCGTCCAAGTCGGCCCCGAGCCTTTATCCGGAGGAGGAGTCGAGCTGGGAGCGGTAATTGGCCCAGATGTATTTGGCCAGCGTGGCGTCGGTATTAGTGCTGCCGTTGAGCAGGCGCAACGAATAGGTCACCTTGACGCCGGCGGCCTGGGCGAAGGCAAACAGGGCGTCAATGTCGGCATGGGTGGGGATGGCGACCGTCGGCATGTCCACGGTGGCTCCGCCGACGCGCAGGTGTTTCAGCCCGACGTTCTGAAAGAGGGTGATGAGGGAGGTGTTGGTCGCGCTGAAGAAATGTCCGGCGGTGCTGTCCGGCAGCAGGGTCATCGTCTCGAAACTCAGCCCGCAGAAGTTAGTGGGCATGGCATAACCGGGGGCCTGCGTATCAATGGTGACCGTGACGGGCGATTGCGCGAGCGCCGCCCCCGCCCAGAGACAGCTTGTGCAAATAACGCTAAGAGCGGGTTTCATGCTGTCCCGTTGGCCCCAATTCGTCGCCACCGGCGGCAGGCGGGGGCGTTTCCCGGAGACGTCCGGTTTGGGCATTGGCGAGATGCCTCGCCGATAGGCGGTTGGTCCGGGGGCTATGAGCGCAAAGCCCGATCTTGAAGCGGGATCGTCCACCCGCGCTCTAGTCCATCTTATCAATGTCCGCCGCCGCATCCACGGCCACGTAATCCTCCTGGATTTTGGCGGAGCCGGTATAGGCGCCCATGCTCTTGTCCTTTTGGACCTTGGTCAGGATGATCTCGGCGACAGGCTCATAGGACGTGGCGACAATCTCTCCCTTGCTGTTCTTCTTCTCGATGGGCTGGTAGATCTTGATCTTGTCACCTTTGGAAAAGCCATTGGCCGCGCCCAGGGAAACCCAGATCTCCGCGCCGTCCACCAGCTTGACCACGCCCTTGACGTTGCGGATCGCGGCGGCGTTTGCCGCGGCCTCCTGCTCGTTGGCAAGCGTCCGGGCGCCGGGGCCCACATTCAGGGTTTTCACCTTATCAACGATCTGGGCCAGGGCCTTCATGGTAGCTTTGCCCAGCGCGCTGTCCATAAACTCCCGATTGTCGGCGAACCCGCCGCCGCCCCAGGTGCCGAAGTTGAAGCCGGTGCCCGTCTCAACGCCAACTGCGCGGCCAGTGGCACCGGGCACAATCTCGCGACTGGCATTGTCAATGATGCGCCAGTCAATCTGAACTTCGTTCTCACTCTTCTTGACAGCGAAGTGGCCCGCCCCAATCCCGAAGGGTGTGGGCACCGGTATGCCGCCGCCGCCGTAGCTGTTATTCTTCGAACCAAAGCGCGTGACCGTGCTCTTGAAGGTGTAATCTGCCCCTTTCCACTGTCCCTTCTTCACGCTCTCGGCCTGAGACACCTCGCCGTTCTCGCCCAGGGCGCGTTCAGCGCGAAGATCGTCGAGGGCGACGGATTCGAGGACTTTGAAATTGGGCAGGTTGGCCATTTCGGTGATGATCATCTGGGCCAGGCCTTCACCCATCGCCGGTTGCCAGCCGGCTACGCTGCTGGCTTCGGTCTTTGCCACACTGATGGTGGGGATTTTGGCATCAGCGCCGCGGCTTGGCAGCGGAGCCAACGGGAAGCCTAAAAGGAGAGAAATGCAAACTAAGGATGAGACGATCTTCATAATGTTGTCTAGGCTAATTGGCCACGGACTCCACCACCGGAACCCCGCTTCCCACGTCCCGGCTACGGTTCCACGACCAAGGTTCTTTGCTGCGTTCAAACTCGATAGCGAGGACTATCTGCCATCAGATACCGGGTTGCAACCCTTTTCGCGCGCCCGTATCCGGTTTTGACCGGTCCAGCGCGCCATGATAGCCTCGGGGCAAGGCAAATGAAGACCTCACCAGCCATTGGCGAATACCTTATCCAGCGACTTTACGCGCATGGCGTGCGCCACGTGTTCGGCATACCGGGCGATTACGTGCTTGGGTTCTATGATCAGCTCTCCCGGAGCAAGCTGCGCATCGTCAACACCTGCGACGAGCAGGGTGCCGGCTTTGCCGCTGACGCTTACGCGCGCGTGCGCGGGCTTGGCGCGGTCTGCGTGACCTATTGCGTCGGAGGGCTGAAGTTGGCAAACACAACGGCGGAAGCCTTTGCCGAAAAGTCCCCTGTCGTCGTCATCAGCGGCGCGCCTGGCATCAAGGAGCGCGAGAAGAATCCCCTGCTGCATCACAAGGTCCGCGAGTTCGACACCCAGAAGAAGGTCTTCGACGAGTTGACCATTGCCTCGGCCGTCCTGAGCGACCCTCAAACTGCGTTCCAGGAGATTGACCGCGTGCTGCATGCCGCGGTGCGTTACAAGCGGCCGGTCTATCTGGAACTCCCGCGCGACCTCGTCTCCGCACCTGGCATCGCACACCACAAGACCCCCGAAATCCATGAGCGGAGCGAGCCGCGGAGCCTGCGCGAGGCTCTGGCCGAAGCCGGGCAGATGATCAACCGGGCGCGGCAGCCCGTGATCCTCGCTGACGTGGAAGTGCACCGGTTCGGCTTGCAGGACCAGGTCATCAAGCTTGCCCGCCAGTCCAATATCCCGGTCGCTGCAACCGTGCTCGGGAAGTCGGTCATCGGGGAGCACCACCCGTTCTATCTTGGGGTCTATGAAGGGGCGATGGGCCGAGAGGATGTGCGGCAGTATGTGGAGCGCAGCGACTGCGTCATCATGCTGGGCGCGTTCATGACGGACATCAACCTCGGCATCTATACGGCACGGCTGGACCCCGCCCGCTCCATTTACGCCACCAGTGAGAAGCTTTCCATCCGCTATCACACTTACGAAGAAGTGCGTTTCAAGGACTTTGTGCGCGGCTTGCTGCGCCTGCCTCTCCGTCGGCGCAAGCTCGGCCGGATACCCCACCCAGTTCAGATCACTCCGCACTCCTCACTCCGCACTCCGCACTCCCGCAGACCGATCAGCGTCCGGCGTCTCTTCGAGCGGCTCAACGCCTTTCTCTCCAACAACACGGTCGTCGTGGCGGATGTGGGCGATGCGCTGTTTGGAGCCGCCGATCTTTTCATCCGGGAGCGGACGGAGTTTATTAGCCCGGCCTACTACACCTCGATGGGCTTTGCCGTGCCCGCGAGCGTTGGCGCGCAACTGGCTAACCCGAAGCTGCGCCCGCTGGTGTTGGTCGGCGATGGCGCGTTCCAGATGACGGGCATGGAATTGGCCACGGTCGCGCGCTACGGCCTCAACCCGGTGGTCGTGCTGTTGAACAACCGCGGCTACGGTACGGAGCGGCATATGCAGGATGGCCCCTACAATGATGTTTGGCCCTGGCAGTATTATCGCCTGCCGGAGATTCTGGGTGCGGGCCGCGGGTTCGTCGTGGAAACCGAGTCAGACCTGGATCGCGCCCTGCTCGAAGCGGAACGATGGACCAAGAGCTTCTGCCTGCTGGAGGTGCGCCTGGCGCCGCTGGATCGTTCGCCGGCGCTGGATCGGCTGGCGGCGCGCATGGCCAGGCGACTGTAGCTGTGCCAGGGGGCATCCCGACGAACCCGGCTGGCTCAAAAGGCATCAAAAGACAGTTGTGGCGGGACCTTCCTGTGCTAAAGGGTAAGGCGATGACTGGTCGCACAGGCGCCGTGCAGTGCAGGGCGGAAGAAGTGGCGGCACGGAGCCTGCTTCTGCCTGCTGTCGGCGTCGGCAGGCGGGGAGATTGACATCACGGCAGAGCACGTGGCGCGCTTTGGGCAGTCTGAGCCGGGCCAGAAGGTGTCTTTATCCGCACGCAGCAACAGAGGGATGGCTGGCGGGACATGGGAAAGGACGTCAGCGAGGTGGTGCCAGTAGAGGCGGAAGCGGGCAACGGGGAGACCGCGCGGCTGGGGGCGAGAAGGCGCCCAAGCCCCGAGTTCGCCGACACTCAAAACCGAGCACTTCGACCGCGATCCCGGTTGGGAGGGGCACAACACGCGCGAACAAATAAACCGATCATGCCGGGGGTCGGGCTGGTCACAATGGTCCTAACCCTTCTTGCGCCGGGTCTTAAACAATTCCATTTGCGGCTCTTTGAAGAAGTCGTAGTTCTTCAGGATGCGGATGATCTGGAGCAGGTCGGACTTCTGGTAGTTGCGGTTGATCTCCGTCTCGCTCACCAGGTCGGCAAGCATGGTGCGGAACGGGATTACCGCATCAATGCCCTTGGAGCGGAGCAGCGCAATGCTCTCGTCGCGTGCGGCTGTAGTTTGGGGCAAGGCTGGCACCACCAGGATCTTGAGGGTCGTGCCCTCCTTGCCGAAGGCCCGGGCGGCTTGCTGGAAGACTTTGGGTTCCACGAAGCGGAAGATCTCAGGCGCGTGAGTCAGCACTGCCGAACTGAACGTCTCCGTGTGCCAGCCCTTGACCACCACGATCGCGCGTTCAATGAACGGCAAATCCGCGGACCCCAACACAAAGGGCGGCGTTCCCTGCCGCGCCTGTGGATGCGGGTTCAGAACGAAGAAGTCAATGTCGTCATCATCCTCGCGCCGGGTCTGGCTGATGTATTTGCGGTGCTGGCGGACGAGGAACTCGTGCAGCTCGAAGTACTCGCGGACGATGGTTTCGCTAACTGCGGACATGGACTATTGGGCGGGTTGACGTTTGGTGGTTTATAGCCTCGCGGAGCAGGGCGGTCGGGACCTTCTGGCCGAACTCGACCTTTCCAATGCGGCGGGCGAGCACAAACTTGATCTCGCCGCCGCTGACCTTCTTGTCGAGTTGCATGGCGGCAAGCAGCTTCTTCTGTTGGATGGCGTTTAACCTGACCTCAGTTGGCAACCCGGCACGGCGGAGCAAATCGGCGATGCGTTTGACCTCGCTCTTCGGCAGACCAAGGGTGCGCGCGGACAGGTTGGCCGCGGCGACCTGGCCAATGGAGATGGCCTCGCCGTGCAGATACCTGCCGTAGTGCGAGATCGCTTCCAGCGCATGGCCAACGCTGTGGCCGAAGTTCAGGATAGCGCGCAGGCCGCCTTCCGTTTCGTCCTGCCGAACCACCTCCGCCTTGATCTCACAGCACCGGGCCACAACTGCCGCCAGGGTTTGGGGGTCGCGCGCCAATAGCTTGGGCAGGTCGCGCTCCAGGCGCCGGAAAAGCGCCGAGTCGTAAATGATGCCGTACTTGATAACTTCCGCGAGCCCTGCTCGGAACTCGCGCTTGGGCAAGCTGGCCAGCGTGTCCAGGTCGCACAGCACGAGGCGCGGCTGATAGAACGCCCCCACAAGGTTCTTGCCTGCCTTCAAGTTCACGCCCACCTTGCCGCCTACGGAACTATCCACCTGCGCCAGCAGCGTCGTCGGCACTTGCACAAACGCGATTCCCCGCAGATAGGTGGCCGCCACGAAGCCCGCCAGGTCTCCCACTACCCCTCCGCCCAGCGCCACGATGAAGGATTTGCGCTCCAGGCGCTGCGCGGCCAGTTCGTCGTAGCAAGCCTGGACCGTCTTGAGGCTCTTGGCCGTCTCGCCTGCAGGCACGGTTACCAGAGTGGTATCAAAACCCGCCCGCCCGAGGGTTTGCTGGGCAGCCTTGCCGTAGCGCCGCGCGACGTTGGTGTCCGAGATAATTGCGCAGCGGGGCTGGAGACCGAGCCGTGCGCATTCGGTTCCCAGCCGGGCCAGCAGACCCGTGCCGATCATGATCTCATAGCTGCGGTTGCCGAGCGGGACCTTAACGTTGCGCACGCGCCAAGAATAAGCTTTGGCACTGCGGGTTCAAGTTTTGTCTTTTGCTTCCTTCTAGCGCAACTATGCTGGGCGCGCATGAACGCCGTTGCACTTATCACCGGTGCCTCGCGCGGCATCGGTCGCGGGATTGCGCTGGAGCTTGCGAACATCGGCTGCGATGTCGTCATCAACTACGCGAGCAATCTTCAAGCCGCGCAGGAGACGGCAGCCGATTGCCTTTCGGCAGCGCGGGCCGGCGGGAAGACATTACGCGCGGAGATTTGCCCCGCTGACATCGGGCGCAGCGCCGACCGCCTCAGGCTGATCGAGTTCGTCAGGTCGAAGCTCGGGCGGCTGGATTTGCTGGTGAACAATGCCGGGGTCGCTCCCGCGGCGCGCGCCGATGTCCTCGAAGCGACGGAGGAAAGCTTCGACCGGCTCATTAATATCAATGTCAAAGGTCCATACTTCCTCACCCAGCTCGCGGCCAGGTGGATGATTGAGCAACGCGCCGCCCGCGTCCAGGCAGCCGCCTTCCAACCCAAGATCATCACCGTCTCCTCCATCAGCGCCTACACCGCCTCCGTGAATCGCGGGGACTACTGTATAGCCAAGGCCGCCCTCTCGATGCTCACCCCGCTCTACGCCGCGCGCCTCGCCGAGCATGGCATCAACGTCTATGAGATCCGGCCCGGGATCATCGCTACCGACATGACGAGCGGCGTGAAAGCCAAATACGACCAACTCATTGCCGATGGGCTTACCCCGATCAAGCGCTGGGGCACGCCGGAAGACGTCGGCAAAGCCGTCGCCGCTATCGCCCAGGATCTGCTGCCCTTCAGCACGGGCGAGGTCATCAACGTGGACGGCGGCTTTCATATCAGGAGACTCTAATGGCTATACGAATCAACAACCGCCTCACTGCCCGCAAGCTGCTGCCCCAAGTCGAACGCCTCTTTGAACTCTCGGGCCAGAAGATCCTCAGCCTGGACAAGGCGTGGGGTTCATCAAAAGGCGCGCCGGTCTTCACCATCAAGGGCCGATACACCTCCCGTGGCTGGACTGAGTGGACCCAAGGATTTCAATTCGGCTCCGCGCTGCTCCAGTTCGATGCCACCGGCGATGCGCAGTTCCTCGAAATCGGACGGAAGAACACCGTTCAGCGGATGGCCCCGCACGTCTCCCACATCGGCGTGCATGATCACGGCTTTAACAACATCTCGACTTACGGGAACCTCTGGCGGCTGATGCGCGAAGGCAAGATGCCGTTCAACCAGCATGAGATGGACTTCTACGAGTTGGCATTGAAGGTATCCGGGGCTGTGCAGGCCGCGCGCTGGACTTCCATTGCAGACGGCAGCGGCTATATCTACTCGTTCAACGGCCCTCACTCCCTCTTTGTTGATACCATTCGCTCGTTGCGTTCGCTGGCTGTCGCGCACCAACTCGGGCATGTCCTCATGGGCGAGCACGACCAGAGAATCTCGCTGCTTCGACGCCTGGTTGAGCATGCGCAAACCACAGCTCGATATAGCATCTATTACGGCGAGGGCCGCGATGCCTACGATGTGCCTGGCCGCACGGCCCATGAGAGCATCTTCAACCTCAACGACGGCAGCTATCGCTGTCCCAACTCCCAGCAAGGCTATTCACCCTTCAGCACGTGGACGCGCGGCCTGGCCTGGGCCATTCTGGGCTTTGCCGAGCAACTGGAATTCCTACAGACCCGTAGCGCCCGCGAACTGGCCGGCGTGGCTCGCGAAGCCGTGCCGCGCTCCTCGCGCACTCGCCCGCAGGGTGGCCCTTCGCCTATTGCCGCGGCGAAGGCCATCCGCGCCACCTTCCTCCGCGCCGCCATCGTCACCGCCGATTTCTACCTGGCCAACTCATGCGCCGATGGCATCCCCATGTGGGACACGGCTGCGCCGGGCTTGTGCCGACTCGGTGACTACCTTGCGCAGCCCGCCGACCCGTTCAACTCCTGGGAACCGGTGGACTCCTCGGCCGCCGCAATCGCGGCGCAGGGCCTGGTCCGTCTCGGCCATTACCTCGCTGAACAAGGGGACGGCCAGAAAGGGCGCCGCTACTATCAAGCGGGGCTGACGATCGCCCGGACATTGTTCGAGCCGCCGTATCTGTCAGCGGACCCCAGGCACCAGGGCCTCCTGCTCCACTCGGTCTATCACCGGCCCAACGGCTGGGATTACATCGTTCCCGGCCAGAAGGTGCCCAACGGTGAAAGCTCCCTGTGGGGTGACTACCACGCGCGCGAATTGGCATCGCTCCTGTTACGCGAAGCACAGCGGGAAAGATACCCTGTGTTCTTTGCCGAGCCTGCGGTGGGTGGACCGGGCAATAGTTCAGCTTGCCGGAACCGGTCCAATGGGGATAAGATTCGACAGGCGTTAACAGCGGTGAACTCAGAACGATCCTTATGAAACGACTTATCGCACTCGGAGTATTTAACCTCTTGGCTGGATGCCTGCCGTGGGGCCTATGGGCTGCCCCGACGTTCAGCGACGCCAAATGGAGCATCCTTGCGAATGATGCGTCTATTGGTGGAGTATTGAGCAGCGATGTCTACGCGATGGCGGCGGATGGATCGGGGAACCTCTACATTAGCTCCGGTATCATGGGTTACACGACGCCTAGCAAGTGGGATGGGAGCAGGTGGTGGGGAGTTGGGACTGGGGGTGAGCGACGGCAATTTGGAGTGCTTGGCGGTATCGGGGAGCAGTTTATATGTGGGAGGTGGTTACTTTAAGGCTGGAGGAAACTCGTCGAGTTACATTGCCAAATGGGACGGGAGCAGTTGGTCGGCGCCGGGATCGGGGGTGAACTACAACGTTTGGAGCTTGGCGGTGTCGGGTAGCAACCTGTACGCGGGAGGTGACTTCACCTCTTCCTCGCCGCGCTGAGCAGCTTGCCCCAGGCCAATCCGCACAGCCTGCCGGCCGGGCGCCATAACCAGGCGCCGGCTGCCTTGATGGGTTTGGCCGGCGACGCGTCTTCGCCCGGAAATCCAGCCCGTCCGCCGGCTGGCCCGGGAAGGCGGGTCCGGATATCCTTCCACTCCTTGAACCGGGGATCGTCCCGCTTAGGCACCGGCTCCTGCGCAATCAGGCGCAACTGCGATACCAGCGGGTCCCCCATCGCCTCAGCCTTCCGCTTTGAGAAAAGAATCATCAGTAACAGCCACAGGACGATCCCGACTGTCACCCACATCTCTACGATCGTCCCACTCGGAAACGAACGGGCCCGTCCACCGTATCGGCCAAAACTATTGGCCATGCTCCAAAGCCAGTAAAGCATCCAGAGGCGGTTCCACTTCCCCCCGGCCCGAAAGAAACCATACAAGGGCCGTCCGCAGTTTGCGGCCACCCACATTGCTTGTGGCGCAAACCGCTGCGCCGGCCGCCAGCACCAGGCGAACAGCAGGCACCATACCGCCAGGTACGAAACGAGTCCTGGCGTCGTCCAACCGCGAGTCAACAGTCCGGCCAATCCCATACCCACAAGCAATCCGAAGAGACCGCATTTCACCGGCCTGAACTGGTGCCTCAAAGCGGCGCGCTGGCCCATCAACATTTCTCCTGGGCCCAGCGCCGTCGTTAAGAGCAATTCCAGGGCTCCGTCGCGCCGGTCGGCGGCCATTCGGCGCGCCGCTGCGTGGGCCGCGAGCACATCAACCCCCGCCAGCAGCACTATCGCCGTAGTGAAGAAATTCACCGTGCTGGGCCACACTTGCGGCCAGGCACACCAGCCGAGCAGCCAGAACGCGCACACCGACGCCATAAACCCCCACGCCTGCAATACCGGCCGCCGGTCTTGTTCGGACAGCCATTGATAGGCGTTGGCCGCTAGCACCCGCCCCCGCAAGGACTCCCGCCACTCGGCGCTCCCGTGCGCGAAGGCCTCCCACTTCGCCCGCCAGCCTTCCACCACAGCCCGCTCCAAGTCCCGCCGCCAGTTCCGTTTCAACGTCACCGCCGCCAAGGCCAGGCCCGCTGCCGTCCAGGCCCACGTCACCAGGGTCCACGCCCAAAAATCGCTCACGCTGAACCCGGCAAAATTCCTGGCGACCATCCAAGGCCCCAACGCGGGACTCAGGACCAGCCACGACCTGGCGAACGGCGCCGCCCCCGTCAGCCAGAAACCGAGGTTGTAGGGCAACGGCAGCGCCAGGCTGAGGGCGCCCAGGATCACACCCAAAATCACCAAAGCCGTCCCTTCCTGCTTGCACAGTGCCGAGGCCAGCGACCCCACCGCCAGCACCAGCACAAACACCGTCGGCAAACACGCCAGCGTCGCCAGGAACAAGTCAAACGACAGACCGCCACTCAGGAACGGCACCGCCACGACCGGCGCCAGTGCCATCAGTTCGCACGACGACACCAGCGCCCCGCCCACCACCTTGCCGATAAACAGTTCCGCACTGCCCATCCCCGTCAGGTAGAGCAATTCCAGCGTTTGCTGCTCGCGCTCCTCCGCGAACGACCCGACGCTGATCTGGACCGCCGGCCCGACCGCCAGCCCCAGCCCGCCAAGGAACAGAAAGAAATGCAATGTGCCGCCCCACGATTTCGTTCCCGTCAGAGCACCGAACAGCAGGAACAACGACACCCCCAGGACACCAAGCCGGGCCACCCGGGAGCGCGCTTTCCGCGCATCCCGCCGATGCAAAGCCACTCGCAACTCCCGCTCCACCACGGGCGACATTAACACCATAAGCCCCACGCTTGCCCTTTCGGGGCGACTTCCCTTCCCAGTTGGATGAGTTGCCAGTTGGTTCACAAGACTGATAGCCGCTCTTCGCCGCTGGACGGTACCATTCCGCGTTTCCAGCAGAAACCCTTTTCCTTCACGACACGAGACCTCAGCCGCCCGGTCTAAGCTGCCATATGTTCGCTCGCCCCCGCAGGTGGCGGATGGTGTGGGTGGTCGTCCTGGCGCTGGGGGTCATCGCCCCGCTCATGGTCGTGCTGAGCCGCGCGCCGGCGCCCCCGCCCTTGCCAAGCCCCAACGGCTACGACGACTTGCTCAAAGCCAGCGCGGCCGCTGGGACTAACGGCTATTCCTACGGGCTGGTGAGCAATGCGGCGTTGCGCAAACTCGTTTCGAGCAATGCCCAGGCCCTGCGCCTCGTGCGCCTCGGCCTGACTCGCCAATGCGCCGTTCCGTCTGCGGCCGCCATGACCAATAATGCGGCGCTGCTCAACGATCTGGCGGGAATGAAAGGCCTCGCCTTGCTGCTCATGGCCGAGAGTCGCGTCCACCTGGAGGACAACCAACCCGCCGCGGCCGCCGCTTGCTGCCTGGACGCCATGCGGCTGGGCAACGAGATCAGCCGGCGCGGCATCCTGCTCCACCGGCGAGTGGGTATCGCGTGTGAGGCCATCGCCCGCTATGACCTGGTCAAGTTCGTGACCACGCTTTCGCCCGCCGAGGCGCGCCCAGTCATCGCCACCCTGCAAGAGATAGACCGCACCCGCGTCAGCTTCGACGACGTCATGCGCCAGGAACGGAGCTCCTTTTACCGCCAGCTTCGCGCGAATGGGAATCCCGTCCTGTGGGTCAGGGCCTTGTGGGATTTCAGGGCTACGAGGCAAATGGCGCTCGCACACCACAAGGTCATCGTCGCCTATAACCACCTCGTCGCAACCGAACTCGCCCTGCGCTGCTACCGCGCCGACAAGTCGTGCGTCCCCGCGCGCCTCGAAGACCTCGTGCCCGATTATCTGCGGCGGGTGCCAGAGGACCCGTTCCTGGGCCGCCCGCTGATCTACCGCCCCGAAGGCACCAATTGGCTGCTCTACAGCGTCGGCCCCGACGGGGTGGACGACGGCGGCCGGCCCGGTCGGTATTGGAATTCCAGCCCGGGTGATTTGCCCTATAACGGACCGTAGGCGCGAGTCTTGCACCCCGGATCACCGGGACTTCAGCAGGGACCGTCCACCTTACATTTCTTGTCCGATTCCGGCGGCGGCGGTTAATATCTTGTAAATGAACGGCCTCACCGACCCAGAGCTGTTGCGGGAATATGCCGAGCACCACGCAGAATCCGCCTTTGGCGAATTGGTGCAACGCCACATTGACCTGGTGTATTCCGCGGCCTGGCGCATGGTGCGGGACTCGCACCTGGCCGAGGACGTGACGCAAGCCGTATTTGTGGCGCTGGCGCAGAATGCCGGCCCGCTGGCCCAGCGCCCCGTCCTGTCCGGCTGGCTGCATCGCACCACCCAAAACCTTGCGGCCAACGCCGTCCGCTCCGAGGTGCGCCGCCGCGCCCGGGAACAGGAAGCCGTCGCCATGAATGAACTGTCCTCCACCCCACCTGACCCCGATTCCCTTTACGACGGCGCGTGCGTTCCCCATTCCAACCGCATCGCTGGCTGAGGCGAGTAGCCTGTCCATAAATAGGGCACTCCACCAGTGCCGCCGCAATGACGAGCTAGTATCCAGGTAGTACCTTGGTCGTACCTTGGTAGTAACCTGGTAGTACCTTGCATTCTCAAGCAAGGTACTACCAGGGTACTACCAAGGTATGACCAAGGTACTACCTGGGTACGATGGTAAGCCTGGCCCGAGGCACAGGATGGGCAGGCAGGCTAAAAAGTGGGGGTTTGGGGGTTAGAGCGTGTCCGGAAAATGCCAGCTTTGCCATGAGGCAGGGTTTGGAGCCCCGCCATTAGGCGGTTTCCGGACCGGACCGCCTAATGGCGGGACTCCAAACCCATTCCCAAACACGCTGTAAAACACCTGTGATACCGCTAGATAGGCAGACCAATCCGCGTCTGGCCCCATTCCGCTGCGCTCAATAATGCGCGCGGGTGACAACCCGTCACGCCGCGGGGACGATGGCTCTGACCTGTTTGGGCGGGTCGTTCCAGCCGTTGATATGCTGGCGGGTGCGAATAAAGATAGCCCTTCCGGGCGCGGGGACACCGTACCGGTTGACGAAGAGGTCGGTGATCTCGCACCAGCCGTCCACGGGAGCGGGCAGGAAACCCAGGAAGGGGAAGTGCTGTACGCACCGGCGGCCCGGGCTGCACGGCCGGGCACCCAGCACCAGCGTGTGCTCGGCCGGCTGGCTCAGCACGTGGAGCTTGAGCGTGAAGACGTCCCCCTCGATGGTGGCGAGCAACTCAGCCGCTGGATTCGGGCTAAAGAGCGGCAGGGCCGGGGGAAGGTCGAACACGCTGAGCCCGATGGACATGCGAAAGACATTCATCTGGACGTAGAGGTCGTAACCCGGCAGCGAAGTGCTCCGGCCCAGGAAGCCCATCACGGCGCTGTTCGCGGCGGTGAGGTACCAGGCGGTGCGCTGTTCGTCCGTCAGAAACTGCCAGCGCCGGGCGACATAGGCCATGTTGCTGCGACAAGCCAGTTGGCCCGGCGCGCGCGGATCGCGCGGCACAGAAAGCTGCTTGACGACTTGCCCGTAACGTGTCGAGAGGTTTACGAACGGGCCGACTTTGCCCGATTCAGGAACTGACTTTCGCTTGCTCATACGCTTTGCATGGCCGGAGGATAAGCCGTTGACCACCCGCTCGTAATGGACCGGGTGTACCCATCATGGCCCCACCGGCTGGCTGGCATCTGAGCAAAGGGGTTTTCTGCCGCAAGCAAAATCTGCCGCGGGCAGGACTGAAGTGTTGAACTCCTTTCCTGGTTATGTCAGACTGGGCGTGTGTTGACCGGTAGCGACGTCCTTCGAATGCCCCAAATCAGAGGCACCGCGCGCTATTCCGACCCATCTCTCCCCAATGCAAATTCCTATGAACCCCATCCCCTCCACCCGAGCCGCTGCGTGCGGATTTCTGCTCCTCTCCGGCACCCTTATCTACGCGCAGTCGCTGGCTGTTAACACCCTGGCCGGCTACGCCGGCCGCGGCAGTGCCGACGGCGCGGGAACCGCATCCCAATTCAATAACCCGGGCAACGTCGCGCTGGACAGCTCCGGCAACCTTTATGTCGCTGATACCGACAACGACACGATTCGCAAGATCACGCCCGCCGGTGTAGCCAGCACGCTGGCCGGATTGCCGGGCGTCAGCGGCAGCGCGGACGGGGCCGGCAGCAGCGCGCGTTTCAACCAGCCGCTCGGAGTCGCCGTGGATACCGCCGGCAACGTGTACGTCGCCGATACGGGCAACCACACCATTCGCAAGATCACGCCCGCCGGCACCAATTGGTCTGTGAGCACGCTGGCGGGCATGGCCGGTGTCAGTGGCAGCGCCAATGGCACCGGAAGCGGCGCACGCTTTTACGAGCCGGAAGGGGTCGCGGTGGACGGCTCGGGCAATGTGTACGTAGCCGATACCTGGAATCATACGATCCGGTTAGTCGGATCCTCGGGCGCGGTGCTTACCCTGGCCGGTTTGGCCGGGACTTCCGGCAGCAGCGATGGCGTCGGCAGCGGCGCGCGATTTTACGAGCCGCAGGGGGTCGCGGTTGACGGCATGGGTAACATCTATGTGGCCGACACCGCCAATCAGACCATTCGGAAGGTGACCTCTGGCGGGTCGGTCACCACTGTGGCCGGTTCGGTCGGGAATTACGGAAGCGCCGACGGCACGGGGACGAACGCCCTGTTTTACCAGCCGGCAGCACTCGCGGTGGATTCCTCGGGCAATGTGTACGTGGCGGATTACTTTAACAGCACGGTTCGGATGGTCACCCCTGTGGGAGCTGTCAGCACTCTGGCTGGATCAGCGGGGAATTATGGCAGTGCTGACGGCACGAACAGCGCCGCCCGATTCCGGGGACCACAAGGAGTCGCCGTGATTGGCACGAGCAGTGTCACCGTCTATGTGGCGGATTCCGGCAATGGCACCATTCGGAACATCACGCCCGTCGGGAACTATTGGCTCGTGACAACCTGGGCCGGCTCCCCTTCCGCAGCCAGTGCCGACGGGGCAGGCAGCAACGCCCGCTTCTACGCGCCGGGCGCGGTCGCGCTGGGCGGCACTGGGACGGCGTACATCGCGGATAGCGGGAACAGCACGATTCGCCAGATCAGCCCGGCGGGTCCTGTGACCACCCTCGCCGGCTCAGCGGGCACGAGCGGCAGTGGCGATGGTTTGGGCACCAGCGCGCGGTTCTTCGGGCCCCAGGGAGTGGCGCTGGACAGCATGGGCAACCTGTATGTGGCCGACTCCGTCAACGCTACGATCCGCAAGATCACCCCTGGCGGCAGCGTCACTACACTGGCGGGTTCGCCCGGCAATTATGGCCCGGACGACGGCACTGGCACCAGCGCTCGGTTTTACCACCCTGTGGGGATTGCCGTGAACAGCATGGGCTATGTCTATGTTGCGGATTCCTGGAACCAAACGATTCGGGAGATCACGCCGGGTGGCGTCGTCAGCACCCTGGCAGGGTCGGTCGGCAACGCGGGCAGCGCCGACGGCACGAACAGCGCCGCGCGCTTCAACGGACCCGCGGGCATCGCGCTGGACAGCGCAGGCAATCTGTATGTCAGCGACTTCAACAATCATGCCGTAAGGAAAGTTACGCCTGCGGGCAGCGTAACGACGCTCGCCGGTCTGGGCGGCGTGTGGGGCAATACCGACGGCACGAACAGCGCCGCGCGATTCTTCCAGCCGGCAGGGGTGACGGTGGACGGGGCGGGCAATGTTTACGTGGCGGATTCGGGGAATTATACGCTGCGCAAGCTGGCGCCGGTCGGGACCAACTGGGTCGTGACGACTGTGGCCGGACTGGCGGGCGTGAGCGGCAGCTCCGGCGGCTTGGGCACGGACGCCCGTTTCACGTATCCGGCAGGCGTTGCCATGAACAGCGCCGGCCTTCTCTGCGTGGCCGATACAGGCGACAACACCCTTTGCCTGAGCGAGTTCGTCGCCAGCGCCGCGCCGATGATATTCCTTCAGCCGCAAAATCTATACATCAGCGTGAGCAACAACGCGACCTTCGCGGTGGTGGCCGGCGGGGCGTTGCCGCTTTCCTACCAGTGGCGTTTTAATTCAGCGCCCATCTCCGGCGCCACTGCCAGCGGTTTTACGCGAACGAATGCGCAAGCTGGAGACCTCGGCAGCTATTCCGTCGTCATCAGCAATGCCCTGGGAAGCGTGACCAGTTCGAATGCCTTGCTTACCTTGAGCACACCCCCGCTCATCACGAGCCAGCCTCAACCTCAAGGCGTGCTTGCAGGACAGACTGCGTCCTTTAGCGTGGTGGCATCAGGCAGCCCCCCCCTCAGTTACCAGTGGCGGTGGAACGACGCCGTCCTGCCCGGCGCCACTGCGTCCGCCTTTGTTCTCGCCGCAGCCTGGCCGTCAAATGGCGGCCCCTACTCCGTCATTGTCTCCAATTCCGGAGGCCTCGCGGTCAGCACCGAAGCTCTGTTGACCGTGACCGGGTGGGCGGTGTCGGGCGATAATAGCCTGGGCCAGCTTAACATTCCCTCCGATGCCACTAACCTGATCGGCGTTGTCTCGGGAGCCTGGCACAATCTTGGCTTACGGGTGGACGGAACGGTAGTGGCGTGGGGAGACGATTCCGCCGGCCAGTGCGATTTGCCGCCGACGCTCGGCGAGGTCCTGGCTGTTGCGGCTGGGGGCTATCATAGCCTGGCTATTCAGGCGGATTGCACCGTGGCCGCGTGGGGCGCGGACGACTCCGGCCAGAGCGATGTTCCGGCGGGCCTCGCCAACGTGATCGCCGTCAGCGCGGGCACCTGGCACAGCCTGGCGTTGCGGCGGGACGGGACCGTGGTGGCCTGGGGTGACAACAGTTGGGGCCAGACGGCCATCCCGCTCGGCCTCAGCAACGTAGTGGCGATCGCTGCGGGTGGGAGCCATAGTCTGGCCTTGCAGTCGGACGGAGCCGTGGTGGCCTGGGGGGAGAACACCGACGCTGAGGGCAATTACGCCGGCCAATCTGTTGTGCCGCTCGGTTTGACTAACGTTGTTGGGCTCGCGGCGGGCGATTATCACAGCCTGGCAGTCCGGGCCGATGGCACCGCGGCCGCTTGGGGCGACAATTCGCAAGGCCAGTGCAGTGTTCCTGCGGGATTGAGCAATGTTGTCGCCCTGGCTGGTGGCGGCGCCCACACCTTGGCCCTTAAGGCGGACGGTACGATGGCGGCTTGGGGCGATGACCAGAATGGCCAGTGTGACCTCGCCGCCAATGCGGCCCAAGTGGCAGCGTTTTCTGCCGGCGAGGACCACTCCGTGGCGCTGACCGGCGGCGGGCTGCCAACGCCGCTGATGTTGAACCCGGCCGTGCGCACACACCAGTTCAGCGCCTTGGCGCAGACCTTGGCCCGGAGACATTACGCCTTGGAATTCGAGAGCTCGATATCGGCAGAGGACTGGAGCGGTCTGTCCACGAACGCAGGCAACGGCGCCCTGGAGCTTCTAACTGATCCCGCTGTCGGTGCACCGCAACGCTTTTATCGCGTCCGGCAGTGGTAGCAGAGCCATCTGAGCGGCGGGCGGCACCTGGCATCCACCCGGCTTAGTCGTCGAGAGGCCCGATGACGAATTTGTGCGGACCTCTTTGGCTGCCTATGCCTTTCGGGGGGCTCACGCTGGATACGGACCCTAACGGCCATTGGAGGTTCCAATCCGCCCTAAATACCTGCTCGGCGGCGGCGTTGGGTTTCTAGCCCCCCATTGATCGAATTCGGTTGGCCGGGTGCGTGGCTCGGCTCCAGCAAGCTGGCGGGCCTGACCGAACACAGGTATCCTCTCCGTATCCACATCGGAATAGCTTCTTGGTGCCTTCAGCGTAAGAGATTCTGTTGCTCGCGCTTACGGCAAACTCGCTACGCAAAACGACTAGACTCCGTATGCTGCCCTCTTGTGCGGAGTAAGATCGTGTATTTCCAGGACTTGCCGGTTCCCGAGTGTTCTTCGCACGCGAGCGACCCGCTGGAGCCAGCACGCCCACCAACCAGCCCTTTGGTCAACGGCGGAGCGCGTGATGCCGGGTACTCCTCCAACTTATTCGGATGGCCCTGGATGTGCGTAACTTGTGCGCAGGACGTGCATAGTATGTGTTATCACGTGCATAAGTTTTACTACACATTAGCTGCCGGACCTTGTAGAGTCTGGGGCAAGCGTAAGTGGAACCGAAACAAACAGTCACCAGGGGAAGCGGGTCTATGAAGGCCGCACGAGTCGCCGGCCTTGGCCGCTTAGCGGGTGCGGCAGGCTTTGTGTCTGCCTGGTGTAACAGCGGTGCCGGTCAATTCAATCCAAAGCCTTTCAGATGAGCGAACTACCTCCCATGAGCAGCGCCTCGGCGAAGAAACGGGTATTGTTTGTGTGTACCCAAAACCGAGTCCGCAGTCTGACGGCGGAACACCTTTATCGCCCCAGACCAGACCTTGAGGTTCGCTCGGCCGGGATTGCCGAAAATGCGGGTGTGCCATTGACCCGGGAGTTGTTCGAGTGGGCTGACCACGTGTTCGTCTTCTCAAAGCAGCAGCAGAAGGTCATTAAGGAGCGCTACCGAGACGCTTTTAATAGCAAGCCTGTGGTTTGCCTGCGTCTGCCCGATCGGTTTGAGTATAAGAGTCCCAAACTGGTAATGGCGCTGAGGGAGAAGGTAGGGCCCTACCTGGGAACACCCGACCGCACGGAACCCACTCCCACTAAACGACGCTGGGGGTTCGCGCCGGCACCAACGGTCCCTGAAAGCTTGCCGCTCCGCCAGCGCCGATCAGACCTGCGCCCTGTGACAGTGTGGTCGGCACTTTGCTCTCTGGGATTAGCCATAATGGGTAGCGCGCCGCAGATAGTGCGCAACGATCAGACGCTGACAACTGAATCCGGGATATAAACACTATGAAATACACTTTCTCTTCTTTGCTCTCCGCACTCGCCATGGCGAGGCGGTTTCAGATTGTGCGGTGGGCGCCCAGGCTTTTGCAGGTTGGATTGCTGGTCGCATTATGGCCGGTCCACACCTATGCACAAGATGCAACATTAACCCTTTACGATGGGGTAAATCCTATAATTACCGTAGTTGACAACGGCCCGGGCGACCTGATTCCCACGATTGGGGCGATCTTAGTTCAGACGAACGTAGGCGTTTGGAATTTGGCCATCAGTACCGCTGTCACCAAGCCGCTGTTGGGCAGCACAACCAGCCCGGTGATGGACTTGGACATTCAAGCGAATTCCACTGCTGCAGGGTCACTGCAGCTGGTTTTTTCCGATAATAATTTTGGTCCTGCGAGCGGCCTTTTGACCGCCACCGTAACCGGTCACGTGGTTGCGGGGGCGGGTGTGACGGACACCTACACTGTGTTTGGAGACCCGCATAACGTTATCGGGGCGACCACCATTCCCATCGCATCCACTGGCACATCGCCCTTGCCAATCGCTGCGAGCGATTCTGGCCCGCTAGGTTTGCCGACGCCGTTCTCGCTGACGGAAGTTGAGACGATGGTCGCCTCGGGACCTACGACCCTCACTACGGATGCGAGCTACCAGGTCATTCCGGAGCCAAGCGTCATAGGACTCGCGGTTCTTGGCTTTGCTGCCCTGACGTTGGGATGGCCTCGGCGCAGCAGAAGCTGCTAACGAGCAAGCTGCTTTTCCAGGTAGCTCACGACCTGGCGGACATTCGGGTCCACTTCCATCCGGTCCTTCACCAACCGGCAGGCACGGAGCACGGTGGCGTGGTCACGGCCACCGAACGTCTGGCCAATGGCGGTCAAGGTGGTCTCCGTCATCTCTCGTGAAATGAACATCGCGATCTGCCGAGGGAAGGAAATGTTCTCCGGGCGGCGGCGGCCTGTCAGTTCCTCCAAACCGATATCGAAATGCTCGGCCACCTTCTTCTGGATGGCGTCAATGCCCGTCATATAACGGCCCTCCTCCAACAGAATTTCGCCCAGCAGACCCTGCACCAGCCCGGCAGTCAGCGCCTTTTTCGTTAGCGCGGCGTAACAAGCCACGCGAACCACGGCGCCTTCCAGCTTGCGGATGTTGGTCCGTATCCGGTTGGCAAGGAAGTCCACGACCTCGCCCGGCAGCTCCACGCCCATGGCCTGCGCCTTCTTGCGCAGGACCGCGAGGCGCAACTCCAGTTCAGGGGCTTGCAGCTCCGCCACCAGCCCCCACTCGAACCGGGAAACCAGCCGGGGATCCAGGTTCGGGATCTCGCCCACGGGCCGGTCGCAGGCCAGCACGATTTGTCGCTGGTTCGTATGTAACGCGTTGAAGGTGTGGAAGAACTCCTCCTGGATTGCCGCTTTCCCAGCCAGGAACTGGACATCGTCCATCAATAACACCTCCGCCTCGCGATAGTTCTTTCGGAAATGGGCCAGTTCGTTCTTCTGCAGGCTGTCGTTGTACTCGTTGCTGAATCCCTCGGCAGAGACGCAACGCACCCGGGCGCTCCTCTTATGCGCCCACACATACTCGCCTATGGCGTGCAGCAGGTGCGTCTTGCCCAGGCCAACCCCGCCGTAAAGCAACAGCGGATTGTAGGACTCGCCGGGCCGCTGGGCCACCCCCAGCGCCGCCGCACAGGCCAAATCATTGCTGTTCCCGACGGCGAATGCGTCGAAGTTGTTCTTGGGATTAAAACCAAGCTCTGTGGAACGAACAGGTTCCTCTGCCTGGTCCAAGCGCTTCTCTGTGACTGTTTGCATGTTCCCTCTTCCCTCAACCCCTGAATGCGGGCGTTCTTCTAACTCGGTACGTAGCGCACAACGGAAATCCACTCTCAGCATCGAGCTGAATGCGACCTCTTACGCCGTCTGCGAATCTGTCGTACATACGATAACTCATCAGTATGAGAGGGCACTCCCGGGAGCCTTCGCGAGCGCCCTGCCACCTCATGATACCGACCCTACAACATTCGCGCTTAAATGTCGAATGGGGCACAGTACGGATTGGCTGTAGGGGACTTCCCTTACAAACTCGAAACCACCTTCCTGCCCAATTACCGGGGCTTCTGCGTGATCCAGCGCCGGCGGGATGGCACAAGACCGATTGGGCGGACGACAATTTGCCTTGGGCGTACAGAGGAAGAGGCTTGGACGGGCAAGACGCAGCAAAGCCCGCATAGAGGTTTTGGTTTGCGAATTGCCCGCTGCCTGCGGACGATGGGGGCTCGCTTGAGAACGTTGCACGCTTATCTAATCCGCCAGGTGCTGGCCTCGCTGGTGTTGACGGTGCTGGTCTTCACCTTCGTGCTGCTGCTTGCCAACGCGCTGAAAGAGATCATTCCGTTCCTGGTGAACGGGCAGCTTTCGTTCGGCGTGGTGGCCGAAGCGATCGGGTTGCTGATCCCGTTTGTGTGGGTCTTCGCCCTGCCCATGGGCTTGCTGACGGCTACGCTGCTGATCTTCGGCCGCTTCAGCGCGGACCAGGAACTGACCGCCATGCGCGCCAGCGGGATCAGCCTGCTGTCGGCGATCAGTCCCATCCTGCTGCTGAGCGTGGCCTTGTGCGGCCTGAGCGCGCTGGTGAACATGGAAATCGGCCCGCGATGCCGCGTCGCCTACAACGACTTGCTTTTCAAGTTCAAGGTCCAGATTGCCAGCGCGCAACTGCCGGAGGGCCGGTTCATCAAGGAAGTGCCGGGCTTCATCTTCTATTGCGGCGAAAACCGCGGGGGCGAGCTCCGCAAGGTCATGGTGTTCAAGCTCAAGGACGAAACGAACGTGGTCATGACCATCCGGGCGCCCAGAGGCAAGATGGCCGTGGATGCCCAAAACCGGGTGATCAACCTTTCGCTTTATGACGCCAAGACCCTGACCTTCAATGAAGGCAAACCGACTCCGGGCGCCCAGGCTGAGTTGACCGTGCAGGTTGATTTGAAGCCCGCAGAGACCGGCACGCGCTCGATGTCCATCAGCGACATGACCTTCACCCAGCTCTGGGACGAGCTCCACGACATGGAGCGGCGGCTCAGCGTGCCCCGGCCCATCGGCAACATGACCAAGGAGCAACTGCGCGGGCGGAAGTTTCAGTTGCAGTTAGGCCTGGAGGAGCTGACCGAGCCGGTCCGGTTCCAGATGCACCGCCAGGCGGCGTTTTCGTTCGCCTGCCTGGGATTCACGCTGGTCGGGATTCCGCTGGGAGTGCGGATGCACCGGCGGGAGACCAACCTCGGCATCGGCGTCGCTTTGATCCTCGTGGCGCTGTATTACAGCTTCATCCTGCTCGGCCAGTCCCTGGACACTCGCCCGGAATGGGCGCCGCATCTGATGGTGTGGCTGCCCAACTTCATTTTCCAGGCCGTGGGCGCGGTGCTGCTATGGCGGGTGAATCGCGGGGTGTAGCTTAATGCGCTAAACTCTTTGCCCGCCGGAAAATCTTGTACATGGCCGCCTGGTCCACGGGTTTGATGAGCATCTCGTCAATGTTGACGTGCGGAGGGCGGCTTGCGACCCAGACGAGTACCTCTGCAATGTCCTCGGCTTTGAGGGGATGCGTGCCTTCGTAAGTTTTGCTGGCCCGGGCTGCGTCCCCCTTGAAGCGCACCAGGGAGAACTCCGTTTCGGCCAGGCCGGGGTCAATCGAGCTGACGCGGAGCCCGGTCCCGCTCAGTTCGAGCCGCAGCGTGCGCGTAATCTGCAGCTCGCCCGCCTTGGCCGCGCAATAGGCCGCGCCGCCTTCATAAACCGAGTGGGCGGCATAGGAGCCGATGTTGATGAGCGTGCCGCCCGGATGCCCGGCCATCAGCGGCAGCGCTGCCCGCGTCATGCGCAGGATGCCCAGCACGTTGGTCTGCAGCATGGTCTCCCAGTCTTCGTCCTTCCCTTCGGCAACGGGGTCCAGCCCGTGAGCGCCGCCGGCATTGTTAATCAGCACGTCCAGATGCTGGCTTGCGGATGGCGGATGGTGAATTCTCTGCCCGGCCCACTTGACAAACGCGTTGACGCTGGATGTTTTGCTCACATCCAGCTCATGGGCAAAGGCCTCCGCGGCGCCGGCTTTACGGGCTTGTTCCGCCACCCGTTCCAGCCGCGCGACGCGCCGTGCTCCCAGCAGGAGTCGCGACCCTTCTTCCCCAAATGCCACGGCAGCGGCTGCTCCGAACCCGCTCGAGGCACCGGTGATCAACACCCACTTGTTCTTCAACACCGAGATCCTCATGCTTTAAGCCTATCCACTTCGTTCACGCTTGCTTCCACTTGCCAATCAATGAGTATTCATGTACCAGCCCCATAGGGCGATGAGCAGGACCGGGACCAGCCCTCCTATCACCCCGCCGGTAATCTCCGCCCGCTGGGTGTCATATTTCTCGCCGAATCGGGGGCCAAGCTGGCCGCCGGCCAGCCAGCCGATTGGCCCGCCGGCGAACATGCAGAACATTCCAATAATAGGATAGCGAAACAGGAAGGCGGCATTCTTCTCCATGATGGCCGGGGCAATCCCCACGGCGAACAAGCTGCCCGTGGCGCCGACGACCGCGCCGACCAAGGCCCCTAAATTTGATTCGCCGAACCCAGGTTTCATCTTCTGCCGCGAGTGTTCCATAGCTGATCGGCAAATGCAACGACGCCCTTGGCAGAATGACAACCGGGAAAGTGCCACCCGCCCCCGAGGTGACCTGGATCCCCACTGTGCGCGAGCGTGGGCGGGCGAGCGGGCAACCGTTGCAGCACTGCGCACAGATTGCAGTTGTCCCCCTTGGCCTGCAAGGCTTTAATGCCCTCCCTATGCGCTATCCGCACCTGATGCCTGCTCGACGGACCTTCACCACCCTTGCCCTCCTGGTGCTGCTCGGACTTAGCCGGGCCTTCTCCGCGCCCGCCAATGTCCAGGCCACGTTTTATCCTGAGAAGCTGGCGGAGATAGACGACACCATCAACCAGGCGATTGCGGCTAAGAAGTGTCCGGGCGGCGTGTTGTGGCTGGAGCATCGCGGCACCGCCTATCACAAAGCCTACGGGAATCGCGCCCTGGTGCCCGCCGTTGAACCGATGACCGAGGACACCATTTTCGATGCCGCGTCGCTCACCAAGGTCGTTGCCTGCACGCCGGCGGTTATGCTGCTCATCGAGCGGGGCCAGATAAAGCTGGATGAGCCGGTGCAGACCTACATCCCGGAGTTCAAGGGCGACGGCAAGGAGGCCATCACGGTCCGCCAGTTGATGCTCCACATCTCCGGCCTGCCGGGAGACGTCGAGACCAGAAGCGACTGGCATGGGCGGCAGACCGCCGTCCAGAAGGCCTGCGCCGAAAAGCTAACCAGCCCGCCCGGCACTGCGTTCCGCTATAGCGACATCAACTTCTTCCTGCTCGGGGAAATTGTGCAGCGCGTCACCCATACCCCGCTCGAAGCGTTCGTGTGGCGCGAGGTTTATCGGCCTTTGGGGATGAAGGACACGTGCTACCTGCCGCCCCAGTCCAAGCTAAAGCGAATCGCTCCCACCGAGGTGGTGAATGGCAAGCCGTATCGCGGCGTTGTGCACGACCCGACCGCGCGTCACATGGGCGGCGTGGCCGGGCACGCGGGCCTCTTCTTCACTGCGTCGGACCTGGCGCGCTATGCCCGCATGCTGCTCAACGAAGGCCACCTGGATGGCGTGCGCATCTTCAAGCCCGAGACGGTGCGGCTGATGACGACCATCCAGTCCCCCGACTCCATTTCCGCCCGCCGCGGCCTGGGGTGGGACATTGATTCCGGCTACAGCGGCCCCCGAGGCAAGGTCTTCCCGGTTGGCTCCTATGGCCACACCGGCTGGACCGGCACCTCGCTCTGGATAGACCCGGCCTCGCAGACCTTTGTGATCTTCCTCTCCAACCGCAACCACCCGAGCGAAAGCGGCAACGTCAGCGCCCTGCGGGCCCGGCTCGGCACTCTGGCAGCCGAATCGCTTCGCCCCTCCCCCCCCGCTGCCGCAATGCTGCCCGCTGGGGAGCCCGCTTGCCTCCAATCGCCCAAAGGCGCGGAACAAACGGCGAGCCTTGCTTCGGTCCAAGCCCCGCTGCCGCTGCCCGCCGGCGAAAGCGCGGAGCGCCGGCATGTTGCCGGCTTAGGAACTGGAGACGCTTTAAGCGGGCAACATGCCGGCGCTCCGGGCTTGGCGGCGCGACCCGCCCGGCCCGGGACGCTCGACGGCATTGATGTGCTCGAACGCGAGAAGTTCGCTCCCCTCAAGGGCCTGCGCGTAGGCCTGATCACCAACCATACCGGGCATGACCGCGATCACAACTCTACCATTGACCTGCTCAAGACCGCCCCGGGCGTCGAACTCAAAGCGCTCTTCAGCCCGGAGCATGGTATCCGCGGCGCGCTGGACGAGCACGTCGCAGATACCGTGGACGAGAAGACTGGCCTGCCCATCCATAGCCTGTATGGGAAGGCGACCAAGCCCAAGCCGGACCAGTTGAAGGACCTCGATGCGCTCGTATTCGACATCCAGGATATTGGCTGCCGCTTTTACACGTACACGGCCACGATGGGGCTTTGCCTGGAGGCCGCCGCCGAAAACGGGAAGAAGTATTTCGTGCTGGACCGCGTCAACCCCATCAACGGTGTCACCATTGACGGGCCGGTGCGGCTCGGGAAGGGCAGCTTCGTAGCGTATCATGAGGTTCCCCTGCGCTATGGCATGACCATTGGCGAGCTGGCACGGATGCGGAACGCCGAGGGCCACCTTAAGGCGGACCTGACCGTCATCCCGGCGGAGAACTGGCATCGCCGCGGATGGTTCGACAGCACAGGTCTGCCCTGGACCAACCCGTCACCGGCCATGCGCAATCTGACGGAGGCGATCCTCTATCCGGGCATCGGCCTGATCGAGAGCGCGGTATCGGTGGGGCGCGGCACCGACACCCCCTTCGAAGTAGTCGGAGCGCCCTACATAGACGACACGCTGCTGGCGGAGGAACTGAACCACGCGGGCTTGAGGGGCGTGCGCTTCGTGCCGATCCGCTTCACGCCGGCTTACAGCGTCCACAAAGGCAAGCTCTGCGGCGGCGTCTATATCCTCCTGACCGACCGCGACCGGTGCAACGTGGTGGACGTGGGCCTGGAGATCGCGGAGACGCTCTACCGTCTCTATCCCAACGACTTCGATATTGCCAAGATGGAGCACCTGTTGCTGCACCCGCCGACGCTCGAAGCCGTCAAAGCGAACAAGCCGCTCAGGGACATCCACGCCCTGTGGCGGAAGGACCTGAAGGAGTTCGAGAAGCGCCGCGCGAAGTATCTGATTTACTAACGAGGCAGGGCCTCAGACCGGCAAGGCGAGGTAGATCTTGAGACGTTTGGCGCGCCCTCGATATGCCTTGCCGCTCTGAGGCCCTGCCTCGTTAGTGTTCTTTTGCGTCGCTGATCCATTGC
>Ga0326727_10001125_pt1 | contig 102680 bp, 150 predicted proteins | sample MB2enrmetagenome_FD_207643 | JGI IMG/M metagenome (GOLD analysis project Ga0326727, IMG submission 207643) | Lab enriched peat soil microbial communities from McLean, Ithaca, NY, United States - MB29MY | ecosystem: Environmental > Terrestrial > Soil > Wetlands > Peat | place: USA: New York... | reverse complement strand
ACGGCGCAGAAGATCCAGCCCTTGATAAACCAAAAAGGCCGCACGAGGCGGCCTCTTGGGTCGAGTTTTTGGCCTACAGCTTTGCCCATTGATCGGCGAAGCTCCTAGCTCGGGGGCTGCATCGCCAGGACCTGAGACTGCACCGGCCCGGCCAGGTAAATCTGGCCCTGCGTGGTCAGGTCCGAGTAGATGGCCGAGATTCCGGTCGCTTGGCAGTTGTCGAGCAGAATTTCTCCGCCCGTCGCCGCGCCCAGCGTCGCCAAAGCTGCCAGCAACGCGCCGCCCGCCTCGGTCGCGGAATTAAGGAACCGGCACCGCGTAAACAAGTTCCAGCGGTCCATCGTGTGCGTGGCTCCGGCGTAGATCATCAGGGCTGCCGTCCCCCCGCCGGTCACATAGATCGGGAAAATGCAGTCCTCGAAGATGTTGCGCACCGCGTAGCTCGCAAACTCCAGGGAAGCATTCAGCGCCGTGCGGGCCGTGGTGTCCACTCCGATCGTGGATTTCCGGAAAAGGTTCTCGCCCGTGCTTCCCGAAACCAGGAGGTTCCGGCTGCCGGTGTCGCCCGCGGCCGTCCCGCCGATCATCCCGGCGATGTGGCACCGGTCGAAGACGTTGCGGCCGCCCGTCACCGTCATGCAAATTTCGGCGGCGGTTCCGGCGGAGAAGTCCGTGACGAATTCGAGGTTGCTGAAAAGGCAACCGTTGCCCGAGACCGTGAAGAAGTTGGCGAACGCGGTGGCGGTGGCGCTGGGTGCGATCCGCGCCCGCTGCGAGATTAAGCCCGGAGCGCAAGCGCCAACCATGTGCGCGGCGTCCTTGGCCCAAGTGAAGCCCGCCGTGAGACGTGCCGAGCCAGCCGCTAGGCCATTGCCGATCAGGACGAGCACATCGTTGTGCCCTTCGAGCAGCAGGGCATAGCCTGCGGCCAGCGTTTGCACGGCGGCCCCGGGCGAAGTGCCGCTGTTGGTGTCCGCGCCATTCACGGGGTCGAGGTAGTACACGTTCCCCGTGGTGATCCCGAGCCCGCCGGCCACGATCTGGTTGAGGATGGCCGTGGTCGACTCCAGGTTCGAGACGCGCTGGAAGAAATCAGTTTCCGTGTTCGGGTTGATGGTCGGTGGCATGATGAGCCTTCCTTTTTTCGAAGTTAGGCCCCGCCGCTCCGCAGGGTTCTTACGCGCTCAGAGCTTAGGCCGCCGCCAGCGTGCAGTGCAGCGGAGTGTCCACGACGTACCAGTAGCCGCCGTAAGCCTGGAGCGTGCAGCAGCCGCCAAGCTGCGCGGCAAACTGGAGCTGGTCCTTGGGCGTGCCGGTCCCGTCGAGGATCTTCCCCGACGCCGTGGTGACGGTGTTGAGCTGGGCGGCGCCGTTGAAGACGCGAAGCAGTTTGCCGTCATCCGTGCCGGGCGTGGGCGTCGCGAGCAGCGCGGCATCCACGTTGCCGGAGCGGGCCAGGATGGCCGTTCCGGGATAGGCGATCTGGTCGGCTGCCGCCGAGTACACGACGGGCGGAGTTTGCACGGTGCCTTGGAAGACCGGGCTCGCGGTGCCGTTGTTCAGGCCCGCCGCGAAGCAGGCCGCTTCGAGGTTCGCGAGCCGCGTGAAGAGATCGGTTTCAACATTGGCATTGACGGACATTGCGGTCCTCCGGGTTAAGTCAGTCCAGCGTTCAACGGTGTGCCCCGCACGAGCCAGGTGCCGTTGTAAGCCTCCAGGGTGATGCAGCCGCCCTGGTCGGCGGCAAACGTGATGATGTGCTTGTTCGCGCCCGTGCCATCGACGATGCAGGTGCTCGCGGTCGTCACGGTGTTGGCATAGCCGTTGCCGTTGAAGATGCGGATCACCTTGCCGTCATCGGTCCCGGCCACGGGCGTGGCCAGGGTAGCCTGGTCCACCGCGCCCGAGTGCGCCAGCATCGCCGTGCCCGGATAAGCCAGGGCGTCGGTCGCGCCGGTATAGAGCGTGATGGCGTTCTGGACGCTGCCTTGAAAGGCCGGGGGCAGCGTGTTGTTGGCTTGCGGGAAGCACGCCGCTTCGAGGTAGCTGAGCCGCGCGAAAAAGTCCGTCTCGTTATTCGGGTTGACGGCAGGTCCAGACACGGGAGTCTCCTAGCTCTGGGCCCCGCCCGAAGAGCGAGGCCCCGATCAAGGTTGCGAGCGTCCGCCTAGCTCGTGCGGACGGTGCTGCCGATCCCCGTCAGCACACCCAGCCCGAAGGGGATGTAGTGCTGCATGGTCTCGAAAGCATAGACGCCGACTTCGTGCTGCAAGCGACGATAGGGCCACTTGATCGAGAAGTGGTCTTCCAGGGTCGCGATGCGCCGCACCGCCGGAATGGCGTTTCCGGCAGCCGGGAAGGGGTTGTTGACCAGATCGGCCAGCAGGACGCCCTGGGGAATCCAGGGGTGAGTCTGCACGTCGAGCTGCTTCATCTGGCCGGGACCGAATTTCGAGCGGTAGGCGACGGCGAAGGAGCCGCCCACGACGCGCCCTGCGGTATCCTGCTCCAAGAAGACCCGCATGACGTTGTTGGACGCGCCCGAGCCCAGCACGGCTTTCGAGAACGAGTCGATGAGGTTGCCGCCCAGCCAGAGTTTGTCGGGCGTGATCTTGTAGCTGAGCCAGAAGAAGTCCATCATGGCTTCGATTTCCTTGATCGTCCCATCGCCGTTCGTCGTGAAGCCAAGTCCGCCCAGGTCCGCCCAGTAGGACTTGCTCGGGCTCGCGGCCGAGTAGTTGGCCGCCCAAGTGAAGAGTCCGTCGAAGTCGAGCGTGTTGGCGGAGCAGTCATTCGTCAGAGCGCTCGTGTGGTTCGGCGAATCCAGCGCCTGGTTGGAGCTGACCGGCACCGTCGCGATGGTATAGGTGGGCGCCGAAGTGCTCGCCATGAAGTAGGCGTTGGCCGTGGTGGGTGTGGCGTTGACGGAACAATACCACGCATAGCCGAGTGCGCCCGCGACGGGCGTGACCGTGGCGACCGCCGAAGGGCTGCCGCTGCCCGCCATCGCCCCGCCGTTGCCGGAAGAGCCGATGGCCGACGTCCCGCCGTTGATGGTGTCCGTCGAGCCGTCCGCGTTCTGGCGGGTGTAGGGCAGTTGCACGCCCGTGGTCCCGCACATGAGCACGCCCCAGCCGGTGAGGGCGATACACCAAACCGTGGCGGTCAAACTTTGCAGGCCCGCCACTCCGCCCGTGGCGCTGTTCACCACGGTGGGCGTGGGCCCGGCTCCGAACTGGAAGCCGTTGCCGCTGGAGCCCGAGTTGCCGAAGAGGATGGCGCGCTCTTCGTCGTTGAGCAGCGCGTTCAGCATGGAGATTTGGGCCAAACCAATATTATCTTCGAAGCCCAAACCCATCTGCTGCGCGGGGAAGGACACCTGGGTTTCTTTGCCGAGGAACTTGTAGTTCGCGGCATAGTCCTTCTCCTGGATTTTCATCACGGAGTTGCGGTTCCCTTCCGACGTGAAGGGGTACCCGCCGTTGTCGATGGCGATCACGGCCTTCCAGTTGACCGCCGGACCTCCGACGACGACGCCGTTAAACGTAGGCTGGAAGCGCGGGATCGACGCGAGCAACGGGTAGAAAACAGGGTAGATCGTTTTTGCGGTGGGCTCCAGATAATAGAAATTGAGTTGAGTCCCCGAGGTAATACCGGTAGTCGTCGCGTCTTTGCGCAGCGCCTGAATGGTGTTGAGGATGTCTCCGAGTTGCATCGCAGTCTCTCCCTTTGTCTCAGGCGCGCGCTCCTCGCGCCCCAAAATTCAGAACCAAAAACCTAACGCACGCTGGCTTGAGGGAGCCCTAGCGGCCCCCTCCCATCTTTGCGAGCACGCCGTCGCCGCCCATCAAGTGCGAGGGGACGGGCGAAGACTTGATGCTGCGTGCCATCTTCAACAGCTCGGTGGGATCGCCCTGGCCGAGGGCTTTCTTCACGTCGGCCGCAGGCACCACCGCGGTGTTGTCCTTGTTCACGTCGCCTTCCTTCGGGCCGGCGGGCAAGGTCTGCTGAATGCCCGTCTTGACCACCTGGTTGCGGTCGCCGATCCCGCCCGCAGGCTCGCCCTGGACCGAAGCCATGGGGTCGCCGCCCGCGAGCGCCACGGCGATCTTCATCATGGTGTCGAGGTTGGCTTCGTTGGCTTTCTGGACGGCCTTCTCGACGCCTTCGTTGACGAGCTTGGCCACGTCTTCGAGCGTGAGGCTCTTTTCGTTCGGGTGCGGAGAGCCCGGGTAGTTGCCTTGCGTGGCGTCGACGGAAACCGAGGCGCTCGCCGGAGCGTCGGAGCGGCCCGTGCCGATGTCGCCGCTGGTGACGCTCGTCGCGCCCGCCGCCTTGAGGGCCTTGTCGATGGCCGCGCACGCGCCGTCGAGATGCCCTTTGTGGAGCATCGTGGCCTTGGCGTGAAAGGCGGTGTGCAGCGCCTTCAAACCGTTCAGGTGGTCACCGACGGACCGGGCTTTGGCCAGCAGGTCGTCCGCTGCTTTCTGAAGTTCTTCGGGGGTCATGGTCTTGTCTCCTTTTGCGGCCAAACTCGCCGCTTGATCTTGAAGTTCGCGGTTCTCTTCGGTGACCAGGGAGGTCACGGCCTTGAGGGCGTGGTCGAGCAAGGTGGGCAGGTCCTCCGGGCCGCCGTCTTCCTGGGCGGCCGCCTGCAAAGTGGTCACGGTCTGGACGACTTCCTGGAGCTGCTCGGCTTTCCACAGCCCCGCCTTTTGCACACCGAGGGGATCGGTGAGGAATTGCACGGCGCGCAAGAGCTTGCCGGCCTCGTCCGACACCTCGATGCCAAACTTCTTCGCGGCGCGCTTGATGCGGGCCAGCACGGCGGCTTCCTGCGCCGCGGGAATGCCCTTGTGCTGTCCCCACCGCGCCAGCGCGTTGCGGGCGTGGTTCGCATCGTGCACCGGATACTTCCACGTGCTCGGGTCGGTGCGGTCGCCCACGTAAGCGAAGGCGGACGCCGGCAGATCCTTGTCGCCCACGCGCTTCGTCTTCGCGTCCTTCTTGAGCCCGCCGCCGTGCGCCGCATCTTCCAGGTCGTCGACATCCGCGTCGCATTCGGGGCAGCGCTCATCGTCGTCATCCAGCTCAGCCCCGCATTCCGGACAGCGCCGCTTGCGCTTCTCGACCTTGCCGACCTCGACGTATTGCTGGCGCACTTCCACGGGCTCCGCGAAAGTGACTTCGCCGTTGTCCGCGAGCGTGTAGGGAACTTTCCAGGTTTTGTCCCCGTAGTCCACGATCACGTAATCGTCGGTGAAGTCGCGCACCCAGGCGTAGGTGCCGCTGCTCGGCGCGCCCAGGTCGCGCGGGGCCGTCGAGTACTTGTCGGTCACCGCGTTGCGCAGCACGCGCCCTCTTTCCTCGTTGGTGAGGTCCGCGGGCTGCTTCGCCTTGCTCACCAGCAGCGCCTTCACGGCGGCGGCGGCCGCTTTCTCCGCCATCGACCCGCCCACGATCTCCGCCTTGCAGGCCGCGCACAGCGTGTCGCCGCTGGCGCCCTTGAACGCCTTGCCGCACTTCGCGCACTTCATCTCCGTCGTGGCGGTGGGATCGACGGGAATTTTTTCGCCGCCCAGCGTCGTGTCGCCGTACGGGCCGGGCACCACCGCGCCGGGCTTGGGGTCCGGCGGCGTGGCCTTCACGAACTTGCGCATCTCCGTCGTGCCGTCCGCCTTCACGATCTGGAAGCGCGCGTCCTTGAGGCAGGGCGAATCGACGAGCGAAATCTCGCCGGGCTTCGCCGTGTAGTAGGTGTACTCCTGGGTCTTCTGCGTGGTGGGGTCCGTCCACAGGCCGCGCCAAGTCTTGACGTAGCTTCCGCCCTGCGAGAAGCCGGTGTAGACGCCTTCCAGCACTTTCTTCCAGGCGTTGTCATCGACGACCTTGAAGCCCATGCTGATGATCTTGGCGTCGGTGTCGAAGTCGATGTTCTTGCCCACGCCCACGGCGGAGAGCTGATGCATCTCGCGCAGCGGCGCGATGGACTTGCCATCCGTCGCCTTCGAGAACTCTTCGCGCAGGTCTTCGTAGTAGGGCCGCGTCGAGGCGAAGTGGCAGATCTCGTCGTCGCGGTCAGGCCGCTCGGCGGTCACCATGCCATAGACGGTGTGCGTGGCTTCATCGACCTTGGTGAGTTGGAAGAATTTGCGGAAGTTGTTCGTGGTTCGTGTCGGCCGATTCTGTCTCGCGACGGTATCGGCCGCCCTCCGTCATCAGAACCCCAGCGCTCCTCTGGTACGAATGAAACCCTAGTGGGCCACATTTGAGCGTGCAAGAGAAAAATTTCGTGGTATAAATTTGAGGTATGGACACCTACCCGGTGATTATCGCGCCGTGCCGAGGCTGTGCGGTCCACAAGACCGTCACGGACCAGTTCGACGGCACGCTTTGCGCCCCTTGCCGGTCGGAGCGCGGACTCCTGCGCCCGGAGGAAAGCCCTGTCGATTGGGTCGCTTACGAGACCTTGGCGAGCCTGCCGACCGTCGCCCGCATCCAGTAAGGCTACTGATGCGCCGGGCTGACGGGCGCGGGAGGCTCGATCGGAATGTCGAAATAGAGCGTGCTGCTCTGCCGTTGCCGGGGCAGCCACTCGAACCAGGTGGGGCCGTCGCTGTCAGCGGTGAGCCGTCGGCCCTCGACCAGCACGGACTCTCCCACCAGCCGTTGCATCCACTCTTCGTTGCCGGGAGTCGCGGTGAACGCGATCTTTCCCGCCTCGTCCAGCGTGATCGTTCCGCCCTGCACATAGCCGTCCTGGTCGCGGTCGTAGATCATCACGTCGTAAGTTTTCATCGCTTCTTCCCCCACAGGTGCCCTTGGTAATCACTCACGCCCGGCAAGTCGGCCCAGCGGTCCGCCTTCCCCAAATTCGCAATGCGTTCCTTCACGCCCTTGATGGAGCCCGCCGGCAAGCCCGCCTCGCGCATCGCGCGCACCACTTTCGTCAGGTTCTTCTCGTACACCGTGGCGAAGTACTTGGGCGCGCCCACGCCGCGACCCCGGCCCTGTTCCTTCATGGCGCGGGAGAGCATGGCCTGGCGCTCCGAATTGTAGTAGTCGCCCTGGTCGGGAAACGCGCCGCCGTGGTCGATGAGCCGGATCTTGTCGTGCGCGTCCGTATGCACGAGCCAGTTGCCGCCGTTGCGGTCCGTGTTGCCGATCACGTAATCGAAGGCCGCACAGCGGCCCAGGTCCTTGAGCCCGTCGTAAGGATCGCGCACGGCGTCCGCCGCCTTGCCGTCCTCGAACTCCAAAATCGCGCAGCGCGTCGGCACGCCGGGGCCGCCGATCTCGCCCGCGCCCAGAGCGGCGTGACGCCGGTCGAGCGTCGTCTTGGGGAAATCGTTCACGGTGACTTCGGCGACCGGAGCCACGAGATCGTCCATGCCCACCGCCTTCGCCACGAGCCAGGCTCCGCGTTCGCGCTCCGTCTGGTAGCCGTTGCTCAGCACGTGGTCGCGGAAGCGCGACATGTCGCCTTCGCCGTCCTGCGGCTTCATGACGCCCCGCGTGCCGTCCGGCAGCGTGACGAGCTGCGTCACCGCGACGTGGTGGTTGCCCAACGGCGCGTAACTCACGACGCCCGCTTCCACCTGCTTTTCCAAGTGGTACTCGCGGGCGCAGGCGCGATGCTGCCAGCCCACGGCGTCCTCTTCCTCGCCGTGGCCGGGCTCGTGCCGCGCGTAGAATTCTTCCTCGGGCTGGATCGTCCCGCCGCAGTGCTCGCACCAGCCTTTGTACGGACTGTCGGACAGGACCAGCGTGTTGCCCTTTTCGTCCTGGTACTTTTCGCCCAGGGCGCCGTAGCGATGTCCCACAAACTTCGGCGGGCTCGGAGCCTGGGCAGGTTCGGCCACGCCCGCGCTCGTGCCGAAGCGCCCGCCGCCCGGCGTTCCCGCTGGCACCCGGGGATGCTTCGCTTCGTCCCACGGGCCGCCCTTGGCCACTTTCCCGAACACCGCGAGCACCGCGCAGTTGCAGTTGGGGTGCGCGGGAGGCACGCGGTCGCCGGAGGGAAAGGGCTCGCCCAGGGGCACGATCTCGCCGTCGTTCAAGTCGCAGTCGCAGCCTTCGACGTGATCCGCGCCCACCTGCCAGGTCACGCTCTTCACGATCCCGGTGTCCTGCCACACGTTGTAATTCGACGTGCTCTGCGCGAAGGACACTTCCGTGCGCGCAATCATCTCGGCGCGCGAGTCGGAGAACGCGCCCGCGTCCTGAATGTTCGCGACGAGCTGAGGCAAGGGCGTCTCCTGCGCGAAGCCGTTCGACACGATGCGCCGCAGATCGTCCCGCGTGGTGTCGCTGATGGCCCACTTCGGGTTGGGGTTCTCGACCAGGGAGCCATCCGGCTGCCGCCGCATCCCCACCATCTCGGCCGCCCGGTTCTGCGCCCAATCGCGCGCGCGGGCATTGAGGCTGGAAATCAGGTCGCGGCTGCCGATCTCCAGTTCCTTGATCCCTTTCGCGGTCCCGGCCAGGCTCGCGGTATAGAGCGGCTCCATCGCGTCTTCCACCACGGGCTCGAACAGCTCGCGCAGGGTGAGGTAGATTTCGTCGGCCAGCTCGTTCGAGTCCGAGGGCGTGGGCCCGTCCTTCAAGAGCTGCGCCATCTGCGCCTTGTCGCCCGTGAAGGGAATGGTGCGGATGCGGTCGAAGTCCTCCGGGTCCGCCTGCCGCGCCCGGTAGCTGGTTTCGGTTTCGTCCAGCTCCGTCTTGTAGTCGTGCGCCTTGAGCCACTCTTTCACCGCCGCTTCCGTCCAGGCGTCCTTCGGGGTGAAGATCAAGCTCTGCACTTCGGTGCGCCCGCCCTGCGGGCCTTTCTCATCTTTCGAGCGCACGCCCACCGTGGCCTGGATGCGCCGCGCGGCCTTGTCGATCCCCCACTTCGCGAAGTGATAGTCGACGTAAACCTTCTCGACTTTCCCGTGCAGCTTGAGCAGCCGCCCGGCTTCCTCCTTGGCCCGGTCGCGCTGCCGGCGAAAGACGCGTTGCAGCGTCAGCATCAAGTCCCGCTCGGCACGCTGGCTGTCGCGGGTGCGGTACCCTGGGACGATCCTCGGGGCGAGATGCGCGTGCGGGTTGATCGGCTCGATGACCGCCTTGCCCACCGCCCGCTCCGTGCCCAGGTAGGGGAAGCCGCGGAACTCTTCGCAGCAAGCGCCCGCCTCGACCACCTTGGTCTTGTGCAGCGCGTCGGCCCACGGCATCTCGGGGTCTTCCAGAATCTCCGGATGCTCGCAGCGCCCGTGATGCACGAGCGTCAAGTGCGGCTCCGCTTCGCCCTGGTCGGGCTTGCGGTCCTCAAACCAGATGCAGTGGTCGCAGCGGAAGGGGCCTTCCTTGGACGCCGAATATTTCGTGCGCTTCGTGCCCGTGGGCGCGGGGTTGCGCGGGTCGTCCGTCTTCAAAATGGCGAGCACGCGCGTGCCGCGTGTGGCTTTCCAGTAAGGCTGGAAGGTGCGCACCGCCTGCACGAAGCTCGGCGACCACTCGCCCATGAAGCGGGTGTTGCGGTCATCGACGAACTCCACCGCCTCCTGGGGCTTCTGGTTCGTCACATCCGTGATGTACGCCGTCGCGCCGTGCTCCTGCAAGAATTTCCAGATGGGCTCGAAGTCGTCGCGCGCCGTGAGGATCACGAGGTCGAAGTCCGAAGCCAGGTCACGCAGGGCTTCAATCGCGCCCTTGGTCGGCTCGCCGATGGCCAGGGGGTCTTGGCCCGTGGGATCGCCCACTTGCAGCGTGGCGTCGAAGTCGATGCAGAGGACCGGCTTGCGCAGGAGCTCGTCCAGCGCTTTCAAGACTTCGCCTTCGATGCCCTTGGCGGTGGGCAGAAAGAAGCCCTTCTCGGCGTCGTCCTCTTCGTCCTCGTCGCCTTCGATCAGCAGGTCATCGGAAAGAATGGCGAAGCCGTCCACTTTGCCGAGCAGGTCGGCGAGGTTCGTCGCGACGTGCAGCACGTCCGCGCTCAAGCCGGGGCGCTGCGCGAAGGCGAGCACGGCCTGGCGCAAGTCCTCGGGTTTCTCGGTGCAGCCTTCTTTGCAGAACGTGCCCAACTCCGTGGGGTCCGCGTCGCCCACGGCGGCGAGAAACTCCCACCAGCCGGGCCCGGACGCCACCGCGCCCACATAGTCGTCACCGTAGAGCGAGAGTGCCATAGCCGTCCTCCTGGGCCTTGCGCCGCAGGTCGGCGGCGCTCACCTTGCGGATGTAGGCGCGCAACTGGCTGAGGCTCTTGAGCCGGGTCATCGTGCCCATGCGGAACGCGCCCATGCCCGCGCGCACGTAGACGCGCTCCGGGCCGCTGCCGCGCTGGTCGATCAACACGCAAAAGCCCTTCGCCTTGAGCCGCTGCAACTCCGCCACTTTGCGCGCCAGGCATTCGGGCCGCATGTTGATGCGCAGGTTGGTCTCGCCGGCGCCCACGAGCGTTTTGACTTCCAGCGCGAGGCGCGGCTTCGTCACCAGCACGTCGAGCGGCTTCAGGTCGCCCGTGAGTTGGCCGCCCACGGCCTTGGCGACGCGCGCTTCGTTCGCGTGCGCGATGCGCTGACTGTTCCGGTCGGCGGGCTTGAAGTTTTTCTTCGCCGCCGCCACGCGGTCGTAGGCGCGCTGTCCCACCATGCGCGCGGGCCCGCGCTCGATGACGCCCTGGTCGTTGATGAACACATGCGCGCCGGAGATCGTCACCCAGCCCTTGCTTACGGCGATGCCGAAGCGCTGGCCGATCACGTTGCGCCGCCCGATGAGCGTGGAAAGGGCCGCCAGTGGATCCCCGTAGCCGTGCAGCTCATCCATCCAGCCCGCCAGCCCGGAGGCTTGCACGAGGTCGCGCAGCCGGTCATCGGGCAGGGTCTCGACCAGGTGCGCGGCCTGCGCCTTCAGCTCCTCCTCCGTGAGCGACTGAAACACCGGGTTCGCGGCGCGCAGGCTGTCGATCTGCGGCACCGCGTCGGCCGCGAAGTCTTTCAGCTGGCCTTGCGCCCGGAACACCATGGTGCTGCCGTTGTCGATGCGGTAGTCGTGGCCATCCTGGGCGCGCAGGATGTTGCGCCCGGTCGTGCCGATCACGTCATGGTTCGCGAGGAAAGCGTCCGCGACGAAACCGTTGCGCACGTCCGCGCTCGCCGCCCATTCTTCCGGCGTGAGCGGTCGGCCCTCGATGTAGCGATTCGCAATGCCCAGGTGTCCACATTCGCCATAGCCCACGTTGCCCCACACGAGCTGGCTCTCGGGCGCGGGAATGCCCAGGGCGCGATAGAGGCTGTTGGCCAGCAACTCGCAGCGCGGCTGCTGTTCGTCGCTCTGCGAAAACTTGACGTACCAGCGCCCGCCGTCCGGGTCTTCGAACACGCCGCCCGGGTTGGAGCCGCGCGCCTCGCCCACCTTCGTCCAGGCGTCCAGCAGGGTCACGCCATGCGGGCCGGGTTCGAGCGGCTCGAGTTTTCCGAGCGTGCCGCAGAAGAGGCTGCCGAGGTTCATCCGAAGTCCCTGTCGTAACTAAGCCATTCTTATGGCCTAACAATGGCCATCTTATCCGTGCGCCAAGTGCAGCGGTTGGACGGGGTGCAACAGCGTGAGATACTTTCCGCCGCCCGCCTTGCGGACGGCGACGGCGTGCGGGTCGCAGAGGTTCAGCTCGTTCGCATAGATGTACTTCGACGCCTGGCCGCATTCCTCGTCCCAGGGATGCTCGCGCGCCTGGCAGACGCCGTGGTCGATCCCGCACTCGGAACACACCGCCATCTCAGTACACCTTCTGCTGCCGCAGGGTGATCGTCACCCGCTCCACCGGGATCGTCAGCCCGGAGCGCCGGCGCCACGTCGCCGCCTCGCGCTCGACCTTCTCCACCTGGAACACGCCGTCCGTGACAAACTCTTTCTGGTCGCGGTCGGCCAGCGCATCGAGCGCCACGCCCTTCGCCTTGCCCACCAGCCGGAACAGATACTCGTGATTGAGGGACGGCGCGCGCTCCGCGAACTGCAACGCCAGGGTGCGGTCGCCGGAAAAAGACGCGAGGCGATCGACTTCCAGCGTTTCGCCCGGTGCGAGCTTCTCCAGCGCCGGGATGGGATCTTGCGCGTGCAAGCCGCGCCACACGTCGACGTCGCGCTCGGGAGCCAGGCGGATGTGCTCGACGAGGCGCACGGCCGCGCGCGCGCTCACTTCCGGGTTGTTGGCAAAGGGCTCCGCGTCGAGCCGGGTTTCCTTGGGCTCGTAATCGAAGTGATACTCCCGGTTGAGCCAGCGGGCGCCCTGCTGCCATTCCGCGAGCTGCTCCTGCCCGCCGATGATGTAGCTGTGGGAAGCGTCGCTCACCGCCTTGCCCCACTGGATGAACTTCGAGTAGGCGCTGGCGGCTTCGAAGTCCGCCTGCACGTCCGGCGCGTAGCTCTGCGCAATGAGTTGGACGCTTTTCTGCCAGCGCTCCTCGGGCGTGGCGTCGAGGCGCAGATCGTGGATGGAGTAGGGTTTATAGGCCCGCAGCGCCGCGAGCACGGCGTGGTCGGGCGTGGCCTGGCCGTCGAGATCGAGCAACATCTGGTCGAGGGTCGGCCCGTCGAGGGGCACCAGACTGACGCGCTCCGTCTCCGCCGTCTGCATGGCCCAGGGCGCGCCGGCCACGCGATGCCCGAGATAGTAGCGCACGTCCGCTTCCGCTTCCCCGCGATGCCGGTGGAAGTCGCCGAGCAGCGCGTCAATCGCCGCCACGAGGCCCGTCTCTTCCCAGGTCTCCCGGATAGCCGCGTGCTGCGCCGTCTCGCCCGCCTGCAAGGTGCCTTTCGGAAACGTGTTCCGGTACCCGCCGAACTGATGCGTGGGGGAAGTCACCCACACCTGGTTCGCCGGCTCGAGCACGAGAATCCCCGCCGCGCGCACCGGCGTGTCGGGCTCCGTCAGCGTGTCGTTGATGAGCAGGGAGTAGATCGGGGTGTCGGCCGAGAGGACGAGCCCGTTGAGCACCGTGGGCCTGCGGTCCTGGGCGCGCCAGCTTTGCACGCCGCCATAGCCCAGCAGTTCCTTGCGCAGCGTGAGGCAAAACGCTTCTCGGACGGCGCGGGCTTTGAGTTGGAGGATCTCCGGGGTCACGTCTCGACGAGTTCTTCGGCGTACTCCGCCTCGACCCGGTGCAGCTCCAGCAGGGCGCAGCGGAAACAGCCGTCGATGTATTCCGCGTGGTCGCCACAATGGTGCGGCTGCTCCGTGAGGACTTTTTTGGCTGCGGGCTTCTTCGCGGGCTTGCCCGGAGGCGTGGCCGGGCCAGCGGCAGCCGGGGCTCCGGGAGCGGCGGGAAGCAGAGCGGGAGGCTTCTTTTCCGCCAGCTCGACCTGGCGCTGATGGTTCTGCTCGCTTTGGGCTTGCTGCTTCGCGTCCGTCTCGGCTTGGTGCTGCTCGATGTTGGCGTGCATTTCCTTGGCCGCCGGGCCTTGTCCGGAACCGAGCGCGCCCGCTTCCTGCGTCACCATGCCGCCCGTGAGCGGCACGAAGCCGTTCTGCGTCATGACGCCGGGCTCCTGCGCTTCGGGATAAGGGAAGGGATCGTCGCCCAGGCGCTCGCGGATCTCGTTGATCGTCTTGACGCCGATGGACACGTAGGTCTTGTCCACGGTCGCCTGCTTGTCGATGTCCACTTCGGTCTGCTGGGCCCAGGCGAACTCGATGTCCGCGAACTGCATGTGGCGCTGGATGACCAGGTTCATCTGGTCCTGAATCCAGCCCAGCTTGGGCAGCAAGCCTTCCTCTTCGCTCGACTCGGCCGACTGCTGCGCCGTGGCGCGGTTCATCATGCGGAGCATGGCCTGGGGCGTCGTGCCCAGCGCGTAGGCCACGGCCTGGAACAGCCATTCGTCCATGGCGTCCTTGAGCAAGACTTCTTTCGGGAAGACGATGTTGGGCCGCGCGCCTTCCTTGTTCGTGCCGTAGCCGGGCAGGAAGGTGAGCCGGCGCCGCTTCGCCAAGTCGCCCGCCAAGATCGAGTCGAACCATTCCTGGGTTTCCTTGACGCGCTGCAACGGCAAGTCCTGGGGCATGAACACGAGGGCTTCCGGCATGTTGCCCGACGTGTAGTAGTCGAGCTGAAACTTCTGGCGGTTCAAGCCGATGGCGATGGTGACCATGATCTGCTCGACCGGCGAGAGCCCGTAGCGGCGGTTGGTCCGCGGGTTGCGCATCGCGTAGAGCAGATCGTTCACCGTCAGGTCGAAGGCGGGCATCCCGTAGAGCACCTGCTGATAGGCAACTTGCGGGAACGGCGGGGTGAAGCCCTGGTCGGTCAACATGCGCCCGATGGTGCCGCCGTCGATGACGCGCAGGTTGGCGATGCGCCGCTTCACGTCGCGCTCCAGGTAGATCGAGGCGGCGTCGATCACGAGCATGTCCTCCAGGAACGGGCGCACCCAGGTTTTCCAGGGCGTCATGCCGTCCGGATACTTGAAGAACTGCGTGAGCTTTTGCAGGCGGGGATCGCTGCCCGAGCGCGACTTGTACCCCTTCTGGTCTTCGCCCTTCTTGCGGACCAGGCGGATTTCCCAGTCCGCTTCGCACAGCCGGTCCTTCACGGTTTCGATGACAATGCGGAGCATGTCCCAGGCGACGGAGAATTCCCGCAGCAGCAGGAACCCGGGCCCCTGCCCTTCGATCTCGCTCTTGGGCGTCCAGACGATGTTCGCGCCCGGCTGGATCTCGTACTGCCGCACGCGCTGCCCCGCCGGAGCCATGGGCTTGATCGGCTGCAAGGCCGAGAACCAGTAGCCCGCCACTACGTCCGTGATGACGTGCGAGCCGCCCGTGGGCATGACCTGGGGGATGTTGAGGATTTGCGCGCCCGCCGGAAGCGCGAAGCTGCTGGGAGCCTGCTTCGCCAGGGCTTGCGTGCCGTTGCCGTTGCCGTTGCGCTTGCCCCGATCAAAAAGACCCATCGCGTTAGTCCTTCGGGAGTTCGGGAATTTCGATGGCCCACTTCGCAGCCGGAACCAAGGGCTTCTTGAACCAGGGCGCTTTGCAGATGTGGCACTGATGGACGACCGCGCCCTTGCTGCCGTCTTGCAGTTCCAAGCCCGCCGCCCAGCGGATCTCGCCCTCGCGATGCCCGCAGGCCGGGCACTTGCCGTTGGGGTCCTCGCGCGCCAGCAAGTCCTCGGGGCTGCCCGCGCGGGTGGCTCGCGCGTCCCGCCACGCCTGCCGCAGCCTCCGCCCGATCATCGCGTCGGCCAACGGTTCATAAAGGGCGCGGAGATGGTCGAGCAACCAGGAGAGCACGTTCAAGCCTATACCCTAAAAGTTTTGAAGGGGAAAGGAGTTTGCCTTACGGCTGAAAGTCGTGGTCCATGCCCACGTCGCCGCGCGCCGCTTCGGCAGTGTGCGCGGACTGGGGCTTCCCGCAGACGAAACCGCCCTCGGCGTTGGTGCAGAGAAGCTCGGGCACGACGTCGACCGGGAAGGGCGAATCCGGTCCATGCAACTCCTTGAGCGTGGGCCAAGAGGGCGACTCCGGTCCATGCAACTGCTGGATCGGCAACGGCCCGTCCGACTCCACCACTTCCTTGAGCATCTGCCTGAGCGTGGGGTCTTTGCCGCCCGGCTGCCGCTCGTGGAACTTGAGGTTGAGCACCGTCATCGTGTAGTTCTCAATCTGGGCTTGCGTGTACACGCCGCCGGACTGGAGCACGAACGTGCCTTGCTCGATGGCGTCCGCCAGGTCGCGCAGGAAAGCCGCGGTGCCCTTGCTGTCCATGCCGAAGCTGTGGCCGCCTTCGGGACTCGTGAGCCGGGCCAGATCGTAAGCGCTGAGCATGATGCCTCCTCGGGAAAGAGTTTGGAGCTGCTGAGTGGACTCGAACCACCGACCCCCTGCTTACGAGGCAGGCGCTCTAACCGACTGAGCTACAGCAGCCCAGGTTGACTTATATCGCTACGGATCAACACGGATCAACACACCTGCCGTAATGCGACACGCGAAACCAGCATTGACATCTGGCACAAAGATGCTTCCCGGCGCTCGCCTCGTATTTTGCCTGACAGTGCGGACATCGAACGATGAACCCGGGCCCGCCACAAGTGGCCGCGAAAACCAAGGCTCCCATCAAGAAAAGACCGGCAATTATAAATATCATCGCTGTCGCTACAGTTCGAGCCGGTCGAGCAAGTTGTGGGCAAAGGCCAGGATTGCCTCGAACTTGTTGTTCTGCTCCTGGAGCTTTTGCGCCAAGGGCGCGGGCGCATCCACACTGCACCTTGCCCGTTTCGCCCAACACGGACTTATAACAGTACCCGTCGTTGGCCTCAGCATAGACGACCTTGGACTTCACCATCTCGATACAGGTGCGCTTCGCCAGGGCGAGGGTGGGAAACTTCTCGCTGCCGCCGGTGCCAAGCACCTTGAAGGCCGCCCTCACCTGATAACTCGGAAAGCGGCGCAGGGTTTCGAACCAGGAGCCCTCGACGGTCTCCGCGATGTGCGCCAGCGGGTAGGCGTCCACCAGGGCGCGGAACGCGTCATGGAATTCACCCTGCGTCACTGGATCACCTTGGCGTCTTCCTCGGCATAGCGCTCCAGGCGCTTGGCGTAGGCTTCGAGTTTCGCCTTCGGGCTCACCACTTCCAGGATGGCCGGATCAAACTTGTCGAAGTTCGCGCAGAAGTACCGCAGGGAACCGCCTTGCTTCAAGTGGAACGGATCGTCCGTCGTGACGTATCCGTCCCAGTGCGTGCAGAAAGTTTCGATGGACAGATCACCTTTGCGGCGGAACAGAGCGGCGAGCTGGACGAAGTCGGCTTGCGTCCAATTCGGTTTCTGCCCGCCGTGCTGGTCCTGGTACCTCGAAAAAGCATAGTCGCGGCAAACCACCAGCGGGCTTGCGCTGCTCGGTTTGTGAGCAGCGCCTTCTTGTTCTTCTAAGTACTTTTCTTCTTTATAGCGGCCACTTTGGTCCGCGCTTTTTGGCCACTTTGGTCCGCTTTCGCGGCCACTTTGGTCCGCTGTGGCCACTTTGGTCCGCTGGCCACTTTGGTCCGCAGCCCAGCGCTCATAGTCCTTCTGCAACCCCAACCGCGGGCATTCTCCGGGCGGCCCGGTGCGCTCCACGATCTGGGCGTCGATCAGGGCTTTAAGTTCCCGGCGCAGCGTTCGCGGGACTAACCCCGTGAGCCGAGCTAGGTCGTGGGCAGAGAGCGGCGCTGTTTTCCGTCCGCCATTGCGGCCATAGCATTCGCGGATCACCACCAGCAAGATTCGAAATTGGGCGCCGTTCAGCGGCATCCGGGCCAGGGCTTCGAGCAATTCATTCGCGATGCGCGAGAAACCGTGTTCAAGCTGGACATCGGCCATCTCAGCCTCCAAGTCTCAAAGTGGAAAACTCTACTTGTGCGTGAGGGAATGCCTTGACAAGCTTAGCGGCGAATGGTAAGAAGGGACTGCATAGACGTACATGGCTTCTCAAAGCCTCTCAAGGCGGCCCGGGGATCGACCGGGCCGCCTGCTCACACCCGCCAGCCTACTACTCGCAGAAACCCTGTCAACGCGTAGATTTTTGCGTGAAATTCCTACGCCGTAGGAATTAACCCGGACACTTATGTAGCCCAGGTGCGCCGCAGGCGCATGAACATTTGGTGAAATGGATGTGTATCCGTAGGAATTAGGCCCGGAAAGTCACAGCCGGTTGTCTCGGATGAAAGCGCGTAGACGGCTGTAGGCGGTCTCCAGCCTCACGCCCGGATACGCTTCGCGGGCGATCTGCCGCTGGCTCACGCCCTCGGCGAGCCGGCGCTTCACCAACTCGACGCGCTTCTGCTTGGGCTGCGGGCCGGGCTGCGCGGGCACGTCGATGTAATCGGCGACGGCAGCGGGCGGCTTGCGCGCGCAGCTCGCGTGGTAGGCTTTGAGCGCCTGGGCCTTGTCCTTCACGATGCGCAGATCGGGCGCGCCCGGATCAAGCGGCTGCCGGCAACCCCCGCATTGCAGCTTCACGCACAGCGTGGGCGTGGGATGCGTGAGCCGCAGGACGCGCTGATAGTAGCTGCCGCCTTCCTGCGCCAGCGTGTCGAACTCCACGCGCTCCACTTGCATGAGCCGGTAAGGCGCGCCGGTCTTAAACCACACGTCCAGCGTGCGGTGCTCGGGGTGATAGCACGCGCGGCTCAGCGTCGTGCTGTGCGGGAACTGCGCTTCCAGATCGTTCATAGTCGCTCCTTGAGAGCCCGCCAGATGGCCCAGCAGGTGACGGGCACCCCGACCAGCATACAGAGTGCGGCCAGCGTCAGCCGATACGTGCGCAGGGGCAAGAGTGAGGGCAGATCGGCGTAGGGGACCTCTTTGCGCATTTCCTTTCGGTCCACCGTGAGGAAGACGCGCAGGCCGAACAGCAGATAGAGCCAGAAGCCGAAGAGGACGACCGCAGGTCTCACGGTTCTTTCCCTCCCGCGCTGACGGCGGTCTTGGTGCGCGACGACAGCGCTCCCAGCAGCGCGCCCGCCACGCCGCTCAGGAGATGGCTGAAGATGCTGCCCAGGGAAGAATTGGGCGTCGTGACGGGATGATAGGTGACGTACAGCGCCACGGCGCTGAACAGCAGCGTCAGGAAGACCAGCAGGAAGATCGCGCCGCCTGCCGTGTTGAGCGAGTCGAGGAAGTTATCCCACCTACTCATGCGCGCCTCCAGGTTGCCGTGAGAAAGACTTGGCCCCACACCCGGTCTTCGTTCACCTCCACGACGATCAAAGGCAGCACTTGGCCGGGAAAGGGCGTGCTGCCCACATGCGCCTGCGCGCCCAGCGGCCACTGGCCCGCGTCGATGCGCTCCCGGATGCTGCGCGAATCCGTGCGCCGCCGCTGAATCTGTTCCACGTCCGCGTTCGTCAGCTTGTAGTGGACGATGCGCCCAACCGAGATCATTTCCATGGTGTCGCTCCTCAGATGCGAAATTTACGAACAGCTTGGTTGGGTTGCGTGCCCCGGCGTGCGCGGCCATCGTTCGCGGCGAGGGCGAAGCAATCGCACGCGCCGATCACGCTGGGATGATAGTCCGCAACGTGCGCGGGCCCCCGCTGCCGATGAATCGCGAAGGCCCGGTCGGAGAGTTGGTTCTGCTCCCGCAAGAACAACCGTTCGAACTGGCGAGAAGCTCGATAGGCGTCGTTCATTTCAGTCGTCGGCTCAGCGATTGCGCAACGCCGCGCCCGCCGATGATTCCAATGTTGGGCGGGCCCGGCTCAGCGGCCTCCTTCGTCTCCTGGGCTCGCTGCACTAGGTCGCGGATCTTCGCCCGCATCTCGCGAATGTCCCGCCGCGCCGCCAGCTTCGCCATGTCGCGCAACTGCGGACGGGTGTGCTCGCGGTGCAGGAGCGGACGTCCCGCGTGATCGCGCACCGCGACGAAGCCGCCGGGGAAGTCGATCTGCTTGATGCGGTTCCAGTGCCGAAGGAAGAGTTCGCGGTACAAGGCGGGTTTGCCCATGTCGCTCCAGAAAGGCGGGGCCACGATCTTCCGTGGCCCCTGTTTGCATCGTTGCGCCCTTGGCGCGTGATGAACTTTGAACTTATTTGACCAAGCGCGGGTCGAGACGACCGTACGCGGACTTGAACTGCTCCGCACCCCAGCCTCGCGCGTTGCCGTGACTCTTGAGCACGAGCTTGGCCGAGACGTGGGTCGCCGACGGGTAGTCCGCTGCGATTTGCGCCAGGGCGTCTGCGAACACCCCGGCCAGCTCCGTGATGAGCGCGGCCTCGCCGGGATTCTTGACAAACACTTCGAAGGCGGCAATCTCCTGGTCCGCCTGCGTGATAGCGGCGGAGATGGCCGCGAGGTTGCCCGCGGACTGATTCTTTAGATACGCTTGCGCCGCATCTTCGACAGCCTGGAACACGCCCGCGACCTTCTGGACTTCTTGCGCGTCAGCGGGCGCCAGCAGTTGCGTGGCGGCTTGGGCGGCCACCACGGTGACCTTGGCAATGTCGAGGACCGTCTGCGCCCACGCCACCTGGCTGGGCGTGCAGGAAAAGTGCAGGCCGGCCGCTCCCAACGTGAGCGCCAGCGCGACGACCAGTAAAGACTTCCGGTGATCGGTCATGGTGTGTCTCCTCTAGAGGGTGCCTTCCACGGCGCTCGACCGCTCGACGATTTCGAGCGCCTCCAAACTTTGCCGCAACGTCTTGAGCCGCTGAAGGTTGGCCCCGACTTCCGACTCCAGGTATTTTTGCCGCAGCTCGCGGCGGTTCACTTCTTTGCGCAAGCCCGCGATGACGGCAGCCAGGCCTGCGTCGTTCGCCTGCGCCGGGGTGAGCTTGCGCGCCTGGGCTTCCTGGAGCTGTGCCTTGCGATGCCCGCGCACGTAGACGAACTTGCCCGCCGCAGGCAGCAAGTGCTTACAGCCGCACGCGCAAAACTTGAAGCCTGGGGGCGGGCTGGTGACGGTCAAGTCGACGTCCGGCATTCCGACGGAGTGCGTGCTCATGGTGTGGGCGTCATGCTACACCAGAAAGCCCTGCTTGTCACAAGGTTTTCCGGCGCGCTCAATGGACCGTGTACGTCAGGGTCCCGGGCGGCTGCACCGCCGGGGGCGACGCGCTCGACACGTTCGTGAAAGGGCCGAGGAGGAAGGTCTGCGATTGGGCGGCGAGCCCCAGCGACGCCGGGGCATACACCATCACGCCGGTCGTGGGGGTATAGATGGCCCAAACCTGCGGCGGGCTTCCCGGCCCGAGATAGAGCCAGTCCATCACTTCCATGGACTTGAGCAGGCCGTCCTGGATCTTGACCTGCATGTAGCCGCCCTTGATGGCCGTGGCGCTCCAGGTCGAGCCGCTCCCCTTCGCGGCCAGGAAAGCATCGTAGCGCGCCGCCGCCGGAGTCGAGGGCGGAGCCGTCCCCATGCTGAAGTACGCGTCATAGGGACCAGCGGGGCCGGGCGTCAGCGTGACGGTCACCGGCGTGTAGGTGAGGAGGATCGGCGCGGGTTGCGGGGTGGGCGTCCCCAGCATGGCCGAGCCGAACACAACGGCCCACAGCAGGCCGAGCCCAAAACGGCGTTTCATGTTTCACCTCGCGACGTGGCGTGCCTTCCGCTTGCGGTAGCGCACGATCATGTCGATGCGGTCGTGCACATCCAGCTTCTCGAAGATCACGCGCAGCTGATTCTTGACGCTCTGCACTTGCATGAACAGGGCGTCCGCAATCTGTTTGTTCGGGTACCCGTCGAGCACATAATCGGCGATGGCCCGCTGGCGGGGAGTCAACGCCTTGAACTTGGGGCCTTTCAAGCTCTTAGTTTCGTGCCACACCACTGGAGCGCATTCCTTTCCACCCGCAGCCCCGGCAGACCGCCACTTCGCCGTACACGCTGACGGCCTGATGGCATTGCGGGCACAAGTTGGGTTTGGGTTGGGGACGCGGCGCGACCACCGCCCCCGGGTCGGTGAGAAAACGGTCGGCCCCGAAGATGCCGCGCTGCTGCGCGAGGTTGGCCTGCGCCGTGGCGAGATCGACGCCGACCGGCACGGTCTCCGCCAGATGCTGGGCCTCGATCTCCCGTTGCTTGACTTGCTGGCCCCACAGTTGCACGAGGGGATGCACGGCACACCCGCTTTCCGCCGAGATCGCGAGGCACCAGGCCCACCAGTGGTCCGCATGGCCATACTTCTCGTCGTGGTCCGCATCGAAGCGCGCCTGGCCCGTGGCGGTCACGGTTTTCTTCACACTGCGGAAGGAGTTGCGCACCATCGGCGTGTCCGGAATGCGCACGCGCCGCTCTTCCATGCGCCGCTTGGCCTCGACCGCCATCGCCTCTTTGGCTTGCAGCGTGAAAGTTACACCTTCCACCTGCCCGCTGCCAAACTCTTTTTGCAGGACTTCAAAGATCGTGAGCCCCATCGAGCCCGTGTCGATGGCCATGCGGTAGACCAGCGGCGGCGTGGGCGGTCCCCCTTCGAACCTGGGCGGGCCGGGCGCCAGCACGCGCCGCGCTTCTTCGATCTGTTCGGGCGTCGGGCGCTTGGACAGCTCCAGGATGCCGCGGCATACCGTGATGTCGCCCACCACTTCATTGAACCAGATCACCGACAAGTCCTTGTGGCGCGCTATGTCCCAGCCCGCGTAGAGGTTGCGGTACTGGTCGCGGGACGGCGGGTTGTTCCCGAGCTGCCCCAGCTCTTGGGTCACGAGCGTGTCGATGTTGGGCGCGTCCATCAGCTCGGGCGGAATCCACTGCTGCGCCGTGCTGATAAACTGACAGAGAAATTCCTGGAGCCAAGTGTCTTCGTCCCCCGTGCTGCTCATGGCCCCCTGGCGGATCTCGTCCGCATCCACCGGGAAACCTTCCGCGATGGCGCGGTGGATGTCCACCCAATGCAGCGACCAGCCGTCCTTCACGTACCGCGCACCCTTGAGCCGCGCTTCGCGCACCGACGTGGGCTCGTGCCCGTCCGCCAACCCGAACTTCTTCGCCATGTCGTAGAAGCGCCCTTGCTGCCCGTTGGGCGTCGACAGAATCCGCATCTTGTATCCCAGCGTGATCTGCCGGTAAGCCGCTTTGAAGATTTCTTCCGACTGCGGATGGAAGGCGTATTCGTCGAGCACCACGTCGCCCGTGTAGCCGCGCGCCGTCTCGGGGTTCGACGAGAGCGCGATGATGCGGGAATTGTTGGGGAAGCGAATGTAGTGCTCCAGCATGAGCGTGTCTTTGAAGAAGCCGTGATCGAGATGGGCTTCCACGCCCTTCAGCTTTTGCACCAACATCTTGGCCTTGCGCGCCAGCTCTTTGGCCTGGGGCTCCGTGCGGGAAAGGATGATGACCAGGTGGTTGTCGCGGGCAATGCACTCGCCCACCGCCCACGCCGCGCTCGCCGTCGACATCCCGATCTGCGCGCCCTTCACGCAGAAGATGAGCCGGCCCGGATCGTTGATGTAGTCCGCCTGAAACGGACGCCAGGGAATCGTCGGGTCAAACTTGGGCGCCGCCACCTGCACCGTTTCCACCACTTTGCGCTTCGGGTAGGGCCGCCCGCGAGACTTGCGAGATGACTTCGGCTTCGATGACTTGCGGGGGTCGGTTGACAAAGCCCAATGCCTCCCTCACCGCGAGGATGAAGTCCGCACGGTCCGGGGGCAACGGCGTCCCGCCCGGCCCGCTCAACTCCGTCCGCTCCACCTTCGCAAAGTTTTCCGGCCAGCGGCGCTCCAGCAGCCACGCGGCCGCCGTCCACTGCCCGTTCTTCGCCGCAATCAGGATGATCGACGTGAGCCCCTGGATCAATTTCGAGTTCGCCTGCTTTATCGCCATGCACAGCGCGTTTCTCTTCTTCATGGCGCGCGTGAGCGTGGACTCGTCAATACCCGCCAAGTGACAGGCGTGGGCCTGGGGGACGCCGATGGCGATAGCATCGGTGATGATCTTGACGCGCTTGGGCGTGACGAGCGAAGCGCCGGGCTTGCGGCTGTAGGTGCGGGGGCGGCGCAGGCGGCGCAAGCGTGGGGTGCGGAGCTTTTTCTTGCCGGGGGTGGAACGGGATTTAGGAGAGGCCGCCATCGGGATGCATTATAAGCACCGAGGGCGCTGAAAGTCACCGGAAGAGTTTCTCTCAGCACCCCCAGCACTTATCCCGAGGGAGCGTTACTTCCGCGCCGTGCTTTCTTGGGCTTTGCGGGTGGCTTTCCGGCCCGAACCCGCCGAGGCCGTGCCGTCGCCGTGGTGACGCCGCGTCCGGTACCACGAGTGGTGAGTCGTTCTCCAGGCATATAGAAACCCTCCTGCCTAATTAGGCAAACAAAACATAGAAGGTGGAATGTGAGGCGTCAAACGGAAAGTTGCGAAGGGTCACTCGTCAATGCGGAACTTGCGCACCGGAGCGATGGGCAGGGAAGGAGGCTTGTCCCCCCGCGCCTGCGGCGCGGGATCGACCGGACGCCACATCCCCTCCGTGCTCGCCACCGTGAGACTTTCCCCTGGGTTCACAATCACGGTCAGCGGGCTCGCCGGGTCCAAAGGAGCATCTGGCCCGCGCCACGCGGAATAATCCGGCTCCAATTCTCTCGTGAGATCGGCCTCCTCCCCTCGTGCCGCCTGCGCCAAGCGCTGGCGGTCGATCTCCAAGCCCATGCGCTCGCGGTATTCCTTCATCGAAATCAAGCCCTGGCGTACTAGACGGAGCAGCGTGGGTTGTTCGTCCGTGAGGATGCGCTCCTCGTCCCGCCGCTGCTGCTCCATCGGCGTGCCTCGGCCGCCAGCCGCACCAACTCCGCCCAGCGCGCCACTTGGTCCCGCACTTTCTGCCGCTTGAGCTTCTGCAAGGCGTTGCTCTCCAGCACGCGCACCCGATCAATCGTGAGCCGCATCTGCCGGGCCACGGTCTCGAAACTGCAAGCGCGGTGCTCCGGGTCAAAGTCCGTGCCGAGACGGCGGGGCTGTCGCTTCATGGGCGCTTCGCTTTCTTCTTGGCTTTCTCCTGCCGGCGCCGCGCTGCCCACTCATGCAGCTCGTGCGCTTCTTCCAGCGTGAGCGCCAGCGCCGCCAGTTCGGGGTGCGGCTTCACCGTGCTCGGCGGCATCTTCATCTCGGGCAAGGCGATCCCCAACTTCGCCGCCAGCGCCATGCCGTCGATGAACCGCTGCCGCCACACGGGGACGCCGGGCCACACCGCCTTCAAAAAGAAGTCGCATTGCTCCGGGCTCGCAAAACAGACGCAGCACCAGAAGTCCCAATCCAGCACGATGTTGAAAAACTCTTTGCGCTTCGCGGCGGCCTCGAACACCGTGGTCCGCGCGGGCGGTTTCGTCGCCGTCACCGTCGCCACGGCGGGCTTCGGCGGTGGAACAATCAGGCCGTCGCCAAAGTTCACCGTGATGCCTTCGACCAGGTGATCGGTCACGTAGGCGAGGATCTCCTCGTCGTCCGCTTCCGCCTTCTTCGTCCGCACCGTGGCCTTGGGCAGCTTGAGCCCGAGCTGCTTCGCCAGCTCCACCCCGTCGATGTACTTGTCCGCATCCTCGAAGGTCTTGGGCCACAGCTTCTCCAGGAAGAGGTTCTTCTGCTCCTGGCGATCGAAGATGAGACAGAACCAGTAGGGCGAGTCGGGAATGGTGAAGGCTCGAGTCGCGCCCGCCTTGCGCGCCGCGTCGATCTTCACTTCCAGCGCCGCAAAGGCTTCCCGGCCTTTCGCCAGCCACTCGTCGGGCTGGTACCGCTTGTCGAGCGCGACGGACCCCGAGTCTTGCAGCAGGTCAGTGAGATAGTCCAGGGGGTTCGGGCCCGCCGCTGCGGCCTTCTCGCCGCGCTTGCGCGAACTCGTGTCGGGCAAAGTCAGCCTCCAGCAAGGGAAAAAACTTCGCAATGCGCTCGTAGTCGGCGGGGAAGTACTGCTCGATCAACCGCATGTACTTGTAATCCCAATCCTCCCAGGAGCGGTCCATCAGACGATAGTCCACGGGCAGCTTGAGCCCCGAGTCGCGGATGACCTGACAGACCCGCGTCAGCTTCCAGTCCCACACCGGCTTGAATTCGTGGCGCTCCGTGGAGATCGGCCCCCACTTGCGCAGCACAAACTTGCGCAACTGCGAGTCCTCCACCCGGATGCCGAAGCCGGACCACGCCGTCGCCGGCAGCTTCAACTGCTTTTTCAGCTCCGACTGCGCCCGCTGATACCAGTAGTGCTTCGGCCAGTTGTGGGCCCACACCACCGCCGAGGATTCCGGCGTCTGGTAAATCAGGTCGTTGAGATCGTGGATGGTGTTGGGGTTGAGCACGCGGATGATCTCCGCGCCCAGCTTGTCTTCGAGATAGTCGAGATAGTCCTCGCACCAGCCGAGGCCCGGCAAGGGCTGCATGTGCACCGGGACGATGCGCTTAAAGAAGGGCTTGCAGGCCAGCCACATGGCCAGGGAGTCCTTGCCCCGGCTGACGCTGAGCAGCACGGTGTCGGTCTGCTTCGCGACGATCTGAATGGTTTCATCCCCGGTCGGCCAGTTGATCTGTTCCACGCGCGCTCCTCACGTCACCTTGAAAGGCGTTAAACACTTGCACGACGGACACGCAATGATGATGATCCTCCCTGCGAGTTGCGCCTTGGCCGTCTCGGGAAAAGGCGCGCCGCAGTGGAAGCACTTCGGCGGTTTGTCCCAGGTGCAATCTCCCAGCTTCAGCACGCGGGGTTTGGGCCTGTTCATAGGGTCACCTTCCGCTGCGTGTTGGGGATGAACTGGCCTTTCATGGTCCACTCCGCCCACTCCGCGACGCGCCCTCCGAGATTCCCGCTGCCCCAGGTGAGGGGCCGCGTCTTTAGCTCGGTCACGAGGCTGTCCACTTCATAGACCACGCGGCGCCCGCTCTGCGCGACGAGCATCAGCGTCAGGCGCACCGGGCGCACCCGCTCCTGCTCGACCAACTCCCGCAGGTCCCACATCGTGCCCTCTTGCAGCGCCGAGCCGGGCGCGAGCACGATCTGCGGAGCCTTCACGATCTCCGCTTCCGCGCCCCACTCCGGGCCGCCGCCGATGATCGGGACCACGCGGGCTCCCGGACCCATCAGGTCCGCGATCTCGTCGATGCGAAACTTCCGCTGCGGCCAATTCACTCCAGCAGTCCCTTTTTAATCAGAATCCGGCGCGCGTCGTTCGCCGTGATCTCCCCCTGGGCGAGCCGTTTGCGCAGATGGCGACGCCAGTACCAGCAACGGACCCAACGCCACAGTGTTTTCATGCGGCCTCCTGGACTAATGCCACTCACTAGCCTCACCCTATCCAGCGCAATGCGCCATTATACCCGCTTGCCGTCCGCCGTCAAGTTTTATCTTGACAATCCCGCTCACATATAGCCATACTATAGCCGTAGTATAGCCACAATGTTAGGAGGTAGTAGGATGCAGCCTACTCTGACTTTTCCCGCCCGCCTGTCCGAACGCTGGCGCGGTCACCAGCTCCGCGACTTCATCGGCTTGGTGCGGCCCAAGGCGGTCTTGACGAACTTTCTGCGCGCCCCCTGGCCGGAAGCCTTCCTGTTTCTCGGCCCGACCGGGGTGGGTAAAACCACGATGGCCCTGGCGCTGGCGGAGTTGCTGCCCGCCGAACTGCGCCAAATCCCCTCCCGGTCCTGCGACCTGGAGACGCTCGATCAGGCCGTGCGCGGCTGCCATCACGTCCCCTGGAACGCCCGCTTCCACATGCTCCTGGTGGACGAAGCCGAACAGATCACCCGCGATGCGCAGGCGCGTTTCCTTTCCCTGCTGGACGCCACGGCGTGGCCGCCCGCCACGATCTTCATCTTTACCGCCAACCGCACCGACACCTTCGAGCCCCGCTTCTTGTCCCGGCTCAAGACCCTGCCCTTCACCACCGAAGAGGTTTCCCGCGCTTTGCCCGCCTTCCTGCGCCGCGTGGCGCGCCGGGAGCATTATCACGCCATCGACATCCGTAAGTGTATCCCTGAAAACGGCAACGTGCGCGACGCGCTGAACCGCCTGGAAATGGAAGCCCTGGCGGAAGGCGTCGTGGACGCCCATCCCGCCGTGGAGTGGGAGCGCTACAAGTCCGCCCACCTGTGGCACTGCTGTGTCTGCGCCGGGTCGATCAAGCCCGGCACCACTTTCCTGATCGCCGGCGAGCAAGCCTGCCATACCGCCTGCAAACCCAAAGGAGGATCTTAGTCATGCCCGAACCCGAAGAAGTAAAAGTCAATCCGACCACCCCGCCCCCGGAACCCGTCAAGACCGTGGGCCCGCCCCCGGAGCCTAAACCCACGCCCTTCGAACTGACCGTGGACCGCGACGCTTTCCTCGACGAATTGGGGCTCGCCGCATGGTGCGCGGAGAAGAGGGCCACGCAGCCCATTCTTTCCGCCGTGCTGCTCACCCTGCAACCGCAAGAGAAGAAGAAGTGGCTGGCGCTCCAGACCACCGATCTCGAAGTCGCCTTTGCCACAAGGCTCCCGATCACCGCCTCCACCGGCAGTGGCCGCGTGGCCGTGGACGCCCAACTCCTGCTGAGCGCCTGCAATGCCGTCACGTCCGACACCCTGCGCCTCACCTTCTCGGGGACCGCCTTCACCCTGGACGCCGGCAACGCCCACTTCGAATTGCCCACGTTCAACCCCGCCAACTTTCCCGTGCTGCCCGAGCGTCCCGGCGGCGCGGTCGCCCTGGCGGCCGAGCCGCTCGTCGCCGCCATCGAACACACCCGCTACGGCGTGTCCGCGGAACCCAACCGCTACACCATGAACGGAGCGTTGCTGGTGATCGGCGCCGCTACCAACAAACTCAAGATGGTCGCCACGGACGGCCATCGGATGCCGATCTACGAGCACCCGGTCAAGATCGACAAGAAGGCTCCGGATCTCCAACTCATCGTGCCCGTCCCCATGCTCTCGCTCTTGCCCTCGGCCCTGGCGGACGCCAGCACGGTTGCGCTCGCCTACAACGAAGCCCATCTGTTTTTCAGCGCAGGCAAGCGGCAGATGGCCGTGCGCCGCATGATGGGGCAGTTCCCGCAGTACGAGCACGTCCTGCCCACCGACTTGCCCGTGCGCATGGAGTGCGACCGCAAGGAACTGGTCGCCTGCCTGCGCCGCGTCGCCCTGGTCGCCGACGAACGCTCGAACGGGGTGAGGCTCGAGTTTCACCCGAAATCGCTTGTCATCACCACGCACAGCGACGCGGGAAGCTCGACGGATAAACTCGCCGCTGCCACCACGGGGCTGACAGAGCCGCTCATGGTGGGATTCGATCTGCGCTATCTGCTGGATTTTGTCACGAGCGCGCGCACGTCCCGCGTGGCCCTCTCGGTGAAAGCAAAGGATCTGGCGTGCCGCTTCGACATCGTGCCCGAGGAAGGAGTGGACTACCAGTTGTTGTGCGTCATCATGCCGCTCAGGTATTGACCCGTGGCTAGAGAGTGGCTATAGTGTGTGGGCCGGAACCCCGGCCCACCAAGGAGGTTGCTGTGAGAGAGAAACGCAAGAAGATCGCCCGGACGGCGCCGCAGAGCGCCTACATCCGCTTCATGCCGGAAGAGTGGACGCTCATCCAGGATGTGCTCGCCCGCCGCATGGAGGAATGGCGCAAGGACCCGCGCAACACGCCCAAGCCGAGCCTGACCAGTTTCGTGGCGGTGGCTGCCGTCGAAGCCGCGAAGCGGGCGTTGGGCCATCCGGTGGAAGTCCATGCCTAGCTCGCGGGGCGGCGCTGCCACGCCGCCCTGGGGCACCGTAACGCTGGAGTCGCCTGTCCCGCCCCCACCCATGTAGCCTACTGTAGCCTATTGCTAACTCCTTTGTTTTCAACACGTTAGTATAGCCGCAATCCCCTAAAAGTACCCGTAAGTTATTGAAAACAAAGCACTTTTAGTGCTTGCAATCCGTCCCGTCTATAGCTATACTATAGCCTCATGCTATCCACTATATAGCATGTATGTTCTTTGACAAACGAACGGGACGGCAGGACACCGAGGGACCATCTGAGTACGCCTGAAAAACCCGTAAACCCGGGATGGCGGAGGGCGATCTAACCCAGTGAAACGCGCCGTTCAGTTCCAAGTTTCCAGCCAGTCGCACAATCCCCATAGCCTTGATGGTAGGGGATGAGCCGCTCGCCGCGTTGCAAGTGTGCTAAGCCCACACTTCATGTCCGCCGCCTAGCCTCATGGTAGCGGGAAAGGACGGCAACCCCAGGTTGCATTGAACGCTTGAGTGCCGCGACTGTCGCTTGGAGAGCCACCCCGAATCTGCTGTGCGTAGCCTTAATGGTAGCGCGGCACACGTCGGGGGGGTTCCGTTCCATACAAAACTGAGTAAGCGCGAAACCTAATCCGCATCGCGTCCACGCGCAAGCGAACCGCTCTGCCCTAGCCTTATGGTAGGCAACGGTAGGCCAGATGCGCAACGGGGTTTCGAGTGACCGCTGAAAAGTGTCGATCACCGTCCGCCGTCGCGGGTTTGTCCGAGCCTCCATCGAGGGCCTGTTCAACGCGACGCTCCGAACGCGCACAATTTTACCCCTTATGCTTTCCGTCGTCCGCAGGCAACGTCTGCGCGGCTGTAGTACCGGCAGGTCTCCAACGCAGCCTGACCGCACTGTGACCCGTTGCAAACTGGCAAGCGGAAAGAACGAGGGGATCTCGCACGCGCCGCCCTCGCCCGGGCGGAGCTGTGCCTACCCGACACGGTTGTCGCCCGCCGCCTGGCGCTGGGCAATCGAACCGCCGATCTCGCGACTCCGCAGAAATGTTTCGATGGATTCCCGTCTATAATAAACGGCTCGCCCGAGCTTGATGAACGGGAGTCCACGATCGGGCTCCCCCTCCCTCACGAGGCGCCGCATCTTGCGAAGATAGGCCACGGTGAACGGGTACTCGCGTTGCACGTCGCGCTCCCGGAGCAACCCCTTGGGCTGACTCTCCTGCACAGCCCCGCAGGGGCTGGCCTTCGGGATGTTCTTGTGTCTCGTCATTGTGTGCCTCCGTAGAGCGGCATCATCAAGGGTCAACTTTGAGCCGTCAAGACGCACGAGTTTCGGGCGTTAATACGTGCGCGCACGAGTTTCGGGCCTTATCTCGTGCGCGTTATCAATGTGTAAACATCAGTGCAGGGTTAGCGGAGACTCTTCGGGTTCAAGTGGTGACGGGAGACAAAAGACCTCAATTGGTTGTAGGGGATCTCGAGATGGCGCGCGATCTGCCCCTGTTTCCAGCCTTGCGCCAGCAGACCGCGGACGGTTTCCAGGAGGCGCCGGTTCGTCTGATTCCAAAAAGGAGTCCAACCGTGAAAACCAGAGGTTCTGCGCGCACCGCGCCCGCCGATCTCAAGCGCATCAACTCCATGTTCAACGCCATGTCAGACCTGCTCGGCTATCTGCACGCCCGCTGGCAGGACGAGTCCGAGTACGAGAACATCGCTGAGTACGCCAAGGCCGTTCGCAAGAATCTGCCCAAAGGTTTCAAGCTGCTCCGCATGATGAAGCGCCCCTTTGGCTTCCAGTTCTCGATTGGCACGCCTGCCGTCTACCGCATGACCGCCACGAACAACGCCGCCGAATGGCTCCGCCTCTTCTAGTTCGCACTTTCCAAACACCTGCCCGTCTGTTTCGCAAGTAGTCAACTGCCACCAGCAGGAACGTCGCCGTCAAATTCAAAACAAAGGAGTCCCACCGTGGAAAACCAACAACACGCCCAACTCCCGAATGCCTTGAGCCTGCGCGATTGCGCGTGGAAGGCTCTGGACATCTACAACCAGCATGAGAACGCCGCCGAAATCGACATGATCTTCGGGGCCGGCCCCTGGGCCAGCGAAAGCCATGCGCGGCTGGCGGACAGGGAAATTAAAGCCCTGGCCGAAGCCAACGGGTTCACGTTCGAGGAAGTGGACCTGGAAATGGCCATCGCGGTCGTGAACTGAGGAGGCGCCATGACGAAACCGCAGACCTGCCGCCACTGCAAAAAGACGTTCATCCCGCAGCCGGGCAAGCCGGGGTTCATCAATGAATGCCCTGACTGCCTGCGACCGCCCGATCTGCCTACACCTGCGCCGGTTGCGCAAGTGCGCAAGCGCCGCACGCCGATGGACCGGGAATTGCGCCGGTTCCTCCGCGATCTGCGCATCATTCTCGGAGGGCGCCATGCGTAAATCCGTCCGTGCTGAATTGCACTTGCTCCGCGAAATTGCCCACGATCTGCTGCGGGGCAAGACCTGCTACTTCTGCCATGAGCCGCTGGTCGCCGACGTGGACAGCCGCTTTGGGAACAAAGACAACTCCCCGCTCCACGTCGAACTGACGGTTCACCATTTGAATGACAATCACGAAGATAACCGCCCGGCCAACCGCCGCTGGACCCACGCCGCCGGGCACCGCGCCTATCACGCGCAGCGCACCTTTCACAAGCGCAGCGCGGCCCAGGCCCGCAGGCTCGCCGGGGCTCGCTGCATGAGCCTCGATCTCTCGCAGTTCCACCGCTACCGTTGCGGCACCGCCAAGCGCTGCGAAGCCTGCGGGGGCACCATCCCACCCCGCACCGTCTATTACTACTCCCGCAAAGGCCGCACGATCTGCGCGGGCTGCAAGCAAGCTGCCACCAGTAACTAAATCCATAATAGGAGGAATTCCCGTGAACCCTGCTAACAAACGCATGATACGCAAGTTTGTCATCGTCATCGCCGTGATGGCCGTGGTGATGCTCGGCGGTCCCATCCTTTGCATGTATCTCAACTTCCGCGCCCAGGAACAAGCCCTCGCGGACCCCGTGATACTGGCGCGGGCCGCCTTCGCCGACCAGTCCACCCTCTGCCGCTCCCTCGCCCAATACGGCGGGTGCGCCTACGACCCGATGGCCCCGAACCGCATCACCATCACCCTGGGCGGGATGAAGCCGCAGTTCCGTTTCCACTTCGTCTATGAATTGCTCGGCACCCGAGACTTCGCTCCCAAGCTCCAGGCCCAGGGCTTCCGCCAACTGACTTTCGACAGCGCGGACGCCAAGGGCAACGAAGTCAACATCGACCTCACCACCGACCCGCCTTCCGTCATGGAAGGCGACTACACCCCGTAGGAGGCGACCGCCCATGCGCAACCCTGAGCACGAAAAGATCGTGGCAGCGACCGGCTGCAAGTACCTCGGGACTTCGGACGGGCTGGTGTGGTTCGACGCGCCAAGCCATTCCACCCTGGTCGTTCCGGAACCCCAATTCTCATTAGAGGCTGTCCAGCAGCGCCTCGCAGAGCACGCGCTCGCTATGGCAGCCTGAAAGGAGAGAGCCCTTGGACTTCAAGCCTTCCCTCAAGCTGCGCTGGCCCGATTACGCGCTGGCCTTCGTCCTCGCCATTTGGGTCGTGGCCGCCGCGCTGGCCATCCGCCACTCCCTCATGCGTTAGCCAAACAGTCCCGGCCCTGCGCCGGGGCTGCGCACTGCCCAGGGACCGAAGTCCTTATCCGACTTCGACAGAGCGCCCTGGACGGTGCGCAGTCCAAATCCACTCAAAGGAGAATTCCGTGAACACAAACCAAACCGTCCATCTGGCCTGCCAGGAAGGCAAGAGCGACAAGGTTTACGATCTCTCGCTGGTTCAGAAAAACGGCGGGTGGGTCGTCAACTTTGCTTACGGTCGCCGTGGCTCCACGCTCCGGCCCGGGACCAAAACCGCAACCCCGCTGCCTCACGAGTCTGCCCTGAAAGTGTACGAAAAGACGTTGGCCGAAAAACTCGGTGAGGTTCCGCCCTACCACGTCGTCAAGAATGGCGAGGAAGCGAAAGCGCCGAACGGCGAAGTGAAAGCCCAGGCTGAGAAGAAGTCGAAGCCCAAGCCCAAGCCGGAAAAGAAAGCGCCGGCCGCGAAGAAAACCGTGAAGCCCAAACCGAAGAAGGCTCCGAAGAAAACCCACGCCAACGCTCGCAGCAGCAAGCCCCGCTGGAGCCCGGCGACCAGCGCCTACGTGTGGCCGTGCGAACTGTGCCGTAAAGCCATCCCGAAGGAAACCGTATTCTACCTGCGGGCCGACGGCCAAGTCGCGCATCACAAGGGCTGCCACCAGGGGGCGCACAAACCCGCGAAGCGTGTTGCCAAACCCGCCGCGAAGCACGCCAAGGCCGCGCAACGCAAGCGCACGGGACGCTAACTGCATGAAACTGCATAACCCGCCGGGGGCGCTTCCCGCCCTCGGCCCAACCCCATTCTCACGAAAGGAGAATTCCCTTGCTAACCTTCACACAGCAATTCCTCGCCGCACGCGGGGCCAGCACGCCGCTGGTTGACGTGCGCACGTTCGACCCGGCCGCGACGATCTCCACGATCATGGAATCGCTCAACGGGAGCCGGACGCCCATCCTGTCCTATGACTTCATACGCGGGATGCGCGGCTGCAACGACAAGGGCAGCGACATGCTCGCCGCCCTCTTCGCCGATGGCCCGGACCCCAAGGAACTCACCACCGTCGCCGAAAACTTGCAGATCATCGACGCGCGGGCCGACCGGCTCCAGGATGCCGTGATCTTCTTCCACAACGCGCACCGCTACCTTTCCGACGCGGGGGTCATCCAGGCCGTCTGGAATCTCCGTGACGTGTTCAAAACCACTCGGTCCATGCTCGTGATGCTCACCACGTCCGGCGCAGTGCTTCCGCCCGAACTGACCGAGGATGTCACGATTCTCGATCATCCCCTGCCCAACCGCCAGGAACTCGTCACCCTGCTGGACGTGACCTACCAGAGCTACGCGGACACCCTGAAAAGCAAAAAGCGTTCCGTGCCGAAGTGGGATAAAGAGAAAACCGCCGACGCCCTGGCGGGCCTCTCCGCCTACTCCGCCGAACAAAACTTCTCCATGTGCCTGGACCTGGAGGGCAAGAATTCACCCAACCTGGACGCCCTGTGGGAGCGCAAACGCAAAACCATCGAACAGACTCCGGGCCTGTCCGTGTGGCGCGGCACCGAAAAGTTCGACGACCTGGGCGGACTCGACAACATCAAGAATTTCCTCCGCCGCGTGATCGCTTCGCAACGGCTCTCGCCGCGGTGCTTCCTCTTCATCGACGAAGTGGAAAAGGCCGTGGCGGGCGCGGGCTCCGACCTGTCGGGAACCAAAACCGATATGTTGGGCACCCTGCTCTCCTGGTTCGAGAACCGCAAAGCCAAAGGTGCCCTGCTGTTCGGCGTGCCCGGTACCGGCAAGTCCGCCATCGCCAAAGCGGCGGGGAATGAAGCCAACGTCCCGACTATCGTATTCGACTTCGCCGGGATGCAGGCTTCCCTGGTCGGCGAGTCCGGAGCGCGCCTGCGCGCGGCCCTGGGCGTCGTCGATGCCGTGGCGGAAGGGCAGGTGTTCGTCCTCGCAACCTGCAACTCCATGCAAGCCCTTCCCCCGGAACTGCGCCGCCGGTTCAAGCAGGGGATCTTCTTCTACGATCTCCCCACCGACGACGAACGCAAACCCATCTGGAAGATCTACCGCGCGAAGTATGAAATCGACGCGAAAGACAAAGCCCCTGGCGACGATGGCTGGACGGGCGCAGAGATCGAACAGAACTGCCTGCTCGCCAACTCGCTCGGCGTCACCCTGGCCGAAGCCGCACAGTACGTGGTGCCCGTGTCCATTTCGGCGCGGGAACAGATCGAACTGATTCGCCAGCAAGCCGCTGGCCGGTTTATCTCCGCCTCACGCCCGGGCATCTATCAGCCGCAGCGCGTGAAGGTGCAAGTCCCCGGCGAGCGCCGGTTCATCACGATGTCGGCGAAAGGGGGTACCGCCTAGATGGACCACCAACCCATCACGATCAGCCAGCTTGCCGATTTCATCCTCGGCAAGCCTGCGGAGACGGGGCAGGACTTTCAAGATTTGGGCCTGCCCATGCTCGGCGGGTGCGAAGTCTGCCACGCCAGCATCGCCTGTTACAATGCCTGCCCGAGCAAGACCGGGTACCTGCGCTGCCGCCAGTGCATCGGCAACCTGGGCTACGCAACCCTGGAAGAGGCGAAAGCCGATCTCTTCCCCGAAGTGGAGCCGGCTCCACAGAAAGCGAGCGCCTGACATGCCTTGCTGGACCATCGTGCAGACCCAGGTGCAGTTTCTCGAAAAGTCCACCAACCTGGACTTGCTCAAAGCCGCGCTGGAAGCGATCGGCTTCACCGTTCAGAGCGTCTCACAGCGCGGCCTGACGTTTGCCGGGATGGGAATCGCGGGAACCTACGACAAACGCACGGGCTCGATCACCACGCGGGGCACTGTCGACATCAACCTCGTGAAGCGCCAGTACGCCAAGCAAGTCGCCATCAGCCAAGCCAAAAAGCACGGCTGGAGTTTGAAGTGGTCCACCAACGCGGCGGGCAATGAAGTCGCGGAAGTCATCAAAAGGAGGTTTTAACCGTGAGCAACCTTGACCGCATGACCATCGAAATCCTGCCGGACGGCACGCTCAAGACCGTGGCCGATGGCGTCAGCAAACCGAACCACGCCAACGCCGAAAGGTTCCTGCGGGCGATGGCGGAACTCGCCGGGGGCGAAACCACCACCGAAAAGCGGAATGACCCGGAAGCCTTGAAGCACCGCCACGAGCACGAGCACGCCGAGGAACGCCATCACCTGAAACACTAAATCCAAACCGAAAGGAGAATCCCTGTGGCTCGATACAAGCTGTCCATCAGTCCCGACAAATTCGAGTGCAAAATCTGCGGGAAAACCATCCCGCCCGAAACCGAATTCTACCTGCGCGGCAAAGACGATGCCCGGTGCAAGCGTTGCCGGGAAGCGTTGGCCTGGGCGCCGCCGCGCTTCGCTGCCACCGAAGAAACCCTGGCGAAGATCAACAGCAAAACGAAGAAGATCGAGGAGCGCGTCGTGTTCCTGATCGTCCACTTTCACGCCCTGGGCAACCAGCGCAAGGTGGAGACGGAAGAGATCGAAGTCGAGCGCGCCGACAAAGACCGCCTGTCCGTCGCCAAGCGCCTGCTGGCGTCGCCCGAGTACGAAGTCATCAAGGGCTTCGATTCCATGATCGTGAAATACCTGAACGAGATATGCTCGGGGAACTATGACCCCGCCGTGCGCGTCCTTTCTCTCGCGATGGTGGAGCAGGCCGAAAGCGCGCTGCGCTCCGCCGTCGAGAAACGGGCCGTCCTGGTCGAGCGGTTTGTCGAAGCCTATCCGAAACTGAAAGAGGAAGCGCGCAAGGCCCTGGGCAAGCTGTTCGAAGAAAAAGACTACCCGCCTGTCGATCAAGTCGCGGCCAGCTTCCGCATGGACTGGTCCTATCTCACCTTCGCCACGCCGGGCAACCTCAGCCTCGTCAACCCGGAGATGTTCAGCCAGGAACGCAAGAAGATCGCGGCCAAAATGGAAGAGACCTTCAAGGAAATCCGCGACACCATGCGGCTCGGCCTGCTGGAGCTCGTCACCCGCCTCAACGATGCCCTCAAGCCCGGCGAGGATGGCAAGCAGAAAAAACTCACGGCGGCTTCCGTCGAGAAGCTGCAAGACTTTCTCCAAACGTCGCCCTTCCGCAACGTCACCGGGGACGCCGACCTGGAGAGACTCACCGCCGAACTGCGCAAGATCATGTCCGGCCTGGACCGCGACAAACTCGCGGAGAACGAAGGGCTGCAAGAGCGCGTCCAGAAAACCATGGCGTCCGTCGCCGTGAAGCTGGAAGTGATGACCAAGGGCGCGCGCAAATTCCGCATTGAGACCTAGCGAAAGGAGAATCCCCGTGCAAGTCAACGGCAAACTCGAAGGCACAAAGCAGTGGGTGGAACGGTACGGGGTGACGGGCGACAGCGGCACCGAGTACGTCGTGTCGAAAAAGGCCGACGGCACCTGGGGCTGCTCTTGCCCGGCGTGGAAGTTTCATCCCGCGCCCAAGGCCGACTGCAAACACATCCAGCGCGTCCAATACGACCTGAACTTTGCCCGCGTGATCGACGGCGCGTTCGCACGCCAAGCCGCGCCGCCTGCCACCACGCGGGCCGACCCGCGTACCGCCGAATTCGAAAAACAACGCGCCATCCCCCGGCAGGAGCGGCCCGCGCCTCTCCCGCCCCAACTTGCCAGCCTGCGTGTGCGGCAATTCCGCATCGCCTAATCCACAACCGAAAGGAGAATTCCGTGAACCCCACCCTCACCCGTCTGCGCACTTTTCTGCGCGTATGGTGGTACCACGTGAGCGGCGACTACCAGCGCGCCGCGGTTCGCCGCTATGCGCAGATGCGCCACATCACGACCGACCGGGCCGCCCTCGAATTGGAATATGGCGCGGCCGTCTCCACCGTCATGCACGCCGCCCGCAAGCTGGGGCTGCGCGCCTCCATCACCCTCAAGGGCCCGGACCTGCCCGACTTTGACGCGCCCCTCCACACTTGCGCGTGCGGCAGGCCCACGCCCTCTGCGGGTCCGTGCTCCAAATGCCTTTCCGAAACCTACGAACGCGACCGCGAGAACGAAGCGGTCGGAAGGGAGGAATCGTGCGACCCCACGACAAACTAGCCGCCAAGCTGACGGCCTATCTGTCCGCACATCCGGGCGCGGACTTGTCCGAAGTCCAACGCGCCCACCACTGGACTCGACACACCGCCATGCGCGCCGAGGATGTCCTGGTCCGCCGCCGTGAGATCGTGCAGCGCGGCGTCGGACTCTGGCTCCGCGAGGACAAGCGCAGCCCTTACTACAAACAAGACCACGCCCCACTCAAGATGCCGAACCTGCGTGAGTTGCTGCTGGAAAAAGTCCGCTACACGGAAAGCGAGGGTTCGATGCACAGCCGGTACCTCGACGAACTGCGCGCCCTGCCGACCCGCGAACGCACCCCTGGACAGCAACGCGACTTGGACCTTGCCGCACACCGCGTCCGCGTCCACGAAGCCCTGGTCGAATTCACCGAAAGCCTGCTCCGCAAGGCTGCACGGGTGGAACGGTTGGAGGCGTTGAGAGCGGCAGTTCTGACCGAGCACACCGGAAAGTTAAGCGGGTGCGAAGTATGCAAAGCCGTCGTGGCCTGCGAAGCGCAGGAAGAACAGGAGCCTTGTGAAAACAAGAATTAAGAAGCTGGTCCTTTGTCCCGACTGCGGCGTGGCCCCCGGCAAGCCGCACGCGGTCGGCTGCGATGTCGAACGCTGTTCCGTCTGCGGCCTGCAACGCCTGGGCTGCGCATGTGAAGGCCACGACCGGGCCTTCGCCCGCTGGACCGGCATCTGGCCGGGCTCGATCGAGGCCACCTACCTCAGCCTCGACCTTAACCAGTTCTACGCCCAGGGCCTCCATCAAGTGTTTTTCGTGAAGCCCTCGCCACTGCCCATTGAGTTGCACACCATCAAAAGTGAAAGGAGGAAACCGTGAGTCGAATGAAAGACCTGTACTGCATCAGTCGCGGGGAGCCCACGCTGCACGACGTGTGCAAGCTGCTCGGCTTACCGCATGACCCTGACCGCACCACCGAAGCCATCGTGAAGAAGCACCCGTCGCGTTGCTCCGCCTGTGGCCTGCCCTGGAAGCGCTGCAAAGGCCACGGTCGAGCCAGCGAACGGAAGCTGTAAAACAAAGAGCCGCCGGTCGTCGGATTCGGCGGCTCCCTGCCCCGGCTCTCGAACCTTTCCACGGGTAACGCCAGCCGGGTTTCGAAATTGGAGACAAGTATATGTCCAAAGTCTGGAAAGGCACACTCACTTTTGGTTTGATCTCGTTTCCCTGCTACTTCGAAACCGGAGCCCGCGAAGAGGGCATCGGCCTGCACCTGTATCACGCGAAATGCAAAGGCCCGGTCAAGCGGCCCAACTTCTGCCCGGAATGCAACCGCCAGCCGGAAAGCGAAGAAGTCGAGAAGGGTTACGAACTGGACACCGGCGGCTACCTGCCGATCACCAAGGAGGATCTCGACTCCATCGCCGTCGAAAACGAGAAGGTCATCGAAGTCATCGCCACGGTTCCGGCCAAAGACGTCGACCCCGTTTATTTCAACGAAAGCTACTGGCTCCTGCCGGACAAGCCCGGTCGGAATGCCTACGGCGTGCTGCTGGCCGGGCTCATCAAGGACAAGTCCATCGCCATCGCCCGCCTCACCAAAAACCAGCGCGAGCACGTCCTGGCCCTGCGGCCTTCCGGCAAAGGCATCTGCATCCACTACCTCTATTACGGTGCGGAAGTCACCCTGCCCCCGGACTACGAAGCGCTGCAACTGCCCGCCGTCAAGCCCGAAGAAGCGGAACTGGCTCGCCAGCTACTCGAAAACATGCGCACCAAATTCGAGCCCGACAAATTCGAGGATGGCTACCAGAAGCGCCTCGCCGCCTTGATCGAACAAAAGATGAAAGGCGGCAAGCCCAAGAAGGCCGCGCCGGCGAAACCCAAAGCGCAACCTGCGCCCGACATGCTCGCGGCCCTGCAAGCCAGCCTTGCGGCCAATAAGCGGAAATTCCGCGTGGAAGAAAGGGGGTGAGTCATGGAAGGCGTCCGGAGGTTCAAGAATTTCGACGAATACATCGACTACGTGATCGCCCACCTGGAAGCCGCGAAAACGCCGACGCAGAAAGCCTACTGGCAGAAGCAGGTCGACCACGTCTACGAGCGTCTGCAACACTTTCAAAAGAGGAAGCAAACCTAACCCTGCGGGCGCACCGGCGTGCGCCCGCTATCTCTCTCCCAGGAGGAAACCGTGACTTCCCTCATTTATCAGGTGCCCCGCGCCAGCGTGGCCTTCACCAACCCCGAGATCGAACTGCTCATGGCCTGCTCCGCCGCGCACTACGACTGGCTCTGCAAGGCGGCGGGAAAACCCGGACCGGACGGGTTCTTGTGGGGGCTGCATTGGAACGGGAAAGGCGACCTGTGGAGCCGCGAAGTCGATCTGCTGCTCAAAATTCTCGAACAGGCCGCGCTCCTATACGCCGACGACCCGATCAAGCTGCGGGCCGCCATCGCGTTGCGGGCTGAACTGGTCAAGCTGTTCCACACCTTTGCCGATAAGGAGGAACCCCTTGCGCAAAACCCACGCTCCGCGTCTGGTCGTCGGTGACGCCGGGTGGGCCGCCGATCTGCCCGAGTGGCTGCTCAACGCCGTCGCCCTGGAACGCCTGATCGACAGCATGATCGGGCTAATGCATCCCGAAAAACTCCGCGAGGAAGTCGGGGACGCCGAAGTCGTTTGCTACCTCATGACGGCCTCGCTCCGCGCCCCCATCCCGTCGGACTTGGTGGAAATCTACGAGTGGGTCTGTGCCTGCCTGCTCAAAAACCACAAGCGCGAACTCACGCCGGAAATGAAGAAGAAACTCAAGGACGGCCTCAGCGAATGGCAGCAGTCGGAACTGCGCGATCTGCGGCACCATCTGTGGACCCTGCGCGGAGGCCACTTCGTTCACCCCCTCGTGCAGATGCTCCAAGACCTGCGCGACCATCCGCCCAGCCCGCAACTCTCGCTGGCACTGGAAGGAGAGCCCCGTGAAGAAACCGAAACGTAAGACCATTCTCTTCTCCGAACTCAAGCGGCTGTCGATTGTCAATAGGCCGCCGAGTCCGGTGGACGCCCTGGGCCATCGCATGACTTGGGTCGGCTTCACCTGGGTGGACGAAGGCGAGGCTCATGGGGACGAAGTGCTCGTGGTGGATGACCCGGTACCGGAAAGGAGGAAGAACCGTGCGATACACCGTAACCGAAAGTGAGCCGTTCACGGTCATGGACAGCGACACGCCCGTCATCAGCTATCCCGACCGCGCCGACGCTGAACGCTTTGCGGCCCGGCTCAACCGCAAAGTGCAGAAGGTTGCCGACGTGCTCCCGGCCATGCCCACCGCCGCCGCCTTGCGCATGGCCGACGAAATTGACCGGCAGCGCAGCGCCCCACCCGAAATCAACATTCCCGACTGCGAATTGCTCGAAGAGATCGACCGGCCCCGGGCTGAGCGCCTGCTCGCCAACGACGCCTACTGGCTGCAACTCAAGGCCAATGGCAAACGCTGCCGCATCCTCAAGGCCCAGGGAAAGATCACGGGGCTCAATAAACGGGGCGAGCGCATCGCCCTGCCACCAGCCCTGGCCGCCTTCACCCAAGCCCTGCCCTTCGCCAGCCTCTTGATCGACGGCGAACTGATGCCGGGCGGCCACTACATCGCCTACGAACTGCTGGCCCAAAGCGGCATCGAGGATCTCCCCACCCGCGCTTACTCGTTCCGCTTTTACGAGTTGCTCACCCTGCTCAAGGACGCGCCGGCCGAAGTGATCGAGCCCATCCAGACCTGGTTCACGGAGGGCGCGAAGAAGGAAGGGCTCGCTGAACTGGAAGCCGCCAAGGTCGAGGGCGCCGTGTTCAAGAAAGCCGATGCGCCGTTCCGCCCCGGCCGCAACGGCCAGCATTTGAAGTACAAATTCGTCAAAAGCCTCACCGCGAAGATCATCCCGAAAAACGCGAAGGATGAAGCCAAGGGGCATGAGTCCGCCGCCCTGGGGCTCTCGAACGGCAATGGGAAGTGGGTGGAAGTCGCCCACGCCTCGCTCATCGGCAAGATCAAACTCGTGCCCGCTGCGCAGCGCTCCGGCTGGCAGTGGCTCGGGAAGCACGTCGAAGTCGAATACCTGATGGGCTACGGCACGAAGGCCGCGCCGCGGCTTGTGCAACCTCGCATCGTCGCCGTGCGCGACGATACGACCGACCGGGACTGCGCGCTTGCCCAGGTGCAGTTCCACCAGGGACAGGGGGAAAAATGAAAGACAAAGAGAACCCGAAAGACTACCTATACGTGGACATCGTGGAAGCGAAACCCAACCCGCTGTTCACCGAAGAACAGCGCCAGTCGGTTCGCTTCCTTCGCTATAACCGCTCCATCCCGTGCGCCGAATGCGGCAAGCGGCGGCGCATCATGTGGACGTTGCTCGTCAGCTTTCACGCCCAAAGCCTGACGAGTTTCGGTACGCCCTCCGTCATGGGGGCTCACCCGCCCCTCACCCCGGTCTGCGGCGACCATCCCCTCTCGGCCGCGCCGCTGCCTCCCGAGAAACCCAAACGAAAGGAGAAGCCCCGTGAATCCGACGCTCTACCACGGCTTTGAAATCTGGAGAACCACGGAGCACTTCTACGCCCACCAGGGCGGCATGTCCAGCCGCCCTTACTATGACTTGGCGTGCCTCTACGCGGACATCGACCAGAAACACGTCAAGCTAACCAGCGCCGACTGCGCCATGGGCGACCACGCCTCCTGCGACCAGGAGAAGTGCGCGTGCGACTGTCACGCTGCCATCCCCGCCGGGAGGCTCCCATGAAAGTCAGAACCGAATTTGGTCTCGCGCGCACTGAATGTGCGTGCCCGCACTGCACACAGTTTTGCCTTTTCATGCCGGGCTTCCTCGTCCCGTCTGACTTGGAACGCATGGTCCCGGCCGGGGCAGACCCGCTCGCCTGGGCAGAGACGAACCTGCTGGCTTCGCCTGGGGCCCTGGTCATGCAGGGTCGCCATTTATTCCGAATCCCCACGCTCGTTCCGGCGGTTCGGGCAGACGGCTCTTGCATTAACTTCGACGGCGCTTGCACCATCCATGCCATAGCGCCCTTCGGCTGCGCTTTCCCGTCGTGCTCGGACCCGCCAGAGTTTGAGGCGGCAGCCGCAGAGGCTTTGCGGACCATCCTGTGCGAACACTCCGATCACGCCACGCTTTACGCACGGGTCTGGAACCACCTGTGGGACATCGGCCGACGCCAACTCCCACCGGAAGAGCTACGCAAGCGGGAAAGGACACAACCTTGAAAGTCATCTTCCTCGACATCGACGGCGTGCTGAACAACGCCGCTTGTTTTCTCACCGGACCGGGCGGCCTTCGGGCGAGGCCGGACCCGCTGTGCATCCAGGCCCTCAACCGCATCCTGCGCGCCACGCGGGCCAAGATCGTCATCAGCAGCGCGTGGCGGAAGCACCTGACTGAACACCAACTCGCGGCCTTGCTCGCCAAGTGGAAAGTCGCCGGGCGCCTGATCGGCACCACGCCCTGGGTCATCTGCGCGCCCCGTGGAGCCGAAATCCGGGCGTGGCTCGAGCAGCATCCGCGCGTCCGCCAGTTCGTCATCCTCGACGACGATGCGGACATGGAGGATCTGCACCCCCACCTAGTCCTCACCCGCTTTGCCCGTGGCCTCACCGAAGCCCAGGCGACGCGGGCCATCCAAATCTTAGAAAGGAGGAACTATGCCCCAAGTCATCGAAATGCACGCGGGGTCCAACGCCGTTTGCGATTTCTGTAGGCAGCCGCACCCGGTCAAGTGCTACCGCGCCACGTCGTTCATCCTGCCCGCCTACCGCTTTATCTCGGAAGGCGATTGGGCCGCTTGCGCTTCCTGCCACAGCCTGCTGCAAGCCGGGAAATACCGGGACCTTGTGGCCCGGATGGCCAACCCTTACGACTGTCCCGCCGACATCATGAAGGAGTTGCTCGACGCCTTCCTTGCCGCCTGGACGGGCCAAGTCCTGGAAGTCGCCTAACCCGCAACTTCTTGCTTGACAAGCCCAACCGAACCCGTTAAAAAGTAAGCAACCAGAGAGGTTAGCCATGGAAACGACTAAACCCGTGGACCACCCGGAGATCGGCCGGGAACTGAAAGTCTCGGAGTTGAAACCCCGCACCGTCGTCGTCACGCACGCCGATCACTCGCCGGAATTCTACGCGACGATGTGGGTGCGGCACATCACCGCGACCTGGGTTCTCCTGGAAGCGAACGTCATCGGCATGGAACTCCTTCTTCTCGTGCAGCCCGACGACACGCTCCAGGATGGCAAAGGCCACCCCATCCACGTTTACGAGTATCTTGGAAAGGTCTAGCCATGCAGATCATTACCGTCAAGCTGGTCAAAAATTCGCTCTGCGAGTGCGGGCATCCGTTGCTCGACGAGAGCATTCCCCTGGGCACCGAGTACCGCGCCGACCGCGACTCCATCCGCCAGGACGGGTGGGGCTTCGTCTGCGGCGGATGCCAGAGAGTGCATTACAACTTGCGCACCATCGACGTGTCCTCGGCCCTCAACCCTTCCGCTCCCTTGAAACCTTTGCCTGTCGAAATCTTCGACCTGGGAGCGAGCCACGCGTAACCGCATATCCCAATCCGAAAGGAGAAATTCTTTATGGAGACTCACGATCTCCGTCTTGCTGACATCACCTTAGACAAAGAGAACCCCCGGCAACATGACCGCGAGCGCGGTCTGGACGATCTCGCCGCCAACATCAAGGCCAAGGGCGTCCTCCAGCCCATCCTGGTGCGCCCCCACAAAAACGGCGGCAAGCAACCCTACCAACTGGTCTACGGCGAGCGCCGCTACCGCGCCTCGAAGCTGGCCGGTCTGGAAACCATTCCCGCCATCGTGCGGGAAATGACCGACGCCGAAGCCCTGGAAGCCCGCATCATCGAAAACCTCCAGCGCAACGATGTCCACTTCCTCGACGAAGCCGCCGGATTCCAACGCCTGCTCGACACCGGCCTGACGCCCCAGGAAGTGTCCGACCGCGTGGGCAAGCCCCCGGTTTACATCCACACCCGGCTGGCCCTGAACAACCTCATCCCCGAATTCCACAAGCCCGCCTACGAGGGGCTGCTGACGGTCGGCCCGGCCATGCTGCTCGCCCGGCACACGCCGGGAATCCAAAAACGCTTCTTCCAGGATGTGAAGCCGCGTCTCAAGTGGGGCATCAGTAGCACCGCCGTGCAGGAATTCGTCGACCGCCAAGCGTTCGTCCCGCTCACCGAGGCTCCCTTCGACACCGCGGACGCGAACCTCGTGCCCAAAGCCGGAGCCTGCCTCAACTGCCCCAAGCGCACCGGCGCCTCCCCCCTGCTCTTTCCCGACATCAAGGCGAAGGACACCTGCTCGGACCCCGACTGCTTCCAGTCCAAATGCCTCGCCGTGATCGAAGCCCGCAAGAAGGAATTCCCCAAAGCCATCCAAATCGCCGCCGAACGCGCCGGTTACGGGAAGGCTGACCTCAAAGACGTGTACTATCTCGACCCCGGATGGAACGACGGCGGCAAACATGCCTACTGGCAGAGAAGCAACCCCGGAGACTGCGACTCCACCCAGGACGCCATCATTGTCGTGGGACCGCCGCGCGAGTTGGGCAAGCACACCTACGCCTGCGTCGATGCGAAGTGCCCGGTCCACTTCATCGGCCGACGCTCCGGCCCTCCCCTCCCGCACAAACCGGGCGTCATCAGCGAAGAGAAGAAGCAACAAGTCGAAGAACTCTGGCAGCGGCGCACCGGCAAAGCCTGCCGGCTCGCTCTCCACGCCGCCATCCGCGAGCGCCAGGAGCAACTCGCCGCCAAGTCGAAGGAGAACACCGTCGTGCCCCTCGAAGCCTTGCGCGCGGCGGTCCGGAAAGCCTGTGCGTCCCTGCACCCGAGCCAGGACGGCGCGGAGTACCTTGCCTCCCTCTGGTTCAGCGAGAAAGAGCGCCAGAAAGGCAGCGGGTACCACGGCGAGCGCCTGCTCCCCTTGATCGACAAAGCCGACCAGCACACCTGCCTGCGCCTGCTGCTGGACTTCGCCATTGCGGAGGAAGTCTCCAGCAAGTACAGCCGCGCGCATGGCCTGGAAGTCATCCCCGCTGCCTACAAGCTGGACGCCAAAGCCGTCGTCGCGCCCGTCGAGAAAGCGTGGAACGAAAAGAAGGCCGCGAGCTACAAGAAGCGCGACGAGCGGCTGAAAAAGGAACGGGCGAAGGCGGAGGCGAAAAAAGCGAAAAAAGAAAAAAAGAAGAAGCCCAGCCCTTGGGTAGAGGTCCCTCCAGTCGAGAAGCCCGAACAGGCCAAGCACGTCCACGCCCTGCACACCGGCAACTGCTGCAAGTTCTGCGGCTGCACCGAAGCCGCCGCCTGCGTCACCGACCAGGGGCCGTGCTCCTGGCTGGTGAAACCGAGAAAACTCCGGGGCAAGAAGGAATACCGGGCCGGGGTTTGCTCCAACCCGAAGTGCGTCCTCGCCCTCGATCAAGAAAAGAAGGAGGCCAAGCGTGCCGCCAAAACCTAACATCGTGGGCGACACCGTGCAGTGCGGCCACAAGCACGGCGGCTGTAAGTGCCTCGACAAGGCCATCGCGCTCTACGAGCGCACGGGCAAGCCCGCTTTCATTGCCACAAACTCAGGGAAGCTGAAAATTGCGCCCAACCCCACGGGCGGGCTCACCCTGACCGCGGTCTGAGCAAGTTTCGGCGGCAAGTGAACGGGGCGTGGTCAGAGACTCGTTTCACGCCTAGCAACGCCGCGTCCGGCCAGACAGAAGGAGCGCTGGCAGCCGCCGATCACCATGCGACTTGAGGAGGTTGAATATGGCGAACCGACTTAATCTCGACCTGACAGGGAAACGGGTGGTGCTCGTGGGCCCCGGTCCTGAGAAAGACCGAACGGTTCTTTGTCAGGGAGGCTTCGGATGCCAGTCGTTTACGATGGGCACAAAAATCTATGGTGTCGATGCGCGCGGAGAGACGGTTTCCTTCCGAGGCGACGACGTAGAAAAACTTGCTGAGGAGGGATCGTGAAAAAGCCAACCCGCAACACCCCCGTCCCGGCCCGCGCGAAGAAGTATCGCGGGTTCAAGAACACCCGGCGCATCGTCGTGCCGAGAAAGGTCTGAGGAGGCAGCCGTGGGAAAATCCGCGCATTATGCACTGGTGCAAGACACGCCCGAGTATTTGCTGATTCGCGATCTCGGGCCGTGGGACGTCTACCTGAGCGTGACGAACGACGCCGACGCGGTGTACGCCACGCTGGCCTCTCGCCTCAAGGGCCGCCCGCTGTTCTACTTCGACTCGGAGGGCGATCTCTGCGAAATCTACCTCAAAAAGACCATCGCGTTTCGGCTCGTCCCTCCGGAACTGGCGGCGCAGATTCAGGCTCGAAAGGAGCCCCATGGGTGAAAAAACAGGTATTACGTGGTGTCACCACACGTTCAACCCCTGGTGGGTCTGCACCAACGTCTCGCGGGGGTGCGACCGTTGCTATGCTGAGGACCTCGCGCACCGCCTGGGCTTGGCGTGGGGCAAAGACGCGCCGCGCCTCTTCTTCAATGAAAAGCATTGGGGCGAGCCGCTCAAGTGGAACCAGAAGGCCGTGGAAGCCAAGGCGCGCCGCCGCGTGTTCTGCGGCTCCATGTGCGACATCCTCGACACCTGGACCGGCGGCCAGCCGCTTTTCAGCGGCAAGAACGCCGAACCCTGGTGGATGTCCGGGCCCCCGGCGCTCCGGGTGTACGGCCTGGACATGGCGGTCGTCAAGGCGTCCGGTACCTGGCTCGATGCCGCCCGGCAACTGCTGTGGGCGCTGATCGAAGCCACGCCGCAACTCGACTGGCTGCTGCTCACCAAGCGCCCGCAGAGCTACGCCAGCATGTTGCCCCAACGCTGGCTCCAGCAGCCCCGGCGCAACGTCTGGATTATGACGACCGTGGAAAGCCCCGAGTACCTCTGGCGGCTGGAGACTATCGCCAAAATTCCCGCCGCCGTGCATGGCGTGAGTTGGGAGCCCGCGCTCGCCTACGTTGACTTCAAACCTTTCGCACAAGTCCCCAACCTGTGGGTGATCGGCGGCGGGGAGTCCTGCGCGGGCTGCCGCCCGTTCGATCTGGCCTGGGCGCGGCTGGTGCGCAACGACTGCCGCGTGATCGGCGTGCCGTACTTTCTCAAACAGCTTGGCGGGCATCCTGATAAGCGTTCCAATCCCGCCCTGTGGCCGAAAGACCTGCGCGTGCAGGAATTCCCGTGAAAAGGAGACGAACCGTGACCCAACTCGAACTGGAAATCCTCAAAGATGTCGTGCGGCCCACGATCACCGTTGTGCGCCGCCGCCTGCTGCAAAGGCTGTGTGAAGAGAGGGCTCGAACCGCCGTCTATGGCAGCAAAGACTGGAAGCTCGGCAGACGGCAAGGGCTTCGCGTGGCCCAGGAGATCATCGCGGACCTGCTGCGCCCGGAACGCTTCGAAGTCAAGCAGAAGGAGAAGCGATGAAACTCCCTGCCGTGGTCTTGCTCTGTCCAAAATACACCCACAACGTCGCCGGCGCCCTGCGCGCCTGCGCCAACTTTGAAATTCCCACCCTCCTGTGGTCCGGGACGCGGGTCACGCTCGACGCCGAACGCGAGCGCATTCCCCGCGAGGAGCGCATGAAAGGCTACCGCACCGTGGAATTCCAGCAGGATGATCGGCCCCTGCTGACCCTCACCGAAGAGTGGGCGCTCCCCGACGCCACGCCGGTCTGCGTGGAGATCCGCGAGCACGCGCTGCCGCTGCAAATCTTCACGCATCCGCCCAATGCCGTGTACGTGTTCGGCCCCGAAGATGGAGAAGTGCCCCAGGTCTATCGCCGGCTCTGCCACTATTTCGTGCGCATCCCCTCCCTGCACTGCCTGAACCTGGCTGCCGCGGTCAACGTCGTGCTCTACGACCGCACCGCCAAGCTCGGGCTCAAGGGCACGCCGGAATGGGAACGCATCCAAACGTATCCGCTGCTCGACATCACCGGATGGGATGGGAGGTAACATGCGAGCCTTCGGACCCGAAACCAACCCTGAGATCGACCGCATGGAGACACCCGTGGGGGCCCTCTGCCAATGGTGCAAGGAGCCCATCGCCGAGGGCGACAGCGGCGTCGCTTGGGGTCGGCAGCTTGCCGACCCGAGCCCGGAACAGCCCGCGGTCTTCGAACACCTGGAATGTTTCCAACGGTCCATCCTGGGCAGCGTCGCGCATGTGCAACGGCGCTGCTCGTGCTATGTGCCCGGAGCCACGGAATCGGACCCTCCGGAGCTCACCCTGCGCCAAGCCGCCAAACTCGCCGTGGAGGAATTCCAACGCTTGCAGAAAGGAGCGGAAGATGCGCCCTAAGCCCGTGCAGTGTACCAAAACGCCGCCGAGCGCTTGCCCGAATTGCGGAACGCTCCTTGAAGCAGCGACCGGGCTCGGCACGCCGCAGCCAGGAAGCTTGAGCATCTGCTACCAGTGTGACGCCCTGATGATTTTCAGTGCGGACTTGACCCTCCGCCTGATGACGCCCGAGGAACGCGCGCAATTAGACAAGGACCCCGTGGCGTTGCTGATGATCTCCCTCCTGCGCACGGCCACCCGACGCGGGAGAAGGAGGCTCCGGTGAGCAGCCTACGCCATAAGCGCCGCGAAGCCTGCGAAGGCAAGCACCCCTACAAAACCCTGGAAGAAGCCCTGGGCGCCGCGCGCGCCCACCACCGCAAGCACGACGGCGAGTGGCTTTCGTCCTACCGCTGCCACTTCTGCCATCAATTCCACATCGGCCACTTCCCGCACAAAGTGCGCCAAGCCATCGCCGCCAAGCGCCGAAAGGAAGCTCCATGAAACTTCGCCGCCGGACGCGATTTATGGACGCCTTCGAGCGCATCGAGCGCAAGCCCCACTCCTACGAATTGAGCGACCCGGAGAAATGGGACGAAGAGAACCGTTTCGGCTCCTTCCAGCGCGTGGACCCGGCCAACATGGACGTCTACGACCCGCGCGAGTCACAGCGGATACCGAAGGAAGGCGCTTGGGCCATGATCGTCCGCAAACTGCCCGGCCTGGAGGGCGCGGTGGACCAACACATCCGGGTGGCCCGGTGCTTCTTCCTGGAGCACGAAGGCGACGCCGACGACGCGGGCTTCACGCCGAGCGGCATGTATCGCGTGAACCTGAACAGCCCGTGGGGCACCGTGAAGCTCTATCCCTATGAGTACGCGAAGATCGAAGTGGAAACCCTGCTGACCTTGTGGCAGCAGGGCGAGCTTGTGTTTCACCCGACGAACATGGAGCCCGGGCGCCTGAACGACCAAGTGTTCTATGCCCGCTCGCGGGGCATCGGCCTTGCGGACGCGATGGTGATGGCCCTGGGCACCGTGAAGGGCAACATCGGCTGGTTCGAGCCCGCGCTCGATCTGGCGGCCGCGTGCGAAGAAATGGAGGACCGCGTCCACCGCTGGAAAACCACCCGCAAGTCCACCGAGCGGATGGAGATCGTTCTGCATATGGGAAACGAAAAAGCGAAAGGAGGCGTGGGATGAACAACCGCCGCTTTCTCTGTGCGCAGTGCGGCACCCGCGAAATCGCGAAGGAGTATGGCGAGCAGTCCGACTACATCCGCGACATCACGGGCGTGCGGGAGATCACGCGGAACGGCAAGCGCGTTTTTCTCTGCCCGAAAAACCACGAGTGCAAATTGATCGCGAGGACCAGCGACGCCTGCCCGCTCTGCCACAAGGCTTCACCGTATTCGAATTACCGGGGCGAGCCGGCCTACGCCGTGTTCCGCGACGCCAACAAGGTCTGCAAGGAATGCTGGACGGAGTGGAAGCGCCTCAAGCAATTCGAAGCCGACACGCGGGCCGCGCTCCAGGAACGCCGGGCGTGGCACTGGAATTACTGGCCGAGTTTCTCGGGGGATTTCCATAGGGACTTATATACATGACTTCCTCACCGCAAGCTATTGAAAGCATGACGATTGCGAGACACGAAAATATCTGTGGAAAACTCAAAATAGTACTTGACTGCCTTGGGGCAGTTAAGTATAATGAGCCTGTAAGATGAGAAAGGGGAACGAAATGGCCGACACGCCGATTTCAAAATCTCAAGTAAGGGCGCTGATAGTGCTTGGACTCTATGCGTCGAGCGATTACAACAGCGCGGCTTCTGCGCTTGAGAATGCGGGATTTCCGGCTGACGGTGTTCCGTGCGGCCACACCTGGAGAACCGCAAAAAAGTTGAACGATGACCAGTTGCGGCAAGTGTTGAACGCTTCACGCTCCGCGAACGATGTAGATTACGAAACAGAAATCGACCGCTACTAGGAGACGACCCATGAACAGAAATGATGATATGAGTCACACCTTCGATGTAACGCGCAGCGATGCTCTTGACCGCTTGCGCAAGGGTTATATGCTCGCAACGACCGTCAGTTCCCTCGCCGCAAAATTCCGCGCTAGCCTGCCTAGCGACATCACGGTTAGCGAATGTAAAGTTTGGGCAGGACCGGGCACTTCGCTCTGGTATGTGTTCCACCGCGCAGACGCTAAGAATTTTTGCCCGACCTGCCACCGGGCTACCGGGCTGGGGGGTGAGAAATTCGTGATTAGCGACCTCAGCGGCATCTACGATAACGCGCACTTTCATCCTTGCTGTTTGCAGTTTGAGCAAATTCAACTCGCGCACTTGGAGTAATAATGAGCAAAAGCACCATCAGCACGTTCAAACTTTTCGAGACGTTCCCCGATGAGGAAGCGGCGCGTCAGTACCTCGAAGCGCGGCTCTGGCCCGAGGGCGTGAAATGTCCCGACTGCAAGAACGGGGAGCGCATTACTGTCAGGAAAGCCGGATACTATCGCTGTAACGCTTGCAAGTTGACCTTCACCGTCCGCACAGGGACGATTTTCGAGCGGAGCCACGTTCCCTTGCACAAGTGGCTGTATGCAATGTATTTGCTCGTGACTGCCCGCAAGGGAATCTCTTCGATGCAGCTTGCGAAGGAAATCGGCATCACTCAGAAGTCGGCTTGGTTCGTCCTGCACCGGCTCCGCGAAGCGTGCAACGACGAAGACTTGAAACTGAGCGGCACTGTCGAAGTCGATGAGACATTCATCGGGGGCAAGGAAGGGAACAAGCACGAATGGAAAAAGCGCAAAGAGGGACGCGGAGCGGTCGGAAAAACTCCCGTTCTCGGGATGCGCGAGCGGGGCGGAAAGACTCTCGCCATGCCGATTGAAACGACCAGCATCGAAGAAATTCAAAGCGCCATCCACGCTCGCGTGGAAGTCGGCTCCGCATTGATGAACGACGAGCACGCGGCGTACAGCGACATGGACGGGCTGTTCTTTCGTCAGGAGAGCGTTAATCACTCCGCTGGCGAGTACGTTCGCGGGGCAGTCCACACCAACGGAATTGAAAGCGTTTGGGCCGTCCTCAAGCGCGGACTGCATGGTGTCTACCATCACGTCACAGACAAGCACCTTGGCCGCTATGTTGACGAGTTCGCCTTCCGGCTGAACGAAGGAAACGTGAAGTATCACACCTGGGAGCGGCTGGCGAGTTTTGTTGATGCCGTAGTCGGAAAGAGAATCACTTACAAAGAACTGACCGCGTAGGAGGTTGCGATGTGCTACATGTGTGAGCATGAACTGTGCGATAACTGCACGCACGAAAACGACGGTGAACACCGTTGCTGCAAATGCGGAGCAGCCGTCATTTTCCCGCAGAGCGTAGTTTGCTGCGGGGAAGATTCCAGAGCCGAGAGGGTCGAATGAGCAGCACACCAAGTCACGCTTGCCCCGAGTGTGGAAGCTTCCATACCGGGGAATGTAATCCGACGCCAGACCCCGCGCGGGAATCTGAGCTTGAATGGCGTCGCGAGTTGGACCGGAAGATTCTTGACGGGATAACCGATAAGGTTTTGGCCTACAAGCCGAATCCCAAGACGAAAGCGGAGAAACGTCGCATCCGACGCCGGAAACGCGAGGCTCGCAAGCTCGCGAGTCTGACGCCAGCGATGACCTGATTTCGACAGAATTTTCCACAGGCTTATGCCTAATGCGAAATCTGAGAAAGGTAGTCAAGTATATAATTCCCTTTCCATACGGGCTTCTACGACAACCTCCGCGATGCGTGGCGGCGCTGCTCGCCGCCATCAGCCTGCCCGTTCCGGCCGACGCCAAGTGGGGCGACTTCATCATCGGCTGCGAGAAGGAACGCGAGCCCAACACGGCCTCCGGCATGATGACCGAGAGCCAGGCCCAGGCGTTGCAGCGGATGTGGCGGGAGATCAACGCGCTCGTGACCCAAGCCCACCGGGAAGGGCGGGAAATCGGCAGCAACATCCTGCTCAAACTCGCCTCGGGCGAAGCCACCGTGAAGGAATTCGATGAAGTCACTCTCGGAAAGGGAAGGTGAACCGTGGCCACCGAAGTTATTGTTTTTGAGTCGCCTCGCCCGCGTGACGGCACGGGAGAAATCACGCCGGAGGCCTCCGCTATTCCGATCATGCGACCCGTGCTCCGCGCCACGCCGCGTCAACTCGCCAAGCGGTTGGCCGACGCACTGGAATCTTTGAGCAAGACGCCTTGCTCGTTTTGGGCTTGCAAGGGACCGACCGGGCCGCGCCACATGTGTACGTGCACCAAATGCTGGGCCATGCGGGACATCGCGGCCGTGATGGCCACCCTGGAAAAGAAAGGAGACGAGCCGTGTCTATGATCGAAGCGATCTTCGATGGATGCTGTGAGCCCGTGAACCCAGGCGGGCACGCGGCCTGGGGCGCTCTCGTGAAGCTCGACGGCGCGCGCGTTTGGGAAGCCTCGGGATATGTGGGCCACGGGCCCACCATGAGCAACAATGTTTCAGAGTATTCGGGCTGCATCGCGGTGCTCAAGTACGTCGAGGGGCTGCCCGGCTCGCTGCTCATCCGGGGTGACTCCAACCTTGTCATCCAGCAACTCAGCGGACGGTGGAACGTCAACTGCACCCGCTGCACGAAGCCGCTGCGGAAGTGCCGCTGCACGCAGCCGCGCCCGGGCCTCTACTATCCGTTTTACCTGGAAGCCAAAGCCCTGGTGGACGCGGCTCGAGTTTTTCGCAAGGGAACGTCTCGTTCAAGTGGGTGCCGCGCGAGCAAAACGCCGACTGCGACGTGCTCTCGAAAAAAGTCCTGCTCGATCGGGGCATCCAATTTCGCATTCAACCGGAGGTTCCGGCATGAGACTCAACATCCCAGGGATAAACGGCTCACTCGGGGAGTGCGTCATTTGTGGCGACACGTTCCTGTTCGAAATCGTGATGGCGAAGCGCATCAAGTGGATTACCGTAACCGGGTTTGACCGCGATTTGCCCGCCCACGAGAAATGTGCAAGGAAGGCCCAAGCGATCAAGGGAGACTGGCACAACCTGCCGCCCGGACCCTTGCGCTCGGAGTTCGAGAAAGGAGCACCCGCCGCATGAGTTGGAATGTTGGAGAAGAAAAACTGCTCTGCTTCATGGTCCTCGACGATCATCTGGCGCAGCGCATCAGCACCACCGCAGGCCCCGCCTTCTGGCGGGGCTTCATCCTGCAAAACCGCAAGACGGGCGAGATCTTCGCCACGTACCGCTTCCGCTACCAGAGTGGCGAGCGGAATTGGATGGAACTGCGGCCCAAAGATCAAGGCCAAGGCTGCTTGAAGCGGCTGCACTACGCGATGGAAACCTCGGTGGGCCTTGCGATCAGCGTGATGCTTCCCGGCGTGGACGTCCGCGCCGCCCTCAAGTCTTTTTATCCGCCCGACGACGAAGGCCATCCCGAGCGCACGGTCCACTGGCTGGCCGAACGCGATCTCATTGAAGTGGTCGGCTTTAAGAAAGGAGAACCCTCGTGAACCTGACGCCCGAAAACAAACAGCACATCGACGCGCTGTCGTATGAAGCTCTCTTGAGCCGCTGGCGGTTTGCGCCCGTGGGCGACCCCTGGTTTCAGGGCGAGACCGGAGACTATTGGGGCCAGCGCATGAAAGAACTGCGGGAGAAGCCCGGCGGCCAAGAGGCGCACGTTACCGCTTCCAAATCCCTCGGATGGGAGAAATGACATGAAAAGGTTTAGAACGGCAACGCCGCGCCGGGAAGATGCCGCTTGGAATAGGTTCTACCGTTACAGAGTGAGGAACGGCTTCGGCTACAGCCAATATGCGCTGCGCCGTGACAGAAAAAGGTTCTCTTTCCGGTTAAAAGTGCTCCAAAAGCTCATCCGCCAAGACATTGCGCGTGCTATGCGCCGCCGAAAAGGATAACCCTATGACCCTCAAGTTCGAAACCCTGGCGGTCCGCCTGGACCCGGAAGACAATCTCTCCGACCCCGAACGCACCCTGCGCCGCGCCCTCGCAATGCTGCGCGACGCTTTCACGCCCGTCGAGGGGCTCGCCTATCGCGGCCCCGCCGACTTCGTTTTGCAGCACGGCACTTACTGGCCCGCCCCGGTCGGCAACCTCGCGCCCGCCGGGCCGTCGAAGCACTGCTACGGCAACGCCATCGCCCTGTGTCTCAAGGACGCGAAGCTCCACTATGTCGAAGGCTATGCCATTTGCCAGAGCCCGCTCGACCCCGGCCCGCCCGCGATTATGCATCACGGCTGGAACGTCTTGTTCCGCTTTGAATGTAATCGCTGTCATCGGGCCATGAAGGGCACGACGGCTTATGCGAGTGCGGGGGCCAGATTCAAGCGGCCGCCGCGCGCGTGTACGACGCGACCTGGGACGCTCCCGGCAAGCTGCGCCAGTGGGATAGGGTTTGGGCCCTGGGCTACCTGGGCGTGGTATTCTCAGCGGAACGGGCCGACGTGGCGACCTGGACGAACGATGCCACGGTGCTCGACGACCCCGACCACGGCTGGCCGCTGCTGCGCCAGCCCTGGAAAGGTGAGGACTACACGATCAAGTGGGAAGCGAGCCCCATCCTGAGCCTGCACCGCGCCGGGGCTTCCGCGGACCAGATCGCACGCAAGATCGAAGAATTACGCGAAACCTTACAACTCTAAAGGAGGCTTCCTTGGTCAACGACTACCGGACCTTCACGGCGTGGGCGCTCGGGGTGATCGCGGCGCTGCTCGCCTCGACCTTAATCGACGCGGGCTGGCACGGCGGCTGGATCTTGTGCCTCGTGCTGTTCGCGCTCGTGCTGCTCGCTTCCTTCTGGCGCATCGGCGGCGCCATCTGCACCGACGCCTACGAATTCATCGAAGGCGCGATGGACGCTCGCCGGGTGCGTCGGCAGATCGACGACGCCACGATCGGTGCGCCGGAACAAACCGTGGAACGACTGGCTCGCATCGCCGGCCGCAAGTAGCGCCAGTCTCTCTCTTCGCTCGCTCCAAGCCGCGCTGTCGGACCTTCGGGTCCGATGGCGCGGCTCTTTTTTTGCCTCGCGCGGACCTAGTACCTTTCCGACTCACAAAAAGTCAGGTATAAGCCAAGAGGCATGACCACCCTGCTGTCGCCCATTCCCCGAACGCCCGAGGACCCCAATGTCAAATGACGGTGTTCCGTTCAGTGCGGAACGGCGGGCTAAGATCGTCCGATTGTACCGAGAGGACGGCATGAGCATCCGCAGCCTTGCCATCCGCTTCGGCGTGAGCTATTGGACGATCAGAAACGAATTGATTGCCGCCGCCAACAACGGCGAGCTTCCCCCGCCCGGCAGAAAGCCGGCCCGCAACTGGCGCAGTATCAGCCCCGGCCTCACCGCCGGCGCGTAGCGCCACCCTCAAGATGTGGAGCGAACCCTTGGAGAGCCGTCTACTTTTGCAGCTTGCCCGTTTTCAGCTTGTCGTCTAGCTTCTTTTCGGGCTCGGCGGGCGGTTTCTTCAATTTGTTGGTGGTGGGTTTCCGGAGATCGTCCTTCATCGCATTTCCCCTCGGCAGGCCGTGCTTGCGCTGGCATTTGCGGCAGATGCCCGTGCGGTTGCTCGCCGCCAAGCGGTGCCGGTGACAGCGCCGGCAGACGCGCCGCGTCAACTCCGTGCCGCCCTTGCGTCCGTTCGCGCGGCTGGCCTGGGCCCGCGCTTCACTGATGACTTCCCCGGCGCACGCCGGGCAGACGAGTTTCGGCTTCGGCTTCCGGCGCGGCGGCAGCCCCTGCATTTCCAGTTGGCAGTCGATGCAGATGCCCGAGCGGTTCAGGGCTCCCAGGCGGTGCTTCTTGCAGCGGCGGCAGTGGCGCTTCGACAGCCGCGCCATGTTGACCAGCGGGATGCGATGTTTGGGACAAAGGCGCGGGCCCGTCATGCGGCACAGTGTCGCAGATAGCGGCTTGGTTCGTCAAGCCTCTCTCGGCCTGCACCCGGTTCCGGTTGCACCACCGATGGGAGCAGCGGCACGTCTCCGGGCTGTCGTGGCGGCGCGAGCCGCCCATGCCCCGGCTGAGGAGAGGGTTGCCCTTGAGGTCCCGGTAGTGGTCGAGTTCATAGTCGGCCCACTCCACCGCTTTGAAACAGATTTGGCAGATACCCTGGTCGCGCCGGTACACGAACTCGCGCAGTTCGTCGTAAGCCACGCCGCCCAGGATCACGCGTCCGTCGCGCATCACGCGCCGCAACACGATCTTGGGCTTGCGCCGGAAGGGCGTGCGCCGGAGGGGCTGGCTTCGTTTCACCGCAGCATCGCCTTCAACGCCGCTTTGGCTGCCGTGGCCTGATGGCTCGCGGACTCGGCGATTTCCTGCAAGGCGGCTACGACCGTCCCGGCCTGGTAGTAAGCCTGCACGTCCACAATGGCTTGGTCGAGCGTGTAGGTGGGGCTTTTCTCGCTCTGTTCGATGGCCAGGAGCTGCGTCGCGCGCAGCGCCCGCATCTGCGACACCACCGCTTCCCGCGTCTTGGAGTCATACCAGCGGGCGTCGATGGACGCCTTGCCGCCCACCACCGTCGAGGCGATGAGAGCCAAGTAAGTCTTCGTATGGGCGTTGTTCACCAGAGCCGCCGCACCGCCCAGGCCGAGGCCCAGGAAATCTCCCACTAGGTCCTCGGTGGCCTTGCCGCTGTAAAAGCTGATCTCGAAGCGGTCGTAGTTCCGGTCCACCGACCAGACGAACGCCTCGACGAGATGGTTCCGGTAGGCCAGCCGCGTCGCCTGCTGCTCGGGCGTGTTGGCGGGCAGGTTGTCGTAGGCGCGCAGCCAGTCCGTCGCCAGCTCCGCGTTGACCTGCGTGTTGTAGGCGGCCAGGGCGCGCGGCGCGCGCGGCGCGTACCGCGTGCAACTGAGAGTGAACACGGCCAGGCAAACCAGGGTGATCGTTTTCATGGGCTCTCCTTTATGCGTTTATGCGTTCGCGATCTCCAGCAGCACGTCGGCGTGGCAGGGCTGGTTCAGCGGACACCAACAGGCCAAATCCATGCCGCGCAGTTCTTGGCGCGCCCACACTTTGCGGTGCTTGCCCTCTAAAACCCAAGCCCGATAAGCCTCGACGGCTTCAGCCGCCGTGGCGCAGCGGAAGATGTTGTGTTGACATTCGCCGGCCGACCGGCAACCGCAAGCCACGAGCCCGACCGTCCAGGGATTCCCCCACTTCGTCGGACGCCCCACATACACGGCCCCCGCCGGCATCCGCCAACCCTTAGTCCGCTTTCTTTGAATGCGCCTGGGCTTCATGATCCTTTGGGACACCGCACGCCGCAGCGGTCGCGCTGCCCATCGACTTTCGCAGGACTTCCTCGATGTCCCCCGCCAGCCTTTGGCAAATCTCGTCCGCGCCCTCCAGGCCCGGATAACGCGACGGACGCCGGAGATCCTCGATCAGCTCCTTGAGCGCGTCGATCACCCGACGCACCCGCGCCGGTTGGTCGTTGCATTCCGGCCACCCCCACTTCGCCTTGAGGATGTTGCCGCCGTCGGCCGCGTGGGACGCATCCGTGAGCGTCTTGCCGTAGGTCACGATGTGCGTGAGGTCGCCGTCCCAGGCCAGGACGATGACCTGCCGGCAGCCGTACTCTTTCGAAATCCGCCGCGCTACGTTGATCGGGAGCCGCTTGGGCATGGGAGTTTTCCTTTCCGGGTTAGGTTTGGACCAGGGCTTGTCGCATCTGGTCCGCGTAGTCCATCGCTGCCGCGGTCGTCACAAAATTGCAGACTTGCACGTCGCCGCCGATCTCCACCCACTGCGAGCCCGACCACGCCAGGCCGTCCTGGTTCACAATGTAGAAGCGCCCGAGCAAGCCCTTCTTCACGTACCAGTATTTCAGCTTCCGGGTTTCCCGCAGGCTCGGCTCCGAGAACGTCTCGCGCATCACATCCACCATTCCAGAATCACCGGGTCATCCGCGCCCCAACTCGGCTTCATCCGGTGCAGGTAGAGCGGAATCGCCAGCCGCGCCACGGGCAAGCTCTCCGAGACGGCCTTCGGCAGCTTGTCCGCGACGAGCCGGCCCCGGGCGTCCGCCGTGTGCCGTCGCACGACGTACTTCCCGGGAAAGTCCGACGGGTTGTGCGTCACCACGTAGCACTCGAAGGCCATCACACCCTCATCATGCGCCAGTAAGGGCAGAGCTTGCAGATGTCGAGCGTCACCGACACCGCCATGAGCACCGAGGCTTGTTCCCGCTTGAGCCCGGAGCGCGCCATGTTGATGACGTCGGCTGAGCTGCACACCAAGCTCAGGGGCTGCACGGGCAAGCCCACTTCCCTGGACGTGAAGCCGTCCTCGTGCGGCAGGACCACGCCCTTGCGGGGCTCGCGGTGCATCGTCGACGTCGCGAGACAGGCGACGACCAGGTGGTCGCAGGCCGACGCTTCCGCCTCCGTGCGCGGCGCACCTTTGCGCCACATGATCGGCTGCGGGGTTTCCTCCGCCGCCGCTTCCGTTCCATTTCCAGGGGGTTCATCCATCATGGTTTCTTCTCCGGGTGGCATTGTCGGCACACCCCTTCGTGGGTGTCGCCTTGACAGTGGATACAGGCGCACCGGCCCGTGCCGCCGCAGTGCCAGCAGCCCTGGGGCGCCGTCAGCAGCAGCCAGCCGTCGCGCTCGCGAGCGTTGCACATCAGGCAGGGCACCGGGTCGGTCGTGCGCCGCAGCGTGCAGGCCGGGCAGGCGCAGACCCGCTGGCCCTCGCAATGCGCGCAGGGCGGGATCGCCGGCTCGAGCGACTCCACCCACAAATCAACCTGGTTGGGTTCGGGCATCTACGTGATCGTGAAGCTGCTCTTGTTCGGGGCCCCGGCCAGGTATTCCTCGTAGGTGGCCTCGCGCAGCAAGTGCATTTCGCCGTCCCCGATCTCCGCATAGAAGTACCCGATGGGCTTGCCTTCCATCCGGGCCACCATCTTCTCCGAGGCTTCCAGGAGCCAGTAAACTTCATCCGGGTCCGGCTTCGCCTCGTTGCGCGCGATCCGCTCCTCGCGGGCCCGGTTCGAGATAATCATGGGCACCTTGCCTAGCGCCTGCGGCAAGCCGATCTGGACTTTCACGATGAGTTGCATGGTTCTTCTCCGATGAATTCCTGACGGCACGGGCGCTAGGGCGAGGTGTTGGACTAACCCTACGCACGGCCTACCGCAACCTGCTTCCAACACCTGAAACCGTGCGGGCTTGGGCCACGCCGCGTGCCGCCAAGCTGCGCTCACATCACGGTCCGGTTCGCGACGCGCAGAAACGTGTCCTCATCCGCTTCCAGGAGCAGCTTCTGCGTGAGCATGTGATCTTCTTCCGGCAAGCCGAACTGGTGCGGCACGTGGATGCAGTACCGTTCCGACGGCTGCAACCCCGGCTTGCCCAGGAATTGGATGTTGCCCGCGACGCCGCGCTGGACCCGGTACACGCCGCGCTTCGTGTGCACCAGGAAAGCCCCCTGCTTCTCCAGGCTCTCCCGCTGCTGCGGGTCGAGATGCCGGTGCAGGAGATCCCGCGCCCGCTCCCGTGCCTTCACCTGTTTGAGGGCAGCTTCTTCCGCCTTCTTGCGGGCTTCGGCTTCGGCCGCCAGCCGCACTTGCCGCTGTTCGTCCGTCTCCGGCGGTGCGGCAACGTAAGTCGCAGCCGGGAGGGAAATTTCGCCCGTGCCCGTCCCGCCTGTGGGGTAGTAGTAGTAAGAGACGTTCCAGGCAGACCAGATGAGCGGGTTGCTGATGAGCGTGTTGCCGGTCGCGTTCGTCACCGTGTAGGGCTGGTTCCAGAGCGCCCAGATGGACGCCGCTGTTGTGTCGTAACCGCTGTAGTAGTAGTAAACCACGGCTAGCCTCCTGCGACCATCGGCGCCAAAATGATGCGCTCGATGTCCGGGTCGAATTTCTTGAGGATCTCGCCCTTCGTGCCTTCCTTGCCTTCCACCTTGAAGGCGGCGTAGCCCTTCGCCTTGAGATCATCGAACAGCTTCCGGGCCGCCGCCACTTCATCGGGCCTTTCGGAATCCCACATGAGCTTGGTGTCTCCGTGGTGATCGAGAACGCTGATTTCTCCCTGCATGACTGCCTCCTTTTCTGCTCCAAAAGACTTCACCGTACCTTACTCCGCTTCGCGTAACCTCGCCGTTGCGCCACTGGACTACACGCAACTTTGCCCTTGCCAAACCACACCCTGCTTCGCCGCTGCTATGCGCCACCCGGCGCCGCCGTGCCTCGCCGCGACGTTACCGTGCTCTACTTCGCCGTCACCCTACTGTGCGCCTCATTGCCGTCACCGTGCCCTGCGCGACAGCGCCCTGGCCCTACGATGCCTTGCCTTGCCCTCACTCGGCTTGACTCTGACCTCGCCCCAACTGGACTAAGCAGACCTGGCAGAGTAGTGCGTCGGCGGAGTCAGGTTCTGCTTAGTCCAGCAGCCGCTGCCGGGCCTTACAGTACAGGACCTTGCCGCTGCCGGACATCGCTATGCTTCACTACGCTTCACGTTGCCAACGCATCGCTAGGGCTTCCAGTTTTTCATCAGCTCCCGCGCTGCCGCCATGTTCGTGATGGACATCCCGAACTCCGTGGACTCCCAGCCGGGGAACTTGTCTTGATAGAGCTTGTCGAGCAGCTCCGCCTCTTGCTCGATCCGGGCCCCAAACTCTTCCGCGGTGAATACTCCCTTCTCGATGAGCAGGCCCACGAGTGCGGTCATTTCCACCCGCAGGATGATCGACAGCTCGCGGTGGTCCCGCACCGCGTCGGACTCCGGATCGCCCTTCACCCGCGTGCCCAACTGCCAGCCCGAGAAGACGCTCCGCCACTTGCAGAGTTTATTGAGTTTGGACATCGCGCTCATACTTCCCCCTCCACTCGCTCCATCTCGATCTCGGCAAACTCTTCCGGGCCCAGCACCACCGGATCCACCACCTGCTGCATCCAGCGCGTCGAGTCGTCGTGGGCATACCCCAGGCGCACCAGGGCGTCGAAATAGGGCTTGGCCATGCCGTGCAGGTTGTCGTCATCCTTAACCTGCCGGCGCCGATGCATCGTGATCCGCACCCGCACCTTGCGGTGCTCCCGGACGGACGGCTTGCCCACGGCCGCAACGATATGAATCGCAACGGTTTTCACGAGTTTAGGCAGGTTCATCCGGTGCATCCGAAGCTGTTTGCTCATGACCGGCGGCACCCATTCGACTCGAAATCTCAATTTTCCCCCTAGGTTGGGCCGTCCCACCGCGTCCGCGTCGCTGTGCGTGGCAGCAGGCTTCAGGGTTGGCCTGTTTTCTTGAGCTTCTCCAAAAGATCGGCGTCGGACTGGATTTCAGGCTCAGAGCCGCGGTTAAGCCACTTGGAGCCGTCCGCCAACTGCCGCTGCCGCAGGACTTTCTGGACTTCCGGCTCACGCTTCCAGGCGGCGGTGAAGTCGCGCTTAAAAAACGGGAAATGAAGATCGTTTTCGAGCGCGGCGAACACCAAGTCGTACCCGCCAACCACCTGGATGACATTTTGCAGGCGCGGGGAAAGGGGTTTGATCGGAAACCACTCACCCCGTAGGGGTTTACTGTGCGCCCGGGCACCACTCTTGCTCTGCCACAGCATCGCACCGTTGTCCGGGTCGTAGTTGTCGAGCATCCACTGCGACATCACGGCGAAGTCCGCTTCCGCTTCTGCTTCGCTTCTCGCCTCAACTTCTTCCCGAACCTCCATCGGCTTGGGGTACCAGTTGTGGCGGCGCTGCCAGGTGGAAAGGACATCCCGCAACTCATTGAACGGAAGGTCCGCGAGGTCCCGAAGTAGGAGCGTCGTTCTCTCCGCGCTCGGACTCTCCCCCAACATCACCGCAATCGCGGCCAGCAGTTTTAGTAAGATTTTCTGCTGCTCGGCGGAATGATCGGATGACGTCCTGCGTGTGCTGCTCGCCTTTGCTGAGTCGGCCATAACCCGATACCCCTCTGAGGTTTTGGCGGTCGAGATCATTCTGCGCCCGCCCGAACCAGTTGTTGATGAACCGTCCAAAGTCTTTCTTTCGCTTGGCGGGGTTCGCAACAAGCCAAGCATCGGCGCGCGCATACTGCGGCAGCCGGTCGATCTGGGGGTACGCTGAATCAAGCGCAGCGTCCACACGCTTGGTGACTACCAGGATTTGCCCTTGCCAGAAAATTTCCTCGCCGGGCTTTGGCTTGTGCTCTGGCTCTGGCTCTGGCTCGGGCTTGTGCTCTGGCTTAGGCTCTGGCTTAGGCTTAGGAGCGGATTCCATTGGAATCCGCTGATTGCAGTGAACTTGCAAAAAAGCTGCAAGTTCCTCTGCCGGAGGCTCCGCACCGACTTTTTCGTTGACTCCCCAGCGCGACCTACCAGGAAGTCGACCCGGCTTTTCGATGCCGACCCAGTAGCCCCACACAACGCCATCTTCGGCTTTCCACCGAAAGAGGAGCTTCACCCGTTCCAGTTCGTCGAGGATGGCGACGACGATCTCCGGCGTGATGTCCGGACGGTTGAAGGAGTACACATCCGACCAGATCATCGTCGGATGGCACTCGAAACTGCCATTTGCCAGAGCCAACGGCAGGAGGTTGGCGTACTCACCCCGGAACGCAAGGGGCTGGACTTTGGAGAGCTTCACGGAACGCCAGAGGGCGTTTCCATCGAGAATCCTTTTGGGCAAAGACAGCTCCTTCGCTAGCGTGAAAGGCCCGTGGAGCGTACCATAAGCGCTAGGCGTGTCAAGACGCCAGCCGGTAGGGGTGTCCGTCCGCACCACCCCAACATCTTGTGGAAAGAAAAAGGCGGCCCGCTGATCGAGCCGCCCTGCCCATTCACTTTTCGCTATGAAGGACGCCCGCAGAGGATTGAGGGAATGCGTCCGTTGTTGTGCCCGAAAGATAACCTGTCCGGTTGGGCTTGTCAAGTCTTTTTTCTCCGTCGCGGGCGTTTTTGTTGGGCGAAGAAGGCGCTCAGCGACAGTCCGAGAGCGCCCAGCCAGCGGACCAGGGTCGGGATGGTGGGCTCCGTGTGCCCGCACTCCACGCGGGAAATGTAGGAGCGCGCGAAGCCCGTTTTCTCCACGATGTGCATGGCCGTGAGCCCTCGGGCTTCCCGGAGGGCCCGCAAGCGCTGCCCGATCTTCATGCCATCCTCAATAGACGATGGGAACGCCCGTGAATCCCCTAGCGCTCAGGGCGACCTTCAAGTACTCCTCGATCTTTTCCATGGCTTCGATCTTCCACGCCCCGCCGTCCGCTTCGAACAGCGCCAGGTGCGGCGGCACTTCGTCGCCCGCTTCTTTGAGCCGCAGAAGGAATTTGGAAGCAGGCTGCGCATCCACTTCGTGGAACGTGCGGTAGGGGGCGAGCGACACCACGGGCCGGATCTTCTCGATGGTTTTAAGGGTCACCCCTTTCTTGACCCCGGCGCGCTGCGACACGCCGTCGTCTTCCGAAGTCGTCAGGCGCTCCGCCGTGAGGTTGGACGCCAAGCTGAGCACGTACACCTGGTCCGGCGTGGGCTCGAAAAGGGTTTGCAGGTTGATGATGAACGTCTCCGGGTCCTGGTAGCGGCCAAAAGGGAAAGGCCCGGGCGGCTCGAAGCTCGCGCCCACGTACATCAAGCGCACCCCGTAGGGCGTGCACACGCGGTCGATGACCGCGACGTACGCGTGCGACTGGATATGCACGATGACGCTGTCGGGATCGAACTTTTCCACGTGCGCGTTCATAAGATCGACCAGGCCGTGCAGGGTGTTCACCTTGACGGCGGTGGGCAGCTCGCCTTTGCCCAGGGGCACCATGGCCCGGTCCAGGTAGGTCAGGTCGCCTCTGTCTTCCCGGCGAGGCTCCAAATGAATGAGATACTCCACAAGCTCTTTCAGCACGGTTCACCTCCGTTACTGGGGTTTGGTTTCGTCGTTCGAGGCGAACATCCGCATCTGGCGCGGGTCCTGCGCGTAGGCCGTGATGCGCCCCGCGTCGTGCGCCATAAAGACGGTGGTTTGCACCGACTCGACGGACTGCAACTTGCTCTTGCTGCGGATTTCGACTTGCGCTCCCGAGCGGTCGGGAAAGGGTTTGAAGATGAATTCCAGCGTGAGCGAGCGTTCCGCTTCCGCGTTGGTGTTGGGGTCGGCGATGTTGCGCACCACCTGTTCGAGCAGGTGCGCGAAGATTTCGTGCGAAGCGCCCTGGCCCAGCGTGTCCAGGGAAAGTTTTTCGATTTCCATGAGAGCCTCCTTAGAGTTTGAGCCGCCCGTCGGGCGTCAGCATCTTCCGATGCAGGCGGCAATAGTCGCTGTTGGGCGGAACGTGGTAGGCGCACTTCGCGCACATCGGCGCGTCGCACGTCTGCCCCGCCTTCGGTCCCCGCAGCGGATAGTCGCACAGTTTCTCGCCCGGCGCTCCACAATACTTGCACGGCTTCATGCGCTGTCCGGACGTGCGGATGAACGCCACGGTCTTGCCGTCCGGGCTTCGCCACATCTGGCAGGGCACGGGCTTACTTCCTTCCGCTGGCCAATTTGCTGATGGTCACGGGCGTCTCTTCGCTCCACTTCGGTTAACGCAGCCCATTCGCTCCAGCTCTTTCAATAGAGGCATATCCCCTAGCTCTACGGCCCGTAACGAGATGCGCGCCAATCCCTTTCTGATTTGGTCCATCCCCTCACATAGGCCGACAGCGGCAGTCCCGGTGTTAAAATGGTCAAATACCTCTTTGATGACTGCCGGTGCATCCACAGAAAACTCTATCTTTTTCATTTTCATTCACTCATCTCAAGGACTCCGGCAGGCGCGCCAATCCAGATCTCGGAGCCAAGCGCAGCCAGCAGATCACCGCCTCGCCGGGCTTCACGTCCTCGCGGCGCGGCGGCTCGAAAATGTGGACTTTCCCCACCCGATAGCGCTGGCCGCAGCGTTTGCACGTCGTCCACAGTTCGGCGTGCAATCGGCCGATGCCGTCGATGGCCCCCGGCTTCATTTCGAAATAGCCCGAGCCGGAATCGTCGCCGTAGCCGTACCTAGGTACGTGTCCGAACCAGTTGCACAGGATCATCGTCGCCTCACTTCACCGGCGCAGCGGCGTCCGGCCCGGCATTCTTCACGGTGAGGGCGCCCTTGCTCGCCTTCGTGACTTGCAGCCGGTCCTCGTCCATCCAAATGGAGTTGACGAATTCCTTGTCTTTCTTCACGGGCGGCTGCACGAGGTACTGCCGGCAGCCCGTCAGATATTCCACGCGCCCGGTCACGACGCCCGTGAAGCCGGTCACCTGGTCTTTCACCGTCGCGTTCAGTTCGATTTTGAAGTTCATGGGATTCTCCTTTTCAAGTTTTGCACCGATGCGCCCGCAGGCAGTCGAGGAGCGGGGTGTCGTCCATCGGCTGGCCCGTATGCACATTGGTGCGCAGCGCCGTCACTTCCCGATTGCAGCGCTCACAGATGACTTGCACGTAGCCGTAGCGGTACTGCACCCACAGGCGGAAGCGGTCGCTCATCCGCACGACCGCCAGGTCGGCGGCCGTCTTGTCCGTCTTCGGCATGGCTCACTCGTCGATCTTCTTCGCGGCCTTCCAGAGCAGCTCTGCCAGCGCCTCGGCAATCTTGGCGGAGGCTTCCGGCAGGCTGATCGTAAAGTCGAAACTCGTGCCTTCGCTTACTCTTGGGTCGCCTTTGATCGTTCCTTTGATCGTGATGTCCATTTACCCACCTCCGTGGGGAGAAACTTCGGCTTCCGTGCGCTCGCAGAGCGCCAGCTCGTCCGCGCTGAGGCAGCCCCACCGGACGAGCCCCTGCCCCAGCTGGCGGACGAATTGCAGGGCTCGCTGGCGGCTGGGCCCGGCGAAGGCCGGGTGCCGCAAGGCCAAGCAGACCGCGCCATGCACGACCATCCAGGTCAAGGCATCGGTCCCCACGGCCTGCGTCGTCGCCAGCGCCATCGCCCGCTCCGGCGTCATCGCCAGTTCAGCGTCAGGAAGTTTTTCGAGAGCCATAACGCCTCCTCCGATGCGCGAACAGCGATTCATCGGCAACCCAATCGTCGCCGTCTTTCGTCTGGACGCGCAGAAAGTTGGGCAGCTCCGGCACATGGCCCAGGCAGGTCACCACCTCGCCCCGCCGCGCCCGCATTCCCCAGGACGCCCAGATCCCGGTCTTCACCGTGAGACGCTCGCCTTTCTCGAAGACACGCATCATTCGTCTCCGCCGATGAGCCTGCGGAAGAACGCTTCCGGGCCGCGTGACTCTTCGGGCCGGCCCACGAGCTTCCAGCCGAGCCGCAGGCCGATGCCTTCGCGGACCCAATGGTTGATCTCATGGCGGGCCAGCCACCAGAACAGCTCCATGAGGACGTCGTGCTTTTCGTGCGCCTTGAGCCCGTCCCGCAGCGCCGCGTCCCGGTCGCTGCCGGGCGGCGTGTAGCGCATTTCCATGTCGTTGCGCTCCGCTTCGCGGTGGTAGAACCGCGCCAGCCCGAAGACCTTCCGGGTGAAGGGCGAAGTGATGCTGCCGCGCACCACTTCGCCGGGTTTCACGTCGTCGATGGGCGGGAAAAACTCCGTGTCCACCGACGCAATTTCCTTGAGCAGCGCCGCCAGGACTTCCGGCAACGCCTCGATCATCGCTTCGTCTGCCATCTCAAGCCTCCACTAACGGCGGAGCGGCGCCAGCGTTTGAGGGTGGAAACGATTTCCAGGTCGGCTTCCAGCGTGGCCCAATCGAAGCCCGACACGGGCGCCACTTTGTTCTTGTTCATCCAGAGCCGCGAGAACGGCGCATACGCTTCGTCGCAGTAAGTCAAGAACCAGCCCCAGGTCATCATCATGAGCGTGCCCCAGGTGATGCACATGAGGGTTTTGGGCGTGTAGCCCACGATCCACACGTCATGCCCGCCCCAGCTGCCCGGCTGGTCGCTGGAATCCTGCACGGTCGGGATCTGCCACACTTGCTGATTTTGAGCGCGCAGAGGGAGCTGCAAGCCGACGTTGATGCCGCCAAAGAGCCAGATCGCGGTCTGCACGTCCCGGTCGAAGATTTGGATGGACGAGTCGCCGCCGATGTGAACCGCCGCATAGCCGTCCAGGGGTTCGCCGGCAAAGCCCTGCTGCCGCCAGTTGTTCATGATGTCGAGGATGACGCCGCCCTGGTCGGTCGAGGGATTGCCCGGGACGTAGCCGCACCAGTTTTCGTAGAGCCCTTCGATCTGCGCGTCGGACACCGTGACCTCGCCGCGCGTCGTGTAGGTCCAGACCTGGATGCCGTGGCCCGGGGCCGCGATGATGCAGTCGCCCAGGTTGTCATTCAGCATCATGCCGAGGACCGGCAAGTGCTGTCCGTAGTTGATCTCGATGGGGGGAGGCGGCAAGGCGGGGGAAAGGTAACGCTTGAGTTGCAGGGTGCGCGGGTCGAAGCGCCGCGGCTTCTTGCCGAGCCGGATCGGCCTGAGTTCGCCCGTGATCGGGCGCTTCCACCAGTTGTAAAGCTGTATGGGTTGTCGGTCCATCTCGAATCTCCTCTCTAGGTTAGGTGTCGATCGAATCCTCGTCGCGTTCGCGGGCGATCACGCGCATCATGTCGCGGATGCCGACGAAGGCGCTGGACCGGTCGTCGTGCAACTGCCACAAGCCTTGACTGTCCCGCTTCAAATGGCGCGGCGGGTCGAAGCCCAGGCGGGCCAGGAGCGCGTGCTTGCTGTTGTAGCCTCGGCCCCGCTTCTTCCCGTGCCAGTAGTGGAAGATCGTGCCCGTCATCGCGCCCACGTTCATGCGGATGTTCGTGCGGCAGCGCTCGTACCACTGCATCACGGCCTTCTTGTAGTTGCGGTGGAGGTCGCTGCGCATCATGCCCTCGGTCTTCTCGATCAGGGCGTGCGACATGTGCCAGTCGCCGCCGCCCCAAATGGCCTGATCGAACAGGCCGCCCACGTCGTCATAGGCTTTGCGCGTGCAGGCCCAGGCGAGGCCGGGGAAAACGCGGCCGGGGTAGGGATACTTCTCGAGATCGGCCACGAGAATCCCCAAATCCGAGTCGAGCTTCGCGAAGTCGGCCTTCACCACGGGGGCCGCGCCCGCGGCTTGCGTTTCGATCTTGCGCAGTTTTCCTTCCAGCCGCTCGACATCATTGAGGATGTCGCCGCGCCGCCACGCTTCGATAAACCCCAAGCCGCTCGCGTGCGGGTAGTCCTCGGGCATCATCTGATAGTCGGGAGCCAGGTCGCGGGCCTCGGTGAACATCTGGAGGAACGAAAAGTGCTGGAGCTGGTGGATGCACTCGCCCACCCAGTTCGGGCGCACGAAGTGGACGTCGGAATCCAGCCAGCACATCTGCTGCCAGTTATACGGAAGCTCCTGCACCGCGCGGTTGACCAAATTCTCTTTGAGCCAAAGCTCCTGCGGCGAGCGCACCCCGATGTATTTGTGGCAGTAGGGCTGGTCGTGGAACTTGCAATTCGCCGGGGTGCCGTTGAGGCCCTCGTTTTGGAAGGCGAAGTCGCGCCGGTTGAACGCACACTCCACGAGGACGACGACGGCGCCCGAGTCCATGAAGTGCTTGACCGCCCGGAGGGTGTGTTTCTCTCGGGACTTCCACCGCCAGGGGTTCTGATAAGGAACGATGGCGTACAAAGGCTCATGAACTGCATCGGGGATCACATAAGGCATGACTTAACTCCTTTGAAAATAGACTCACTGCGCATCACTCGACAATGCTATGCTTTGCCGCCGCCCTACAGTGCTTTGCCGGTGCCATACATGGCTGGGCTGGGCTTCGCCGGAGCCGGACCTTGCGACGCCTCGCCGTTGCTGGACCAGACTTCACCGCGCCTTACCAGGCTTCGCCGCCGCGGAACTGAGCATGACCCGACAGCGCCGTTAGCGCACTCCGCCTCCACGGAACTGAGCGTGGCGTGGCCCACTAGACTTCGCTTTGCCGCCAGACCCCACTCTACTTGACCCCGCCCCCGCTGAACTCGGCTGCCCAGCTCTGTGCTTCGCCGTTGCCGAACCGAACCTATCTGAACCTGGCCGTGCTTCGCCGCGACCCCGGTAGACTTCGCTTTGCCGTAGCATAGCCGTACTTCGCCAGCGCCGAACGCAACCTCGCAATAGCATTCATTGCCAAAACTCTACGCTGCGAGACTGTACTCTGCCGGCGCTGCGCCCCACTGTGCTTAGCCTAACATCGCCTGCACGAGACTTCGCTCCGGCACATCGCCTAACATCGCCGTGGCTCCGCGCAACCATGCTATGCAACGCGCCGCCATCACGCTGCTGTTCTATGCCGCCGCTGCCGTGCTTTCCGCGCCGAGCTTTGCCCTCACCGCACTTTTTGGGCAGTCAGAGTATACTCGAAACGACCGTATCCGCCATTCCGCCATTCCGAGATGCCCACGTACTGCCCGTAGTCGAGCCAGGTCCGCAGGACGTTCTCGGTGATCTCGCTCTGCCCGAGGGGCAGCACGGTGAGCTGGCACTTCACCTGGATGCCGTTTCCGAGCAGCATGTCGCTGCGCTTCACGCTGGTGCGCGGGCCCTGCATCGTCATCATGCGAATGGGCCGCTCCAGCACGTCCTCGGGCTTCGGGATACAGGCTCCGTCGCGCTCGAAATAGATGCGCCGCGGTGCGACGAACAGCCACTTGTCGATCTTCGACTTGCAGGCCGGAATGCGCGTCGTGGCGGCGCTCGCCTCTTTGAAGAAGCCCTTGATGTGGTACTCGAAAATGAACAGGCCGTTGGGATCTTTGTGAAACACCGACCAGCCCTTCTCTTCCGTCTTGTCGGGCGGCAGGGTCGCGACTTCATCGGTGCCGGGCGTTTCCGCCTCGGCGTCGGCTTCGGCGGCGGGCGCAGGCGGCGGCGCGGGCGCGCGCGAAGCGATGTATTCCTTGTAAACCTCGGGGTTCGCCGGGCTGCTGGCCAGGATGTCTTCGGTGAACCGAATTTCCAGATCGTACTTCAAAACGTGCTTGGGAATTTCCGGCAGGGCCGGTTTAACTTTGGGCATTAGGGTGTCCTCCTGAGCGTAGCCACGCGCTCCCACCAGCACAACAGGCCGGGGATGAGCGTCGTGTTCGGGTTCTGTGACGTGCCGCCGGTCGCCTCCCCCATATTGCGCAGATGGGTTTTCGCGGCCGACAGATCGACGACGAGAAACTTGCGCGGGACTTTCAAGCAGTTCGAGCACTCGGGATCGTTGCCGTCCGCATGGACGCACGCCATGACGACGTGCGGCTCGCTGCGCCCGGCTTTCACGGCGGAAGGCAAGGGCGGGGCCTCGCGCACCACGACCGAAGGCGTCATGACCTGCTCGACGCGCGGCGGGGGCGGCGGCGGGGGAGGCGGCGCTTCCTTGCTGAATTGCATAATGGCCACGGCCTCTTCGACGTTCCCGGCCATCAGGGAGTCGAGCGCGGCGGCGGCGGCTTCGGTGTCCTGCTTCACCTGGTTCACGTTGTCGGACTTGCGGGCCAGGGCCTGCCGGCATTCCGCTTCCGACATCTCGCCCTGCTTTGTGCGCAGCGACGCGAAGGACTGCGCCAGCAGGGAAAGCGTTTCCGCACGCTGAACCTCGGCGGCGTCGAGTTCGGCCTTGGCCTTGGCCTCCGCTTCCCGCCGCAGCTCCTCCTGTTTCTTCTTGGCCTTCTCTTCCTCGACGGCTTGCAGCCGGCGCCGCTCCTTCTCCCGCGCTGCTTCCAGTTCGTCCTGGCGGGCCACGATGGCCGTCGACAGGGACTTCTCGCGGGCTTCGAGCAGCTTGTCCCACGCGGAGATCACGCCGGTGAGAGTCTTGTGCAGGCGGTTGAAGGCCGTCGCCGCCTCGCGGAGGTCCGACTCCGCAATCTGCTTCCGGAGCTTGATGATCTGTTCGACTTGCGCGTTCGCCGCCGCCATCGCGGTGTCATCGCTGATGATCGTGATGGTTGCGGACTCTTTCAGCCGCGCCTGCACCAAGGCTTCAAGCTGCGGCTGCGCGGCCTGCGCCTTGCGCACCAATTCCATCTCGGAAGCCCCCAGCCAGGCGGGGGCAACCGTCGCCAACTGCTGTTCCTTTGCCATGTCTCCTCCTTTTAGGTTTGCCAGCCATTCTCCCGGCGAAGTGAGCAGCGCGATCGGGATGTTGAGGATGGCGTGCCGCTCGCGGATCGTGTAGCTTGCATGAACCTGCTCGCCGGCACCGAAGCGCGTCGCCTTTTCCAGAAAGTACGCCCTGCTGCATCCGCCGAGCAGCCACATGCACTGGAGCGGATACTCATAACTGAGGAAGAAGAACGCATCCACTGGCTCCCGGCTGTGCCGTTCGGTGATCTGCGCCGTGTAGTCGGATCGCACCGCGACCTTGCGCTTGACGGTCTTAACGCCAACGCGCAGTCCGCCGACGAGGAAGTCGCTGTTGCCAGCGGCGGCCACGTCATCCTCCAACCAGGTGAAGGGCATCCGTTCCGCCGCGAGCCAGCGGGCGAAGGAAATTTCTCCAAGCTCCCCCACCCAACGCTCATCCGACGCCGCTTCCTCAAAGAGGTTGGCGTAGCGCCGGTCCCGCCGGGCGCGTATCTCTTTCGCCCGAGCGATGTCGGCAGGCTCCACAACAAAACTCATCACTTGCGCTCTCCTGCTTCATTTCGCGGTTCGCTTGTGCAGATAGTCGAGCACGTCCTGCACGGTCTTGAGCCCCTCGGCGTCCTCATCGCCGATGTCGATCCCATACACTTCTTCCAGGGCCATCGCGAGTTCCACGAGGTCCAGGTCGTCGAACCCCAGGTCCTCGACCAGGGTGGCCGTGGGCTTCACGTCTTCGTCGGCACAGCCCGTCTGCTGCACGATCACTTCGCGGACCTTCTTCTCCATGTTGTTCTCCATCATTCCCTCCTAGCTAGGTTCCGAGCTTGCAAACATCGCCGCGCCGGGCATCGCCAAGCGTCGCGTCGCCAGGCCGGGCTCAGCCGTGCTAAGCAGCGCGTGGCCCCGACTCGCCGCGCTAAACACTTTCCCGCTTCCACTCTTTGAACCAGGTATCCCGCTCCACCGCTGGCAGATCACCGAAGCGTTTGGCCCCGGCCTTCATCTGCATCTTGATGGCCCGGGCGACGAGCCGCCGTTTCCGCGTGTAGCCCGCCTGCGCGTCGGCATAACCCTTGTCGAGTTCGCGCCAGTGCTCAATGGTGAACTGCGCCAGCGGCACCGATACCGGGCCCAGGGTGTAGCGAACGAATTCGATGGTCGGCGTCCCAGGCTCAGGAATGGGGCCGGCGCTGATCTCGAAGCCTACCGTCTTGCCCACCGGCAGCCCGCGCGCGCCGCCCCAACTGCCTCCTTCGGTAACTTCCATCACGCGGCCCCCGAGTCCTTCCTGCGCGAGAACCACGAGTTCCGGGGCAGCCAGCGTGTGCAGATGGTTGGCCCAAAGTTTCCGAACCGCCTCCATCGGGCGTTCGTTGGTTTTCTGGATGTGCTTGACGACGATCCGAACCGCTTCATTGATCTTCATGGCTCCTCCGAGCTTGCAAACAGCGCCGTGCCTCGCCATGCATGGCCTCGCACGGCCTTGCAGAGCCGCGCACAGCCATGCCTTGCACAGAATCTCGGTTCAAAACTTGCAAACAGCAGCGCCGGGCCAAGCCAGACATGGCCGTGCAGCGCCTTGGTTCAAAACTTGCAAACATCGCCACGCCGGGCTCAGCCTCGCTAAGCAGTGCCCCGCGCCGCTTGGCTTTGCCTAGCAGCGCTGCGCTACACCGTGCAGCGCACAGCGCCGCGTCGCACCTACGGCTTTACCGTAAACATCCCGTGGTTCCCGCTTTTCTGTGGCCGCCAATCTCCGACGCCGATCAGGAACCCCGCCTGCACGAATAGGTTCAAAACCTGCTCGGCGGACAGAAGCCCCGCGTTGTACTGAACGTCCAACGAGACTTCCCACTTAGGGAAACCGGGACGATAGATGGGCGAGGCCGTGCGCCCTTGCAGCCGGCCCATATCGTTTCGGTGCCGCCACTTTCCCTTGATCGGGATGATGTCGCCGAGCACCTGGATGGCCCCCTTCACGGTCTTCGCCGCCTTCTGGTCCTGCTGAATGACCAGGGACGCAACCTGCTCGACCGCTTTCTTGAAAGCGGCTGCCGGTATCCCTGGCACGCCGTTGTCGGTGAGATAGAGCGCCGCCAAGGTTTCAGCTTTGGGGTCGCGCGGCTTCTTCGCTTCCTCCGCCTTGCCCTGCTGCTTGGCCTCGATCTTGTTGATCGACTCCTCGGACATGCGGTGCGAGATGTATTCGGTGACGCCGAGGATCGGGATGCGGAGCATCCGCAGGTCCGGCTTTGGAATGTTGATCTGTAATCTCGCGTGCCCATTCCTGGGTTGCTTCTTGTCCATTCGCTTCCTCCTTAACTTTCAAACAGTGCAAGGCCACGACTAGCCCCGCCGCGCTGTGCCTGGCAACGCGTTGCCTGGCCGAGCGCGGGCCATCAGAGCTTCCTGCGCCGCTTAGTCCACTCCAGTCTCAACGCATTCAGAAAAACATCGACATCCTGAGAATCCGTGTGTTCTCGTGGTGTCACGTAGGTCCCGTCAGGCCGCAGCCGCAAAGTTCCCCGCCGGTACCGAAAGGGCGGCGTGAGCGGCTTAGGTAGTGTCGCTGCGTAGCCCGCTGTTTGGTACGCAAACGAAACGTGGTCTTCCGCCGTGCATTTCAGATCGACGATCCAGGGACAGCGCTGCCAGTCGCCTTCCACGTCGATGGTGCCGCCCCACCACAGGCCGCCGTAATAGCCGATCACGCGCCGCTCGGTGTACTTCACGGTGAAGCCCGAGTCTTTCAGGAACGCCAGATACCCGGAGAAGTAGGGCGCAACCTGCGGGTCCAGGCTGTCGTAGTCGAGCTCGCCCAACTGGTGCAGGTGGGCCGCCTTGTGGGTGAACATGCCGATCTTCTGCTTGCGCTCCACGATGCGCCAGGGGACATCCTCCAAATTCGGCCGCAGGCCCGCGTTCTGCAAAATTTGCGTGCAACTCGGCACGTCGAAACAGTGGTGATCCCATGGGTCTTCCACCCGGTAAGTGTGCGTGGCCTCGTGGAACGAAAACTTGACGCCCCGGCCGTCCGGCAGAATGTGGTAGCCCCACTCGTGATCGAAGGCTTCAACCTGTGAGGGGGTGGCCTCGATTACCATTCTTGTTCGATGTGCTTCACGATGTCGGGATGGCCCAGGAGGTACGCCTGCGCCTTCTTGCGGTCCAGCTTGTCCTCCGTGTACAGCTCCGCCAGTGGAACGAGAAGGGTCTCGACGTGCGACGGGTGCTCGCCCCACTGCTTCGCAGCTCGACCCACCGCTATGCGGAAGCCCGCCGCAACCTCCGCGTCCGTCAAGGGGACGGGCCGCAGCCGATTCTCGCGTCGCCGGTCGGCGTCCCCGATCTGGCTGGTCAAAGCGCGGCCCAGGGCGATGTCGCGCCCTCGGGTGCCGTTGAATTTCTCGTTCTTTCCCGTGCGCGCGATGCCCAGGTGCAGCAGGGTCCGGCCCTCGGGACTGGCCGGCTGGCCTTCCTTGAAGATGGCGACGGCCACGGTCTCGCGGAACGGGACGCCGGGCGGGCCGTAGAAAACGAAGGCTTCCATGTTCTCCGGTAATGCGCTGCTTTTCACGGCTCCTCCTTTTTCAGCGGCAGAGCCCGGCGCTCCTCAGGTATCCGGACCACAGCGCCGTCTGCTGGCCGGGTACGTTGACGGCTGAGCGCCGGGCCGTGCCGCCGATCTACACTCCGCCTTCGGCGACTTTCATAGCTTCGTCGAAACGCTCAGCGGGGATCTCCGCGGTCTTCGAGACGCTGAACGCCTTGCCGAGATAGCCCAGCCATTCCAGCGGAGCCCAACCGCTCTTGCTGGCCACATCTTCCAGTTTTTGCGCTTGCGCTTTGGTGATGGTCTTGCCCGAGGGCGCAGGCGTGGCCTCGGCCGCCGGCGCCGCCTTCCCGCCCTTGATCCACGCCAAGAGGTTGGGCAGTTCCGTGGCGGGAATGTCGGTGAGGACCATGGTGCGGTACGTCTCGTTCACGTAGCGCGCCAGTTCCGCCGAACTCTTTTTCACTTCGCGGGCGGCGCGCAGAATTTCCGCGACGTTCTCGCCGGTGAGCGTAGGCGCTTCCGGCTTTTCTTCCTTGGGCGGTTCGGACTTCGGGGCTTCCGGGGCTTCCTTCTTCTCGCCGTTGCCGTTGCCCCGGCGCTGGGGCTCGCGAATCTCGGCGGTGATGTCGTAAGCGTGCTGCCGCTCCTCCTCCGTCTCCACGCCGAGTTCGCGGTATTCGTCGCGCACCGTCGCCGCCAGTACCTCCGGGGTGAGGCGCAGGCGCTTGCAGAGCCGCCGGATGGGGGTTTTCTTAATCATTTCCTCCGGCCAGTTCTGCCACGGGCTATCCTCGGACTGCGCCTTCGACACCCGGCGGACTTTCTCGATCTCGGCCTGGGGCATCCACTCGAAGTCGGCGGGCCGCGCAAAGCCCGCGCCCATGGGAGCGTAGATGACCACCGCGTAGGCCCCGCGATAGGTGGGCGTGAGCACCGGCACTTCCAGTTGCTTTTCATAAGGGGTGCCCGGGTACTTCGTCACCGTGCGCTTCTCGCCCGTCTCCGCGTAGGCGCTGGCCCCTTCGATCTTCGGGATGTGCTGGATCTCGTGCCGCGTGCCCTCGACGATGCTGAACTGGTCCTCGGGATGCACGATGCGGCTGAACACCGAACTCGCCTGCCCGTCGCGCAGGACCAGCTCGACGAAGCCGCGGTACCCGATGATGAATTTCGCCTCGTAGACGTCGTGCTTGAGTTTGCGGGTGAGCGTGCCGTTTTTGAAGGGCACGAGGTAGCCGTGCCCGAGGTTCCGGATGAGCAAGAGCCCCAGCTCGCTCGCTTCCAGCACGCCCTGGAGGACCGACTCGGGCTCGCAGCGCGACAGCAGGTTGTCGCTGTGCACGAGTTCCAGGGTCACGCCGATCATCTGGCTGGCCTTGAGGTGCTTGGGCAGCAGGCGCGCGATGCGCTTCTCCGCCTTCGCCAGCAGGTCTTGCAGTTCGGCCACATTGCTTTTCACGATCTCCGTGGTGGGCATCGGGATTCCTTTCGCAAAACAGGATATGCAGCTTGTAACCTAAGCCGCTAGGCGTGTCAAGAAAAAAGTTGAAAAAGTTCTTGACATCGGTGTTTTCCCTGCTAGACTTCCGCACTGCATCATTTGCGGGCGGGCCGTTTGTCAGGGTTATCCTGCCAAGATAAACCCCTGGCTGTTCGTTTCGTCCGCCCCTGATTGGAAATGCTGAGCCAAAAAGGCGCGAGCCGAAGACTTTGGTTATCTAATCTGTGGGTCGGGGGTTCGAATCCCTCCGCTGGCTGCCTGGCGAAAGCTGGCGTAGCTCAGGGGTAGAGCAACAGAATCGCCGCAAGGCGTCTCCGAGGTCAACATCGTTCGCGCCTTACAAGTTTGAGCGAGCGGGCCGGATGGAGGATGGTTATCTCCGCAAAGAGAGAAACACAGGTTCGAATCCTGTCGGGGCCTTCGGGCTCCGTCGTCTAGTGGTAGGACGTCTAAACCCCGTCTTCTAAGATTTGTCCGCTCTGGAGATCATCGGTCGGGCCGTACGGTTTCGGTTATCGAATCGACTTCGATTCCCGGTTCGCCGGGAAACCCGAGATCACCCTTTGTCCGACCGATCCATTTGACGCTCGGGCCGGAAGGTTTCGGTTATCGTTCGAAGCGACTTCCCCGGTTCCGGGGAATCCGAAGCCACCCTTTGTCCGAGCCCACGAGGAGCCGATGGAGATCACCGAGGCCCAAGCCCTCCGCATCAGCAGCCGCATCGCCGCGTATTTGGCGGGCTACTGGTCGGTGCCGCTGGACGTGGCGATCCGAGTCAATCGGCCCGACCCGGAGATCATCGACGCCTGGCTCGATGCGTTTCGCGCCGAAGGCATCTCCCCGCGAAAGGAGTAAGTCATGGCGAACTACTTGCGCAATGCCCCCTCCGCTCGTGCGACCCCGCAGTCGCAGCCCATTCCGGGGCGCGAAGAGAGGATGACGGCGAACTCGGCGGGCGGCTTCTCGTTCGCGCTCGACCACTGGAAGCGCCTGGAGCGTTTCCTCATCCTGGGCAGCGAGGGCGGGACCTACTATCTCACGGAGCAGAAACTCACCGCTGAGAACACGCAGTGCGTGCAGGCGTGCCTGAAAGAGAACGGCAAGCGCACCGTCGATCTCATCGTGGACGTGTCGGACAAGGGCCGGGCCCACAAGACCGACCCCGCGCTCTACGCCCTGGCGATGGCCGCGAGCCCCAAGCTGGCCGACAAAGACACCGTAGCCCATGCCCTCGACGTGCTGCCGAAAGTGGCGCGCATCGGGACGCACTTGCAGCACTTCGCCGCCTTCGCGCAGATGCACCGGGGCTGGGGCCGCTCGCTGCGCCGGGCGGTCGCGGAGTGGTTCACCGCCAAGACGCCGGAGCAGCTCGCCTATCAGATGGTGAAGTACCAGAGCCGCGACGGTTGGGCGATGCGCGACTTGCTCATCCTCTCGCACCCCAAGCCCGCCGAAGGGCAGAACGCCTTGTTCGAGTGGGCCGTGAAGGGCACACCCGCCGATCAGCTGATCTCTCGCGGTCCCAGCTGGAGCGTGCCGCTCCTCGTGCAGGGCTTCGAGCTGGCCAAGACCGCGGAAAAGAGCAAGCTGATCGGGCTCATTCGCGGCTGCGGGCTCACGCGGGAAATGATTCCCACCGAGAAGCTGACCGACCCCGATATTTGGGCGGCGCTCCTGGAGGAGATGCCGATCACCGCGATGATCCGCAACCTGGGCAACATGTCGAAGGTCGGCTTGCTCAAGCCCATGTCCGACGCTTCCAAGCACGTCTGCGCCAAGCTGCGCGACGTGGAGGCCATCCGCAAGTCGCGCGTGCATCCCATTGCCGTGCTCCTGGCGGCGGACACCTACGGAGCCGGGCATGGCTTCAAGGGCAAGGGCGAGTGGACGCCGGTACCGCAGGTCATCGACGCGCTCGACGACGCGTTCTATCTCGCTTTCGAAAACGCGCCGAGCACCGGGAAGCGCTTCTACCTGGGCCTGGACATTTCGGGCTCCATGTGGCGGGGCAGCACGATCTCCGGGACCGCCCAACTCGCAGCGGGCGCAGCCGGGGGCGCGATGGCGATGGTCACCGTCAAGAAAGAGTCCGAATACTACGCGGCGGGCTTCACGGCGGGCGTGGCGGGCGGGTACCACAACAGCGCGATGACGCCGATCAGCCTGTCGCCGAAGATGCGCCTGGACGATGTAATCAAAAACATGCGGGCGCTGGAAGCGCGCATGGGCTCCACCGACTGCGCCCTGCCGATGCTCGACGCCTTGGCGAAGAACCTGTCCGTGGATGTGTTCATTATCTATACGGATAACGAGACCTGGACGGGTATGGTCCATCCCGTGCAGGCGCTTGAAACGTACCGGCAGAAGATGTCCATCCCGGCCAAGCTCGTCGTGTGCGGGATGACTTCGGGCGGCTTCTCCATCGCCGACCCGAACGACGCCGGAATGCTCGATATTGTAGGGTTCGATGCGAGTGTTCCGCCGGTGATTTCCAACTTCGTCGTTTCGTAAACGCTCGCCGGAGGCCGTGAATCAGGTAGGGATAAGTACGGGGTCTGCGTGCAGATCATTGTTCAGGGCAATGAGGCAGGCGGCCTCCGGCGGGCCAGTCAACTCCAAACTCAGGGTATCCGCAGGTTCCGGGCGCTGGTCTTCTGCTGCTCGGCCATCATGGTGAGGATCTTGTTCACCGCGTCGTCCAGTCTCGTCAGCCGCGCGCTCGTGTCCGCCTCGTGCTCTTCCAGTTGATCCTTCACCGCCTGAAACTCGCGTTCCGAAACCTGGTTCGCGGCCAAGCGCTTGACATCTTCCTGCATGGTCAGCAGGTCCTTGTCGCTGGTGACGAGCGCGGACTCGGTGATCGCAATCTGTTGGGTCGTGGTTTCCAGCCGCGCCAGGCGCAGGCTGGTTTGCGCCAGGTCGGCCGCCGCCTGCTTCGCGACCGAGGAGCCGTTCTGCTCGATCTGGTCCAGGCGCTTCGTGTTCACGTCGATCTGCTGTTGGGCCGCGGCGATGCTCCGGTTCGTCGCTTCCAGGGCCGTCACCCGCCGGGCCACATCGGTGATCGCCGTTTCCATGCTCGCCGTCCGGTGCTCAATGGAAACGCGGTCCCAAAAGAGCGTGCTGGAAACGCCCAGGCCGAACGTGATGAGGGTTAAACCCACGGTCCACAAGCGCTTGGACAGTTCCGACTGTGCTTTCTCCGCCATGTTTTTCAACTCCTCCAGGGGTCTCCCACCGCTCCACGGCAGTCTCATTGTGTCGGCAAGCATTGGAGTGTACCAGTCCTTTTTGGGCGGGACTTTAAGCCCGGGACTGGCGGAGGAGTTGAGCGATCTCCGAGGGTCGGTCGGCCACGGTAAGCTGCGTGCCGTCGCGCAACCGAAGGGTGGTCGCGCCGCCGCTGATGGACCACGCGGCGTAAATCTGGTCGGCGAACACGAGAACTTCCTGGCCGCTCTCGCCTGCACCGCGCATCATGACCAGGGCGGTCGGAGAGGGTGCAACCTGGACAACGCTCGGCTGCTTCTCCTCCGGTTTCTCTGGCTCGAGTCTCGCCCCTAAATTCTGCTGCTCCGAGGGTCGCTGCTGCTTCGTACTCGCCATGCTGTCTCCTTTTTTTGTGAGCTGTCAAGGCCCGCTCAGGTTCGCCTGCCAGATCGCCAGCCGGAGCAGGCCGTTCGCCACGTACACGGGGTCGGGATCGCGCGGCCGCCCGGTGTTCCAGCAATCGAACATTTCCGCGAAGTCGCAGGAGGGATCGAGCCCGTCCGCCGCCACGAATTCCGCCAGGACGCTCGCGGCAATCGGGTAGTGGGTCATCGGGTCGTTGAGCTGCGCGACCGTATGCCCATGGGCCAGGGCATTGTACCCCATGACCTGGGTTAAGCCCCAGCTCGAAGCGAGAGCGTGAAGGCCCGCCGCATCGAACGGTTGGAGCAGGGCCGGGGTGATCGAGCCATAGCGCGGCGCCATCCCCGCGACCACCCGCTCCAACGCCTCGAACACCCTGGGCTCGAAGCGCGACGGGACGATCAAGTTGTGGATGAGCCATTCGCCGGTTTCGTTCGCGGTGAGAGCGGCCCACCACGCCTCGGGCACGGAAGAGGAAGGCGCGAAGGCCGCCAGGATCGGCCCGGCGAGGCGCCGCACGCGCTGCATGAGTTCGACTTCCGCTGGCGGAAAGTCCATCACGATCCTCCTTTCAAGGCGAAGGGACCGTGGCGCTCACTTCATTCGAGTCCGCGCTCTGCGTTACCCCGTCCGAGGCCACGGCAGTCACCACGTAGTAATAGGTGGCGCCTGCCGTGACCGCAGTGTCGTTGTACACGAAGGTGGAGACGGAGCCGGTGACCATTGTGGGGTTGAGCGGCGTGGAGCTCTCCCCGCCCGCCGTCGTGCCCCGATAGACCCAATAGCCCGCGACGCCCGGCGTCACGCTCGCCGTCCAGGACAGGATGACGACGTGCGTGACCTGGATCGTGTAAGCCTGCTGCGCCGTCTGCTGCGGCAGGGGAGTGGGCTTGGCCCCGGCCGCAACCGTGGCCAAGCCCAGGGCAAGAATCAGGATGAGCTTGCGCACGGCTCACTCCGGTGCAATAGCCGTAGATTGTGCCGTCAAGCGTGCCGCGACCGTCCCCGAATCCGTCACGGTGATGGTGATCTGCGTCGAGCCCGCCGCCGTGGGCGTGCCCGAGATGGTGCAGCTGTTGGGCGCGGCAGCGGTGGGCTGCGAAAGGGTCAGTCCCGCCGGCAGCGTCCCCGTCGAGACCGCGCAGGTGTAAGGCGTGGTCCCACCGCTGATCGCGATGGTCTGCGCATAGGCAACGCCGACGGTGCCGGCCGGCAGCGTCGTGGTGGTGATCGTCAGCACGGTGGAGACGATCATTGTGAAGCTCGCCGTCACCGACTGCTGGATCGCGCCGGAGTCGGCCACCTTGACCGTGAAGCTGAACGAGCCCGAAGCGGTCGGAGTGCCGCTGATGATTCCCGTGCTGGCCGCGAGGGTCAAGCCTGCGGGCAAGGCCCCGGACGAGAGGCTAAAGGTATAGGGCGCCGTCCCGTTCGCAGCCGCAATCGTGGCGGTGTACGCCTGGGTGAGCACGGCGTTGGGCACGCTCGCCGTGGTGATCGTGAGCGGCGAGTTGATGGTGATGGTGAGCGTCTGTTTGGCGGTCTGCTGGGCCGCAAAGCCGGGCCCGGCCGCAAAAGTTAATAGAAAAACTACGAGAACCGTCACTAGCTTTTTCATGGTGCCTCCTCTACGTCCGCTTTTTCTTTTTAGCTGGCCTTTTCCGCCCGGAGGCCCTGGTGGAGAGAATTTCACACTTGAAACTGGGGGCCGCCGGGGCCGGACTCGCGCCGGCCCATTTCGCCTCGTAAAGCCGCTGATTGAACTTCATGGCCTCTTCGAACGGCTGCGCGCGGAAGGTGGAAGGGAGAGTGCCGTGGTCGAGCACGCAGCCGTCGTACACCCCGACCTTGAGCCCGGCCTCGCGCACGCGGCGGCAATAGTCATCGTCGTCCCAGCCGTACCCGGTGAAGCGCTCGTCCAGCAGGCCCAGCTTCCGCCGCGTGGTCGACGGGATGTACACGCCCACGAAGGCCGCGCGCGGCACGATCTCTCGCAGCCCGCCGCCCTGCTTCATCTGCTCGGGGATGAACGCCCGGGTGAGCGCGGGACACACGACCCCGTACTCCGGGTGTCGGCGCGCTTCGGCCACGAGGTCCGACAGCCCTTCCACGGTTTCCAAGGTCGTATCGTCGTTCAAGACCACCGCGTCGGCGGCTCCCGCCGCCCGGAGGCCCAGGTTCACGTTGCGGGCGAACACAAAGGGTTTCGTTCCGGAGATCATCTGCACCGCCGGATGCGGCCGCTGCACCCCGTCGTCGACCACGATCACGTCTTCCGGGCGGAGTCCCGGCTCTTTCTCGAACAGGGCGTTCAAGCAAGCCTGGAGGTTGCTCTGCGTTTTGGACGGGATGATGATCTTGAAGATGTGCCTGGAGCCTTTGGCCAGCAAGCCCTGGGCGGCCTCGTTCACGTAGGCGGGAAAGAACGCGGCGTCCACCGGGACCGTTTCCCCGTCCCGCTTGAAAAGGTCTTCGCCGGTGTCGAAACACTCGCCGATGTGCTGCGGGTCCATGTGCTTGGGCGTGTTGTACTCCTGATGCGAGAACGAGCGGAGCTTCTGCTGCACCCGGGCGATTCCCCCGAAGTAGGAGAAGTGCCAGCCGCCCTCCGGGATGGACGGCAAGCTGTTGCGCTGATCCCGCAGCGCTTGCGGAGAGTCCCGCAGGACTTGCGCCACGGTCGCGAAGATGGAGCCCCGCCAGGTCTCCTGCCGCCGGTTGTTCATCCGGTAATAGAAAAACGCCTGCTCGCAGGCTTGCGGAAGTTCCGCGCCGTTGGCTTTCGCGAAGGCAACGGCGGAGCGCGACGGGATCTCGTCGACGTCGCTGAGAATGAGCACGTCCTGCGGCTGAAGGTCATCGCACGCCAGGCGCAGAGCGTCCCGTTGCTGGGCTTCGCGCTGCCAGGGGCCCCCTTCATCGCGCAGCGTCACCCGGCAGAAGCGCAACTTGCGCGCGTAGGGTTTGAACCGCTCGGCCTTCTGCGGCGTGAACAGCACGTCCCGCCGCGCCCCGACGAACGTCCGGTCGCCTTCCACCACGACGAAGTGGTCCACCACGGGGTCGAGCACGCGCAGGCGGAATTCCAGCATGTCCCACTCGCCGTTGAAGAGGCAGGCGTCGACGACTTGCACCGCGCCCGAAGTCTCGCTGGGTTTCCCGATCTCCGGCTCCTCGGAATGGTCTTCCGTAAACAGTTTTTCAAACCGTTCGCCGAGGCCCTTCTCGCGGATCTTGTCCAGACAGAATTGCTGGTTCTGGACGATGCGCGGTTTTTCCCAGGCCGGCACCGCCGGGTTGGCGAGCAGCTCTTCGCAGCTTTTCAGGGCTTCCGCGTACCGCCCCACGTAGAACGCCGAGATCGAGAATTCGTCTTGGAGCTTCCAGTCGTACCAGTCCATCTCGACGAACTGCGTGTCTTGCGTGCGCGGGCGCGACCGGCCCTGGTCGGCAATCTTCGTGGCGAGATCGTAGAATTCCAGCAGCCGCGCGCACTTCGCCAGCTCGCCCGCCGCTTCGGGGCGCTGCGGGCGATTGTTGTGCGCGCGCAAGTACCCTTCCAGCACGACCAGCCGGTCCGCGCCTCTCCAGTCGAGCATCCGGGCAATTTGGAGGAGCGACCAGTAAATTTCTTCCGGGTAGTTCGGGCCCCAGTAGGGGATGCCGCGGTCGTACGCCTTGATCGCCTGATCGTATTGCTTGAGTTCGCGGAAACTCTGCCCCAGGTAGAACCAGGACCGCGCATCCTTGGGGTTCTTCTCCAGCTCGCCCAGGAGCAGGCGAACGTGGCTCTGATACTTCTGCGTGAACTGCGCGCTCATTTGCTCGGGATAGACTTGCTTGAAAACGCCGCTCATCGGCAGGATCGACTTGCAGAGCCCGCAGTGGACGTACTCGTGCACCACCCCGATCCACTCCCAGGGCAGCGCCGCTTTGACGAGGCCGGGCCGCCAATAGACGAGGCTGCCGTAATGCAGGGCGATGTTGTAGCAGTCCGCCGTCAGCTCCGGCCACTGGAATCCCGGCTCGGCCTGGAGCGTTTCGTCGGCGTCGATGAAGAGGATGTAGTCGCCGGGCTGCGCGCCTTTCCGGGCCGCCTTCAAAGCCTCCTGCCGGTTCGCACCGTAGTTCTTCCACACCGCCTGCTGCACGTCGCCCGGCACGACCTGCTTGAACTCTTCCAGCAGCTTCATGGTGCCGTCCGTGCTCCCGGTGTCCAGGATCACCCAGCGGTCGATGAAGGGCCGCACGGACTCCAGGCAGCGGGGCAGCAGCTTCTCTTCGTTCCGGACGATCATGTTCAGGATGACGCTCATGCGGGCCTGAATTATCCTACTAAGCGAGCGCTAGCTCAACTGGTATTCGTACCAGTGCGTCACCGTGGGCGTCGAGGCGTCCGTGCCCACGGTGTAGAAGTCGTTAATCATCGCCAGCAGATAGTCCGTGAGGGTGGCGGCCGTCGAGACCGTGTAATACCAGGGGGGGATGAACTGGGACGTGTTCAACCGTTGCATCATCCAGTTGCAGGCCATCGCCGTGCCGTCGCATCCCGCCGCCGTGGTGCACACGGCCTGCACCCACATATCCTTGAACGTGCCGTTGAAGTAGGCCGGGCCCACGAGGTCGGCGTAGCCGGTGCCCCACGCCGCACCCAGGAGGGCAGAGGGTATCCTCTGTGCGGGCGCGGCCCCCAAATCCGAACTGGGAGTGGCCTGGAACGGCAGGGTGTATTCAATCCACGAGGTGGGCGTCGGCTGCGAGCCCGTGCTCAACTGGATGCGGTAATTGTAGGTGGAGGGCACGAGGAAGTAAATCGTGATGTTCTGGGGCTTGACCAGGGTGGACAGCGCCGCCACGACCGTGGTCGGCCCGGCGCTCTGGTCGCAATAGGCCGTGAGCACGGTTCCCGCCGCATCCGCCACGGGGATGTTCGCCGCCACGAGGACGGCGCTCCCGGTGTTGTTGGTGTAGATGTGCGTCGTGTCGCCGCTGCCCGAAGAAACCCCACGGGAGCCCGTCTCGATGTTCTCCGTGATTTGGCCGGAGTTTGCGGAGGAGTTGATGACGCTGTACTCCACCCAGGCATACTGCGTGCCCAGCGTGCCTGCGATTTCGTAATAGTATTGCGTGGAGCCTGCCTTGGCGGGGACGCAGAGCCACGGGCTGAAATAGTCCGTGCCGCCCGACGTGAATTGCGCCACGAGGTTGCCCGTGGCGACGAGCCCCGAGGAGGAGGTCGCGAGGTAGGCCGAGACGGTGTTCCCCGTGGCCACCTGGAACATCGGCATGACGATGAGCGGATAGGCCGTGGCGTTGGTATAGGCGGTGCCGTTCGTGCGCTGCGTGGAGGTGTACCAAGTGCGGGAGAAGAACTCCTTGATGACCGTGCCCGCCGCCCCCGTGGGTCCGGTGGCTCCGGTCGCTCCCGTGGCCCCCGTCCCGGTCGGACCCGTGGGGCCAGTCGGCCCATAGGCGCCGCACGCCGTGATCGAGAAAGTCGCATGGGCAATCGTTACCTGGTTCGTCCCTCCGGACCAGTTGGCGTTCTGGATGCCCAGCCCGACTTTGTCTCCAGCATTCAGGTGGATGACGCCGCTTCCCGCTATCGTGAAGGGCTCGTTCGTGTCGTGCTGCTCGGAGTGGGAAGCGAAGGAGTGGCTCGGGGACTCGTTGATGAAGACGTCGCCTTCGATTTCCTGGCTCGCCGAGTTCACACTAAGTGACAAAGACCAGACGAGCACGTAGGTGTTCGCCAACCCCACGGTTAGCTCCCCGTTCGCCGCCGAGAAGGTGAAGTTGTCCAGCGTCGGCCCTGCCGTGAACGGCCCGCCTTGTCCGGTCGGAGATCCCGTGATCTGGTGGTAGGTCGTGGCGTCGGTGCAGGCGATGGTGTTGGTGCCGTTGTAGATGTACATGGCACCAAAGGCGACGGAAGCTCCGGTGGGCCCGGTCGCGCCCGTCGGCCCGGTCGCGCCCGTCCCCGTGGGTCCGGTGGGGCCTGCCGTGGTGGGCCCGGTCGGTCCGGTGGGCCCGGTGGCGCCCGTTCCGGTCGGACCCGTGGTACCTCCCTGCCCCTGGGTCCCTCCATATCCGTAAAGAGCCACAACCGTGGCGAGCGGATAAAGCAGCGACGAAGCGTAGGTCGCAACCGCAGGGTTGAGCGGATTCGTGGTGTTGGCGCTCGAAAAAATCTGGCAATGGTGGAGGTTCGTGCCGCTCGGGGCGAAGTCCTCGTCCAGGGTCGCTCCCGTCACGGACGAGTAGGCGAAGTCCCCGTTCTGCTCCAGCATCAGCTTGAACAGGCAAGGGACTCCGTCCGTATACATCGGGCCGAGGGCGTAGTTGTTCCCGCTGGTGTTGACGGCAGTGGTGCAGGACAGCACCGAGAAGCCGGTGAGCGAGGTGTCGAAATCGTAGGCGGCGATGTTCTGCGGGTTGGCGGAGTTCGTCCAGCTTCCCCAGGTTTTGGTGTCCCCCACCTGGGCGACGCGGTAATAGAGGTAGAACCTCTGGCTATTCAGGGCAGCCGTATAGACCTGCGTCAGCCCCGTCGGCACCCCCGTCAGGGAGCCGTCGTATCCGGCCACGAAGAACAGCAACGTATGCCCCGGCGTCGGGTCGGAGCCGAAGACGATGTTCCCGGCGCTGCTGTTCTCCAGGCGCAGGAAGGCAGATTGGACTTGATTCGGGTATTGGCCGCTGCCGGTGGGTCCCGTGGGTCCGGCTTGCCCCGTGGGTCCGGTGGCTCCCGTGGGTCCGGTGGGGCCTGCCGTGGTGGGCCCGGTCGGTCCGGTGGGCCCGGTGGCGCCGCTGGCGCCCGCGCCGCCTCGCACGCTCCAGAAATTCGCGCCATCGGAAAAGATGAGGGCGGAGCTGCCGCTCGGGAGCGAAATCGAGCCCGCTCCGTCGATGGTCCCGCTGGCCGGAGTCACGCTGGCGGTGCCGCTGCCGTCGTTGATGACGGCGCACATGAAGCTCGCGCCCAAGGTCGCCGCCGCCGTCAAGGTCACGGCGGGCGCGGCGTTGGTGAGGACCACGGCCTTGCCCTGGTCGGAGGCTACAACGGTATAGGTCGCGCCCGCCTGCGGGTTGACGCCGCCCAGGTTCAAGTACTCCACGGAGACGTTGCGCGGGTTGTTCGCGTCCGCCTGCCACACCCCGAGCCGGTAGCCGGTCTGCGCCGCCGGCGTCGTCCCGTTCAAATTGATGAGCGCACTGAACGACATCTAGGCTCCATTCACCAGAAATCCTGCGGGCAGCGGCATTCCGCCCTGGATGGCAATCGCCGAGGCCCCGCCCGTGTGCGTCACCGTGATGAGGCCGATGAAGGTGTTGCCCGCCACGCCCACCAGCGCGCTCGACGTTTGGCACGTCGCGGTCAGGTTCGTGCTGCTGCCGGTGTCCCCGATCAAACCGGGGTCGGCGATCGTGACGTAGTACGTCGCCGTGTTGCCCACGCCGGGGTCCGCAATCGAGAAGGTGCGCGCGTTATAGTTCACCGTGTTCGACAGGAAGGTCGCGGTCGCCTGCGCCATGTTGATCTGGTAGGGCGAGGGCACGGGCTGCGAAAGCGCGGGCGCGGGCGAGACGCTGTACGTCTGCCAGTTGGCGTTGGCGGCGGCGGCGGTGCCAATGGGCGTATAAGTCACCGGGCTCACGTCCGACAGCGATTGCAGCGCGGCCCCGAACGTGTTGAACGAGAGGAATTTGAAGTAGAGCGTCTTGCCGATCCAGGAAGGGTCCATGCCGACTTTGAGCACGCCCTCGCCCAGCAGGAAGACGAAGCGCGAGCCCGAGGGATGGTCGACGCCCGCCGAGCCCGGCGCGCCGAAGACGGCCCGGCGCAACTGGTTCGTGCCCCCGCCCGTGGCCTTGAGCGTGTAGTTGTACGTGCTGGTCAGCGTCGCCACGGCGTAGGTCATCAGCTCGTACGGCGTGAGCGCCGTGCCGCCCGCGACGTAGCACGGGTAGGTGAAGTTGTTTTCGTCGGCCACCTGATAGCTCGCCAGCGCGCCCAGGGACTCGGTGAGGTTGACGGCCAGATCCTCGGTGGTGTCCGGGTCGGCGTGGGCCGGCCAGTCGCCCACCGTGAGTCCCGTCGTGGCGTTCCCGAGGCAGGTTCCGAGCATGTTGGGATAACTGTTGCCGCCGTCGGTCGAAATCCACACCTGGCAGCCGCCGTACGCCGCGTTGCTGCTGGACACCGCGAACCAGAGCTGGTTCAGGTTGTTCGAGAGCCGCGCCACGGGCTCGAAGATGACGGGCGTGTTGACATTGCCCGCGCTGGCCGCGACGTTGGCGGAGTAGCCCGCCGGGTACGTCACCGTGATGTTTTCGGGGGCGTGGATGCCGTAGATGAAAGGCTCGGCCTCGCAGTCCAGGCTGTAGTCCTCCTGCTCTTCCACCTTGGTCAAGCGCACGGGCAGGGCATTGATATTGGCGAGCGGGTCGGTGAGCGTGATGAGGTCCATCGCTTCGAGCAGCTGGAAGCGGGCGTTCGCCTTGAACTTGAAGGTCGTGTTCGCGACGTAATTCTGCCGCCGCAGGGCGATGCGGAGCAGGGCCCGGGCAATGGCGATGTCGTGCACCGCATTGTTGACCACGGGATCGGCCTTGCGGACGCCGTAAATCGCGATGCCCGCCGGGTCGGGCTCCGCCGTGGTGACCTGGTTGTAATTCGTGCTGCGATCGAGGTGCTGCATCTGGAGCACCGTCTGCACGTCCGTGCGCGCCTTGTTGACCACGGTGATCGGAGCCACGCCCTTCTCCGCGAGGAGGTCGCCGTTCTCGGTGCTGAGGTTCGCGACCGGGCCCGGGGCCGTGGGCGAGTAATAGACCGCGCCGTTGCCGTAGTTGGAAACCTCGCTGCGCGGAATGAGTTTCAGCTTGAACCCGGTCCACACCGGCGCGCAGTTCGCCGCCTGGCACAGCAGGTTGAGCCAGTCGCGGGCGGCCTGCTGCGCGTCCATGCTGAGCGAGCCCCACAAGCCTCCGGCCCGGCATTGCAGGCGCGTCAGCTCCTTGGAGTCCGCGTCCAAGATGTTGGTGAGCCCCGCCGCGTAGGTGGGCGGGCTCGTCGCCTTGAAGGACAGGAGCACGAGCGACGAGCTGGAACTCCAGGCCGTGCTGGGGGTGAGCCACTGGAGTGCGTAGGTCCCCGGATTGCTCACGATGCGGCCTTGCAGGAAGGTGCCGTTTTCGAAGGCTCCGTTGAAGTAGGCGTAGTCGTTGAAGATGAGCGGCCACTGTCCCTGGCTTCCCGCCAAGGTCGCCGCCGGGCCATCCGGGTTCCGCAGCGACACGGCCAGCAGATAAGCCTTCGAGCCGGGATCGTTCGTCGTGGTGATCGACACGGCGGGCTGCGCGCCCTGGGCCGCGGACACCCCGTCGAAGGTGTCCACGCCGGAAATTTCCAGCAGGATCAGCTCGACATCCCAGCCGCCGCCCCCCATCGTGACGGTGACGGTGTTGCTGCCGCCCGCACAGCCCACAAAGTAGAAGACCGCGCGGTTGCTGAGGTTCAGGACGTTGTGATAGTTCACCGCCTGCGTCCAGGCCCCGTTCAGGGTGTCGGAGACGCCGTTGATCGTGTCGGTGCCCGCATCGGTGCCGCCCACGATGGCCACGAGGATGCTGCCCGCCGTGTTCGGCGCTCCGTAGGTCAGGCTGTAGGTCGCGCCCACCCGGTACTCGTAATTCTCGTGGGCGAACAGCATTTGGATGGGGCCGGGGAAGTCGTAGGCGGCCACGCCGCGCTGCACCGGGCTCAGTCCGTAACTGCCGTCGATGGCCGCCTGGCCCATGCCGGACTTGATGATCTCTTCGATCATGTCGACGAAATCGGCGTCGCCCGTGGAGTAAAGCGAGTACTTCCCGAGAATTTCCGTGCGCAGCGCGGGGATGGCTCCGCTGTCGCCCAGGTCGAGGTTGGGGCTGCCCGCCCCGGCGTACCAGGGATACTGGATCTGCTGCGCGCTGTAGCCCGAGTACTCCGAGCCCGAACCCAGGATGTTTTCGAAGGAGAGCCGCAGCTTCGCCGCCGGGGTGGTGCTGACGCCGGAGGGGAGGGCCGCGTAATAGACGGTGTAGGTCGTCGGCCCGCTGCCGAAGCTCAGCGTGTCGAGATAGACCGTCGCGCCGTAGGACGGCTGCCAGCGGTAGGAGCACGGCCAGTTGCGCCACTGCGCGTTGCTCGTGGGGTCCGGCCCCAGGACCGCCTCATTCCAGCACGGGCAGGCATAGCTGCCGCTGCCCGAGGACGGGCTTCCCCCGTAGTCGTTGAAGGTGTAGCTGTAGTTGATGGTCTTGGTGACGCCCACCACCGCGACGAAATTGGGGTCCGTGACGGTGACGCTTTGCGTCGCGTACGTCACCCCGAAGCTCTGCGACGTGAAGGTGAGCGGGTACTTCGTGCTGTTCTGCCAGCACTGGAGAATGCCGAGGATGGGATTGTGTCCCAGGAGGAAGTCGATGTTCTCGATGTAGCTGGGCGGCCCGCCTTTCTTCGAGCCCTTGCCCTTCTTGCCCGAGGGCCCTTCGCGAAGGTTCTGCGCCCAAATGGCGAGCAGCGGCGATTTCGTCCGCCCCATGATGAGCGGGATCGTGGCTCCATAGGTCGAAGCCTGCATCATCGAGCCCAGGGCCGTGGGTCGCGTCGCGGATTGGGACTTAGCGGCTCGCATGGTCCTCCTTCCAAGGGCTGAACACCGCCATCGCCCGGTGGGCCATGACCGCGTGGTTCGCGAGGTCGACTTCCTGCACCCGCTCTTCCAGGGCGTGAATGCCGCGTGGCCAGGCGGTCACGATGGCCCCGTGGTTGAAGACCCGACTCTCCGCCACGCGGAACAGCACGAGGTCGCCGGGCCGGGCCGCCGGCGTGCCGATGCAGATGGCCTCGGCGATCTCCTGGGCGTGGCGCAGCAAGCGGAACTTGTAGCGCTCCTCCGTGGTGTGGTGGAACCAGTCGGCGGCATAGACGGGCACCGGATCCCGTTGCTCTTCGTCCCGCGTCGCCGCGCCGATCTCGATGAGGTACTCGGCCAGCAGCATCGCGCAGTCCACCCCCGCGCCCTTGATGCGTCCCCCGAGGACGTAGGGCGTCCCAATCCAACTGCGCGCGATCTCGACGGCTTCGGCTCGAGTTTTCATATTAAAATATCAAAAATACAAAAATTCCCTCATCCCGCCGTCTCCGGGTCGGGCACGTACGGGAAGCCATAGTAGTCGCCGTCCGCCTGGTCGATGGGCGAGTGCGCCGAGACGTAGAACACGTCGCCGGGATTCGGCGTCCAGGGCATCGGCGAGAAAATCTGAAAAGCGTTGTGGTGGACGTGCGACGGGTCCTCGTAGTTGTAGTTCTGCGCGATGACGCTGTAGAGCCCGCCCAGCGTCGCATCCTTGCGGAACACGAGGTAGCCGTCCTGAAACGCATTGGTGCTGAAAATGTGGCTCACAAACCCCGGCGTCGTGCAGTCGCCATAGATGTCGTTGACGGTCGAGGCCGTCACCACCGTGAAGGTGGGCAGGACCGACATGCCCGCCGGAGGCGTGCCGCCCGTGTAGCTCGCCAGCGGGTTCGTGACTTCGATCACCCCCGAGGGCACCTTCTGGTCGAGCACGTCGAGGTAGGAGTCCACGGTGAAGTGGATCTGCCCGCGCTCGACTTGCGTGTCGCCCACGTGCCCGCCGAACAGCTCGTAAGCGCCCCAGGTGTTCGCGTCGCCCTTGGTCGGCATGAGGCAGCGCCACATGCGCACCGGCCAGTGGTCGTAGTAGTGGAGCAGCGCGAGCCCGTAAGGGCTGGTGGTCTGCACCGAAGCGGTATAGGTGGGCGGCGGCGGCGACCAGGTGAGGTCCACGGACTTCGAATCCAGCCCGACTTCCGTGCTGATGCTGCTGTGCTTGATGACGGCGGGCTGAAACGTGCCCCAGTAGCTCCACAGCAGCGGGGACTCCCAATCGGTGAGCCAAAGCGCCGCCGGATCGTCCGGGGAGCCGATCAAATAGAGGTTGGCGAGGAGGATCTCCGAGCCCGCCCGTAGCGCCGCCTGGACCGTCGACGTCGTGTTCGTGCCCGTGCCGCTGAGGACTGTGCGCATCGAATTTCACGAATTCATGAATTCTTAAAAACGGGCGCTCCGCAGCTCCAGGGTGCCCTTGCCGTTCTTCGCTTCCTGCCCGCCGATGGTCCACATCTGCGAGAGGAACTGCTCGAAGTCCTGGTCGTCGGTCGCAAACCGCACGCGGTAGTAATACTGAAACTGCGCGGTGATGGGAGCGGTGGGCGTGGCCACGTTGGTCCAGGCGATGTATTTCCCCATGAAAGAAGCGCCCGGCAGAGCCAGGCCGGGGCCCGCGAGGGTGTAGTTGTACGGCGTCGCCATCTTCGTGCCGTTGGCATAGACGATGGGCGTGCTCACCACGTCCGTGATGTCGTCCTGAAAGAGCCCGCCCCAATTCAGTTGCAGCGGCGAGTAGTAGTTGCCGGCGCCGTCGTTCAGCAGTTGCAGCTGCGCGGGCCGGTAGGTCTGCGTGCCCGCCGTGTTGGGCGTGCCCGAGGCCGCCGCCGGGCTGTTGGGCAGCGTGGGCGGCGTGGTCGCCGCGAGCACCGTGATGGCGGGGCCGAAGTAGCAGACCAAGCCGCCGTTCAGGTCCGTGGGGTCGGGGAACAGGAAGGAATCGTACTGCCCCGCGCGCGCCAGGAAGAAACCCAGGAAGGTCTGGTAGTCGGTGTAGGGCGCGAAGGGCTGGGTGTTGTTGGCGCTCGGGAACTGGTCGTAGAGCCATTCGTAAATGAGCGTCCACTTGTAGATGGGGTTCACCGTCTGCCGGATGCGCGTCTCGTATTCGTTGGCCCCGGTCTGGATGATGGTGTTGAAGGTGGGCGTTTTCAGCACGTCGATCTTCAGGCCCTTGATCGTGGGATAGACGGCGTTGCTCATAGCGAGGGCAAACCTCCCCGGCGCAGTTCGCGGCGCATCATTTGGGAGAGCTGGCGGGAGTGGCGGTGGGACGTGTCCTCCAGTTCGCGCTTGTTGGTGCCGCTGATCTGCGGCGCGTAGTTCAGGCGCAGGTTGCGCGTGTTCATGGTCGACGTCGGCGCGGTCAGGGGAGCGCTGGGCCGGAAGCTGGCCGGATTGAGGGCCGCCTGGAGCGGCGTCGAGATGTGCGCGGGCAGCACCATTTCGTGCGGGTGGAGGACGGCGACCATTTCCTCTTTGGTGAGCGCGCCCGCCGCCGCGCTGCCGATGGAGATCGTCTGCGCCATCGCGGCCATCGCCATCGCGGGGGCCAGGGGCAGGTTCGCCGGGAAGGGCACCGCCATCATGACGTTCGCGTACTGCGCCGCGCCCGCCACGCCCGCTTCCGCCATCACGTTGGCCATCGCCGCGGATTTGTGCTGCGATATGCCCAAGATCGACTCGACGATCCAGGTTTCGATCATCTGCAAGATGTAGTTGATGACCGCCTTGGAGAGCGCCATCCACGACTGCATGATGGCCTTCGAGAATTTCTCCTGGCCCATCGCCCAGGAGGTCACGGCGCTGTTGAACTCCGTGCTGAGCTGTTTGATCGAAAGCACGCCCTGCTGGGACATCGACAGCCAGAGGCGCGCGGACTGCGCCGCCAAGCCCTTGTGGCTGGCTTCCCAACGGGTGACGAAGGCGTCGAAGTCGCGGCTCGCGGTGTCCAAACTCTTCTTGGTATCGCGCTCGAACTGCCGGTTCACATCGGCTTCGTCCGCGATGCGCTTGCGCTCCAGCGCCTTCAGTTGGTTTTCGTAAGCGGTGTATTCGGCGGTCGCTTCCTTGTGCCACGCTTTGAGCAGGGCCATCTGCGCCGCGACGCCGGACTCTTCGACGCGGTACTCCTCGTCGATCGCGGCGAGCTGTTGCGCGCGCCGCTCGCTGGCGGAGAGCCGGTTCATCGCGTATTCCTGGTCGATGTCCCGGCGGCGGATGGAGAGCCGCTCCTTGGCCAGTTCATTGGCGTCCGCGACCTGGGCCGTGAGCGTGCGCTTCTCGTCCGCCTCGATGAGGTGGTTGCCTTCCTGCCGGGCCTTCGCCTGGTCGAGCGCGCCTTTGCGGATGATCTCGGTGATCTTGTCCTGGATCTCCTTGATCTTCGCCGCGTTGTCGCCGCCCGCCTTGATGGTCTCCGCCAGCTCCCCTTCCAGGGCCATCTTCTCGATGTCGGTGCGGCGGCGGGCGAAGTCTTGCAGCATCCGGGCGTAGGCGGCCGCGTTGATCTCGCGATTGGCGTACTGCTCCTTGGCGGTGAATTCATCGACGGCCAGCACATCCTCCGACGCGCGCTTCGCCTGCGCCACATCCTCGCGGGCCATGGCTTCGTCCTGCGCCTTGCGCTTCGCCGCCGTCTCCCCGCGCAGCTCCGCATCCTTGGCCGCCCACTTTTCCTCGACGGCGGCGCGCTCGCCTTCGATACTCGTGAGGTCCGCCTTCTCGCCTTTGACGCCCGCCATCTTCTTCGCCAGGGCTTCCTTGCGGTTGTAATAGTCCTCCTCGTAGGTGAGCTTCATGTTGTTCAGCGTGCGGAGTTGAGTCAGCTCCTGCTCGCTGGTCGTTTCGCCCAGGGTGTGCGCGCGCTTGATCGCGGCTTCCTGTGCGGTGAACTGCGCATCCCGGAGTTTCTTTTCCGCCGCCAGCGCTTCTTCGGCGCGCTTGGGGCCTTCGTCGGCCCGCAGCGCCTCGTGATACATCTTGTCGAGCGCGGCAGGCACTTCTTCGCCGAGGGCGAGATACTGGTTGCGCAGCACTTGGATGGCGGGAGTCATGGCGGCCAGCGTGGCCTTCACGTTCTCGCCGCGCGAGCTGGCTTCGCTCTCCGCGTGCTGCAAGACCGCCAACTGCTGCCCCAGCGCCTTGACAGCTTCGGCTTGCTTATCGACCTTGGCAGGCGTGTCGGCGTCGCCCAAAACCTTGTCGAACCAGTGCTCCAAGCCGACCAAGGGCCGCAGCACGAGCCCCAGGCCCTCGGCGAGCCGCTGGAGTCCGATGGCCACGGTGGCGGCGATGGGCGCGAAAATCATCCCCAGCTCGTTGGAGATGGCGTGCCAGGCTTCCTTGCTCTTCGCCAACTCACCGTTCACGTCCTCGCCCAGCTGGATGCCGAATTTGTCGATGACATCACCCGCCTTCTCGTGCTCGGCGCGGAATTCCGCAGCGGACTTGCCCGACTCCTTCTGCATTTCGGCTTCTTGCTTCAAGACTTCCACGAGCATCATGCCGCGCCGGCCGAGCAGTTCTTTCATTTCCGCCGCAGTCTTGTCTGCGGTGTTCTCGTCCATGAGCTTGCTGACCAGCACGTCGGCGGCTTCGCCCTCCTGCATCCCCGCGATGCCGAGCTTGCGCAGCATGTCCGCGTGGCGTCCGCCGCTTTCCAGGCCGCGGGTGAGTTCCATGTTCAGCATCAGCATCCCGTAGCGCCCGGCTTCCGCGCCCAGCCCCGCCCGTTCCGAGGCTTCCCCGAGCAACTGGTACTGGGTCGTGCTGATGCCCATGAGGTCGGCCTGCGTCGCGATCTGCCGTGCGTTCTGAGCGAAGGCCGCGCCCATTTCGTACGCGCCCACGGTCAGCGCCGCGCAGGCGGCAATGACAATGCCGATTTCCCCGCCCGTAGAGGCCAGGACGCTTTCAAACTCCCCGAAGGTCGAAGTGACTTGACCCACGGGCACGCCCACCTGCCCGCCGATGCTGGTGCCCAGGCGCTCGAACAGGCCCATGAGGCTCGAGCTCGACTCGCCCGTCGCTTTCTGCGCGGCCGCGAGTTTTTCGTGGGCCCCGGCCGCACCTTGCATCGCTTTGGCCAGGCGGGAGATGTTATCTTCGGTGGCTTCCTTCGTGGCGGCTTCCTGCGCGGCGCGGACTTCCTTGAGGGCGCTGGCGTACTCCAGGCTGGCCTCCGCCACGTCCTCCCACGCCGCGCGCGTGCGCACGCTCGCGTCAAACAACTCCTGGGTTTTCTTCACCACCTCGTCGAGCGCGCCCGACGCGGCGTTTTGGGTGCTTTGCGCCTCGACCGCGAGATCGTGCAGCGCAGACTTCACTTCCGCGCAATGGCGCACGAGATCGGCGCTGCCGTCGGTCGAGAGTTGAAGGCGAAGCGGTTCAGCGCCCACGGCTGCTCCTTTCCCGCGCCAGCGCTTGCACGTCGGGCGGCAGGCCCGCGAAGGCTTTGGGGGGCAACTGATGCATCAAGAGTTTCTCGGCGTCGCTGAGCTGCGGCGCGGGCGGGCGTCCCGGCGGTGGAGGTTCGTTGGTTTTAGCTCCGAGCGCGGCCGCGACCAGCCGCGTCAGTTGTTGCAGGGCGAGATGAGGGGGCGGGTACCGCCGAATGTAGTCGCACAATTCCAGCACCGTGGGAAATTCCAGGGCATTGATCGAGCCAACGCTCCCGCCTTCTACTCCCGCGAGGACGAAGCAACCCCGGATGTCGCGGAGGAGTCCGAGGTCGCGGGCGCTTCCCCCGGGGCACCCGAAGCCTCGCCCGGCTTGGGCTCGCGGAAGACGCCGGTGAACTTCAGAATGTCCACCGCCAGCAGGCGGAAGATGAGCATCGGGTCCATCTTGGCCCGCACGCTCGCATAGTCCCAGGGCTGGCCTTCGCCGTCGCGGGCGTTGTTCAAGGAAGGGGCCACCACGGTTTCGATGGTGTGCCGCAGCGCCCGGTCCTCCGGGGCCACGCCCTCTTGCGGGGCCGGCCCCTTCCAGTAGGCCTCGACTTGCTCCAGCGTCAGCGGCGTGATCGTGTAGCTGTCGCCGTCGTACGTCACGACTTTCTTGCGCATCGGTTGCTCCTGACCGAGTGAAGTGCTGGGTTTTGTTAAAGGGGACCCAGCAACCCCTCTTTCGTGTCCGTGGAGCGACGGGCACAAAAGAGGTCGAACTTCGCTAGGCGCTGATCTGGAAAAAGTCCAGCACATTTCCAGCCGCGTTCGCATAGGCTTCAAACTCGAAGTCGGAGATCACGTAGTTGTCGCGCTTCAAAGGATTCGACATCTTCGAAGCCCGCACCGCGTACAGGTGGACGCCATTGGTCCCCTGGTACGGCTCCAACAAGAAGAGTTCGAAGGTGGGCCCATAGCCCTGAAGGTGATTCATCACGGTGAGGGTGCGGCCGTCCGAGTTCGTGTACACGTAGCTGATGAGGACGGCGGTGCCCGCTTCCGTGGACTTGAAGGTATAGACGCCGTTGTAGGTCCCGGCCACGGAGTAGGTGCCCGCGACCGAAACGCTGGCGACCCGGATGAGCGGCTGGCCGGTGCTGGAATAGCGCGCGCCCAAGTCCACGGTGGCCAGGGTGGCATAGTTGACGGTGATCGTGTACGTCCCGGTCACCGTAATATCGACTTTGAGCCCGGTGCCCGAGCCGCCCGTGGTCGTGCAGCTCGACGTGGTCGCGTAGCCCGTGCCGGGCACCCAAATCTGCACGGTGCTGACCGCGCCCAGCGCTCCGACCGTGAGGACCTTGCCGACGCCGCCCGTGCCGCCGCCGCCCGTGATGTTGAACAAGTCGCCCGCGACGTAGTTCGTTCCCAAGTTACCGGCGTGGGGGACCATGACCTCGATGCCGCTGGCGCCGGGGATCACATGGTATTCATCGGGCGCGACGGCGCTGATGCCCGAGGCGATGCTCTCGGCGTAGAACAGCGAGTTGTAGATGTCGAGTTCGATGTTGGCGAACCCGCCCTTGCCCGTGACCTTCATGTCGGACGGGGCCACGTCGTCGGGAAATTTGTTCTGCCCGTAGAGCGGGACCAGCTTTTGGCTGATCTCCAGGTCCACGTTCTGCACGGTGCCAAAGCGCTGCGGCCACGAGGGCGTCGCCGCGTTGCCCCCCGTGGGGTTGCCGTACATTCCCCCGATTCCGAATTGCAACATTGGATAATACCTCCACAGCGGTTATTAGGCGCTGATCTGGAAGAAGTCGATCACGTTCCCGGCCGCGTTCGCGAAGCCCTCGAACTCGAAGTCGCTGATGACATAGTTGTCCCGCTTGAGCGGGTTGCTCATCTTGGAGGCGCGCACCGAATAGAGATGCACGCCGTTCGTGCCCTGGTAGGGCTCCAGGAGGAACAGCTCGAAGGTCGGGCCGTAGCCCTGGATATGGTTCGTGACGGTGAGCGTGCGCCCGGTCGTGAGCGTGTAGGTGTAGGAGATGAGCACCGGGAAGGCGCTGGCCACGTCCGTGGCGTTGAAGGAGTAAGCTGCTCCCGTGTTGTTGTACTGTCCGACCCCCACGCCCGCGTTCTTGATGAGGGGCTTGCCCGTCGTGCCGTTGACCACGCCCAGGTCTTCGCCGAAGGTGCCGCTGCTGGGCGGGACGACGGTGACGGTGCCGGCGATGGCATGGCTTTCCTCCGGGCTCACGGCGGTGATGCCCGTCGCCACGGTGTCGCCGTAGAAGAGGGCGTTGTAAATGTCGATCTCGATATTCGCAAAGCCTCCCTTCCCGGTCACCTTCATGTCGCTGGGCGCGACATCATCCGGAAACTTGTTTTGCCCATAGAGGGGCACGAGCTTCTGGCTGATTTCGAGGTCCACATTCTGGACCGTGCCGAAACGCTGCGGCCACGAGGGCGTCGCCGCGTTGCCCCCCGTGGGGTTGCCGTACATTCCCCCGATTCCGAATTGGAGCATGAGCGTGACCTCCTGGTGAGAGACACGCGAGCCTCTGTCCTCTCGACGGTGGCTCGCGTTCCGAAAGAACCGTAGCGGCCTAGATTTGAGTCTGCAAGCCGAAAGTTACGGGGCTAGTCGCCCGTGACGACATGGATGGGCAGTTCCATCGCGCACTGAACGTCCAAAACGCCCGCTTGGATGGTCACGGCACCGTCCATCCAGGCGTTTTCCACGAGCCCGCCGAGGGTCTGTTTTTCACCGTGCGGCTGCCAGGTGGCGGCCTGGGTGGGGTTGGTGGGCTTGCCGCGCACCGCGTTGAAGATCGCGAGCCCGGCCTGGTTGAGCAACTGCTGCGGGATGATCGGCGTGCCCGCAGGGTTGGGCGGGTAGCCCGCGGCATCCGCGCGCGTGTAGACGAGCACGACGTATTCCAGCTCGAAGCGGGTGATGCCGTAGGCTTGGGGCTGCGTGGGCACCCACCGCGTCGGCACCAGGAACAGGGCGGGCTGGTCCTTGGGGTCGATGTTGGGCCACACCTTGGGATGGCGGCTCTTGGTCACGAAGGGAAACGCGCTGACCGCGTTGCAGACGAGGGTAAAGAGCGCGGCTTCTATGGCTTCGGGGTTAAACATTCAAGTCTCCCTTGAAGGGTTCCACGTGGAACGTATCACAAAATTGTGATACGGGAGGGACGGGAGGGACCGCTCATTTCAGACGTACGGGCCGCTCCCATTAGGCCCCCAGGTTCGCCACGGCGTCCTGCATCTCGCTCACGATGAAGTCCCGCATCTCTTCCAGGCTGGCGCGCATGAAGCTGCGTTCCGGCATGACCACGGTGAACGCCTTCACCGCGAAGGTCTTGGCCCCCAGGACTTTGCCGCGCTTGTCGAGAGCCCGCCGCACGCCCTCGCGCGCGGGCACGGCCCAGGATCCCCCGAACTCATGCACGCGCCCGTACCAGGCCGGGCCGCCGGCGCCCTCCACGTAGCCGACCAGTCCGTCGCCGCTCACGGCGGTGGGGATCATCCGGATGGAGCCGATCAGCTTGCCGCTGCGCTGGTGGAGGAGTTTGGCGCTGAAACCGGCGGGCGCGGAAAGGTGCTCGGTCTGGATGTAGTTTTGCAGGCGCGCGAGCAGCTCGTCCATCTTGGCGCGCAGGGCGTCGTTGATCTCGCCGGGCAGCGCATCGAGCCGGGCCGCGACTTCCGCTTCGTTCACCGTGATGCGAATCACGTTCCCACCTTGCTGCGGTCGTCGAGCCACACGAATTCGCCGTGCTCGCCCACCGGAAAGTGCCCCCGGCAATGCACGCAGAACGTCCCGCCGTAGTAGTGGGGATCGCGCGCATAGGTCTCGGCGATGGCCTCGCTCATCGTCGTTTCCGTGCCGCACTTCAGGTGCTCATAGGTCCGCCGCACCGGGCGGATGAAGCCCTTCCTGCGCTCCGCTTCGGTGAGCACCCAATAAGCTCGGTGCTGCCCCGTGGCGGGATTGACGGGCTGGGGCGCGGCGGCGTGCTCGTGATCGGGTGCGGGCGGCTTGCCGTCGGTGGTCGTGCTCAGCGCACGCTTTTCCGGGTCCATGTTCATCCTCCCTAGGCCAGCGCCGTAAGCGTGTACGCGACCATGACGCGCTCGACTTCGGGCGGCAGCTCCCAATCGCGGAAGCTGATGGTGCCGGCGCCCGCTGCCATCGCCTGCGACCGCTGGTCGATCCAGTTGCGGCGCTTGTAATTCAAGGCGACCATCTGCGTGCAGGCGAGCTGGATGTCCGCGGGCGTGCCGTGAAAGCCCGCCGTGTACTGCACGTTGATGTTCAGGATGCCCTTGACGAAGCGCGGGCCGCCGAACGTCGACCACATGCCGAAGGCGTTCAGGTCGGCGAACCCGCCCGAGCCGGGCCGCAGTTGCAGGCTCTTGCCGTCGCCGGAGATCGCCCAGCCCATGACGCCGAAGGCCGTGGACTGGTTCATGGCCACGTTGCCGATGGTGAGCGCCTGGACCGACTGGATGGGCGTCTGCCGCAGGAACATCTGAAACGAGCCGTTGCCCGAGTACCATTCGTTGAAGGCGATGGGCACGACGAGCGGGGACTGCGTGGGGATGTCGCCGTTCGCGGGCAGCCGGCCCGTGCGCCACAGCCAGTAGAGCGAAGCCGCCGAGATGCAGGCCACGATGTTCTGGTCGTCATCCGTGCTGGTGATGCCGATCCAACTGCGCACCGCCGCGAGCGTGGTGAGGTTGAGCGGGTCCAGGATGGTGAGCAGGGAATAGTCGGTAAAGGTGTGCCCGCCGACGGAAAGGATGACGGTCTCGAGGACGATGTACTCGCCCGCCGTGCCCCCGTGCAGCGTGAGGCTCACCTGCGTGGGCTGGGTGGCGATGGCCGAACTGACCACGACGGCGGCGGTGACGTTCGCCTGGGTCGTGGCGTCCGTGGCGGCGACGCTGGTGATGCTGGCGATGGTGTCCGGGCCGAGCTGCGCGGTGAAGTCGATGAGGACGGTGATCTGGTCGGAAGCCTGCTTGGTGAACTCGCTCATGGCGAGACTACTTTGCGCGGCAGGATTTGAACTTGCAAGTCAAAGGTTGCGCCCGTAGGTGGGAGGGTTGCCGCGCTTCACCAGGAGGTCCGGGTAGGCGGTGCGCAGGATGTCTTTGGCGGCCGCGTCGTGATCGTAGCCGTAAAACTTCAAAGTGGCCAACAGCCCGCGCGCGATGGAGTCCAGCCCGACGCGGCCAAAGCACGCCCACACCACGGCGCAGAAGATCCAGCCCTTGATAAACCAAAAAGGCCGCACGAGGCGGCCTCTTGGGTCGAGTTTTTGGCCTACAGCTTTGCCCATTGATCGGCGAAGCTCCTAGCTCGGGGGCTGCATCGCCACCGGCCCGGCCAGGTAAATCTGGCCCTGCGTGGTCAGGTCCGAGTAGATGGCCGAGATTCCGGTCGCTTGGCAGTTGTCGAGCAGAATTTCTCCGCCCGTCGCCGCGCCCAGCGTCGCCA
>Ga0326727_10001124_pt1 | contig 102727 bp, 64 predicted proteins | sample MB2enrmetagenome_FD_207643 | JGI IMG/M metagenome (GOLD analysis project Ga0326727, IMG submission 207643) | Lab enriched peat soil microbial communities from McLean, Ithaca, NY, United States - MB29MY | ecosystem: Environmental > Terrestrial > Soil > Wetlands > Peat | place: USA: New York... | reverse complement strand
TCACTCGAAATGGCCTTTTGTTGGTTGTTGCTGTCTTTGTAACACATGCAATTCAACCAGTAATTACGGGCATTTCGAGCTTTTTCGTCTAATCGGGCCGAAAAATCACGCTTGTTGAGGGTCTAGCGTTCCTGCAGGCTTGAGCAATGTCGTCGCGATCGCAGCGGGCTCCTACCATGCCCTGGCGATAAAGTCGGATGGAACGGTTGCTGGCTGGGGCTACAATGCAGACGGTGAAATTGACGTCCCCTCAAGTTTGAGCAATGTCGTAGCCATCGCCGGAGGCTGGAACCAAAGTGTGGCATTGAAAAGCAATGGCCAGGTGGTCGGGTGGGGACAGACAACCATCCCTGCGAGCCTGAGCAACGTCGTGGCCATAGCGTGCGGCTTGTTTCACAATCTAGCCTTGAGGGCTGACGGCACCGTGGTGGGGTGGGGGTTCGATTATGATGGATCGATCAGCGGCATCGCCGCCCTCACTAATGTCGTTGCCATCGCCGCAGGGGGCTACCACAGCTTGGCGATAACCAGCGAGGGCGCGGTTACCGCCTTCGGCTACGACCTCTATGGCCAAGCGGACGTGCCGAGTAACCTTGGCGGTAATCTGGTTGTAAGCGGCAGCGTCAACCCGAACGCTGTTGGCACCTACACCTTGAACTACACCGCCACCAATGATCTGGGCGGCAGTGGAATGGCCATGCGAACAGTCACGGTCGTGGATACCACGCCGCCAACCATCACCTTGCTGGGCGCGAACCCGCTGACGATGCCAGTGAACACCGCTTACACTGAACTCGGTGCCACAGCTATGGATGCCTGCGCGGGTGACCTGACGGCCAGCATCGTCGTCAGCGGGACGGTGGACACAAGTGTCCTGGGAACCAACATCCTGACTTATTCGGTTGCGGACCCCAGTGGCAACGTCGCCAACACCAACCGGATCATCGTCTGTGTCGTGGGTTCACCTTTTGTGAGCACCTTTCCGGCCGCTGTGAGCTTTGGCAGAGCATCACTCCTTGGCACGGTGAATCCGAACGGAGCCGCAACGACGGCCTGGTTCGAATGGGGCACGAACGTCCTTTATGGCCGCCTTACCAAACCCACTGCACTTGGGAATGGGCTTACGAATGTGACGCTGCGCGGTACTCTGGCCGGGCTGATACCAGGCATGGCATACCACTATCGCATCGTGGCCACCAACAGCGCGGGAACTTCGGCCGGACGGGATGTTGTCTTCCAGAACTCGGCACGCGTGGTCAAACCCCCTGCAGTAATGCTTCGCGGTCCGAACCCCATGACGAATGAATGTCACAGCCTGTTCACTGATCCTGGCGCAGTCACCGTTGCGCCGCTGTCGGCCATCTCAGCCAGCGGCTACTACAGCCTCGCACTCAAGACGGATGGAACCGTAGGCGCCTGGGGAAATGGCCCGGCTGTCCCTGCCGCGCTCACTAATGTGACCGCCATTGCCGCAGGTTACATTCACGATCTGGCGTTGCGGGCTGATGGCACCGTGGTCGGCTGGGGGGACAACGCGTTTGGCGAAACAAATACTCCTCTCGGGTTGAAGGACGCCGTCGCCATCGCCGCCGGCTGGGGCTACAGTTTGGCGCTTAGAGCCGACGGGACGTTGGTTTGTTGGGGAATGAACAATTATACTCCGGCACCAATCCCTCCTGGTTTGAGCAATGTCACCGCCGTTGCCGCAGGCTTCGATTTGTGCCTAGCGGCGAAGAGCGACGGCTCCGTTGTTGGATGGGGGCACCCATCATTTGGAGGAACTGCGCCTCCCGCCAGCCTCAGTAATGCTGTAGCTGTTGCCGCAGGCTTTTCGTTTGGTCTCGGATTGACGGCCCAAGGCACCGTCGAAGGGTGGGGATACAACGGCGAGGGACAAACATCCGTGCCAGATAATCTAAGCAACGTTGTCGCCATTGCCGCCGGGTTTTACCACAGCCTTGCGCTCAAGGCTGACGGCACGGTCGTTGGCTGGGGGGATGATTTTTACGGTGAAGCAACCCCGCCGCCCGGGCTCAATAATGTCGTGGCGATCACTGCGGGACCCTATCACAGCCTGGCTCTAAGAAGAGACGGCACTGTGGTCGGGTGGGGTTCTGGCTTTTACGGTGAAACGGACATAACTACAGCCGGAACTAATTTGGTCGTTGCTGTTCGGTCTGTTAATGGCACCGTCAATGCCAATGATCCGGGCTGGTACACCCTTACCTACAGGGCAACCAATGCTCAAGGCGAGGTCACTTCTCTCTCCCGCAAGGTGGTCGTGGTTGATACCACTCCGCCCACCATAGATTGTCCAACAAACCAGACGGTGGAGTTCGAGGACGAACATGGAACCCGGATGTTCTTCCATCCGAAGGCGACAGACCTTTGTTCGCCCTATGTGAGCATTGACTGCTCCCCGCGCTCGGGAAGCGTCTTCCCCATCGGCACGTCCACCGTGCAATGCACGGCCCTGGATGTCTCGCGCAACGCTGCTTCGTGCAGTTTTCAGATCACCGTGCTGGGACCGCAGGGCGTCAAATCCAACGTGCTCAGCGAGCTGACTGCAACCTGCAATTCTCTGACGAACGCGGCGGATTACGCCTGCTTGATCGTGGCAATCAGCAACCTGCAACAGTCGCTGAGCCCCTCATATTGGATTGACCAGACACATTTGAGCCAGAATTATGGAGCAAGAGCCTTTGAGTATGAGGCTTCGGCGGTGGGGAGTCTTGCGAAGCAGATACAGCGGACCCCGAGGTCATCGCTTACAAGGGCTTTGCGGGTGGACATAGAACGAATCGTGAAATCGGACCGACTGCTTGCCGTGAGTGCTATCGAAGACGCGGCACGCGCGAATCCAAATGCCAACCTGCTGGCTGCTGCACGAAGAGCTTTGATTCTGGGTGACTATGAGGCAGCCAGAGAACAGTACTTGGAGGGAATCACGTACTATCGAAAGGCCTGGGCATACATCTCCCCTCATGAACTGCCGGAGTGAGGCCAATGGCTTACGAGGCCCGGACCTTGGTGTGGGCCGCCACCTCACCGCAACCGCCAGCTTCCAGTCGGAGGGGAGATTCTCGGGAGACTCGACTTGCCTGAGGTGTTCCGGCTAGAATGCCTGCGCGCCCAAGTCCCTTTGACGCCGCCGCATGAATCGCTGATAAAGAACATTGTCTATTGAAGAACATTATCTATTTCGACCTGGAAACACAGAAGTCCGCCGAAGAAGTCGGCGGCTGGGGCAACATCAGCCGGATGGGGATGAGCGTCGGCGTGATCTACAGCATAGGCCAGGGCGCTTATAGAATCTTCAGCGAAAAGCAGGTCGGCGACCTCATCACCGAATTGCAGCGGGCGGACCTGGTGGTGGGTTTCAACAACCTGCGGTTCGACTACGAGGTGCTGCACGGCTACACCTCCTTCGACCTGCGGCAACTGCCGACCCTGGACATGATGGTCGAGCTGCAGAACAAACTAAAGCACCGGCTCTCGCTCGATTCCATCGCTACGGCCACCTTCGGCGTGGAGAAGACTGCCGAGGGGATGCAGGCCATCCAGTGGTATCGGGAAGGCAAGCTGCTCGAAATTGCCGAATACTGCTGCTACGACGTGAAGATCACTCGGCTCGTCCACGAATACGGCGTAGAACATCACCAACTCCATTACCACAACAGGTTTGGGAAGAAGATGACCGTGCCGGTGAAATGGTAAGCGGGCGGGTTTCTTGTGTTCTGGCCGCGCCGTGGCCTTCCGAATAGCTCATAGCAGAGGGCAAATGGCAGATGGCCAATGGCAAATAACAGAGGGCAGTGGTTAGCGGGCAACCGCGCCGGGTCCGGCTGGCGCATCCAACTGCCGGAGCATCTCTTCGGCATGGGCGCGGACGCGGGCGTCCACATTGGGCAGGCGCAGAGACACCAGCGTGCGGCGCGCGGCGGAGGGATCATTGCGAGCCAGTTGCACTTGCGCCAAAGAGAGTTGGTAACCCTGATTCTCGGGTTCTAAAAGCACGGCCCTGGCCAGGTGCTGTTCCGCCCCCGCCAGATCCTCGTGCTGCACCATTTCGAAGAAGCCCAGAAGGTCATGCGCCGGCGCGAAGTCCGGCATGAGTGCCAGCGAGGTCTGGAGTTCGGCGCGGATTTCCGCCGCCTGCTCCTTGCCCAGGGGCGCGAAGTGGTCCGGCGAGGGTGAGGTCAGGACATACTGTTCCTGGGCATAAACGTAGTGGGCGAGGAAACTAATCTGCCCGCGCTGCATCGCCTGCTTAAGAAAGCGGACGGCTTCCTCGTGCTGACCGCGCGTGGCGGCCAGCAAACCCAGGCCCTCGTATGGCAGGGGACTCGCCGGAGCGAGTTTCCTGGCCTGGAGAAAATAAGGCTCCGCAGCCTCCGGCCGGCCAATGCGCAGGAGTTCATCGCCGAGGCGAAAGCACACCTCCGCCGGGGTGATCCCGCGATAGTAGGTGTAACGGCGAGCCTCCAGGTTGGCGCTGACGTTCAGTTCCATCGGCTGGAAGTTGCCTTGGGCGACGTAGCGGCGGAGTTGGGCCTCCATCGCCGGCAACGAGGTGTGCAGGGCATTGGTGAAGGCCTGCTCGGGCGACTGCCCCTGGCGGAGCAAGGGCGTGAGCTGGCGGAAGCCGGCCTGGAGAGCGGGGTTGCCGCCCAGCATCAGGTAGTGCGCGAGCAGCCATGATTCCGCGTAGAAAATGCCCTGGTGCTTGCGCTCATTGTATTCCGGCGAATCGCGCGTGACCGCAAAGAGCTGCCGCAGCGGCATCAGCGGCGTCACCGACAGCAGCTCCACGTGGTGTTCGAGGGGCTTGCCGATGCGCGTCCGGAAGGGGCCGACGACCTCGAACGGGGCATAAATCTCGGCCATGCCCTCGTTGAGCCACATAGGCCAGTAGGGAGCATTGTGGCGCATCAGCAGGTGGGAATACTCGTGGAAAATGCGCTGGAGGGAATCATCGCTCGAGCCTGCGAGGTGGAGCACGATGAGGTTCTCGTCATTGCCGCGGATGAAGAAGGCGGCCAGGTTCTCCGGCTGGCCCTGGTACAGCGGCAGGAACGGTTTCATCGCGGCGTAGTCCGGGAATGCCACCGCGGTAATCGGCGGGGAGGCGACCGCCTGCGCCCCCGCGAGCAGGGAATAGGCGTCGTGGAACTGTTCCAGGCGCGTCGCGAGGCTGGCGACCGCTTGCGTGGAGCCGCAACTGTAGATGTGGAAATGCGCGGTGCGGGCCTCGAACCAATGCTCGTGGACCAGCGCATCATCGGCGGGTTGGCCCGCGGTCGTCAAAGCCGCCCAGGCCAGCACCAGGGAGAGCGCCCCAAGCGAGTGCCGCATCATATCTGCCCTAAGCTACGGCACCCTTCGCCCGGAGTAAATCAGGGGAAACAATGCTAAACGCTAAAATGAGACACGGGCTTCGGGGCCTTTAGCCTTTAGCCTTTAGCCTTGCCCCTCACACCTTCCACGGCCCGCGCTTCGGGCGATCCAGCCACTGGTTGGCTTCCTTGTCGCCGATAAACTGCTCTTTGACCGGGTCCCAGTACAGGTGCCGGTGGTTCCAGTAGGCCAGGTTGCCCAGGTGGCAGACGGTCACGGAGCGGCAGCCGATCTCCACGTCACAGATGGGCTTCCTGCGGCTGCGCATGCAGTCGAGGAAATCCTTCGTGTGGCTGTAGCTGTTGTAAAGGCGGATGGCGTTGGCGGGCAGCGGCTCCTCGCCGAGGGCCTTCGGGGTCGCCTCGAACTTGCCGCGGTTGACTAGGATTCGGCCTTCTGTGCCGATGAAAAGCACGCCGCCGCTGTCGCCGTGGATCATTTCGACGCCATTGGCATAGAGGTAACGCACGCCGCGGGTGGCCTTCGGATCCTCCGGCGGGATGATTTCCACCGGACCGCTGGCATCCATGCCGAGGCCCCATTGGGCGATGTCGAAGTGGTGCGCTCCCCAGTCCGTCATCATGCCGCCGGAGTACTCGCGGTAGTTGCGCCAGTTCGGGAAGAAGTTGTTGATGCCGCGCGGGCTGAGGACGGAGTTGTAGGGGCGCAACGGCGCCGGTCCCAGCCACATGTCCCAATTCAGGCCCGGTTCCATGGGTTCCTCCGGCAGGTCACACGGCACCGAAGGCGGGCCGACATCCACGATCACCTGTTTGATCGTGCCGAGCCGGCCGTTGCGCACCAACTCGCAGGCCTTGCGGAATTCGCTGGAGGAGCGCTGCATCGAGCCGGTCTGGAAGACCCGCTGGTATTGGCGGGCGGCATTGACCATCGCGCGCGCCTCATGGATGGTCAGGGAAAGCGGCTTCTCGCAGTAAACGTCCTTCCCCGCTTTGCAGGCGGCGATGGCGATAAAGGCGTGCCAATGGTCGGGCGCGGCGATGACCACCGCATCAATGTCCTGCCGCGCCAGCAATTCGGCGAACTCCTTGTAGGCGGCACACCCCTTGTATTCTTTGTTGCCCTTGACGCGGTAGAACTCGTCCACCCTCTTGCGGGTGAACTCGCGGCGTGTGGTATCCACGTCGCACACCGCCACCACCTGCGTGTCCGGCATGGCCAGGAAGTTATCGGTCAGGCCCCGGCCTTGAATGCCGTTGCCGATTACGCCCATCGTGATGCGGTCGTTGGGGCCTATCTGCTTGGCGGCCGCGCGCGCTGAGTGGAACAGGAACGGGGTGGAAAGCGCCGCCGCCGAGGCAGCGGTGAGGAATTGCCGGCGATTGAATTGTCGTTGCATAGCTTGGGGAATTACGGTGGTGGAGTGTTAGCTTGGCGTTGTCACACTACTCAAGACGGAGCGCCGGCATGTTGCCGGCTTACTGCGTCCGAAAGTTCTAAGCCGGCAACATGCCGGCGCTCCGTCCTGGGGGCGTTTCACGGTGGGCGCGGTCAGATCTTAACTTTGAACTCCTCGCCCTTCTTGAGCGAGGCGGCAAAGGCGGCGAGCAGTTGGGGAATCAGCTCCAGGTCCTTGAGGCTGACTACTTCCACGGGCGAGTGCATGTAGCGGTTGGGCAGGCTGATCAGCGCGCTGGCAATGCCGCCGCGCGTCCAGAAAATGGCGTCTGTGTCCGTGCCGCTCGTCGAGGACATCGCCTCATGCTGAAGCGGTATCTTCTTCGCCTTGGCCACCGCCTCGATGCGCGCGACGACTTCCGGATGGTTGCAGCCGCCGTGCGTGATCGTGGGGCCGTGGCCGACTTTGGTGTCGCCGTGCTGCGCTTTGCTGACGTTCGGGTAGTCGGTGGCGTGCGTGACGTCCACCACAAGGGCCACGTCGGGCTTGAGCGAGTAGGCGATCTGGCGGGCGCCGAGCAAGCCGACTTCCTCCTGCACATTGGAAACGGCGCAGACCTCCGCCTGCAACTTACCCTTGAATTCCTTCAGGAGGCGCAAGGTTTCGGCGACGGCGAACGTGCCAATGCGGTTGTCGAAGGCCCGCGCGACGGCCAGGTCATTGCGCAGCAGATCAAACTCATCCGTCAGCGTGATCGGGTCGCCCGTGCGCACAAGTTGCTCGGCGTCCTTGCGGCTGCCCACGCCGATGTCAATGAACAGGTCGTGGATCTTGGGCGGCTTGGGGTCCTTCTCCTCTTTCATGAGGTGCGGGGCGACATTGCCGACAACGCCCTTGACCGGGCCATTGCGGCTGTGAATCACCACCCGCTGCGCCTTCGTGATCGCGGCATCCACGCCGCCCATTTTGCGGACGTAGATGAAGCCCTGCTCGTCAATGTAGTTCACGGCCATGGCGATTTCGTCGGCGTGGCCGGAGAGCATCAGGCGCGGTGAGCCGCCCTTGTTCATCACGGCTACGCAGTTGCCGTAGGAGTCGGAGAAGGTTTCATCGGCAAAGGCTTTGGCGTAATCGAGCCAGACGCGCTGGCCGCGCACCTCGTGGCCGACCGGGCTGGGGGTGTTGACCAGGGTCCGCAGGAACTGCAGAGATTGTTCACGCATGCCGGGATTAAACGGAACCCTGAGGGCTGTGGGAAGCGTAAAAGGGCGGCCTGGAAAACCAGTCCATGCTATTGGTACCCCCTTCGGCTGGGGTATATCAGCGGGATCATCTGCCGCCGGTCATCAGGGGATCACTCGCTCGACGTCCACGATGCGGATCTCAAGGACCGGGTCGTCGCGCCAGTACCGGACCAGCCAGCGACCGGAGCGCTGCACCTGCAACTCACGACCCGCAGCAGTCCTCTGATACCATTCTCCTTTCCGATAGGGCGAGGCAGCCAGTTCTCGCCAGATGCGAAGCAACTCCTCCCGTTGGCGCCGCGTACTCCCGGCAAAGATTTCCAACACCCGGTCGTCCACCACGAATTTGTAAGCGGGGCTCATCGCCCCTGGCGGCTCAAATCATCGTGCAGACGCTCCAGTTTGCTGGCCGAGGTCTTACGGCCAGCGTCCATCGCGGCCATCCGCCGGTCCAGTTCAGCGCGATATTCAGGGTCTTCGGCGCGGTTCAGATGCGCGATCAACGCGGCCACCTCAAGACGTTCCTCGATAGTCATCTCCGCGACGGACGCTTTGACTTCGGTCAGACTCATGACAACAAGCTACCAGCCCGTCGGCTTCCAGGCAAGCCGGTTCGGCAGTCTTCCGATGGTGCAAAAGGTGTTTCGCCACGCAATGCTTCCGGATACAAGCGCTCCATCCCGCGCGCCTGGAAAGGCTGGCTCAAAAGGCCTCAAAAGGCAGTTGGTCGCACGCGCTTATGTTCTACAGAGTGGGAGAATGAAGACCGGGAAGCAAAGCAAGACACTGGAGATAGCGGAAGGAAGCTTACGCGAAGGCCGGCTGGAGGGAATCATTGACGCACCCATGAGCGGGCGCTGGGGTGACTGGGAGTATTACCTGCGTGGCAAAACGCAGTGTTGCCGCCGGCACGCGAAACGCAAAGACCCACGCACGCCGCCGCAAAGACGGGTGCGGCTTGGTTTGAGTGGGGTGGCCAAGGCGTGGGGAAGGAAGCTGACGCAGGAGCAGCGGCTGGCATGGGAATTGGTGGCCAAGCAGCAATTCAGCAAGCCGCGCCTTGGTCAGCGGGGACGGCTGGATGGCGAACAGGTGTTCGTTCGGCATGGCGCCGTGCTGAAGCAAGTCGGGAAGGAGATGCTGTTGTGGCCGGCGCCGCGCCCGGCATTCCCTCCGAACCCGGTGGCGGCGCTCAGCATCACGCAGGGGAGCGATGGCGTGAGGATTACGCTCAGGGTCTGCGGGCCGGTGACGGAGGACATTATGGTGTCGGGGCAGGCGCCATGCCGCGCCGGGCGGAAGAAGTGGCGGCGCGGCGCCTATATGTGCCTGCTGACGGCGGCGGAGGGCGGGGAGTGCGACATCACGGCGCAGTACGTGGAGCGGTTTGGGGAACCGGAGCCGGGCACGAAGGTGTTTATCCGCACGCAGCAACAGAAAGATGGCTGGAAGGACTTTCCGACGGACCTCAGCGAGGTTGTGCCGGTAAGAGCGCAGGCGAAGGAAGTCAGAAGGAAGAATGCAGAATGCAGAATGCAGACGGCGGAAACCGCTGTAAGGCCCGACCTGTGGTTAAATGGGTTGAAACGGTTGACAGGGTTGAACAAGGTGCCCGAGCTCAACAGCCTACGTTGGACCGATGCATTCCAACAGGCTGACGCGGGCAGCGACTGGAGACGAAGAAAGGGGGTGCGATGTACAAGGGGGTGGTTCCGTATCGCTACCGCGTCAATATCGTTGTACTACCGCAGGGAGGCGCATGGACGAAGGCAGGAGGCGGAATGCCGAATGCGCACCGCGACGGGAGGTCGTTGGAGTGGGCATCGGAATGAGTTGTGGCGAGGAAGTTAGAAGGCGTTGCTCGAAAGACTCACGCCGGGGGATGCCCACTGGGAGTGTAAATGGTGAGGACCGACATCGGCACGGGCTGGCCTGCGATTTATGTGGGACGGCTGCCCCTGGGGTGAAGACCCCAGTTGACAGCTTTGGCGCTTTTAGGAGAGTGGAGGCGTTCCATTTGCGTCATTTATGCATGACATCAGTGGTGCTTGATGGAACGAGCGGGCCCAGCGGAACCAAGAGTATATGAAACGTAATGTGCTTCGATCCGTGGCGGTCTTGTTCAGCCTCGCGATGGCAGCCCGAGGGCAGATCCGGAACGGCAGTTTTACCAACAACGCGGCCGGATGGGTGGCGACTCCGGGAGGCCCCGGAACGGGAGCACCCTGGGTGATGAGCGTCGGCTCGACGAACTTGGTCGTGATCGGCACCAATTCAACCTATGGATTGCCCGGCGTGCCTTATGGTGCTGTGCAGCAGAATTCCTTTACGAGCGGCTCGGGCAGCGGCGCGTTCGTCAACGTCACCTTCACCGAGACCTTCAACCAGGCCGCACCGGGGGAAACCGCCATTGTCAGGCTCTGGAACGCCAATGGCAGCAACAGCCGCATTATACCGCCGGGGGCGACCTGGACGGAGGCCCTCAGCCTGAAGAGCCCGCCTGGGACAGCTTTGAATATTCAATTCAGCATCGTAACCGCCGTGCCGGGAAGTGCGGTCGCCTCCTCGCTGGAGATCTCCTCGGTGAGCAGCGGGTCCTCGCCTTTGGACTACGAGACCTTGCAAGCCATAGACGAAATGTGGGGTGTGCCGCCCGGGCCAACGTCCCCGATGCCGTTCAATATGGGGGCGACGGGTTCGGGATTCGTGGTTTTGCCGCACGGCTTCACGCCCTTAACGCTGCCTTACGTACTGGGGAACAATCCCATTAGCAGCATCTTTGCGGACACCAACTCCCAAATCCTCCTCTGGGACCCACCGAGTGCTTCCTGGATTACCTACACCAGCACGGGAGATTTGAGTTCGGGTGGTTGGACGCCGCCCGGCGGGTTCCTGCCCCCGGGAGCGGCGGCCTTCTTCTATAACCCGAGCAACACACAGTCCTTCACCTATTTCGGGAATTTCACGCCGCAATTGCCCCTGGCCCCGCAGCCGATCGGCGGCTCCAATTTCTTTGGCAACCCGGAGCCTTATGCCGCACCCATAGTTGAAGTCACCGGCACCAAACCCATGCTCGGCAACAGGTATTCAATCTTCGACGCAACCACTTCCCTTCCGTTGCTCCCGCAACTGACCATCACCGTTGCTCCGTCGAACATCGTCAACCTCCCGCTTATCCCGCCCGGGGCGGTTGTTGGTGTTCAGTACGGTGATCCCAGCACCAACGCTCTCACGGTTAGTCTGGGAAGCGCTTTCAGCACGAACGGGGCTACGATCACGTGCCCCGGTGGAATTCCGGATGGCGGTTTGCTCTATTCGCTGTATTTTTCAGAGCAAGTGGACCCGGCAACCGTAACTGACCCGGCCAACTATTTCACCTTCGGATCCTGGGATATCCTTACGCCTCTCTACGGTGTCGCTGATTTTTGTGCCGACCCGCTGGACGCGTCGGCCCGCTTTTTCCGGGTCTGCTATGGCCAGCCTCTCACCAATGAGGTGTTTGTGTTTCTCACCGACTCGAACAGCATGCCCATTTCCGGAGCGACGATTCAAGAGCACCCGAACGGGACGGCGATGGCAACCACTGGCGGGGGGGCGGTCTTTGCCGATTTGGGGACTGGCATCTCCGACCTGGATTTCATCTTTCAGGTCGGCACCTCCACCAACGGCGGCGAGACAAACATTGACACGCCCTTCCTTTCGCTGCCCATCGAGATCGTCACTAACCTGGCACCGGGAATGGTGGACGTGAAAATTGATCCCGATCCCACTCAACCCATCGTGATCCTGTTGCCGCCACCGAAGCCACCTTGCAACTGCACCTGTATCCCCTGGGCCGGCGTCATGGGCGGCGACGTCAATGGCGTCCAAAAGGTCTCGGTAGCCGGCGGGGAATACCCCGGCCCCAGGGCTAAAAAGCCCTGCAATGATTGTGGTCTTCCGCCGCTTGTGACTGTCACGGGACCGAATGTTAATGTGGTCTTGCCTCCGGGGAAGCACCTGACCTTCAGCCCCGCCGCCGATGGGGTCTGGACGGTGACAACCACGGTCTGCACCCTTACCGTGCACGCGACGATCACTCTACCCTAGAGCCTTGGCTTCGGGGCCGGCGAGGGCCGCACGATCACCGTCACGTACAACCGTGAGCGCCCGTTCTGGCGAGAATTCGTTGAGTACGGGAGCGATGCAAAGGTTATTGCAATTCTGGACTACCTCGTGTTTGCAATGGCCAACTCGGAACTGCTGGTCCCGGAGCAGGCCATCCGCGAAGACGGTTACGGTATGGGTGCCGAGCGCCAGGTCCACGCCCATGCTGAGGACGGCATCGTGGTCGCGCAACGCTTGCTCAAGCTCCTTGAGAGGGGGAACCGATTCCCGGAACAGTTGCGCGTCAAAGCGCTTCCTGGCTTCCACGAAGCACTGAGCAAGGCGACATGAAGGTTCACGTTCAGATTGGCCGTCATTCTGTTTCCATGTCGGGGCTGCCGCAAGTATGGACTGGTTGAAAGCTCTTAGCCTTGGAAGAGCTGCGCCTCCCGTCCCGTGCCGGGGGAGTCGGAGGCGATCCGCAAGGCGGTGAACTTCTCCACAACCGCAAGGCGTCAGACCGTAGGTTGGTCCGGCCTACCCTGCGAGGCGCGCTTCTGGGATTGGAAATTGGGACCAGCCAAAGCACACTACATGTAGGGGCCGGCCGATATGGGAGAACCCCACATATAGCGCTTTCTGGAGAGTTTTTGGCGCTTCGTGCCTCAGATTGCATCGGCTGGCCTCGTCAGCGGGTTTTCGGGGCGACGGCGGGATTGGGACCCAGGAAGAACTTGCCGTATTCCGGCGTAAGAACAGAGCCTTGAGAGTGTTACGCGAGTCCGGCCTGGTAAAACGGAAGGGTCGGAGTGTGCCGCACCACGGCGCCGTCGCTGGCGACTTGCGCTCCGCAGGCTTGAGCGATACTTGTTGTCTGTGAACGGTGCATTCGCTGGTGGACGCAGCAGTTTGGTTGCAGCGTTCGCCAGCATTCATGCCATCTGGTAACGAGATGCGAGGGTACCAAGTGCTGACTAGCGATACTCAAGTAACGGGCGAGCGAGAACAACCGTGAAGAACAGGAAAAGCGGCTCGAAGGAAGGAAAAGGAGGAGACTCTCCCTCTGAGCTGATAGATGCGAGAATCAAGGAGCTGAATGATTGGCGGGGCGAGACGCTCGCTCGGGTCCGAATTCTCATCAAGCAGGCCGACCCCGAAGTGGTCGAGGAGTGGAAGTGGAGAGGGGTTCCGGTGTGGTCGCACGCCGGAATAATTTGCACCGGTGAGACGTACAAGAATGTCGTGAAGATGACCTTCGCCAAGGGCGCCTCGTTGGAGGACCCTTCAGGCCTCTTCAACTCCAGCCTCGAAGGCAACACCAGGCGGGCCATTGATATCCATGAGGGCGACAAAATTGATGAAACGGAGTTGAAGGCGCTCATTCGCGCCGCCGTGGCACTGAACACGTCCTCAGCCGCCCGGCGACCGGGGACGAGAGCATAGACGACCGAGAGGGATTTGAGGCGGGGTGGGGTGAGCTCAGGGGGCCATCCTGCCCCTCGGCCTACCGGCGGCGCGGCAATAGTCACGCTCCCAAAGGCAGAGACTTAAAATAAGTTGTTCCGCCCTCGCTTTCCTTTATGGACTGCGGCGGCAAGCGAAGCGCGACGCCGCTTTGGCTGAAACCGGCCTAAAGGATAGGTCAGCACCGGTCGCGCAAGGGAAAGCGGCGTCGCGCTTCGCTTGCCGCCGCAGTCCAAATCGCGCCACGGTTCAGGCGTGACAGGAGGCGTAGTTTGACTTAACCTCAGCCTGCCAACATGCTCTGGCTGATTCAGCGCCGGCTAAAGTCGAAGAATACCGCTTCCCGTCGCAAGGCGGCTGAGCAGCTTTGCGACTCCGCTAACCCTGGTGCCATACGTGCGTTGCGCGAGGCACTCGAAGACGAAGACGCCGAGGTCCGCCGCCTGGCAGCCACAGCTTTAGGGAAGATCGAGGACGATGACCGTATTGAACCCCTGCTCTTCGCCCTGCGGGACCGCGACGCGGATGTGCAGAAGGCTGCCATCGTAGGGCTTAGGAAGGCGGCGGATGAACGAATCCCTCCCGCGTTGGTGCCCCTGTTGCGTCATCCGAACGCGGGGGTGCGCGGCAGCGCGGCGCAAGTGCTCGAACTCAGCGGCTGGCGGCCCACCAAGCGCGAAGATGAGATTTGGCTCTTTGTGGCCAAGGGCCAGTGCTCGCGGGCGGCATCCTATGGCGCCGCGGCTTTGCTGCCTCTCGAAACGGTCGTTAACTCCGGACCTTACAGCCTGTGCGTAGCGGCGGTGCAAGCCCTTGGGGAAATTGACGATCAGCGCGTAATGCGTCCGCTGCTCAAGGCGCTCAAGTCGAATGATGCATCCGTCTGCGTGGCTGCCGTGGACGCATTGGCCAAGGTGGGCGGGCCGGAAGCCACCGAGCCGATCATTTCCATGCTGCACCACAAACATGGCCATGTGCGCCTGGCCGCCGTGGAAGCGCTGGGCAGCCTCGGGGCGGCCACGGCCGTCGAGCCGCTCCGCTCGCTGCTGAAAGACCCTCTCTGGGATGTGCGCCGCGCGGTGGTTGAAACTCTTGGCCGCCTCAGGGATACGCGGGGCGTGGAAGCCATGAGCCGCACGCTGAACGACGGCGACGCGGACGTGCGCGAGGCAGCGGCGATGGCCCTGGGCAGCATGGGGGAGCGGGGCGCCATCGGCCCGCTCGTGCTGGCGCTCAAGGACTCGACCAGTGGCGTCAGGCGCATCGCCGCCGCCGCGCTGTCGCGCATTGACGAGAACTGGAGCGCTTCCCCCGAGGCACGGGCGGCGGTCGAGGAACTCAAGCCGGCGTTGTATGACCGCGACCCGGATGTGCGCCACTTCGTCGGCCAGCTACTGGTAAGCCTTGGCGTCATGGAGCCGGAGGCCGCGGCAGAGCCCGAGGAGCCCGGAGTGTCGGTCGCCTCGCAGGAGAAGCGCCGCAAATTGGCCGTGAGCTTGTTCCTGGCGATCCTGTGCGACGCCGACCGGGACTTGCGCCAGGCCGCGGCTGAGGCGCTTGGCCGCCTGGGTGAGCGCCGGGCGGAGTCGGCGCTGGTCCGCACCCTGCGGGACCCGGACGCAGCCGTGCGCTCATCGGCGGAGCGGGCGTTGCAGGCCATCGCCGTCGCGCGGTCACCGGTCTGATACCATGAGCCATGTCAGGCGAAACCGTTAAGCGAAAATCCTTCCTCTTCGTGGATGACGATGCCGGGTTCCTCACCGGCGTCCAGGACCTCTTTTCCGAGATGGGCCGCGGGCGATGGGATGTCTTCACGGCGGCCAGCCACGCCCAGGCGCTCGCGTTGCTTTCCAAGCTGCGCGTGGACGTAGTGGTCGTGGACATCGGAATGCCAGTGATGGATGGCATCCAGTTTCTCCAGTTGCTCGGGCGCACTCACCCCAACCAGCAGGTGGTAATGCTGACCGGCTTGGCCACGGAGGAAAACCGCAAGACCTGCCTGCAAAGCGGCGCGGCCCTTTTCCTGGAGAAGCCCGTTGCGTCCGACGGCTACGCCGCGGTTTTTGCGGCGCTGGACGCGCTGGCCGGGACACAGCCGCAAGGAGGGTTCCGAGGCATGATGCGGCGGGTGGGCTTGCAGGAAGTGCTGCAAATGGAATGCCTGGGACGCAAATCTTCCGTCCTTGAGATCTTCACCGGCAAGGTCCGCGGGCGCATCTTCATTTGCGACGGGGCGATCGTCCACGCCGAATCCGGCAGCCTGCGCGGCGAGGTGGCGCTTTACGGCTTGCTGGCGTTGCGCGGCGGCGAGTTCAACCTGCTTCCGTTCGCGGAACCGCCACTGCGCACGATACAAGGCCAGTGGGAATCCCTGCTGATGGAGGCGGCCCGGCTGACCGACGAAGGGCAGAAGTTCTTTGAACCCGAAGAGGCCGGGACTGCCGAGGCTAAGCCATCGGAGCTTGGACCCAGCGTGGCTACAGCGATGTCGGCGGGCGAGGTGCGCATCGAAGAGGTTGTGCTTTGCTCCGGGGCGGGCGAAGTCCTGCATGAATGGGAGAGCAATTCCCTCGAGCTGCGATTGCGCTTGCTGGAGCAAATCGAGCAGCAAGCCATCCAGTTAAGTGGCCTGGCTTCGGTGGGCCGGTTTGACCGCCTGGAAATCTTCACTGCCGAAGGGCGCATCGTCTGCCAGGTGCAGCCGGACCGGCGCCTGTTCGTCCGTAGCGCGGGAACGCCCACGGCTTCTGCATGAAGGAAAAGATCGAGGACTTTCTAAGCCGCCGCATGCCCCTGCCGGGCGTGGCGGCCTGGGGGGCGCGCCTGGCCGACCGCACGGTCCTGAGTCATTGCTACAGCGACTGGTTTTCGCCCGAGCAAGTCGAGCAGACGCTCGCGCGCCTGGCGCTATCCGCGGACGGGCTGGGCTACCACGGCATCCAGCCGGAGCGGCTTTGCTGGGTGTTCGAGCACGCGCGCATTCATCTGGCGCTGCGTCGCGACGGCATCTGCCTGGCTTTGTTCGTCGAGAACCGGCCAGGCGTGACCAACGCGAAGCTGGAGGGCGTGCTGGGCGAGTTCGCAACGCTCGCTGCCGGTTAATGGCAAGCGTCAACGCGACACCAGAGCGGGACCGGCCGGTCTAATGGGGATATGTTCGCTCGCGCTCGCAAGTGGTTGATCGTACTGGCGGTCGCCGCCGTGCTGGCCCTAACGGCGCTGGTGATCGTCACGCTGGGCCCGGCCCCCGCGCTTACACCGTTGCCGAACCCCAATGGCTACGACGACTTCCTGAAAGCGGGAGCCGCGGCTACGGCGAACGTCGGCGACTACACGATCATGAGCAACGACGCGTTGCGCGAACTGGTCTCGACCAACGCCGAAGCCCTCCGCCTCTTGCGCATCGGCCTGTCCCGTAAATGCGCCGTGCCGCCGGATACCGCCCTGACCAATATTTCCGGGCTGCTGCCCGAGTTGGCGGGGATGAAGCGGCTCGCGCAACTGCTGGCCGCGCAGGGCCGTGTGCAGGAACTCGATAACCAGCGCGCCGAGGCCGTCCGCACTTATCTCGACGCCATCCGTTTCGGCAATGAGATCAGCCGCGGCGGCGTCCTGATCCAGCGTCTGGTTGGCATCGCGTGCGAAGCCATAGGCCGCGCGGCGTTGCCCAAGCTGGTCCCCAGCCTCTCGACTGAGGAATCCCGCAAGCTCATGTCGGAGCTGGAAGAAATTGACCGCACGCGCGTCACCTGGGACGAGGTCTGCCGCGGGGAAAGGCGCTATGCGCTCCATGAGATGAGCGCCCACATGAATCCCCTCATGTGGGCCGTCGGCTGGTGGCAGTTTATTGGAGCGAAGAAGCGGGCTTCCGACCGGAATAACTGGATTATCGCCCAGGAACGTTTGCTGGCCGCTGAACTTGCCCTCCGCTGCTACCACGCGGACAAGTCCTGCGCCCCCGCGCGTCTCGAAGAACTCGTCCCGGCTTACTTATCCAAAGTCCCGCAAGACCCCTTTACCGGGCAGCCGATGATCTATCGCCTCCAAGGCACAAACTGGCTGCTCTACAGTGTCGGCCCGGACCGCGTGGACAACGGCGGCCGGCCCGCGGCTCGCACCAGTGCGCCATCGGGGGATTTGCTCTATAACATGCCGTAAGGCAGGGCCAGCCCACCCTGCGGGGCGGGACTATGGGCGAGTGATGCCCACAGTCTGCTCGAACTCCTTGGAGAATTGGGCGACAGCGGCGGAAATCTTCGAAGGCAGCTCCAACAGCAGGGCCATCATGCGCTCCGCCGTCTCGGGCTTGCAGCGGGTCAATTCCACCGCCGCCATGATGCACGAGAGCTGGTTGTTAATGTCGTGCCGCGCGGTCGCCAGCTTGGTGTTCAAATCCTTAACCTGCTCGACGCTCAAAGTAACTGGCTGACTGGGTAACGGCATGCTTAACCATATGCGGAATTCGCGCGTAAACGCAAGTCGCCTTCATGGTAGCAGGACAGTGCCAGTGACGAAGCCAGCTCGTCCGGCGGCAGGGCGGGGCCGGAGCGCCGGCATGTTGCCGGCTTGCACCGTCCGAATGGCTTAAGCCGGCAACATGCCGGCGCTCCGGCCCGACTGAGCCGAGGTTGTTACTGGCCCTAAGCGGAACCAGAACCATTCATGCGGGTGCGAATGCCGAAGGCGAAGGCCCCGGCCAGCACCGCCGAATCAGCCACGCTGTCGAAAGCGTAATCGTGGCGCCAATGAGAGTGTACCAGGGCCAGAAGACTTCAGCGCCGACAAGCTTCATCCAGAGGGGCCGGGTGCAATCGAAGGCCGGCAGGAGCTGAATCGCGGTCATCGTCGCCAGCGATACGAGCATGCCGGTGATGACGGGGGTGCTGCGGCCTTTCTTCCAAAACACCGCCAGGGCCAGGCCGCCAAGGAGCGCGCCGCCGGTCAGTCCGCGCAAGGCGAAGGCGGCGTTCAGGACGAAGGAAACCCGGCGGCTCAGCGAGGCGACAATGATCAATGCGACCGCCCAGAAGATGGTGGAGACCTTGCTGAAGCGCAGGAAGAAACTCTCGCTGCGACCGGGGATGACGTGCTTGACGAAGTCCATGGTGGAAACCGAGGACAGGGCCGTCAGCGCCGAGCTGACCGAAGACATGGCGGCGGATAGGATGGCGACGATTAGGAAGCCCTTCAGCAGGTGCGGGACTTCCGTGATCATGAAGATCGGGAAGACGAAATCGTTGGCGGTGATGCCCGAGCCGCGCCGGGTTTCCGGCAGGGCAATTTGGATGGGATGCCCCTGGTAGAAAACCCAGAGCATGGCGCCGACGAGCAGGAAGATAAGGAACAAGGGGAAGATGACGACCGCGCTGAGGACCAGCGCCTTGCGGCCATCGGCAACGGATTTGCAGGTCAGGACGCGTTGCACGATCAACTGCTCCGCGCCATGCGTGGACAACACCAGCACCGTGCCCCCGATGACGCCCATCCAGATATTGAACGGCTTATCGAGCAGGAACTGGATGAATGAGACGCCGGGAGGCGGTGTGGCGTTAAGCCAATGCAGCTTGCCGGCAGCGGCGGCTTTAGAAAACACCGTGCCAATGCCGCCATCCACCAGCGACGGGATGTAGCAGAGGGCGAAGACGCCGCCCAAAAGGAACAGTCCGAACTGGACGGCGTCGGTCCAGATGACGGCTTTAACGCCGCCCACGTAGGTGTAAAGCAGGGACAGGATGACGAAGAGCAGGATGGCGCCCAGGATGGGATCGCCGGTGCCGAAGCCGAGGACCTTGTCGCCGAGCATCAGCTTAACCGGGATGCTGGCGACATAGACGCGCACGCCCGCGGCCAGCGTTTCGCTGATGAGGAAGAAGCCCCCGGCGGTCTGCCGCGCTGAGGGGCCAAAGGTGTTCGCAAACAGTTGGTAGGGAGAGTAGATCTCGCCCTTGAAGTAGTGCGGGACGAGAACGATGGCCAGGATGATGCGTGCGATGACGTAGCCGATGATCATCTGGAGGAAGGCGATATTGCCGCCGTAGGCCATGGCCGGCACGCCGATGATGGTCAGGGCGCTGGTCTCGGCGGCGACGATGGACAGGCCAATTCCCCACCAGGGGACGCTCTTGCTGCCGAGGAAGTAATCGCGCGTGTTGCGCTGATCTTTGCCAAACCACACGCCGAGGGCGATGATGCCAAGCAGGTAGAGGATGATGATGGCCCAATCGCCGGCGTTGAAATAGCTGTTCACAGGTTTGCAGGCGTGGGGATACCAGCGGCAGTCAATTCAATCAACGCTCTTCTCTGCCGCGCTCCGGCCGCATCCCGAAGGCCGAGGGCGACGGCGGCATCAAAATGCGGCCGGGCGGGGTCTCCCGCATTTCCGGCCATTGCGCGGAAGCAACTTAGCTGGTAGGAAGACGCCACAGATTATGCAATCCATCCCTTTAGGTGTGAGTTCACTCAGCAGCAGCCGCCTGGCTTATGGCTGCTGGCGCGTGGCCGGAAGCTGGGATCCCGCCGAGGTCACGCCGGAGAGCCGGGCCGCCGGACGCCGCGCGATCATCGCAGCGTATGAGGCCGGTTACACGCTCTTCGACAACGCGGATATCTACTGCCGCGGCGAAGCTGAGCGCATCCTCGGCGCCGTGCTCAAGGAAGTCCCGGAGATGCGCGCACGCGTGCTGATCGCCACCAAGGGCGGCATCCGGCCCGGGGGCGATCCGCAGCCCGGCGCGCCGTCGCGCTATGACTTCTCCGCCGCGTATATCATCAGCGCCTGCGAGCAATCCCTCCAGCGCCTGGGCATTGAGACGATTGACCTCTACATGCTGCACCGGCCTGATTTTCTGGCCGACCCCGAGGAGGTCGCGCGCGCGTTCTCGCAACTGAAAGACGCCGGCAAGGTGCGCCATTTCGGTGCGAGCAACTTCCGCCCGACGCTAGTCACGGCCCTGCAAGTCGTTTGCCCCATGCCGCTGGTCGTGCACCAGGTCGAGATCAGCCTCGCAAAGCTGGACGCCTTCAGCGACGGCACGCTGGACCAGTGCCTTGTTGAGCGCATCACGCCGATGGCCTGGAGTCCTTTAGCCGCTGGGCTGATCGGCGAGGGCGCGAGGCAACTGCTCCCTTCACAGAAAAGCTATCGGCTGCAAGGAATCCTCCCGGTGCTGGAAGGCATCGCCAAAGCCCGAGGCGCCAGCCGCGTAACCGTGGCGCTGGCCTGGTTGCTGAAGCACCCGTCGCGCATCCAGCCCATTGTCGGCTCCACCAATCCCCAGCGCATCCGCGAGGCCGTCAAAGCCGTGGGCCTGGAGCTGACGCGCGAGGAATGGTATAGTCTGCTGATTGCGGCCCGCGGCGAACCCTTGCCTTGAATGCCTGACGTCCCTGCGCCCGCGGCCTTCCGTCTCTTTATCGCAGTCACCGTCCCCGAGGACGTGAAGGCCGAGATCGAGAAGACCCAGGCCACGCTGCGCCATGCGCTGCCGAAAGAGTGCGCGCGCTGGACGAAGCGCGAGCAGTTCCACCTGACGCTCAAGTTCCTGGGTGACGTGAGCGCGCAGCGGGTCGGGCCGCTGACAAATGCTCTCCGCGCGGCCTGCCAGGGCTTTCCGGCCCTCGATCTGCGGGCGGAGCAAGTAGGCTTCTTCCCGGACCTGCACCGCCCCCGAGTCGTGTGGGTGGGGGTGAAGGACCGCCAGGCGCAGTTACCACTCGTGCAGCGCGCTATCGAGGCCGCCTCGCGGGACTACACGCAGGAGGAATCCACCGAGCGATTCACCGGCCACGTGACGCTGGGCCGCATCAAAGGCCTCCGCCGCGCCGAGACAGAGGCTCTCGCCAGCCTGGCCTCAGGCCTCGCAGCACAATTCTTTGGCGCCTGGACAGCCGATAAGGTAGAACTCATCCGCAGCCAGCTCTCCCCCGAGGGCGCTCGTCACACCCCCCTGACCGCAATCCCGCTCGCCAGCCCGCCCACCTAAGCCCCCTGACCCGGTTGCCCGCGCAAACCCCCGCCCGCTCCCAGTTCTCGCCCCTTTCGGCCCCGCCACGCCGCCGTCCGCTCCCCGGACACACTCGTTATTCCCCTCTAAACCCCCTGTAAACCCCCTATACACCCCCTGTATACCCCCTGTATTACAATAGATGGGACTTACAGGGGGTATAGAGGGGGAATACAAGGGGTATACAGGGGGTGTAGGTGGGGGTATGGCGCGACCCCTACGATCCACGCGCGGGTGGTTGGCTTAGCTGTCGCCGACCAAAAGCAGTGCGTTCCGTCCTATCGGCGTCGGCTGCGCCCGGGGCGCCCAAGGGCAGGTCCGGCGCACTTCCCTGCGTTGGCGACTGCCGGGCGGCTGGCTGTGACAAGATGTGCCGGACGACGTCACGATGGCCAAAACCACCTTGCCTTTTTGGCCTGGAAGGGCATCCTCCCGGCTCTTTGAGCAATTGAATACCAGACCTTTCATGAGCGAAACCTCCAACAAGCGATCCGACGAATTCCTGAAGATCAGCGACCAATTCCAGCTTGGCGTGCTGACCACGGAATCCTCACACCCTGTCACCGCCAACCTCAGTGACACCGCCAAGCGCGACGTCAGTGCCGCCCTCGGCCTGCTGTTCGAGGCCGATGGCGACGTGGTGCGCAAGTATCGCGAGTTCGCCGAGTCCGGCCACGCGCCGAAGATCAAGGAAGCCGTCCTGCGCGCGCTCAAGAACGGCGGCAAGATCTTCTTCACAGGCTGCGGCTCCACCGGGCGGCTGAGTATCCAGCTCGTATCCATCTGGCGAGATTTCTGGCAGCAGCAAGCCGCCCGCGGCCTGAGCTGCAAGCCATCGGCGGCGGACTTCGAGAACCGCGCCTTCAGCGTCATGGCCGGGGGCGACTTCGCCCTCATCAAATCCGTGGAAGGCTTCGAGGACTTCACCGCGTTCGGGAAGAAGCAGATCGCCGACCTCGGCGTGTCCGGCAAGGATGTGGTATTCGCCATCACGGAAGGCGGGGAGACCTCCTTCGTCATTGGCACGGCGTGGCAAGGCCTGGAAGTCGGCGCGAAAGTCTTCTTCGTCTATAACAACCCTGACGACGTCCTGTGCAAGCATGTCACGCGCAGCCGCGAGGTGATCGAAGAGCCGCGCATCGAAAAGATCAATCTCACCACTGGCCCGATGTCCATCACCGGCTCCACCCGCATGCAGGCGACGACCATCCAGCTCTGCGTCATGCTCACCGTGCTGGAAATGGTGCTGCGCGACCTGCTCAAGGAGTTGGAACCCAAAGGCCCCTGCGCGCTCGACTCTGCGAACGTCCCCACCGAGTTCCTGAAGAAACTCACGGAAATGCATGCCACCCTGAGATCCCCGAAGCTGCTTTCCCAACTCGCGGCAGCGGTTTCGCTTGAGGAATCGGTTTACCGGTCAAAGCATAAGAACAGTTACTTCGCCGACAAGTTCGGCATTGACGTGCTGACCGACACGACTGAGCGCTCGCCGACGTATTGCTCGCCGCCATTCCGCAAGTTCGATGACACCACGGCCACGGAGTCCTGGGCCTACCTCTTCCTGCCCTACCAGGACACGCCGCGCGCCTGGGAACGAATCATCAAGCGCCAGCCCAACTGCGTCGAATGGACCGAGCAGGAAGTGAAGGCGCTGGTGACCGACGACAAGGCGGCGCGCACCTACGAGATTGTGCGGAAGATCAGCAAAGCCGAGTTGATGCGGTTCAAGGTGGGCCTGGACGGCCTCAAGTACCGGCCTCTGGGTCAAGGCGATTGCGCGGTCGGCATCGTGTCCGAGGAGGAGAAGGCGTCATTGCTGACGCCCAACGGATTCTGCTGCACGCAACTCGAAGCGGCCCGGAAGGCCGGAGCGCAGATCGGTGTAATCTACTTTGGGCGCAAGGAGTCCCATAAGGAAATCCAGGACTTCCTCGCTAAGTGGAACCCCAAGGGTGTAGCGGTGCTGGCGACAGTCCCGAAAACGGATTTCCTGCTGGACGGCGTCACTCGCGCCGGCCTGAAGATGCTGCTCAATGCGCTTTCGACCTGCACGATGGTGCGGTTGGGGAGAGTCATGGGCAACTACATGATCTGGGTCGTGGCCAGCAACCTGAAGCTCATTGACCGCTCCACCCGCTACATCCAACGGCTCACGGACCTGGACTACCAGGCCGCCAATCGCTTGCTGTTCGAGGTCATCGAGTACGTCGAGCCGCGCATGAAGGCCGACCAGGCCTATCCGCCGGTCGTGGGGGTTTCCGTCATGCGCGCCCGCCACGGCTTGAGCAACGAAGCCGCGGAGAAGCGGCTGATGGCGGAAATGTAACTTGGGCCTTTTGCCGCAATGCGGGCCGGGGGGCAGGGCGAGTGACAAAGTCGGCTCGTGAGGCTACAAGGCGGGGCCGGAGCGCTGGCATTTTGCCGGCTTAGGCCACACGGACGGTGTAAGCCGGCAAAATGCCAGCGCTCCGGCCCGACTGAGCCGACTTTGTCACTGGCCCTGGGCCGGGGAGCGCCGAAACGAGATTTGCTATATACAGCTCTGCTGAGCTTTGCTAATGTTCATCCACCTATGACACTTGACGACTTTTTGTTAGAGGCGGAAGACAAGATGAGCAAGACCGAGCAGGTGGTCATTAACGAGTTTGCCGGCGTGCGCACTGGCAAAGCCTCCCCAGCCCTGGTCGAGAATATCATGGTGGAAGTCTATGGCTCCCAGATGCGCGTCCGGGAACTGGCCGGCATCACCACCCCCGAGCCGCGCACGCTGACCATCCAGCCCTGGGACGTCAACTCGCTGCACCCGATCGAGAAAGCGATCCAAAAGAGCAACCTGGGCCTCTCCCCTTCGATCCAAGGCAAGGCGATCCGCCTTTTCTTCCCGGAGCTAAGCGAGGAGCGCCGGCAGGAATTCGTGAAGATCATCCGCAAGATGGCCGAGGATGGGCGAGTCGCCATCCGTCACGTCCGTCGCGATACCATGGAGTTGTTGAAGAAGCACGGTCACGACAGCGGGGTCACGGAGGATTCTGTGAAGCAGGCCGAAAAAGACCTGCAAAAGCTGACCGATGAGTACAGCGCAAAGCTCGATACCCATCTGGCGCGCAAGGAAAAAGAGATCATGACGGTGTGAGGGCACGCCTGCTCCAGGGTTCAGGCGATTGCAGCCACGGCAAAGCCTTCCGCCTTGGAATCCGAAGACCGAAGCTCGAAACCCGAAAGCCGAAACGGACCTGCTCGGGCGACACGCTTGCCGGCGGGCACCACAGTTGATTCGGGATTCGGAGTTCGGATTGCTTTCGGCCTTCACCCTTCGGGACTTCGGGTTTAGAGCGGCTCCATCGAAGGGCTTACCGCTGGCCCGGATAGTTTGTCTGCGGTTCCCCGAAGCGGACAACGGTCTCCCCCGGCTTGGCATAGCCGAACTTCTCCCGTGCCAGCCGTTCCACGGCCTTGGGATCATAACGCAGCGAATCAATGGAGGTGCGCAACTGTTTTCCCGTCTCCTCCTGCTTCTGGATCTGTTCGTCCAGGCCCAGGATATACCGGCGCATCCGCTCATTCTGCTGGATGAGCGGCAGGTACCACACGCCGATCAGGAGAACCACGGCAATAAAGCAAAGGAAAATCACCACCCCGGTCAGCTTGTTCCAGATGCCAAGGTTTACGTTCACCACACGAAAATACTCGTAATCGGTCGCGCATGGGAAGAGAGAAATCCGTCCGGGGCCGAATCGAACGCCGCTGGCAGGCCAGTGTCCATGCCATAGCGGATGCGGAGCGTGGCAGGGCCACAGGTATTTTAGTTGCAGCGCGGGGGCCTGCCGATAACACTTCCACCGGATGCTTAAAGCGATACTGGTCATTTTTGATCCGACGGGCACGTGGAACAAGATTGCCCTTGCCCGGCGCGGCATGGCCTTCATTCTGCTGGTTCATCTTCTCCCGTTGCTGCTGATCGCCTCCGCCTGCGAAGGGTATGGCCTGATCCGCTGGGGCAAGTGGCGGGGCGAGGCGCAGGAAGTCGCCCGACTGAAGCCGTTCGCGCGTGGCGAGGCGGTGCTATTTGAGACGGGGCAGGTCCTCCTGTCGCTGGTGGTGGTGTTCGTCGGCGCCAACATGGTCAAGTCCATCGGCGAGACGTTTCATGGCAGGCACACCTACACCCAGGCCTTCTCGGCCGTGGCCTACGGCCTGAGTCCGCTCTTCCTGCTCCGCATACTGGATGCCTTTCCCAGCGTCCCCTTTTGGCTCCCCTGGTCCATCGGCATCATCCTGTCCATGGGTGCCCTCTATCACGGGGTGCCGCGGATGATGGAACCGGACCCGCCCCATGCCTTTGGGCTCTTCCTAATGAGTTCACTGCTCCTGCTGATCGTCACCGGCTTGGTGCGGTTCGTCACCTGGGAGTATGCCGCAGGCAGACTGACGAAGCTGCAAGCGCTTATATGCGACTTAGGCGCGCGGCTGCCTTTTTGATGATCCACCCGCTGCGCCGCAGCGCCTGTTCCGCCGAAGCATAGGACGCGCTGGTCAGGTCTTGCACGATACGGACAGCGCGGTCGCGCAGTTTCGCGTTGGCTGGATTCAGATCTGCCATCAGGTTGCTCCTCACCTTCCCGAACCGCACCATCGCCAAGGTGGTAAACAGGTTTAAAAGGAGCTTGGTCGCCGTTCCCGCTTTCAGCCTTGTCGAACCCGTCAGGAGTTCGGGCCCCAGGTTGGGAGCGATGACAATCCTCGGCCGCAGCGACCGGGGGATCGAGAGAAATGGATTGAAGCAAACCAGCACGGTCGTGGCCCCGCGCCGCTTCGCCTCCCGCAGTGCTCCCCAAACAAAAGGAGTCGTCCCGCTGGCAGCGATGCCGATCACGACGTCCCGCGGCCCGACGCCTTGAAGCTCGATCGTGCGCTCGCCCCCCGCAACATCGTCCTCCGCGCCTTCCACCGAACTCCACAAAGCCTCCCGCCCTCCCGCGATGATGCCCCGAACCATGTCGGGCGGCGTGCTGAAGGTCGGCGGACACTCGCTGGCATCCAGCACACCCAATCGCCCGCTCGTGCCCGCCCCCACGTAGAAGAGCCGCCCACCACGGCGGAACGCCCGCGCCGCCGCTCGGACCACCCGCTCGATCCGGGCAGCCTCCGACAGCAGCTTCTTTGGAATCCGGGCGTCCTCCGACAGCATGAGCGCTATCGCCTGCCTGACTCCGAGCCTGTCCAGATTCATGGAACGAGGGTTTCGCTGCTCCGTGGGCGATTGCCGCACCGAGTAAACAACTTCCCCCTGGCTCTGCCCAGACTGCGGACCGTGGGCCCTGGACTGCGGACTTCCCTCTCGGTTTTGCCCTACTCCGCGCACCCCGGCCTTCCCAGCCAATTCGACAGCGCCCCAAACGCTCTCGCGCTCGAGCGGCGTGATGACCGCTTTCAGCCAGAGCCGACGCAACTCCCGTCCCACTAGCGCGCCAAACCGGGGCTGCTTAAGCAGAACGCTCCCCGCCAGAACGAACCGGACGGGAGTGCCCGGCGCGGCGAGGCGGTGTGCGCATGTGGCGGCATCTCGCGCCAGGCTGCAAGCCGCTTGCGCCAGAATCCCGACGGCGAGCTTGTCCCGGCTGCCCCATGCTGCGAACACCTCCACTGCCAGGTTGGCAATCTGAGTCTTGGTGGCCGTCTGAGCCCAGTCAATCAGATCATTCGGCGCGTTTAGCGCCAGGGCGCGCAGGATACGCCGGCCAAGTTCCGGCCAAGCCCGCCCCTTGTCGAACTTAGCCACCACCGCCCGCAGCGCCCGCAGGCCGATATCGTAGCCGCTGCCTTCATCACCCAGCACATGGCCCCACCCGCCAACCTTGAGTGCGGCGCCGTCCGGCGTCCGCCCATAGGCGCATGAGCCTGTGCCACTGACAACCAGGACATGCGGAGTGCATTGCGTATTCTCGGCACCGACCGCCGCCATCAGGGCCGTCTCCAAATCATTCGTCGCGTAACACGGTACGCCTGGCCACGCTTTGCCGGCAGCAAACCGGATACGCTTAAAGTCCGCTTCCACCCAGGCGCCCGAGAGCCCAATCCCAAGCGCGTCCGGAGCAGCCAGCCTCGCCGCCATTGACCGGAAATGCCGAATGAGCTGCGCGTCGGTCAGCAATTTCATGTTGGCTGGCCCAGCCTCCAGCCGGTCCAGGCTTTGCCCGTTGCCATCGGCCAGCAGTGCGACCGTGCGCGTGCCGCCGCCCTCAATGCCCAAGAGGATCTTGCCGGGGTTCTCGTTCTGAAGTCTCATTGCTGAAAGGATTGACCAGGCCTATTGGTTGTCAAAGTATTAAAGACGAACAAGATGCTCGATGACACCATAGCGGCGATTGCCACCCCGGTGGGAGAGGGCGGACTGGCCGTCATCCGCATTTCCGGACCGCATGCACTCGCTGTCGCTGACGGCTGCTTTGCGCCCATTGGCAAGGCATCCTTGAAGCCTTCCGCGGCGGCAACGCACACCCTCCACTTCGGCTACATCATCCACAAAGGGCAGAACGTTGACGAGGTGCTGCTCGCGGTTATGCGTCCGCCACACACCTTTACGCGGGAGGAAGTGGTCGAAATCACCTGCCACGGGGGCATCCTGCCCGCGAAGCTGGTCCTGGATGCCGTGCTGGAAGGAGGCGCCCGCCTGGCCGAGCCTGGCGAATTCACCCGGCGCGCCTTCCTTAACGGGCGCATTGACCTCGTGCAGGCCGAGGCCGTGGCCGACCTGATCCATTCACGCACCGAGTTGGCCCTGCGCGCCGCCAACGAGCAGCTTGCCGGCAAGCTCTCGCAGCGCATCAACCAACTGCGCGATGAAATGGTCGAGACCCTGGCTCACATCGAGGCGCATATTGATTTCCCCGAGGAAGACATTGCCCCCGACACCAAAGACCAGCTTGTCGCGCGCCTTGACCACGCCGTTGCCTTTATGGATGGACTACTGCGCACGGCCAACGAAGGACAGATTCTCCGCCGCGGCATTCGTGCCGCGATCGTTGGCCGCCCTAACGCCGGCAAGTCGAGCCTCCTCAACCAACTCCTGGGGCGCAGCCGCGCCATCGTGTCACCCATTCCGGGAACAACGCGGGACACCATCGAAGAGACAGCCAACATCCGCGGGCTGCCCGTGGTCTTCATTGATACCGCCGGCCTGCGAGAGGCGCGCGACGAGATTGAAGTCGAGGGCGTCCGCCGCAGCCGCCAAAGCCTGGAGCAGGCTGAGCTTGTCCTGCATGTGCTCGACACCTCCCAACCGCTGACCGAAGCGGACCGCAAATACCTGGACGAACTCTCCGGCAAGCGGCGCATCCTCGTCTGCAACAAGACGGATTTGCCTGCCCAGCTCTGCCTGCCTTCCGACCTCAAGTCGCCGGCGGTGGAGGTGTCGTGCCTGACCGGCCAGGGAATCGAGGCGCTCAAGGACGCCATCAAGGAGCTGATCTGGTCCGGCCAAATCAAGGCGGAGATGTTGCAGGTGATGATCAACTCCCGTCATCAAGAGGCGCTGAACCGCGCCCGCGCCGCGACGTTGCGGACAGTGGAAGCTTTGCGGGGAGATCAGACCCTGGAACTCGTCGCCCTGGACTTGCGCATCGCGGTCAATGCCATCGGCGAGATCGTGGGCAAGACCACTACCGAAGACCTGTTGGACGTGATCTTCAGCCAGTTCTGCATCGGCAAATAGGCGAACGTAGCGGCAGGCATCCTGCCTGCCGCTACGACGCGCGCCGCCTACCCCGGCGCTTCGATGATGCCTTCGATAAGCGGAATCGCAGCAGGCGGCTGCACAGAAATCTTGAAAGCGGTCTTTAGCCGGGCGCAAGCTTCCTTGCCCTTCTTATCGTCAGCGGCGTGCATGCGCGCGAGCAACCCTCCGGCGGATATTGCCTCACCCGGTTTGGCGATTGCATCCACGCCCACATCGTAGTTAAGGACCGATGCCTTCGTCAGGCGGCCTCCTCCCAACTCGCGAACCACCTCGCCCAGGATACGCGCGTCGCACTCCGCCACGTAACCTGCGCTGGGAGCCTTTAGCTCCACCACGACCGGGGCGGTGTGATCGAGGGCGAGCTTCTTGTCGAAGGCTTCCAGGTCCGCGCCTTGGGCCGTCAGCATCTCATTCCATTTGGCGCGCGGCTTGCCGGACGCCAGGCAGTTCTCGGCTTCTTGGCGAGCAGCCTCGAGGGACTTGGCCTTGCCCGTTTGCACGAGCAAATGCGCCGCACAGGCAATCACAAGCTCCTTCAGGTCGGCAGGGACGCGTTCCACCGCGTCCCTGAACTTGCCACCAGAATAGGACGCGGTGGAACGCGTGCCTGCCGCGTTGCCTTCGAGGCAAGCGACCGATTCCTTGACCTCAAGCCAATTGCCGGCCGCACGGCCAAGGGGCGTCTCCATGTTGGTGAGCAGGGCACGGGTTCGCACGCCGCATTCGTTGCTCAGCGTCACCAGTGCCTGCGCCAGCTCACGCGCCTTCTCCCGGGTCGGCATGAAGGCCGCCCGGCCGAACTTCACATCGAGCACGAGCGCGTCCAGGCTCTCGGCCAGCTTCTTGGACAGGATCGAAGCGACGATAAGCGGGATGGAAGGCACCGTGCCGGTCACGTCGCGCAAGGCGTAAAGCCCTTTGTCCGCAGGCACCATGCTCATCGTCTGGCCGCAGATCACGCAGCCAACGCTTTGGACGATCTCGGCGATGCGCTCGGTGGGGAGCAGCGTCGTGAAGCCCGGGATGGAGTCCAGCTTATCGAGTGTGCCGCCCGTGATACCCAGCCCACGGCCGGAGATCATCGGCACGCGAAAGCCGAGGCATGCGAGCAAAGGCGCCAGCGGCAGCGACACCTTGTCGCCGATGCCGCCGGTGGAGTGCTTGTCCACCAGCGGGCGCGGATCGCGGGGGAACTTCAGCACCTCGCCCGAATCGCGCATGGCGAGGGTCAGCGCGCGGAGCTCCTCCCGCTCCAGGCCGCGGAAATAGACCGCCATCAGGAACGCAGCCATCTGGTAATCGGGAATACGCCCGGCGGTGTAAGCTGAAACGATCTCTCCAACCTGTGCCGGCTTGAGCGTCTGCCCTTCGCGTTTGGCCTCGATGAGGCTGAGAAAGTTCACTCGTTCAGGCTCGCAAAGGCGCGCCGGAACGCAACCGCAAAACCTGGGGGTGGAACACGGGACTCTGCCAAGACGAGCAGCCCTAGACGCTCGGGGCGACGCCTGGAACAGGCATGACGGACCTTTATCCTGTTTTGCCCGAGCAGCGTGCGCCCGGGGCGGCCAATGGCGCGGCAAATCTGGCCTGTAGCTCCTGCTCTCTTTAAGGACATCCTGTCATGAAAAGCGGCAATCGGGCAGAGAAGCATGTCGCCTGGCAGCCGCGCAGCCCCGCCCAACAACTGCCAGGCCTCGCGCGTTAATGGCTCCGCATCCCGCTTAGATTACAGCCTGTTATCGCTCGACGCCCTGGCGAAGTCTCTTCCCCAGTCCAGGGCTGCCTCCGCCGCAAAGCCAAACCGACAGGCGTTGGCAAGGATTATGCAAAGCTTGGCCGGCAGCTATGTGTTGTATCGGCCGTTCTGGCTGGATGAGGCAGGCCTTGTTCAGCGCCACGCTATTGTCTTTGCTCGCCGCGTCTATTCCCGCATCGCTCGCTTCGGTGAGCAGCATTACCCTGGCTTGGGATCCCTCCACCGATCCCAGCGTCACCGGCTACAACCTTTACTATGGGTCGGCGTGTCGGACCTACACGAACCAGGTCCCGGCAGGAGCAGCGACTTCGGCCTCGGCTACTGATCTGTGTGCCGGCGCGACTTACTATTTTGCGGTTACGGCCTACGATGCCTCCGGGCAGGAAAGCCCTTACTCGGCTGAGGTGTCGTACGCGGTTCCGGAGCCCGGTCCGTCGCCGACGATAGATCCGATTGCCGATATTGCGATTAGTGAAAACGCCGGTTTGCAGTCCATCGCCCTCTCGGGAATCAGCGCCGCCTCGACCAACGAAAGCGACGCCGTGATTGTCACAGCGGCTTCGAGCAACCCTGGCCTTATCGCGAATCCGATCGTCACCTACACCAGCCCTGACAGCACCGGCAGCCTGAGCTTCACGCCCGCGGCCTCTGGCATTGGCACTGCCACCATTACGGTCACGGTGAGCGATAGCCAGGCGCCGAGTAACGCGGCGAGCGCTTCGTTCAACGTCACCGTCAATCCCCTCGCTCCGGGGCAGACGCCGGTCACGAATCTTTTTGTCCTGCCCAATGTCGGCTTCCGCCTCGCCCTTCAGCCACCAATTAACACCTCTGACAAGATTACCTTTAGTCTCCCCGCGGGAGCGCCGGCGGGTGCCACTATCCAGACAAAGAAGGGCGCGGCCTACCTGGCCTGGACCCCAAGCGCGGCCCAAGCCTCCACGACGAACCTGATCGTGATCCAGGTCGCCGACAAGACCTCACCCGCGCTCAACACGAGTGAGACGGTGCTGGTGGTAGTCCTGGATTACGTAGATATGAGCGGCAGTTGGACCAACGTGCAAGCGGGGCAGAATTGCTCTGTTCCCGTTTATCTTTCGTCGAGTGACGGGGTGACCAACCTCGTGCTGGCGATGGACTGGTATTCAGACCGTTTCACCAATCCTTCGTTCTCGTTGTCCGCGCCCCGGGGTACAACCGCTTCGATCCAAAATCAAGTCACCAACCTGCTGATCCAGTTGCAGACGGCTGCTGGGCATGTTCTGCAAGGGTCGAACCTCGTGGGGCAATTGAGCTTCCAGACAGCGCCGAACCAGTCATCCAGCTTCGTGTACATGCCATTGGAGGTCCTAAGCGCGAGCAAGCCTGATGGAACACCATACGCCAACCCGGTTCCCGATATGGAACGTGTTGTGGTCGTGAACGACGTGCCGCTCATGGAGCCACATGCTTCGGACGGCACGAACATGATTTTGACCCTCTACGGCAAAGTCGGAGCAAACTACCAACTCCAAGGACTGACGGACCTTGGAGTGCAGGAGTCATGGCAGCCCTTGTTGAATTACAGCCAGACGAACATTCAGGAAACGGTGACCGTGGACACGACGCAGCAGCGGGGATTCTACCGGCTGCTGCAACAGTAGGGTGGCCGTTCGGGTCCGGCGCCGGTCAATGCCCTGCCCGACACTCGGGCCGTGCACTTGAAGACTTCTCTCGTTGAAGGGGAAAGGCTGGGTCTTTAGCGAGCTTTCTGCCGGACCCGGTCATAAATGATGCCAAGGGTACACGCGGAGATAATGGCCCGGCGCATCCTCGAGGCTCAACTCGAAATCACGGGCTTAATGCGCCGCAAGGACGCGAACGAATACAGCAGCTCGCACATCTCTGCTTTCCTCCAGACCGGCTTTAGTGTTTAGTCGGCGCCGCTTATGAGCAAGACGGCACTGTTATTCGCAGGGCAAGGCGCGCAGGTGGTCGGGATGGGCCAGGACTTGGCGCGGAGTTCCCCTACTGCCAGGGCGTGGTTCGACCGCGCTAACGCGGCTCTCGGCTACGACCTGGCATCCATCTGCTTCGACGGGCCGGAGCCGGAGCTGACCAAGACTGAACACGCTCAACCGGGGATCTTCCTCGTAAGCTGGGTCGCCTTCGAGCTGCTGAAGGAACGCCTGCCCGGGCTAACGTTTCAGGCAACCGCGGGCCTGTCGCTGGGTGAGTTCACCGCGCTGACCGCGGCAGGCGCGATGAGCTTCGAGGACGGCTTGCGGGTCGTGCGCCAGCGAGGGCGGTTCATGCAGGAGGCGTGCGAGGCCACCCGCGGCGGCATGGCTGCCGTCATCGGCCTCGAGGAGGCCGCCACGCGTGAGGTCTGCGTGCAAGCCGGCGTGGTGCTCGCGAACCTGAACTGCCCCGGCCAGCTCGTTATCTCAGGCGCGTCGGACAAGATCGCCCAAGCCTGTGACCTGGCGAAGGCCAAAGGCGCGCGTCGCGCCCTGCCGCTTCCCGTGGCCGGGGCGTACCATTCTCCGCTCATGGCCGGCACCCAGCCAAAGCTACAGGCTGAGCTGCAGCGCGTGGCCCTGGCCGCGCTTACGGTCCCGGTCATTTCCAACGTCACGGCCCGCCCGCACGAAGGCCCGGAGGCGATCCGGACGCGGCTGGTCGAGCAGGTCACCTCGTCCGTCCGCTGGGAGGAGTCCATGCGCTATTTGCTCGGGCAAGGCTTCACGCGGTTTGTCGAACTGGGTCCCGGGACGGCCTTGAGCGGGTTCATGAAGCGGATAGACAAGACCGCGCAGATTCTCAATGTCGCGGACCTGGCCAGTTTGGAGAGCGCGGTTAAGGCGCTGAGCCCTGACACCAAAGTCCTCGTAGCGTCATAGCGGCTTGACAACGGCCGCGAGATAGCCCAAAAGATGCGCGCTTTATGAACGAACTAGCCAACCGGGTAGCGGTGGTGACCGGCGCCGGACGCGGCATCGGCCAGGCCATTGCCCTAAAGCTCGCCGCTGCCGGCGCGGATATTGCCTGCGTGGATTTGAAATTGGAGTTCTGCGCTGAGACGGTGCAGAAGGCGCAGGAGCTGGGCCGGAAGGCATGGCCCTTTGTGGCCAACGTCTCCGACGCTGCCAGCGTGACCGCGGCGGCAGAGCAGATTTTAGCCACTGCCGGGAAGGTTGATATCCTGGTCAACAACGCCGGCATCACTAAGGACGGCTTGCTCATGCGCATGAGCGAGGCGGACTGGGACGCGGTGTTGGACATCAACCTGAAGGGCACGTTCCTCTTTACCAAGGCATTCTCCCGCAGCTTGCTGAAGCAGCAGTCGGGCAGGATCGTCAACATTGCCTCCGTGATTGGCCTTATCGGCAACGCCGGTCAGTGCAATTACGGCGCCAGCAAGGCCGGCGTGATTGGCTTTACCAAGTCCGTCGCCCGGGAAGTGGCTTCCCGCGGCATCACTGTGAACGCGATCGCGCCCGGCTTCATTGAGACGGCGATGACGGCCAAGATCAGTCCCGAGGCGCGCGAGTCGCTCTTGAAGCAGATCCCGCTGGGGAGCCTGGGCCAACCGGAGGACGTGGCTGGCGCGGTCCTGTTCCTCGCCAGCCCTGCCGCCCGCTATATAACCGGCCAGGTGCTGTCCGTGGACGGCGGGATGGCGATGTAAATATTTATGATTAGGGGCTTGACGCCTTCCTAATCGTGGCATAGACACACTGAAAAAAGTAGAACCGGAGCAAACCATGGCTGAGAAGACAATTGAACAACGAGTTAAAGACATCATCGTCGAGCAATTGGGGGTGAATGCGGATCAGGTCACACCTGAGGCTAAGTTCATCGAAGATCTGGGCGCGGACTCGCTCGACACCGTGGAATTGGTCATGGCGCTGGAGGAAGAATTCGGCCATGAGATTCCCGACGAGCAGGCCGAGAAGCTTCAGAGCGTCGGCGACGTCATCAAATACATCGAAGACCTGCAGCAAAAGTAGCTGTGAGTCGGACCCTTTCGGGGCAGCTTGCACTGGCTTCAGCTTGAGCTGCCCCGTTTGATTTTATGGCCAGCAACTGGACAGAGCGCCGGGTCGTAGTCACCGGCTTGGGTGCCGTGACCCCCTTGGGCCACGAGGTCCCGGCCTTTTGGGACAACCTGCTCGCCGGCCAGTGCGGCGTGACCAGGATCACCCGCTTCGATCCCGCCCCGTTCGACTCGCAGATTGCCGCCGAGGTGAAGAACTTCGATCCGGCCCCGGGATTGCCCTCTCCCAAGGAAATCCGGCGCACGGATCGCTTCTCGCAGTTCTCGGCGCGCGCAGGCTCCGAAGCGCTGCGGGATTCGGGCCTCGATCTGGACAAGGTCAATCGGGATGAAGTTGGCGTCTTCATTGGCTCGGGCATCGGCGGGCTGCAAACAGTCTCCGAGCAGTGCAAGGTGCTGCTCGAACGTGGGCCCGACCGGCTGTCGGCGTTCATGATCCCCATGCTCATCCTGAATATGGGTTCAGGCCTGTTTTCGATGTACCACAAGCTGCGGGGACCCAATTTCGCGACGTGCTCGGCCTGCGCCACCTCCAACCATGCGCTGGGCGAGGCTTGGCGCACGATCAAGATGGGCGATGCGCAGGTCATCTTCGCCGGAGGCGCGGAGGCCACCATCGTGCCAATCGGCATTGGAGGATTTTGTGCCATGAGGGCTTTGAGCACCCGCAACGATGATCCCGCCCACGCCTCGCGACCGTTCGACAAGGAGCGCGATGGCTTCGTCATGGGCGAAGGCGCCGGCGTGCTCGCGCTGGAGGAACTGGAGCACGCCAAACAGCGCGGCGCGCGTATTTACTGCGAGATCGTCGGCTACGGCAATACTGCCGACGCCAACCACGTCACGGCCCCGGCGCCCGATGGCGAGGGCGCGGCCCGGTGCATGCGCATGGCCCTTCGCAACGGCGGCATGAAGGCGGAGGAGGTCACCTACATCAACGCCCATGGCACGTCCACGCCGCAAGGCGACGTCGCGGAGACGCAGGCCATCAAGACCGTCTTCGGCGCGCACGCCCGCGCTCTGGCGGTGAGTTCGACGAAGGGCGCCACCGGCCACATGCTCGGCGCGGCGGGCGCGGTAGAAATGATCGTCTGCTGCAAGGCCATCCAGACCGACACAGTGCCCCCGACGATCAACTACCAGGTCCCGGACCCGGAATGCGATTTGGATTACGTGCCCAATACCACCCGGAGTATGAAGGTCAGTGCCATTCTGAACAACTCCTTCGGTTTCGGCGGGCACAACGCCAGCATCCTGGCGAAGAAGTTCAACGGCTGAGCGCAGCGCGTTCCGCTTTTAGTCGGGAAGCAGGGAAGTCAGGTCGTCCTGGCCTGGCCGGCATTCTCAGGAGGACTTTGGCTGCAAGCCAGCGATGACCTCCGGACGCCTAACTGGCAGTGCCTGACGGTTCCCGTCCTCGAGTCGTCTGGCACGAATCTGGCTTTCCTTTCCACCAGCAACACTAGCCGGTTTTTCCGGCTGGGGAGCCAATAAGCCGTGCCCCGGCTCTGCTCAGGCTTTCCTCGCGGTAATGCCGTGCCAAAATCCGAATGAGTTTGATCTCGCCCCCGGACCGTACCACGCGTACCAGCTCGCGCACCGACTTTTCGGTATCCGGCGTGTGGTGCAGCACGCCCCAGGAATAGCCCAGATCGAAGTATCCGGACTCAAAGGGCAGGTTCTCCGCGTCCGCGACCTTTACGGATGCCGGCTCCGGCAAACCATACACTTGGATCCGGTGCGTCAGGTTGGCCAAGGCTTCCTCCGTCATGTCCACGCCGGAAGCCACTGCGCCCGCCCGCAGCAAAGCCGAATCGGGGGTTGCGGGCCGGATCGCCGGCCTTTTGCCCGCCTACACCGCCCGCATCGGCACACCTGGCAACATGCTGGCGCTCCGGCCCTTCATAAATTTGGTCTGGCTATGCACGGATTCGGCTGGGTATGGTGTCTATCCAATCAAACATGAGTACGCCGAAGCCTAAGGTTCCGGAGCGGGACCTCCGCAAGCCGATCAAGCCGCCGCCGGTATCCCCGCCGGTTCCGCTGACCGTTCCGCCGCTTTTCCGCCGGATTGACTGGCTGGCGATGGCCATTACTTTCGGCATTGTTTGGACGGTCTATCTGATCACGCTGGCGCCCGAGTTGACGCTGGAGGACTCGGGCGAGCTGGTTACCGGCGCGTTTTATGCCGGGATTCCGCACCCACCTGGCTACCCGGTATGGTCTATTTATAGCTGGCTGTGGACCACCCTGCTGCCGATTGGCAACATGGCATGGCGGGTATCGGTAGGGCAGGCGTTTTCAGGGGCGATGGCCTGCGGCCTGCTCGCGCTGATGGTCTCGCGCGGCAGCAGCATGTTCATGGAGGGGATTGAGGATCTCAAAGGCATGACCGGCAAGTGGGAAAGCGCGATCTGCCTGGTGTCCGCTGTATCGGCGGGGCTGCTCCTGGGGTTGGACGGGTTCATGTGGAAGGAATCGGTCGTCGTCAACCGCATTGCGGTGACCAGCGTGCCATGGTTCCTGGCCGTGCTCGTGTGCCTGTTGCGCTGGATCTACGCGCCGCACCAGTTGCGGTATGCCTACTGGGCCGCCTTCCTGTTCGGCTTATGCATCACATTGCATCAAAGCCTCATCGTTGCTGCTCTGGGGATCGAAGTGGCCCTCGCGGCGGGCAACCCGCGGCTGGGCCGGGATGTATTCCTGGGGAATTTCATCGTTTATTTGCTGGACTATGTGATTCTGGCCATCACCCACGACCACATGTTCCACAACCTGGCCAAGCCAGGAATGCTTATCATCTTTAACGGCATCGGGTGGGGTTCCCTCGGGGTTAGCATCTGGCTGGCCATTCGGACCAAGGGCCTGGGGACGTACTGGAAACCCATCCTGATTATGTTTGGGCTCTGGGCGCTGGGGGTTTCCTTTTACTTCTACATGGCGGTTTCCGGCATGACCAATCCGCCCATGCAATGGGGTTATCCACGCACGGTGGAGGGGTTCTTCCATGCCATCAGCCGCGGACAGTACGAGCAGCCCAGCCCGACCAACCTGATTACGGAGCCGCTTCGGTTCCTCAGCCAATTGGAAATGGTCATCCAAGGCGCCGCCGATGAGTTCACCTGGGTTTACTTGTTTATCGCCCTGGTGCCCTTCGTGTTCTTCTTTAAGATGCAGAAACGCGAGCGCGCCTGGATTATCGCCCTGGCGGCCATGTACGTTTTCCTGGGTGGATTGCTAATTATCCTGCTCAGCCCCGCGCTGGACAAAGCTTCCGCTGATCTCGTCAAGGTCTTCCTCTGCTCGTCGCATACGATTGTCGCATGCCTGATCGGGTACGGACTGGCCCTTACGGCCGCTTTCATGGCCACCCACTATCAGAAGTTCCGGCTGTGGGGGTTGGCGGGCGGGATCGTCGCGGTGGTGCTGGCCGTCATTTTCCTCTGGGACGAGACGGGCAAGCACTATTTCGGCCCCGGCGGCCCGCCCAACCCGCTGAGCCCGTCGGAGCTGATTCACTGGATCGCGCAGGCCTTTGCGAAGAATCAATACGGACTGCCCATTTACGCCAACCTGTTGCTGCTGGCCATTGCCCTGGCGTTCGTCGTGGCGCTTGTCCTTTATCGTCAACGTGGCCCGCTGCTGATCGCCCTGGGGCTATTCACCGCTATGCCGCTTTACTCCGGCCTGGCCCACTGGTTCGCCAGCGACCAGCGCAACCACTGGTTCGGCTACTGGTTCGGCCATGACATGTTCACCCCGCCTTTCAACGGGAAAGACGGCAAGCCGCTTTATCCCGAGATGACCAAGGATGCCGTGCTCTTTGGCGGCACCGATCCGGGCCGGTTCTGCCCCACCTACATCATCTTCTGCGAGAGCTTCACCCCGCACAATTGCCAGCCGCCCGCAGACCAGAAGTTTGATCGCCGCGATGTCTATATCATCACGCAAAACGCCCTGGCCGACGGCACGTACCTGTGCTACATCCGCGCGCATTACGACCGGAGCACGCAGATTGATCCACCGTTCTTTAGCGAGTTGATCCGGACCGCTCTTCATGACAAGGAATATCAGACGAATCTGCTGGCCCGCGCAGTGGAGCCGCTGGACCGGTTCTTCACCAAGCTGGGTGCCCGCGTCGAAAAGCGCCGCCGCACTTACACATCGTGGTTTACTGAGGATAGCTTCACCCAACTGGACGCCTTGGCGGCCCGACTGCGTCCGGGCGCGCAGCAGGACCCGGTCTCGAAGTATCTTTACGACAACCTCAGCCCGGAGACCCAGCAACTGCTTACCAGCCAAAAGAACCCCGAACACTTGCGCGCCAGCCTGGCGCATGACCTCAACCACTTGCTGGAGCGGGAGCTTCAGATCAAAGAGCGCCTGGAGGCCAAGAAGCAGGAAAAGGCCGCGGTGGATCAGGACCTTGCCGACGGCAGCACGTCCGAGAAGTTGCGCCACGAGCAGGACCGGCTCAATCAGGAGATTGCCGAGCTTTCCAAGATCGGCCCGCTCTATGATTCCGAGCGCTTCAAGCAGGTGGCGCTGTCCGAGTACCTGACTGATTTCATCAAGGAGAACCCGCAGAGCTGGACGCGCATCCGCCTGAACCGGCTCCTGCTGGAGGCGGCTTACCCGAAGGAAATCGCCAAGAGCCTGGGCGGGGTTTACCCGGACCGCGAGATCTACACTCCCACGCCTGATGATTCCCAGCGCTGCTTCCAGGAATACATGGCGGACGCCTCCCGCCGCATGCAGCTTAACCAGCTCAAGCCGGGCGAGGATGTTAAGGTCATTGACAACCGGGTGCAGGTCTCCGGGCAGGTGGCGGTGATGAATATCAACGGCCTGCTTACCAAGGTGATCTTCGACCATAACCCCAAGAACGAGTTTTTCGTCGAGGAAAGCTTCCCGCTGGACTGGATGTATCCCTACCTCACGCCGTTCGGGGTGATCATGAAGATCAACCGCCAGCCGCTGCCGAGCTTATCGGAGGACGTCATGTCACGCGACCACCAGTTCTGGAAGCAGTTCTCCAAACGGCTCATCGGTGACTGGATTGACTATGACACATCGGTCAAGCAGATCTGCGATTGGGTTGAGAAGACCTATTTGCGCTTCGATCTCAACGGGTTCACGGGAGATCGCAAGTTCCTGCACGATGACGACGCCCAGAAGTCATTCTCCAAGCTCCGCAGTTCGATTGGCGGCATCTACGCGTGGCGCCTCACGCAAGGCGGGGCGGAATATGGCCCGAAGAACAACGCGGAGAGGGAACGCGTCCTCAGGGAAGCTGAGTTCACTTTCCGCCAGGCCTTTGCCTATTGCCCCTACAGCCCGGAGGCGGTATTCCGGTATTGCCAGCTCTTGCTGCAGCTACGCCGTTTCGACGACGCGCAGTTGATCGCGGAAACTTGCCTCAAGCTGGATCCGTATAACGGCCAGGTGCGCGGTCTGGTGGAGAACATTAGCCAGTACAAGAGGGATTCGTCCGGAGTGGATCAATTCCGCGGCAACTTCATGCGGGCCGAGGAAGAGGTGCGGACGAACCCTAATAACTTCCAGGCCGCCTTCGACCTTGCGGGAGACTATCTCCAGATGCAGGACACCAACCATGCTCTCGCCGTTTTGGAAGGCTTGCGCAACAATCCCAAGGTTGACGCCGGCGCCCTCCGGAGCCTAATCCAGGCCTATGCCAGCTTTGGTTACACCACCGGCCTGCAAAAGACCGTTGAGAAGCTGGAAGCCTTGGTCCGCAGCAACCCCGCCAATCTTCAGGCGGCGCTGGACCTGGCTGAAGGATACCGACATCTGCACAAGACCGGAGAGGCGGTCCAGACTCTGGATCGGGTGGTCAATAGCCCGAACGCCAATCCCAATATGATACTGGCGGCCGCTTCGGATTACGCCGCCCTGGGGAATGCGCCCCGGCTGGAGGCGGCGCTGGAAAAGCTCACCAAGGTGATGCCCACCAGCCCGGAAGCCTGGTACGACCTTGCCGTGGTGAGAGCGGGGGTCGGGAAGACGACGGAGGGGATCGCGGCGCTCCGGCAGTCCCTGGAGCTAAGCGCGCAACGCCTGCAGCGCGACCCCAAGGCGAGCAACCTCTTGCTTAATGCCCGCAAAGAGCAGCGCTTCGGCTCGCTGAGGCAGACGCCCGAGTTTCAGAAGCTTGTGGGCCAGTAGTGGCCGCCCGGAGCGCGGACATTCCTGTCCGCCACCGGGCGATTGCCTGGCGAAGGCGGACAGAAATGTTCGCGCTCCAGGCTGCAACGCGCTGCTGAGCCTACTTTCGCTTATAGGTGCCCATTAGCTGGGCGTGAGCGACCACGTGCTTCTCCATCGCGCGCTCGAGGTCCTTCTTGGCAGCGCCGGGTTTCAAGTCCAGCGCGGCGTCAAGCGCATACAGTTTGAAGAAGTAGCGGTGCGGCTTGCCAGGCGGCGGACACGGTCCTCCGTAGCCCAGGTGCCGGAAGTCATTCAGTCCCTGCCTGGCGCCGGCCGCGACGTACTGGCTCTTCGGAACATCCTCGGCCAGCTCGGTCGCCGTCGGCGGCAAATCGTACAGGACCCAGTGCACCCACGTGCCCGATGGCGCGTCCGGGTCATCGGCGATCAGCGCGAGGGATTTGGCGCCCGTCGGCACGCCGCTCCACTTCAGCGGCGGGGACACGTTCTTGTTGTCGCAGGTGTACTGGGCGGGAATTAGCCCGCCCTCCGTGAATGCGCTGCTGCTCAGTTCCATACGTTCCTTTCCATTCTTGTCTGCCGCCGCCAGGTGTGTCGCCGACATGCCGACGACGCAACAGAACAATACTGCCTCAAGCCGGCTCAACCATCTCGCGGAGCGCCGGCATGTTGCCGGCTTAGACATACCGGAGCGCGTAAGCCGGCAACATGCCGGCGCTCCGGCCTGGCGGACGCGAGATGTCCCGCCCAGGTTCATTCATGCACCCGGACCAGCGTCTTAACGGCGCGGTTGCCGGCAGCCATTGACTCGAAGACGGCAGGCAGTTCGGTCAGCGAGCATTCGCGGTCCACGAAATCGCTCGCGCACACCACGCCCGCCTCGATGTAACCCAGCGCGCGCCGGATGGTCCGCGGCGTGTGGTGGAAGCTCGCCAGCAGCCGGAGGTTGGAATAGTGAATCCGCCCGGTATCGAGCGATACTGTGGCCCCCGTGGGACAACCCCCGAAGAAGTTGACCGTCCCACCCTTGCGCACGAGGCGCACCGCGGCTTCCCAGGTCTCCGGTTTGCCGACCGCCTCAATCACCACGTCGAAGACCGAATTGGGCGGGATGGCGGCTTCCAGATGGCTTTGGCGGCTGACGTTGAAGACCAATTTGGCCCCCAGGCGCTGAGCCTTTGCCAGGCGTTCGGTCCCTCGTCCAGCCACCGTCACCTCGCAACCCAGGTGCCTGGCCAACGCGACGAACATCAGGCCGATAGGGCCGGCGCCGATCACCAGCACCCGTTGCCCGGCCTGCAACTGGATGTCTTCGATCCCCTGCGCCACGCAGGCCAGCGGCTCCACCAATGCGGCGTCGCGGTAATCGGTTTCCGGTTTGAGCCGCAGCAGGTTCTTTTGCACGATCCGAGCCGGGATGACGATGGACTTTGCGTATGCGCCGTTCAAGAACAGCAAGTCATCGCACAGGTTCTCCTGGTGGTTGCGGCAATAGAAACACTCGCCGCAGGGCGCGGAGTTGGCTGCTACCACGCGGTCGCCCACGCGCCAGCCGCTCACGCCGGGCGCCAGTTCAGAGATCACCCCCGCGAACTCGTGCCCGAACTTGGCAGGCGGGACGATCATCTTGGCGTGGTAGCCCCGCTTGAATACCTTCAAGTCGGTTCCGCAGGTCAGGGCGGCCTCGATGCGGATCCGCACTTCACCCGGACCCAGCGGTTGGAGCGCCACGTTCTCGACCCGAATCTGTTCTTTCCCGTGAAGCACTGCCGCTCTCATAATGTGGATGTCTTATACCTACTCGCTGGACGTTGTGAAAGCAACCATTTCGGCGGCGGGTGCGCCATGGCGGCCCCAGGCTCGGGCACGGCAACGGTCTAAGGGGATGACTTGGAGCGCAGTCTGTAAGCGACGGCAACGCCAGCCAGAAGAGCCAGGGCTATGAGGATCATCCACCAGACTCTGCCTCGTTGTGTGGCCGGCGGGCTCGCCACGGCCACCTGGGGGACGGGGGCGTTCGTCGCCTGGCCTGCGGAAGCTGGTTTCGGCGCCGCTGCCTGCGTGGCCTCATTCAGGAGATTGGAGCGCGCCGCCATTCTGGCCAGGCGCTTGGCCTGCTCCTCGGCCATGATGCGCTGGGTTTCCTCGCGGATCGGCCCCAGGTTCACGGGGCGCGCGTCCCACTCGATCCCATACTGGTGATAGCCTTGGCTCATGAGGACATACACGTCCAGAGCGTGCCGCGCATTGAGGTCGGGCTCCGGGATCCCGCAATACTTGCGAATGGCGTAGCGCCAGCTTTCGATGTCGGCTTCGGTCGTGCCGTCCGGCTTGGGATTCTCGTCGTAGAGCTTGCGCAGCAGGGCCGCCCCGCCGCGCATGTTTTGGAACGCGTCCTGTTTCAGCGCGTCCGGGGTCTGGCCGACGAGCGCGGCAGCATCCAACAGAGTGTGGCCAAAATACTCGTTGTCCCACAGCGACATGATGCCATAGGGCCTGGGCATGCCGTTTTCGGGCGACACAGTCTCGCCCGGCGGCCAAGTCAACATGTCCCAGCGCGTTTCCGCAAACGCGACTCCCTTGAGGACGTCTGGGGGCACGTTGAACTCGGCGGCCGCCTGGTCGAACAGCGCGGGGTAGTTCAGCGCCTTCATCCTGGCCGTGAAATCCGCGATCCCTGCCTGGTACCTCAAGTCCTCTTGCGTCGGGAGCGCCTCAGCCGCGCGGGGTGACGGGAGCGCAGCCAGCCCCAGGAGCAAAGAAACGCAGACGTATCTTCTCACGAATGCACTGATACCTCATCTTACCGCACCCGCCAGCAGAGCGCAGCCCTTTCTAACCGTTTGGCAGCCGCGACATTCCGGGTAGATGGAACCCTCCAACTGGTGCTGCGGTCCTGCCGGCGTGATGTCCCCGTGGTGGCCGCTTGATGTCCGCGTGATGTGACGGCGGGGCTACGGTGGGGTTACGGTGGAGTTACGGTGGAGTTACGGTGGGAACCGCATGAAATCCACTGTTCGCCAGGGTTTGGCAGAGCTTTGGGCGCCACGGGTCCAGGCGATCTGCGCGGTCTTCGATTGGATGCGTGCGCAGTGGCTTCGTTCACCGCTTTCTTCGGGCAGACGGCGCGCCCGGGGCGGGCTTCTTTGGCGGTGTCAAAAATCCATGTCCATCCCTCCGGATTCGTGCTAACACTTTGCCCGCGTTATGGATTACGAAGCAGTCATCGGCCTGGAGACCCACGTGCAGCTCAAGACAAAGTCCAAGATGTGGTGCGGCTGCGCCAACGAATTCGGCGCGCCGCCCAACACGCACGTCTGCCCGGTGTGCCTCGGGTTGCCCGGGGTGCTGCCCGTGGCGAATGAGGAGGCCTTGCGGCTCACGGCCCTGACCGGTCTCCTGCTGAACTGCACGGTGGCGCGTCATGCCAAGTTCGACCGGAAGAATTACTTCTATCCGGACATGCCGAAGAACTACCAGATCACGCAGTATGACCAGCCGTCCACGTTAGCCGGCTGGGTTGAGTTTGAGTTCCAGGGCGACCTGGCCCGGGTGCGCATCACCCGCGCGCACCTGGAGGAGGATGTGGGCAAGAACTTCCATTTCGAGCGCCAGAGCGGCGTGGACTTCAACCGCGCCGGGGTGCCGCTCATGGAGATCGTCTCCGAGCCCGACCTCACCAGCGCGGACATGGCTTACGAGTATCTCAACGCGCTCAAGGACATCCTCATCTACGGCAGCGTGAGCGATTGCGATATGGAGAAGGGCATGGTGCGCTGCGACGTGAACGTGAGCGTGCGCCCCAGGGGCCAGCAGGAGCTGGGCGCGAAGATTGAAATCAAGAACATGAATAGCTTCAGCGGCGTGCGCAAGGCGCTGGAGTATGAGATCCCGCGCCAGATCGAAGTGCTCAAAGGCGGCGGCAAGCTGATCCAGTCCACGCGCCGCTGGGACGACGCCGCGGGCATGACCGAGGAGATGCGCACGAAGGAGCACGCGCACGATTACCGGTATTTCCCTGAACCGGACCTGATGCCGTTCCAGCCCAGCAAGGAATGGCTGGCAGAGGTGGCGAGCCGCCGGGTGGAGCTGCCCCTGGCACGCAAGCAACGCTTCATGCGCGATTACCAGTTGCCGGCGTCCGATGCACAGACCTTTGTCTGGGACGTGCCGCTGGGTGATTACTTCGAGGGCATTGCCAGGCAGGCCAAGAATCCCAAGGCGGCGGCGAATTGGATCATCAACAATCTGCGCGCGAAGTTGACTGAGTCGCAGACGGGGCTGGCCGAGCTGAAGTTCAAGCCGGCGGACATCCTGGAACTGGTGGACCTGGTTGACAATGGCAGGATTAGCAGCCGGATCGCGCAGGAGGTATTCCTCGACATGTTCGCCACGGGCGAGTCGCCCTCCAGGATCGTCGAGAAGAAGGGCCTGGCGCAGGTGAGCGACGCCGGGGCGATAGAGAAGTTCTGCGACGAAGCCATTGCTGCCAATCCCGGGCCGGCTGCGGATTACAAAGCCGGGAAAGCCGCCGCTCTGAACTTTTTCAAGGGCCAGGTGATGAAGCTGAGCAAGGGCAAAGCAAACCCGGCGCTCGTGGGGCAGATCCTGGAGCGCAAACTCAAGGGCTAGCCCTATGTTCTCACGCATTCAATCAGTGCATTTCGTCGGCATTTGCGGCACGGCGATGGCTGCCACCGCGGCGGCGATGCAGGAGAAGGGCGTCCAGGTAACGGGCTCGGACCAGAACGTGTATCCCCCCATGTCCACCTTCCTGGCGGAGCGGAAGATCGAGGTCATCTCCGGCTACGCCGAGCAGAACCTCGCGCGCAAGCCCGACCTGGTGGTCATCGGCAATGCGATCATCCGTGGCAATCCTGAGGCCGAGTATGTGCTGGACCACAAGCTGCCTTACTGCTCGCTGCCGGAATTGCTGAGGCACTACTTCATCCAAGGCAAGCGCTCGGTGGTCGTCACCGGCACGCATGGCAAGACCACGACGACGGCGCTGCTGGCGTGGGTCTTCGAGCACAACGGCCTGAACCCGAGCTACCTCATCGGCGGCATCCCGAACAACTTCGGCCAGGGCGCGCGCTTCACCGACAGCGAGTGGTTTATCATCGAGGGCGACGAATACGACACCGCCTTTTTCGACAAGCGCAGCAAGTTCGTCCATTACCTGCCCGAGGTCGGCATTATCAACAACCTGGAGTATGACCATGCCGATATCTTCGAGAGCCTGGAACCGATCAAGACCGCCTTCAACCACTTCATTCGCATCATCCCCCGCAACGGCTTGCTGCTGGGCAACGGGGACGACGCCAACCTGGCATCGCTGCTCAACGTGACGCACTGCCCGGTGAAGCGCTTCGGCCTGGGCGATGGCAACGCCGTCCAGGCCTTCAACATCCGCTACGGGCCGACGGCGACGCAGTTCGAGATCCCCAGCTTCAAGTTCCACACTAACTTCCTGGGTGAGATGAATGTGCGCAACGCGCTCGCGGTCATTGGTTGCGCCAAGCATTGCGGCCTGAAGAACCAGCAGATTCAGTCCGCCTTCGACACCTTCAAGGGCATCCGGCGCCGCCTGGAGGTGCGCGGCATTCCAGGCGGGATAATTGTCGTGGACGACTTCGGCCATCATCCCACTGCCATCCGCGAGACCTTGCGAGCGCTGCGCTCCAAGTACCCCACAGAGAAGGTCTGGGCCATCTTTGAGCCCCGTACTAACACGACCCGGCGCAACATATTCCAGGCTGAGCTGGCCGATGCCTTCGCCGACGCCAACGCCGTGGTCGTCGCGCAAGTGGCGCGCCTGGAATTGCTGAAGCCCGAGGAGCGCCTGGACCCCGAGCGGCTCATGCAGGATCTCAAGGCCGCCGGCAAGGAGGCCGCTTACCTGCCCGACGCGGACGCCATCGTGGACCACGTAGGGAAGCATGCCCAAGCCGGAGAAGTGGTCATCGTCTTCAGCAATGGCGGTTTCGGCGGCATCCACGGGAAACTGCTGGAACGGCTCGGGCGCAAATAAGGCCCGATGGTCGCCCGCTGCCCTGCCCCTTTTCCGGCCCTTTAGCTTGGTGGTCGCACTCCCTACTTGGTTGCTTGTAGCCAGAGGATCACAGGAGGCATACACGCGATATACAGGCGGACTACAGGCGGATTACAGGCGGTTTAGAGGGGGATATAGGCAGCTAGGGAGGTGAAAGCTTGAGAAGCGCTGGATAGAATGGGGGAATGGGGGCTAGACGGGGGCGCTGCCGGAATAATCGCCGGTCAGGAGAATTCGCCGGGTTGCTTGTTCCAGCTCCCGGACGTTTCGGCGAATCGTCCCTACCCGGCGCTGCATTGGGCAGCGCACTTCTTAACCTCCGTAATCGCGAGGTCGAAGCCTCGTTGGGCCAGCGGCGAGAGCGTCTCACCGATGCCCAGCTCCGTGACGGGTATCGTCAGCAACCACGCCTCGGGTGCATGACCGAACACATCCCGCGCCAGCGCCAGCAGAGTTGCCGGGTTGGCCGCGTGCGCCATGACCTGCGAGCTGGGGGCAGGCTCCAGCTTTCGGCATTGCACGTCGAGCGGGGCATCCACGGCGGCATCCACGAAGATCACCATGCCTGCCCGGGAAATCGGCTCCGCCAGCTCGGGCGTCAGGAGCGGACACGCCAGCACGCGAACCCCGGTCAGAGCGAGCGCCTCGACGGCATCCGCCACCTTCGGCCCCACGCCGTCATCGCCACGCAGGGTATTGCCGTAGCCGACGACCAGCAGGCCGGCTGTTGTGTGTTGTCGTGGTGTTGTCATGTGCTATCGCCGGAGCAGCCGCCCTATACCCAAGCCTTGCGTATCAGCCACGTTTTGACCAGTTGCGTCAGCCCAACGTAGCAGATCAGCGTGGCCAGCAGGATGAGCCAGTAAATCGGCGGCAACGGCACAAAGCCCAGCGCTCCCGCCAGCGGCGAATACGGCAGGTAGGCGCCAATCGCCATGATCAGCAAGGTGGTCATCGTGAGCTGCCAGCTTGCGCGCGACTGGATGAACGGCACGAGGTTGGTGCGGATCACGTGGATGATGAGCGTCTGCGTCATCAGCGATTCGACAAACCAGCCGGTGCCGAACAGCCGGGCGGCATAGGTGTGGTGGACGGCATCCGCGCCGTATCGTGCGACCAGGTCCGGAGTGATGACCACGTCGTTGCACTTGAAGAGGAACCACATCACGGCGTAGGTCGTGTAGTCGAAGATGGAGCTGATCGGGCCGATGAAGACGATGAACTTGGCGATCTCGCCTATGTTCCACGGGCGAGGCTTGGCAATCTGCTGCGGGCCCACGTTGTCGGTAGGGATCGGCACCTGGGAGAAATCGTAGAGCAGGTTGTTGGTGAGGATCTGGATGGGCGCCATGGGCACGTAAGGCAGCCAGTAGCTGGCGCCGATCACGCTGAACATGTTGCCGAAGTTGGAGCTGGCACCCATGCGTATGTACTTCAGGATGTTGACGAACACCTTGCGCCCCTCCAGCACGCCCTCCTCCAGCACCATGAGATTCTTCTCCAACAGGATGACATCGGCGGATTCCTTGGCGATGTCCACCGCATTATCCACCGAAATGCCGACGTCGGCCGCGCGCAGGGCTGGGGCGTCGTTGATGCCGTCGCCCATGAAGCCGACCACGTGGCCCCGGTGTTGCATGGCCTGGACCAGGCGCTTCTTGTGCGCGGGGGAGAGGCGGGCAAAGACGTCCGTGCTCTCCACTGCCTCGGCCAGTTGCGCATCCGTCATGGTCTCGACCTGGCCGCCCAGGACGATCTTGTCGGCCTGGATGCCGACTTCGGTGCAGACTTTGCGCGTGACCAGATCGTTGTCGCCTGTGAGCACCTTGACCGTGATACCGTGCTGGCGCAGCACCGTGATGGCTTTCGCCGAGGTGTCCTTGGGCGGATCGAGGAAAGCGAGGTAGCCGGTAAGGACCAGGCCAGACTCGTCCACCTTGGAATAGGCGGCCTGCTTCTCCACCTTCTTGGTCGCCACCGCCAGCACGCGGAAGCCGTCCTCGCTCAGGTCATTGACCTGCTCGATGAGGTTGCCGACCAGGATTGGCTCCATCGGGAAGGTTTCGCCGTCGCTCTCGAAGTGGGTGCACTTGGCGAAGACCGCCTCGGGCGCGCCCTTGGTCAGCAATTGCCGCTGGCCGCCGGGCCCTTCGACCGCCACCGACATCATGCGGCGCGAGAAGTCGAAGGGGATTTCGTCCACCTTGGTGTATTGCTCGATGGAAAGTTCCTTGTGCAGGTCCTGATGTTGCAGGACGGCACGGTCGAGCACGTTCTTGAGGCCGGTCTGAAAATGGCTGATGAGATAGGCGTCCCGCAGCACCTCCAGGTTCTGCTTCTTGAAGACGTCGCAGTAGATTTCCAGGATCACGCGGTCAAGGGTCAACGTGCCCGTCTTGTCGGTGCAGAGCACGTTCATCGCGCCGAAGTTCTGGATGGAGTGGAGGCGCTTGACGATGACCTTCTTCCGGGACATGGCCAGGGCGCCTTTGGACAGGCACACCGAGACGATCATGGGCAGCATCTCCGGCGTCAGCCCCACCGCCACCGCCAGTGAGAAGAAGAAGGCCTCGCGCCAGTTGTGCTTCGTCACGCCGTTAATGACGAAGACCAGCGGCACCAACACCGCCATGAACCGGATCATCAGCCAGGTGAACCTCTTGATGCCGCGGTCGAAGGCCGTGTCAATCTGCTGGCCGGCCAAACTGCGCGCCACCTTGCCGAAATAGGTCTGCGCGCCGGTAGTGACAATCACTGCCGTGGCGGTCCCGCTCTCGACGCTGGTGCCCAGGAAGCAGGTGTTCGTGCGCTCAATGGTGGAAACGCTCCCGCGCAGATCGCGGGCATCGGTCTTCTCGACGGGCATGGATTCCCCGGTGAGCGTAGCCTGGATGACGAACAGGTCCTTCGCGGACAGAAGCCGCACATCGCCGGGGATCATGTCACCCGCGCAGAGCTTGACGACATCGCCGGGCACGAGTTGATGGAGAGGAATCTCTCTGGCCTGGCCGTCGCGCACGACCGTGGCGGTGACGCTGATCATCGCCTTGAGCTTGGCGGCGGCCGTGTCCGCGCGGGTCTCCTGCACGAAACGCAGGGACATTCCCAACACCACCATGAGCAGCATCATGGTGCCGGCCCCGGCGTCGCCTGTCGCGTAGGACAAGATGGCCAGGATGGTCAACAGGATGACCAGCGGATTGCGCGCGGCAATATACAGGCGCCGGAGCCAGCTTTCCTGCTTCTCGTGCGCCACCTCGTTGGGGCCGTATTGCTCCAGGCGCGCCGCGGCTTCGGCTTCGCTCAGGCCGGCCGGACACGTGCCCAGTGCAGCCAAAACCTCGGCGCCTTCTTTGGTCGCCGCCTCTTGGACGAGGTCAGAGGTCCGCTGGTTACTGGGACTGGTCAAATCCGGCATAAGCTAATACAGGCGCCCGCTCCTCAAAGATTGTCAGTTAACGGGCGTGCGTCCACCGGAAAGTTGGCCCGGACCGCGAGCCGGGGACGGCTCGCGGTCCGTCACGCTCTGGCAGCAAAGGCGCCCGTTTGGCGGGCACTTGCGCCCGCCAGCCTGCCGTGGAAGACTATGCCATTCAATTTGGCAGACAATTGCATTAACAGAGACTATGGTTCAAGCGATGGATAAACCGGCCCGGACAGAAAGCGACGCCTATGTGGCGAAGTTCGAGCGCTTCGAGCGCGAAGCGCACCAGCCCTCGTGGATGACATCCATGCGGCGAGCCGGAATGGAGCGGTTCAGCGAGGTCGGGTTCCCGACCCTGCACGATGAAGATTGGCGCTTTACCAATGTCGCCCCCATTGCCCGGCTGCCTTTCAAGCCAGTGTTCCAGTTTGCTCCGCCTGCCCTGACCCCGCAAGCCGTGGCGGGCTTCACCTTCGGGGGACTGCCCGCCAGCCGCCTGGTTTTTGTCAACGGCCATTATGCGGCGGAGCTCTCCTCGCTGCACGAGCAACCGCCAGGCGTTATCGTCAGCAGCCTGGCAGCGGCGCTGGCCACGGATTCCGCGGCCATCGAAAAGCACCTGGTCCGCCGCGCGCCCGAGGAGGACGGGGCCTTTGCCGCCCTGAACGCCGCCTTCTTCCAGGATGGCGCATTCATCCAAGTGCCCGCCGGACAAACCGTACCGGCGCCCATCCACTTGCTATTCATAGCGACGGCGGAGGAGACAGGCTCAACCTGGCATCCGCGCAACCTCATCGTCGCCGGGGAGGGCAGCCGTCTCACCGTCCTCGAAAGCTACGTCAGCACCGTGGACGCGCCGTATTTCACCAACGCGGTAACGGACATGATTCTCGGCGCCGGCGCCGCGGTGGAGCACTGCAAGTTCCAGGACGAGAGCCCGGCGGCGTTCCACATTGCGGGCGTGCGCGCGCAGTTGGGCCCAGGCTGCAATTTCATTTCGCACTCGATCGCCACGGGCGGGCGGCTGTCCCGCAACAACATCCGCACGCACCTGGGCGGCGAGGGAGTCGAGTGCATTCTCAACGGGCTTTATCTCACGCGGGGAGACCAGTTGGCGGACCATCACATGGTGGTCGAGCACGCGCAGCCGCACTGCAACAGCCACGAGTACTACAACGGCATCCTCGATGGCCGATCCAAGGGCGTGTTCCACGGGCGCATTCTCGTCCGCCAGGCCGCCCAGAAGACCGACGCCAAGCAGACGAACAAGAACCTGCTGCTCTCGGACGACGCCACCGTGGATACCAAACCGCAGTTGGAGATCTACGCGGATGACGTGAAGTGCACGCACGGGGCGACTATCGGGCAGTTGAACGAGGAATCCATCTTCTACCTGCGCGCCCGTGGTCTTGGCGCTGAGACCGCCCGGCACATGTTGATTCACGCCTTTGCCGGCGAGATCATCGAGCGCGTTCGCTATGCTCCCGCCCGCGAGGAACTGGACAAGCTGGTATGGGAGCGGCTCGAAGCCATTCCCAAGGTTGGCGAGGAAAGATGACCGGGTCCGTCCTGAATGTACCGCCGGAGCGCGCCTGTCCTCAGGCGCAGCAGCTTCGAGCGCTGCAGTCCTCGGCTGGTGCTGCGCCTGAGGACAGGCGTGCTCCGCAAGCCCAAGATAACCATGTTTGACGACCTCGCCGACCTCTACCAGCAGGTCATCCTTGACCATTGCAAGAAGCCTCGGAACTACCACGAACTGAGCAGCCCGACGTGCTCGGCGCAAGGATACAACCCGCTGTGCGGTGACCAGTTGAAGCTCTACCTCGCTATGGAGGGCGGGGTGGTCAAAGACATCAGCTTCCTGGGAAACGGCTGTTGCATCTCGAAAGCCTCCGCCTCGCTGCTGACCGAAGCCGTGAAGGGCAAGACGCGGGAGCAGGTTCAGAAGATGTTCGACCAGGTGCACGAGATGGTGACGACGGGCCGGGTGGTGGGAGACGTAGGCAAGCTGGCGGTATTCGCGGGAGTGCACAAGTTCCCGGCGCGCGTGAAGTGCGCCATCCTGGCCTGGCACGCGGTGATGGCCGCCCTTAAGGGCGAGGGCCAGCCGGTGACCACGGAGAACGAAGAGGACTGAGGCGGGGTGTGGGAGTGATGGAGTGTTGGAGTAATGGCATTTCCATCACTCCAATACTCCATCGCTCCAAACCCCTGGCAGGCAAAATGCCTGCCGCTACGTGCGATGGCGACAGCAGGGCCGAAATCGTCTATATTCCTTTTGCGCTTATGAATAGCAGTGACCCAGTTACCCTGACTCGCGACGTCGAGGCGGCCATAATCCCCGTCGGCGAACGCGTAACGCTCAAGAAGGGCGAACAGGCCCAAATCACGCAGTCGCTCGGCGGAAGCTATACGGTCATCGTGAATGGCAACATGTTCCGAATCGAGGGCCAAGATGCCGACGCCCTGGGCATGACGGCTACCGCCAAGCCCGCGAGCACGGGCGCGCCGGTCTCGCAGGAGCACCTCGAAAAGGAAATCTGGAACCAGTTGCGCTCCTGCTACGACCCGGAAATCCCCGTCAACATCGTTGACCTTGGGCTCATCTATGATTGCCACATTGAGCCGCTGGCTTCCGGCAGTCACAAGGTGGCCGTGAAAATGACGCTGACGGCGCCCGGCTGCGGCATGGGCCCGATGCTGGCGCAGGACGTGCAAAACCGCGTGCTCGCTCTCGAGGGGGTGGACGACGTGGCCGTCGAGCTGGTCTGGGACCCGCCCTGGAACCAAAGCATGATGACCGAAGCGGCCAAACTCCAACTCGGACTGCTTTAGCACTGAAATGCCTATCGCAACCCCTACGAAGAGAGCCAGGGCCACGGACTGGTCCGCTCTGCGCGCCGACTTCCCGATCCTCGATCAGCAGGTCCACGGGCAGCCGCTCATCTACTTCGATAATGCGGCCACCACGCAGAAGCCGCGCGCGGTTCTCGATGCCCTGCGCTACTACTACGAGCACGACAATGCCAACGTCCATCGCGGCATCCACGAGTTGAGCAACCGCGCCACGGCTGCTTTCGAGGCCGCGCGGACGCGCGCCGCCAAATTCATCAATGCCCGCAATGCCGAGGAGATCATCTTCACGCGCGGCACCACGGAGGGCGTCAATCTCGTCGCGCAGGCCTGGGGCTCGAAGCACATCAAGCCCGGCGACAAGATCCTGCTCACCGAAATGGAGCACCACAGCAACATCGTGCCCTGGCAGCTCCTGGCCGAGCGCACCGGGGCGACGCTGTCCTATCTGCCCATTAACGGCGACATCGGCCTGCTCGACCTGAGCCGCCTCGACGAGTATCTGACTAAAGAGGTCAAGCTGCTCGCGATGACGCACGTCTCGAATTCGCTCGGCACGATCAACCCGGTGGCCGATTACTGCGCTCGTGCCCGCAAGCGCGGCATTGCCACCCTGGTGGACGCCGCCCAAAGCGCCGGGCATCGGCCCATTGATGTGCAGGAGATTGGCTGCGACTTCCTCGTGTTCTCCGGCCACAAGATGTGCGGGCCCACGGGCATTGGGGTCCTGTATGGCCGCCAGGAGGTGCTGGAAAACATGCCCCCGTATCAGGGCGGCGGCGAGATGATCCTGAGCGTGGATTTCCACAAGAGCACGTGGAAGCATGCGCCGCACAGATTTGAGGCCGGCACTCCCGACATCTCGGGCGCCGTCGGCCTGCACGCCGCGATGGATTACCTGGAGAAGATCGGGCGGCGCAAGATTGCCCAGCACGATCAGGAGCTGGGCGCCTATGCTTACGCCGCGCTTTCCCGCCTCGGGGGCGGCATTCGCCTCTTTGGCCCGCACATTGGCCGGGCGGGGCTGGTGAGCTTCCTCTTGAAGGACATTCACGCACACGACGTGGTCACGGTGGCCGACCAGCGCGGGGTGGCATTGCGCGGCGGGCATCATTGCAACCAGCCCCTTATGCGCAAGCTCGGGGTCGAGTCCACCGCCCGCGCCAGCTTTTACTTCTACAACACGACGGCGGAGATTGACCGCTTCGTGGAGGTGCTGGGCGATATACAGAAGTTCTTTGGCGCGTAACTCTGCGCCTTCAACGTAGGACAGTGCGTCCCGCCTGCCCCGGAAGGCAGGGCGGGCAGGACGCACTGTCCCACGTTGGTTCATGGGGGCAACCCACGGTATCGTGGTTGCCAGCCTGATAACGCAGTGGTCGCGCAAGCCTCGCAAACGCAGGCCCGCCTGTTATAGTCCGGCCATGTTGCCGCCGATGGTTGAACGGGAGCTGCGTGTTGCCTTGCTGCGGCGCAAGGCCCGGCAGCAGTGGATGGCGGCGGCCTGGACGGCCGGGGCTACTTGCATGGTGCTGATGCTGGGCCTGGCTTCCAGCCGTTCGCGGGGTGGGACTCTCTTCCTGTTGCTATTCGCCCTGGGGTGCGCCGGGGTTGTGTCACGCGGCTTTGGGCTGACGGCGGACCTGTTCAGCGAGGAGCGGAGGAACGGGACCCTTGGGCTGCTGGTGCTGACCGGCCTAAGCCCGCTGGAGATATTCCTCAATAAACTGCTCGGCGCAGGGATGCTCGCGGTTTACGCCCTGCTCGGCGGCTTGCCGTTCTTCGCCATTCCTTTCTTGGCGGGCGGCGTGTCGGCCACGCAGTTCCTGTGCGCGCTGGCGTTCCTCGCGAACGGGCTGCTCTTCTGCGTCGCCATAGGACTGCTCGCGTCGGTGATCCATCGCGAAGGCGGCCAGGCGCAAATCACTGCCGTGCTCGTGACGGCGTTGCTGAGTCTGGCGACGCCCCTGGCGAGGTGGTTCACTGCCGCCGCTGCGAGCACGCATGCCCTGCCCAGCGCATGGCTGACATCGAGCCCAGCCTATCCGGCATACCTGATCTTCGGTAACTTCGCCGGCGGCTCCCCGCAACTGTTCTGGACCGGCTCCGGCTTGACGCTGGTCTATTCGCTAAGCGCGCTGCTGGCAGCGGCGGTGGTGCTCCATCGCACTTGGCGCGAGGGACCGGAAACGCTGGCGCCGCAAGGCTGGCGCGCGCGCTGGCAGCGGTGGGGGCGTGGCACTGAAGCATGGCGGCGGCGTCTGCGCGCGCGGTGGATGACGCGGAATCCCTACTGCTGGCTGGCGGCACGAGACCGCCGGCTAGCGCTTCTGGCGCAGGTATTCCTCGGACTGGCGGTGGTTGGGTGGCTTGCCGGGTGGGCGGCCTCTGGCACGCGCTGGCTCAGGCCCGCCAACGCGCTTGTGTGTTCGATCGTGCTTCATCTGTGCTTCAACTGGATTCTGGCCTACGCGGCTGGCCGGCGCCTGGCCGAGGAACGGCAAAGCGGCGGTTTAGAGGTGCTTTTGACCGTACCGCTGGAGCCCAAGGCGATCGTGGACGGCCAATGCCGAGCCTTGCTCGCGCAGTTCAGAATCGCCTGGCTGACCGTGCTGCTGCTGAACGTGCTCTTGTGCGCGGCTGGGCTCACAGCGCCCGGGTGGACGGCTCCAGCGATGGGGGTTTACCTCGCAGGCTGGGCTGTCTTGATCGCGTACTGGTTCGCCGACCACCTGGAGACGGCGTCGCGCGCGATGTGGATCGGCGCATGGACCGGGCGGCCGGCGTATGCGGCGCTTCAGGCCATGAGACAGACGTTCTGGGTCCCGGTCTGGATTTGGATCATGTCGCGCGGGGCGTTCAGGCCGGCGGTGCCGGGGCCTGCCACGGCGATCGGAGTTCTTTTCGCGGCAGGCCTCTTTGCCGGTGCGTTCGCCCGCTTCGCGCGGCGGCGCGGTTTGCGCGAGAAGTTGGCCCGCGAACTCCGGCTGATCGCCTGCGCGCCCGTCCCCTCGCGCGGGGATACGCGCTTCAAGAAATGGGACCCCGATCGCATCTTCCCGCCCGGCCGATGGGGCGAGTTGGTCCTTCAGCCCGCCGACCCGAAGCGGCATCGGGCACTGCCGCGTAGGCCGGCATCCCCCAGCGCGGCGCGGCCGTAGCCACGGGTTTTGGAGTGCGGCGGGAAGCGAAGCGCCACGCCGCTTTGGCTGCGAGGGTAGGAGGGACTTCAGGGGCGAGCCGAAGCGGCTCCGCCGGAAGCCAAAGCGCCGTCGCCGCTGCGCTCTGCCGGCGCACTCCAAATCGGTGCCGCCGCTGCGCGGCTAGCGCTTGCCGGCGGCAACCTCTTCGCGATGGACGTCGTGCGGGAGAACCAGGTTGCCGTTTGTCCCGGCGTTGTCCGCCTCCGGGATGCGCATGCCGTAGAATGAGCGATAGACGAAGATCAGCGCCACGATGAAGAAGAAGACGCCGATGCCGGTCTTCAAACCCTGGTCCTTCATGGTCACGGCGATTTCCACGGCGAGCAGGCCGAAGAGCGTGGTGAACTTGATCACCGGGTTCATCGCCACCGACGAGGTGTCCTTGAAGGGATCGCCCACGGTGTCCCCGACGACGGTGGCCGCGTGCAGTTCGGTGCCCTTCTGGCGGAGGTCCACTTCGACGATCTTCTTGGCGTTATCCCAGGCGCCGCCGGCATTGGCCATGAAGATGGCCTGGAACAGCCCGAAGAAGGCGATGGCGATCAGGTAGCCGATGAAGAAGTAGGGATTGAAGAAGGGCAGCGCCAGCGCGAAGCAGAAGATTACGATGAAGATGTTCCACATGCCTTTCTGCGCGTATTCGGTGCAGATGCGCACCACTTCCTTGCTGTCCTTGTCCGAGGCGGTGGTGGAGTCGAGTTTCATGTGCTCCTTGATATAGACCACCGCGCGATAGGCGCCGGTCACCACCGCCTGACAGGAAGCGCCGGTGAACCAGTAGATGACCGCGCCGCCCATGAGCAGGCCCAACAGGAGATGCGGTTGCAAGGCGCTGAGCGAACTCATGACAAACTGCACGCCAGCCTGGAGCTGTTCGGGCGTCGGCGCCTGGGCTTCCGCCAGCTTGAAGTGTTCCGCCGTCCAGGTCTTGATCAACATCATGATGATGCCGAACACCATGGTCGTGGCGCCGACCACGGCGGTGCCGATGAGCACGGGCTTGGCGGTGGCTTTGAAGGTGTTGCCCGCGCCGTCGCCCTTTTCGAGCTGGTACTTGGCATTCTCGAAGTCGGCGTCGAAGCCAAAGTCGCGCTTGATGTCCTGCTTCACGGTCTTGATGCTTTCGATCTGGCTGAGCTCATAGACCGATTGGGCGTTGTCGGTGACCGGGCCGTAGCTGTCCACGGCGATGGTCACGGGTCCCATGCCGAGGAACCCGAAGGCCACCAGGCCGAAGGCGAAGATCGGCGCGGCAAACTTAAAGGCGTCCGGCAGCAGGGCTACGACGGGCGAGCCCTGATAGGTAGCGAAGAGGTAGCTGGCGAACATCAACAGGAGAATGACGAGACCCATCCAGAAGGCGGACATGTTACCGGCAACAAAGCCTGACAGGATGTTCAGTGAGGCACCGCCGTGCTTGGAGCAGTTGGTCACCTCGCGGACGTGCCGTGAGGTGGTGCTGACAAAGATCTTGGTGAACTCGGGAATCAGTGCGCCTGCGACCGTGCCGCAACTGATGATGGCCGAGAGAACCAGCCACAGCTTGGGTTGGGGTGTTCCGGTGGCGTCCTTGAAGTCGCCCAGCAAGAAGTAGCTGGCGACGAAGGTAACCACGATGGAGACTGCTGAGGTGATCCATACGAGGTGAGTCAGCGGCGCTTCGAAGTCGAAGTCTCTCTTGCCGCCGAACTTGGCCTTGCTGATGACTTCGTTGAGGAAGTAGGACGCCAGCGAGGTGACAATCATCAGGGCGCGCATGACGAAAATCCAGATGATGAGCGTCGCGCCAATGGCCGGGCTGGCCGCCAGGGCAAGAGCGAGGAAGGCGATCAGCGCCACGCCGGTCACGCCGTAGGTCTCGAAACCGTCTGCCGTGGGGCCGACGGAGTCGCCGGCGTTGTCGCCGGTGCAGTCCGCAATCACGCCGGGGTTCTTGGGGTCGTCTTCCGGCAGCTTGAAGACGATCTTCATGAGGTCGGAGCCGATGTCGGCGATCTTGGTGAAGATGCCGCCGCAGATGCGGAGCACGCTGGCGCCGAGGGATTCACCGATGGCGAAGCCGATGAAGCAGGGGCCGGCCAGGTCCTTCAGGAATACCAGGATGCAGATCATGAAGAAAAGCTCGACCGCCACGAGCAGCAAGCCAACGCTCATGCCGGAGCGGAGCGGGATGCCGAGGGTGGCCAGCGGATTGCCTTTGAGGGCGGAGAAGGCGGTGCGGGAGTTGGACACGGTGTTGATGCGGATGCCGAACCAGGCCACGCCGTAGGAGCCCAGGATGCCCAGGATCGAGGCGAGGAGAATGATAATGACGTTGCCAATCCCCTTGTGTTGCAGCCCCATGAAGTAATAGACCATGCACGCGGCGATGAGCAGCCAGAGGATGGCGAGGAACTTGCCCTGGGTGAAGAGGTAGGTTTTGCAGGTCTCCCAGATGGTGTTGGAGACCTTGGCCATGCTCTCATGCACCGGCAGCGCCTTGGTCTGCTTGTATTGCACCAGGCCGAAAACCGCCCCGATGAGGCAGATCACGAGTCCCAGATACATGAGGCGGACGCCGCTGACGCCGCCCAAACCGTCGAATTTCACTTGCGTCAAGTCAGGAATGACGATGTCGGATTCGCTGGCATAAACGCCCGTCGAAGCCAGAAGCGTAAGGAACAGGAAGGCGGTCCAGAACCAGTATCTATTATGTTTCATAAATTTAAGCCCGAGACTATTGCAGATAATACCCTCAAAATGCCAACTCTTTTTTTAGGGCATACAACCCATGGGGGCATCCAGACACTGCCTGCGGGGTGCGCCCGTCCCTGAGCGCAGCATTTTTCGAAGATGTTCCCTCCTTCGCCCCCGTCCGGGTGTCGCCGGCTGGATTTACTTGGGCACTGTGGTCCGCTCCCTCAACCAGTAGAGGTCCTGGTTGTTAGGCGAGGCATCCGCGTGGGCGTGGTAGTTGGGGGAGAAGGCCGTTATCGTCCGCTGATCCCGCCAGCGATGGAATTCCACGTGCCCGTCGGCAAAGGAAACAACCCCGCCTTTGTTGTGCGAGGCGTTAGGGAAGTTGAAGAACGAGTCCTGCACCATCTGGACGCCAAAGAAGGGCCAGCAGATGCTGTTGGGGTTGACGTCCTGGAACGAGAACACACCGCTGGGCATAGCAGCAGAAAGATCAGCGTGCTTGGTGAAAATCCGGTAGAGCGGGTTGCCCCGGCTGTCCAGGGGGGCCAGGCGCGTGTCCCATTCGCCTACCCAGCCGAGGTAGGCGTTCAGGGCATAGCTGCGAAGCTTGGGATAAAGCTGGCCGGCCACCGTGACCGTATTCCGGTCGGTCGGGCAGAGATAGACTTTGGCCGTTTGGAGGTAATTGGCGAAAAGGGCGTATTTAGGGTCCAGAATGTAGGCGGTGTTCGTATTGGCCTCCGGGTAATAGAAGGCGCCCTGGACCCAGAGCTTAACCGTGGTGCTGGGCGGATAGGTCTCTCCGTTTGCCGGGAGCCAGTCGCTGTTGTCGGAGGCATACATCAGCCAGACGGCGGACATCTGCTTCTGGTTGTTGATGCACTGGATCTTCTTGCCCGCCGTGGTCCCGCGATCCAGCGCGGGCAGCAGCAGGGCGGCGAGCAAGGCGATGATGGCAATCACCACCAGCAACTCCACCAGCGTAAAGGCCCGGCGGCCTCTTCTAAAGGCACACATAGAGTGTTCTGGCAAGGTGTGCATGTACGTCGCACCGACTGGCAGCCATTGCAAGCAGAAATCCTGCCGCCTCGCGCAGGGGGGCGCATCTGGGCCCTGCCACCGTCCTGCGCTGTAGCGGCGGGCATCTTGCCTGCCGTAGAGCCGGGCATCTTGCCCGGCGGCACAGCCGTCCCGCAGGCACGCGGCGCTCCACCGGGCGGCAGGATGCCGCCCTCTACGGCAGGCAAGATGCCTGCCGCTACAGGGTGGCAAGTGTCCCTTTGGCCTTCGGCTTTCGGTCTTCGGCATTCGGGGCTTGCACCGCGTTGCTCCTCGGCCATCCTTAGCCCAATGGCTGAACGATTGATCTCAGAGGCGTTGAAGAAGCCGGATGTCGTTTTGGAGATGACGCTCCGCCCTTCCCTGTTCTCGGAGTTCACCGGCCAGGCCAAGGTCAAGGAGCGCCTCGAGATCACCGTGGCTGCCGCCAAGAAGCGCAATGAGGCCATAGATCACATCCTGCTAAGCGGCCCGCCGGGGCTGGGGAAGACCACCTTGGCGAATATCCTGGCCAAGGCTATGGGGGCCAGCCTGAAGAGCACCAGCGGCCCGACCATCGAGAAAGCCGGTGACCTCGCGGGCTTGCTCACCAACCTGGAGGAAGGCGATGTCCTGTTCATAGACGAGATTCATCGTCTCCAGAAGACCATCGAGGAATACCTCTACCCCGCGATGGAGGACTTCAAGCTGGACATCATCATTGACCAGGGACCCAACGCCCGCAGCGTCCGGCTCAACCTGCCGCGGTTCACGCTAATCGGGGCTACAACTCGCAGCGGCTTGCTCACAGCGCCCCTGCTGACGCGCTTTCCCATTCGCGAGCGGCTGGATTATTACCAGGCGGACCAGCTCCAGACGATCGTGGTCCGCTCGGCCCGCCTGCTGAACGTCGAGATTGAGGAGAAGGGAGCGCGGGAGATCGCCCGACGCAGCCGCGGCACGCCCCGCATCTCCAACAACCTCCTTCGCCGCGTGCGCGACTACGCCCAGGTGAAGCACGAGGGCCGCATCACGGGCGAGGTGGCCGACAAGGCGCTGGCGATGCTGGAGATTGACGAGAACGGCCTGGACGAAATGGACAAGCGCATCCTGGAAACGGTGATCGTGAAGTTCGGCGGCGGGCCAGTCGGGGTCGGCTCGATGGCGGTGGCCGTGGGCGAGGAACCCGACACGCTGGAGGAGGTTTATGAGCCCTACCTCATTATGGAGGGGTATCTCAAACGCACGCCCCAGGGACGCGTGGCCACGGAGTTGAGCTATAAGAAGCTTGGCCTGAAGCCCAGCCAGGGAGGCCAGCCGGGGTTGTTTTAGGGAAGGGGGCACAGCGTTGGCCGCGAGCCGCGGCAGAACCGGCGTCCGCATGTTGCGGAAGGCAGTAATGGTCCCAGTAAGCGGCGCGGAAGTTGGGCACGTGCAGGGCGGGAGATTGGCGCTTGCGTGGCGTGGGACCCGCGCGTGTGTCTCCATTCTTCCTCGATTCGTCCTCTATTATTCCTCTATTGTTCCTCTATTGTTCCTCTAGTTTTGGCACTTTTTCCCTGGGTAACGGAGGCCATCCCCCGGCTGCCTTCGGTCTGTGTTCCGCTTATACTCCGGTTGTACTCGTCGTGCCGCTACGCGCCATACGCGACCGGAAGGGTGCGTTGACGGTGGCGGCAATTTGGTCAGCTTGGAGGCCGCCCTTCCAAGCGATTTAGGCGTATGAATGCCTCCAGCGATTTGGTCGGGTGGGCGGCGGCTTCGTCCAGCAGCAGGGCGTTGCGGAAGCGGCCGAGCGCGCGATAGGCTGGCGGCATGGTGCCCAGCACGACGGGTTGGTTGTTTTTCACTTCGTAGTTGATCCAGGGCTTCATGGGCACGGGCGCCTGGGCGAGTTGAGTCAGAAGAGCGCGTTGTTCGGGCGTGATCAATTCAAGGCGGCCGACCATCGCGCGCTTGATTTCGCAGGGCACCGAGACGTCCAGCGGCAGGTAATTATCCGTCCAGGCCCGCGGCACCATGAAGAACAGACGCAGGCCGGGGCTTTTGAAGTAGGACAGCTCCCAGGTGTTCAGCAACGCGTCGGCTTCGTCGGTGAACAGCCCCTCCGCTTCCAGTGCCCCATGCATTTCGCGGCGCAGCGCGGACACCCTGGCGGCAGAATACTCGCCGCCGCTGAATTCGGCGGGCGTAGAAAACAGCGGAGTTTCGCCGGCTCGGCTTGCCTGCGGTCCGAGCGTTATTGGGGATAGCGAGCGGAAGGCGCAGGTTCCGTCGGGGTGGAAGGAAGCCAGCCAAAGGCGTGGAACCGTCAATGGCGCGCGGCTGGCTAGGGCGTCCTGGCACTGCGTCCGCGCCTCCAGCGTCCGCCCATCGGCAGTCCGGCTGACCTGGAGCGGACACACCAGGTGCCCGACGCCGCGATAGAAGAGGAACTTCTCGCTCTCGCTGTTGGTGGCGCTCACGCCGGCCGCCGTCACGGCTCGGGGCGCAGTCCATACCCGGTCGGCGGTTTTAGGGCCGCTGGCCGGGACGCCGATCTTGAGATCGTTCCAGGCCAGAGTGCCGGTGGTCTCCTCGGTGAGGCGGCCCAGGTCCGAAACCCCGTCCACCTCCGCTGCCGGGTAGAATTGCGTCAGCCAGCCGCCGCGGAACGCCACCTTGACCGAGGCAGTCAGCGGAGCGGATGCGCCTGCCGGCGGGTGAAAGTAAATGACCGGCGTTTCCAGGCGCATGGTGACGTCCGGATGGCAGCCGTACACGCCCTTATTGAATATAGGGGGCAGTTCATCCTGTCCGAGAACGAGCAGGCGAGCGATATCATGGCAGAACTTGGGGACGGGCTCGTCGTCGGTGTTGATGCCTCCGAGGGTGCGGCCCGTCTCGTCCTGCAACGAGGTGAATGTGCCCCATTCGTGGATGACCAGCGGTTTCGCTTGCGCCCCGAGCACTGCCCCGGCCAGGCCCATCGTGAAAATCAGTTGTGCCTTCATGGTGCTAAGCTACACTCTGGCGCGGCTCCCAGTTGTAAAAAGAATGTAAAATATTAGTGAGCCTTGGGGTGGCTCCGGCTGCGGCTGCAACCGGGCTGCAGGAGAGGATCTCCCGCTGCGGCGGAGAGAGCGGCTGGCGGACGCAATGCGCCCGTGATGAAGGCGTGTTAGCCCCATGTTGTTCCCAGGTTCATCCCATGATGTACCCTGCGTGTACCCTTCTCGTCCCCTTGGCGTACCCTTCTGGTACCCTTCTCCAGGCCCTTTTTGGCCTCTGGCCGTTTGGCCAGCCGGCCTCCTTTCCATGTTACCGACGCCGCCCAAAGGCCGTCTTGTGCTTTGGACTGGCTGTGCCAGAATGCACCTGTTGTGCGCGTCTTGCGCCTCAATTTGCCGTTGTAGTCGAGTATGAAGTTTGCTTTGAACCGCCGTTCGTTCCTCAAGCGTGCCGCGCTGACTGCTGGCGCCCTGCGTGTCCTTCCCGTGCCCAACCTCCTCGCCGTCCCGAGCGCGGGCGACAAGCTCAACTGCGTCCAGATCGGCTGCGGCGGCCGGGGCATGAATCATCTCGAATACATCGTCCAGCAAGGCAAGGAGAACCTGGTCGCCATTGTGGATCCGGACGAGAAGCGGCATGCCCACGTGAAGAAGTGGCTGAAGGACCACGAGCACGACACCAGCAAGCTGCAGGCTTTTACCGATTATCGCGTGATGTTCGATAGGATGGGCAAGCAGGTGGATGCCGTGTTCATCGCCGCGCCCAACCACCACCACGAGCCGGCGGCCAGCATGGCCTTGCAGCTCAATAAGGCGGTGTATTGCGAGAAGCCGCTCTGCCACGACATCGCCGAGGCCCGCAAGCTGCGCGAGATGGCTGCCCAATCCAAGGCCCCCGCCCAAATGGGCAACCAGGGTCATTGCATGGACGGCTACCGGCGCCTGTGCGAATTCGTCTGGGGCGGCGTGGTCGGCAACATCACCGAGACCCATAGCTGGACCGACCGCGCCAACGGGGGTGTAGGACCGCGCCCGCCTTCCGAGCCGGTGCCTGAGGGGATGCATTGGGAAGAGTGGATCGGGCCGGCGCCTTACCGCGACTTCCACTCCGACCTGCATCCGCACGAGTGGCACGGCTGGTATGATTTCGGCAACGGTTCCCTGGGCAACATGGGCTGCCATGTGCTGGACGGCGTGTTCTGGGCGCTCAAGATCGAGCACCCCACGAGCGTCGAGGCGGAGGAGATTCGCGGCGGCAGCAACGAGCGTTACCCGACCGGTGCCCGCCTGCGCTGGGACATCCCCGCCCGCGGCGACATGCCGCCGCTGAAGGTCTATTGGTATGAGGGTTTCAAGAAGGGAGCGACCGGCAAGGCGAGCAAGAAGCTCACCGCGGCCCAGGGCGCCGACCGGAACTTCCCGCCGCTGCTGGCGGAATTGCAGAAACAGTACCCGGACGAGGAACTGGACCGCCCCGACAGCGGCACGCTGTACGTCGGTGAGAAGGGCGTTCTCTATACGAGCACCTACGGCCAGAAGATGCACATCCTGCCGCTCGAGAAGATGGACCAGATCAAGCAGCCCCCGATATCGTTGCCACGCCCCAAGAACGTGATGCAGGATTTGCTTGATGCTGCCCGGGCGGGCAAGAAGGAGACGGCCGCCCCGTTCGAGTATGGCGCCCGCCTGACGGAGTTCTGCCTCCTGGGCAACCTGGCCCAACACGCCGGTGTGGGGAACAAGGTGGCCTGGGACGGCCCTAACATGAAGGTGACCAACCTGGCCGAGCTCGACGCGTGGGTGAAGCGCCCGCACCGCCAGGGCTGGCCGGGCTGAAGGGCGCTTACAGTTCAGGGAGCTCAGAGGATAGAGATTTCGTAGCGCAGATTTCCAATCTGCCGTATCGCCGATTTCTAATCGGCACGGCACTGGACTGGTGTTACGAGCCCGAGCGCGCCTACACCCGCAGAATGGAATTCTGCGATACGGCAGATTGGAAATCTGCGCTACACGAAGTGTGTCTGTTACCGCAGCGGCACCGCCTTGCCGGGTCCGTCAACGGCGACATAGACCACTTCTGCCTGGGTCACACGCACCACGGTTTGCGCGGCATCGCGCCGCTGGGCTTCGACCGTGACGCGCACCGTGATGGAGGTGGTGCCGAGCTTCACGGTCTCGGTGTAGAAGCTCACCAGGTCGCCCACGAGGACCGGGGCGATGAACTTGACCTCGTGCATGGCTACTGTGGCGAAGGTCTTGGCTGTATGCTTGCGCGCCTCGACCGCTCCGGCCTGGTCAATGTAGCTAAGGATAAGGCCGCCGAAGATGGTGCCCATCGGGTTGGTATCGCACGGCATCATGATGACGCGGATGGACGGTTGCAGAGCGCTGATCATGAGTTGATTAAAGCCGGGCGCCGAGGGATTGTCAGTCAGGAAAAGCGTTCCCCGCCGGCTCCGTAGCGGCAGGCATCTTGCCTGCCGTAGAGCCGGGCATCCTGCCCGGCGGAATGGGCTTTCGCACACCACGCACGGCTCCGGGCGGCAAGATGCCGCCCTCTACGGCAGGCAGGATGCCTGCCGCTACTCACTCCAGCGCAGCCAGGCGGGTGGCCTGTTGCTCCCATTCAGGGTTCAGAGCCCCGAGGCGATGCTGCACGTCCACCAATTCGCGGTTGATGGCCTGCGCGCGACCAGGCTTCTCGTAGGTCTCCTGCTGTTCGAGTTCGGCGACGATCTCGGCCTGCCGGGCTTCCAGCGCCTGGATCTCTTTCTCTAGCTGATGCACGATCTGCTGCTGGGCCTTGCGCTCGCGCGAGCGCGCCTGGCGGGTCTCGGCTTCCGCGCGCTTCTGGTCCTTCCTGGAATTGGCAGGGACGCGTTCCACCGCGTCCCTATTTCCCGCCTTATCCTTAGGGACGCGGTGGAACGCGTCCCTGCCGGATGCCGTCAAGCCGGCGCGCTCGGACGCCGCCTTGGATTTGTCCAGGTAGTACTGATAGCCGCCCGGGTAATGCGTGAGCTGGCCGGCGTTGACGTGGACCACGTGGTTGGCCAGCGCGCGGATGAAATAGACGTCGTGGCTGATGAAGACCAGGGTGCCCTTGAACTGATCGAGGGCGTAGGCCAGGGCATCAACGCTCGAAAGGTCGAGATGCGTGGTCGGCTCGTCCATGAGCAGCAGGTTGGGCGGGTCCAGCAGGAGCTTTACCAGCGCCAGGCGGCTCTTTTCACCGCCGCTCAGCACGTTGACCCGCTTGAATACGTCGTCGCCGCTGAACAGGAAGCAGCCCAGCAGCGTGCGCACGAAGGTCTCGGTCAGGCGCTGCGGTGTGTCAAAGGCTTCCTCCAACACGGTGCGATCGGGGTGCAGCATGTCCACGCGATACTGGGAGTAGTAACCGGCTTTGGCGTTGTGGCCGAGGGTGCGCGTGCCGGCCTGAGGCGTGATCACGTCCGCCAGTATCTTCAGCAGCGTGGATTTGCCCGCGCCGTTGGGGCCGACCAGCACGATGCGCTGGCCGCGTTCGGCTTGAAAGCTCATGCCGCGATAGACCACGTTCTCGCCATAGGCATGGTGAATGTTCTCCAGCTTAATGACCTTGATGCCACTGCGCTGGGGTTGGGGGAACTCGAAGTCGAGCTTGCGATCGTCACCCTCGGGCGCTTCGACCTTGTCCATGCGCTCGATCTGCTTGAGCTTGCTTTGGGCCTGCGTGGCCTTGGTGTTCTTGGCGCGGAAGCGGTTGACGAACTCCATCAGCCGGCCGATCTCGCGCTGCTGGTTTTTGTAGGCGGCCAGGAGCTGCTGCTCCGCCGCCTCGCGTTGCACGAGGTACTCGTCATAGCCGCCGCGGTAGCGGATGAGCTTGCTCTGGCGGATTTCGACGATGCTACCGACAAGCTGGTTGAGGAACTCGCGGTCGTGCGAGATGACGAGAATGGCGCCAGGGTAGGCCTTGAGGTATTCCTGGAACCAGAGCAGGGCCTCCAGGTCAAGGTGGTTGGTCGGCTCGTCCAGCAGCAGCAGGTCCGGTTCCTGGGTGAGGAGGCGGGCCAGGTGCGCGCGCATGACCCAGCCGCCGCTCATCTCCCGGGCGGGCCGGTCGGAATCCTTTTCGCGGAAGCCGAGGCCGGCGAGGATTTGCTTGGCCTTGGCTTCCAGGCGGTAGCCGCCCAGTTGGTTGAACCGGTCATGCACATCGTCATGGACTTCTTCCGGGTGCGGGGCTTCCGTCGGATGATCGGCTTCCCACGCCTTGAGGATGCGGCGCAGCTTGGTGTATTCCGGCGTGATCCCTGTGGCCAGCTCGATCACGGTCTCGTCCGCCACCGGCGCGTTTTCCTGTGGCAGGTAGCCGATCGAGACGCCGCGTTCGCAGGTTGTTTCCCCTTCGTCCGCCGACTCCTCGCCGAGGATAATCGAGAAGAGAGTGGTCTTCCCGGCGCCATTCGGGCCAACGAGCCCGATGCGGTCCTGGCGGTTCACCTGCAAGGTGGCGTCGGCGAACAACACTCGTTCGCCGTATGCTTTCCTGATGCCGGCCAGAGTCAACATGAACTGACACTCTAGAGGCTAGCGTCTTGAGTCCAAAGTCTAAAACCGCAGCCAGGCCGGTCGCCACCTTCATTTACCCCAGCTAGAGATTTCCTAGCCCGGCGGATGCGTGAGACGCACGCGTTATGCGTGAGGTTCACCCGGTCGGGGGCGGGATTCACGCAGAAAGGCATGCAAAAAGGCCTTGGCATAGTTCATGTTGAAGGTAATGGGTTGATCATGAAACTGCGCGGCATGACGCGGAAGCCCGATCCAGGAGCCCCCGCTCCCCTTGGTTTTATTTCCGGCATGATGCTTTTTTGTCTTTCCAGTTGACCCGTGTTTAGGTTTTATGTAACTGACCATCGGCAGCCCGCCGCATAACCCGAAGCGAGCGCCAGAATTTTATCGGCCCAATGACACAACTATTAGATGCTGAACACGAAGACATTTCTCGCTATTGATTTCGGGGCCGGCAGTCTCAAGCTGGCGGAGTTCGAAATCAACGAGGCGGGCAGGCTGCGGTTGAAACAGTACAGCCTGAAGTCGCTGGGAGTTGAGGGGACCCAGGAAACGGCGCGCGAAGCGGCCATTCAGACCGTGCTGCAAGGGATGCTCAACGAGAAGGGGATCAAGGCGAAGAGCGTGAACGTGTGCGCGCCTGGTTTCCACGTGTTCTCCAAATTCGTGAAGCTGCCGCCGGTAGATGCGGGCAAGGTCACGCAGATGATCCAGTACGAGGCGCAGCAGAATGTGCCGTTTCCGCTGGAGGAGGTGGTGTGGGATTACCAGATTCTGGGCTCGACTCCCGGCGGCGAGCTGGAAGTGCTGTTGGTGGCGATCAAGGCGGACATTGTCGAGGGTCTGTTCCGGGTGACCGAGAACGCGGGGCTTCGTCTGCAACTGTGCGACGTGTCGCCGGCAGCGCTGTGCAACGCGTTTCGGTACAACTACCCCGATCTGGAAGACTGCACCATGCTGCTGGACATCGGGGCCAAGACCAGCAACCTGCTGTTCTTCGAGAAGAACAAGATGTTTTCGCGCAGCATCAACCTGGGCGCCAACTCGATCACCCAGGATTTCGCCACCGAATCGAAGCTGAAGTGGGATGTTGCCGAGAAGCTGAAGATCGAGGAGGGCTTCGTGAGCCTGGGCGGGGCGTATGAGGAGCCGGAGAACCAGCACCAGGCGGCAATCTCGAAGATCGCCCGGCAGTTCATGACGCGGCTGCACATCCAGGTGAACCAGACGATGCAGTTTTATCGCGGCCAGCAGGGCGGGTCGGCGCCGCAGCGGTTGTTCCTGTGTGGCGGGGCGTCCGTGATGCCTTACGCGGCGCAGTTTTTTGCCGAGAAGCTGAATGTGCCGGTGGAGTATTTCAATCCGCTGCGCAACGTGGACCGGGACCCGAACATTAACGTGGAGGACTTGCAGCGCGTCGCGCATTCGCTGGGGGAAGTCGTGGGGCTGGGGCTGCGCAACCCGGCACACTGCCCGGTCGAGTTGAACCTGATGCCGGAGAGCACCCTGAAATGGCAGAGCTTCAATCAGAAGAAGCCCTATTTCATCGCAACGGTATTCAGCATGGTGCTGGTGATTTGGGCGATGGGGTATCTGTTCGACAAGCTGGCGGTGGTCAAGAACGATGAGCTGGAGAAGGTCAAGGCGGAGGTCGTCCCAGAGCAACAGAAGGAAGTCCTGTTCAATAAGGTCCGAGGCGACCTGAAGAAGGTTGAGCAGGATAAGGATCAGATTGTGAGCTGGATGGACGACCGGTATTACTGGGCGGACGTCCTGAGCGAGGTGCGCCAGGCTTTGATCCGAGTGGAACAAGGGACGAAGGTCAAACTGCACACGGACGCAGGGGTGTGGCTCGAGCAAATGACGAGCGCCACGCCCAAGCCCGAGGGCGACCAATCCGCCGCTCCCGGCCCCGCGCCGGTTATGTCGGCGGCGGAAGGGGCTGCAGCAGAGGCGTTCAGAAGGCGATATGGAATGGCGGACCGGGGTGCACCGCAGCCACCGCCGCCGGATGCCGGGGCACCCGCTGGCGGCCGGTCCAAGAAGGCCAAAGCGGCGGCGGGCACGAACGATCTCGCTACAGTCACCTTGGCCTTTCGGGGGGTTAGTTTAACGGGAGTTTCCGGCCAGCCCGAGGCCAATAAGGGGATCGCTTACGACGTGCTCAAGGAATTGCAATCCTCGCCGGTGTTCGACGCCGAGGAGACCAAGACCCCGACGGATGTGACCCTCGACGAGCAAACAGGCACTTTCACCTTCAGTATTGTCGCGCAACTGAAACGCCCGCTGAAGCTGTAGTATGGACTGGATCAAGCGCAATTTATACTTCCTGATCGGCAGCCTGGTGGCGGTGGCGCTGATGGGTTTGGCGGGTTGGTACCTGTATTCGAAATGGGATCTCAACAACACCCTGCTGGGGCAGCTCGATGCTCAGTATGCCGAGATGAAACGGCTGTCCGAGCAAAAACCCCATCCAGGTTCGGCCAAGGTGGATAATATCCAGGCGGCCAAAGACCAGCAGAAACAACTCCGCGCCTGGATGCAGAAGGCTTGCGAGCATTTTCAGAGGATTCCACCGATCCCTGTGCCGGAATCCGGCAAGGTGACGGAACGGGAGTTCACCTTCGCCCTGAGCCGGACTATTGACGAACTTCATCACGATGCATCCGCCGCGAGTGTTACGGTGCCGCCCAAAAACAGCACCACCGGCCAGACTTACAGCTTTTCGTTTGAGGAGCAGCGGCAGAAGCTCAGCTTCGCCCCGGGGAGCCTCGCGCCGCTATCCACGCAGTTGGGCGAGGTCAAGACGATTTGCGATGTGCTGTTTGAGGCGAAGGTCAATGCGCTGGATGGCCTGAGGCGGGAGCGGGTTTCCGAGGACGATCAGAAGGGGCCGCAAACGGACTACATTTCGGAAACCTCCGTGACGAACGAGCTGGCAGTATTGACTCCCTATGAGGTCACCTTCCGCGGGTTCAGTTCGGAGCTGGCAGCCGTGCTGGCCGGCTTCGCCAGCTCGCCTTACGGCATAATTGTCAAGAGCGTCAACGTCGAACAGGCGCCCGCAATCATCTCCACTGAGCAGCCCGGTGCGCCCGTCGTTCAGGCTGGCCCGGTATATGTTCCCCCACCGCAAGCTCCAGCTCCGGCGGACAGGTCCGCCGCGGCATTTGCGGAGCGCTATGGAGGGGGTCCGCGCCGCCCGCCGCCTCCGCCCGTGGCCCAGCCGGCGTACATTGCTCCTGTTGTGGCGGCGCCGAAAAGCAAAGGCGGTTTGCCGACGGTGCTCGAGGAGAAGCAGTTGAAGATCACCCTTGCCTTGGTCATAGTGAAGCTGGCGTGCCCCAAGTGAACGATGGATTTCCTGAAGAAACATTACGAGAAGGTTCTGTTGGGCTTGGTGCTGCTGGGCTTGGCGGTGGCGGTTGCGTTTCTGCCGTTCAAGATCGCCAGCGAGAAGCAAAAGCTGGACGACCTGCGCCAGCAATTCCGTCCGAATGTCAAGCCGCTGACGAACCTCGACCTTGCCGGACCCGAGAGCGTGCTGAAACGATTGGCCGTACCCGCTGAAGTGGATTTCTCAGCCCCGAACCGGCTCTTCAATCCGATGATGTGGCAGAAGGCAGCGGACGGACGCTTGATTAAGGTGGATGCCTCGAACATTGGCCCCAATGCGCTGGTCGTCACGAATCGCAAGGAACTTCCGCTCACCATCAGCCTTGACGACGTGATTGTAGGTGATTCCGGAAACCGCTACAGAATTGGGATCAAGAGAGAGGCTTCCACCAACCCGAAGGATTGGGTCAAAACCCAGCACTTCTATAAAGTGGGCGACAAAACGGACATTTTTGCCCTGCGGGATGCAACTGCCCCGGCGGACAACCCAACCAATTTCACCCTGACGCTCGAAATGAGCGACACGGGCCAAACGGCAAAGTTAAGCAGGGAGAAACCCTTCCGACGCGTTGACGGCTACACGGTGGACTTGAGATACCCACCGGAGAACAAGGTTTTCCCACCGAACCGCCGGGTCGGCCAGACGCTCGCGTTCAACGGCGAGGACTACAATATCGTTGCCATCACAACAAACGAAGTTGTATTGTCGGCTAAGTCGAACCAGAAGAAGACGACCGTTAAGTATAGCATAGCGCCCGCGACCGCCCCTCAATAATCCCACGCTCATCCCAACCGCCTTTAGCTGCACCAACTGCTACCGAAACCATGATTAAAGCACTTACCTTCCAACTTGGCTTGATTTTTTGCCTCGCGACGGCGCCGGTTTCCTGGGCCCAATCCCAAACGACGGCCGAACAGACGGCCATCAACGAAGCCGTTTATCGCCAGGCTAACCGCGTGATTCTGGTTCAAAAACTCGCGGAGGCGCGAGCGGCCCAGGCGCGCCACGCCCTGCCGGCAGCCGCCAAGCTCTACGACGAGTGCTGGGAGCTGGTGCAGAAGACCGGGACCGGAGTTGAAGCCGAACGGGACCAGACGCTCGCCGGCCTGACTGCGGTGCGGTTGGAACTGGCGCGTGCGGCACAGGGCCAGAACCAATTGGAAGAAGCGGAGGCTCAAGTCGAGGACGTCTTGCGGGTGGACCCGTCGAATGCCGCGGCTATTGATTTCAAGCGTGGAAACGAGAAGCTGATGGCGCAACAGCGCGGCACCGTCCCCAGCCCGGAAGTCAAAGCCCAGGTGCCGGCTGCCTTGGAGGAGAACATTCAGGCGCGCACGCTCGTGCAGGACGGCAAGCTGCTCTACGAGCTGGGCAAAATGGACGAAGCGGAAGCCAAGCTGCGGCTTGCTCTGAAGGAGGAGCCGCGCAGCCAGGCGGCGCTATATTATCTGAGCTTGGTTTCCGAAGCGAAATACACCCAGGCACTCAAAGAGCACGGTGTGACGGCGCAGGAAAATCTGAGCGAGGTGGAACAGGCCTGGGCCAACCCGGTCAAACGCGAGCTGCTGCCGGTGCCCAATTTGTACGCCCGGACGAACCTCATCCATACCAGTCCCAGCCGGCAAGTCATTTTCAGCAAGCTGGACCGCATCCATATTGACAGCCTGAAGTTTGAGGGATTGCCGCTAAGCGAAGTCATCATCAACTTGAGCGAGGAGGCGCGGAAACGGGATCCGGAGAGGCGCGGCATTAACTTTCTGATCAGCCAGAGCGCCGATAGCGGCGGCGGCGCGGCGGCGGCGCCCCAAATCGGCCCGGACGGCCAGGCCCTCCCAGCCGCCCCGTCCGAAGCGGTGGATGTCGGCGGTATTCTGATCAAGATCAATCCGCCGTTGAGCGACGTGCGGCTGGCGGATGCGCTCGATGCGGTCGTCAAAGTCGCTGAGAAACCAATCAAGTATTCGATAGAAGATTACGCCATTGTATTCTCGTTGAAGACCACGGAGCTGGACGCCACCGGCCGTCCGGTTAAGCCGCTCTATGTTCGGTCCTTCAAAGTTGACCCCAACACGTTCTACCAAGGCCTGCAAGGCGTAGGCGCGTTTGTGTTTGGCGAGTCCCAGAACGTAGGCCAGAATACGGGCAGCACACTCGGAGGTGGTGGCGGTGGCGGTACGACTGGCGGGCAGAGCCAAGGCACGATCGCTGGCGCGATTATTTCTCGCGTGTCGTCCGCTCCCGGCGGCGTGACGGGCGGCCGGAACGGTGGCGGGCAGCAGCAGGGCGGCCAGGGCGGCACCGGCGGCGGGTTGAATTTTATTACCAGAACCAATAACATGGAAATGGTCTCCCTCGCTGCCAGGAATTACTTCCAGACTCTTGGGGTGGATCTTGACCCGCTGAGGAACCCGGGGAAGGCGCTTTTCTTCAACGACCGGCTCGGCATGCTGCTCGTGCGCGCCACAATGGAGGAGCTGGACGTCATCGAGGCGGCAATTGACGCCCTCAACATTGTGCCGCCGCAGGTGAACATCAAAGCCAAGTTTGTGGAAATTGAGCAGGATGACACGAAGGCGCTGGGCTTTGATTGGTATCTGGGCAATTGGCTGATGAACAACAACTCAATAGTTGGGTCGGGCGGCACCGCGCCCTCATTTTATGGCGCGCCAACGACGGCCAATCCCTCGGGCCTTTTCCCCGGCAATGCCGCCGCGGGTACGGCGATTGCGCCACTTGCCACGGACCAGCTTCTGACCTCGGGTCTGCGCACTGCCGGGACCCCGACACTCTTTACGCTCACCGGCATTCTGACCGATCCGCAGTTTCGCGTGGTGATGCATGCGCTGGACCAGAGGACCGGCACCGAGTTGCTGGCTCAGCCCGAGGTGACCACCCAAAGCGGCCGCCAGGCGCAGATGAAGGCGACCGACGTCCGGACGATCGTTACCGCGTTCAGCTTCAGCCAGAACACAACTGCTACGACGACTGCTGGCGGGCTCGGTACTACCGTCGCCCCGCCAACTTCAACGTTTGTTTTCCCCTTGCCGGAGCAGATGGAGCTGGGGCCGATCCTGGATGTGATTCCTTCCGTGCTTGCCGACGGGTTTACCATCAATTTGACATTAATTCCGACGGACACGGAGTTCCTGGGCTACGAAGACGCCAGTCAATTCAATACCCAACTCCCCACGACAACCGGGACTTTTCCGGGCGGTCTGGTGGTGGTGCCCACTGTTCTGCCGGAGTTCACCGTCCGGCAGGTGGCCTCGTCGGTGAACGTCTGGGATGGCCAGACCGTCGTGCTGGGGGGACTGCTTTCGGAGTCGGTCGCGACCATCAAGGACAAGGTGCCTCTGCTGGGGGACCTGCCGATTGCGGGCGCGCTTTTCCGCAACGAATCGAAGACCACCATGAAGAAGAACCTGCTGATTTTCGTTACGCCTGTCCTGATTGACCCGGCGGGCAACCGTTTGCATTCGGAAGACGAGATGCCCTTTGCGAAGGAATCGTTCCCGGTGCAGCCCCAGCCCCCCGGGGCGGCCGATCAGGCCAAGAAGCAGTGAGCTTGGCCCCGCTGGCCTGTTGAAATGTTCAAAGTTATGTCAATGTCACTCTTCGCCCGTAGAGCGCTGGCGTGGTCGTGTTTGGCCGCAGCCGCCGCCGTCCCTGCCGCTGTGTTCGGGCAAACCAACTACATTACCAATGGCGTCGAATACGCCATCGCCGGGTTCCTGCCTCAAGACCAGGTCAAGCCCTGGCTAGGGATCAACAGCTCCGGCGGTTACCTGGTTTGGCAGGACAATATCACGGATGGAAACGGGCTGGGGGTTAGTGCGCTGCAATTGGACAGCGGGTTTTCGGGGGTGCTTTCGCCCTTCAGGGTGAACTCAATCGGTGCAGGCGACCAGGAAAACGCGCAAGTAGCGCTGCTGCAAAACGGCGGGGCGGTGTTCGCCTGGCAAGGCGGCGTGCAGGGATTTCAGCACATATATGCCCGCTTCCTGTCAGCGAGCAAGACGTGGCTGGCGAACGATGTTCTGGTCAACACGTTTACCAACAACATGCAGATCACGCCCGCCATTGCGACGCTGACAAACGGCAACGTGATCGTCACTTGGGCCAGCTATGGCGAGGTGAGCAGCAGCAGCATGCTGGATATTTACGCGCAGATTCTTACGCCCACAGGCGCGAAGAGCGGCGGTGAGTTTCTGGTAAACCAGTTCACTTCCTACAATCAGCGCACTCCGGCGGTTGCGGCGCTGAGCAATGGACGCTTTGTGATCGTCTGGGTCTCCGAGCAGGAGCGCTGGACGGACGCGGCCGGCCCGCCGAGCGTGGATATCTATGGGCGCGTGTATGATGTGTATGGATCGCCGGTGGGCGGGGAATTCCTGGTTAACACCGGCACGAATATTTGCGCCAACCCAAGCGTGGCGGCAGGTTCGGACGGCGGCTTCGTTGTGGCCTGGGGTCAGAAGGACACGGTGATTCTGACTAACAGTTGGGACGTTTTCGCGCGGCCGTTCTCTAGCGCGATCGTTGGGGGAACGGCGCAGCGGGTCAATACCTTCACGTTCGGCGACCAATACGCGCCGAGGGTTGCCGCGACCGGCACGGATTATTTCGTCGTCTGGACCAGCATGGGGCAGGATGGTTCCGCCGAGGGGGTGTACGGGAAGATATTGTACAACAACGGCACGACTTGGGGCGGTGAAATGCTGATTAACACGACTGTCATCAACGGACAAATCCAGCCGTGCATCGCCTCGGACGGCGCGGGCCGGTTTCTAGTGGCTTGGAGCAGTTTCACCGGGTCGAGCGGCTTTGATTTGTTCGCGCAGCGCTATGCCCAATACATGCCACCGCTGGCCGCGATGAACGCGCCGCTCTTGTATGTGCCGTTCGTGGTCAGCAACAAAGTCTATCAGCCGCAAATAGAAGTCTTCTGGTCGTATCAGACGGGACTGCCGGTGGACCATTATGAAGTGTATGTCAATGGCGCGAGCACAGCCGCCGCCTCGCTCACCAACAACATCTGGCTGATGACGGCGGCCAACGGATTGGCGGCCGGCACGGCGAACTCTTTCCAAGTCCTTTATGCCACCACCTCTGGCCAACGATCGCCGTTATCCCCGGCGGCGGCGGCCACGACGTGGAGCGGGATCAACTATTATGGCATCCCGGTGGAGTGGATGGAAGAGTATTGGGGGGCTGCTTGGCCCGTGGCCACTGCTCCGCTGGCGCCCGGCGGACCGACGCCCTTGCAAGCCTTTCTAACTGGCGCCAACCCGCTGAACCCGAGCACATGGCTGCGGACTTCGCTGAGCCAGACCGCGCAAGGCTATTACCTGAGCTGGAACCCACAGCCGGGCCTTACGTATCAGGTGCAGTATTCCAGCAATTTGGAGGCCTGGGTCAGCCTCGGCTCGCCGCGTTTCGCGGCGGGGAACGTTGATTCGATATACCTTGGCGGTAGCGCCCCCGGCTATTACCGGATTTTGTGTTTGCAATAAGGCTTTTGTATGCTGCGACTCGCTAAAACATTTGGCTGCGCCGCCCTGCTGGCCTTCGGACTTCAGTCGGCGCTCGGCTTCTCACTCATGGGACCGCCCAACGAACCTTGGCAGACCCCTACCATCGGGTACAATCTGCCTGGCGATATCGGCTCGCCGCACAACCTGGGCGAGGAGTACCGCTGGAACACGCCGACCATCTATTATACCTACGACCAGAACTTTCTGGATTACTTTGCGTCAAACGGCGTGTTCGCGGTGGACCAGGCGGTAGCGATTCTTAACGGCCTGACCAATTTTTCCCGGTATAGCCAGAGCCTTTACGAAGTGCCGTTGGAGGCGCGGCGGGTTAACTATACCGCCCAGGCGTTGCACCTGATGGATCTCAAGACCGACGCGTTGGTGCTCATGCTGGAGGAGTTGGGCCTGACCGATTCCGAGCGGTATGTGTGGACCCTGCGGACGCGAGCCACGCAGCCCGGGTTGAGCTGCCCCTATATGATTTATGGGGTGATTGAGCTGAGCTTCGACCCGGCGAACTGGCAGCCCAGCGCTTATATCAACGACACGCTTTATAGCTATATTATCGAAGAAATTTGCAGCGGTCCCAATCCGCTGGCTGTTACCTTCCCATTTTCGGTGGACCCGCTAGCGGTGGAGTCTCTGCCGGCCACGTCCATGAGCATTTACAATTACGGATTGTACCTGACCGGGCTGACGCGGGACGACGTGGGGGGGTTGCGCTATATCTACGAGCCTACGAACATCAACTGGGAAGCGATGTCGAGCGACAGCATCATGTTTTACACGAACGTACCGGCTGGCCAGCAACTGCTGCTGACGTCGAACCTGACCTTGCTGGCTTCCCAGGCGCTGACCAACCCTCCGGCGGCGTTGCTGGCCCTGTATCCGACCTTGAACATCGTGTCCACCACGAACATTTACACGAACATCTGGGTCACCAACCTGACGGCATATTTCACGAACTACCCCTACGATCCTTACGGCACGCCGCCGCATGTGGTGTTCGTCACCAATCGCACCCTCACGGTGCAGACCTGGTATCGTGAGAATTTCGGTAATGTAGTGACGTTTGTATTCACCAACGGGGCGTGGACGGTGGTGCCGCTACCGGACATTACGACCCACACCGGGAACGCGTGGATTACGGTGCAGACGACCTACCTGACAAACTCGCCGTATGACCCTTACGGCACGCCGCCCCACACTAACACCACGACGATAACATACCTGACCAACGAGGTGGCTGGGGAGTACTTCATCCTGCCGACCAACCTTTGCGGTATCGCCATCTCCGCCCTGCAGGCCACGGTGGTCGCGACCGATACGAATATTGTGATCTCCGCGACGAATCTCCCGGCGGGTTTCACCAACGCTCAATCTTATACCCAGACCGTGATTGATTACTTTACAAATTACGTGTTTACCTACTATCCGGTGGACTGTGTGACGACCAATGTGACTTTGCGGCAGGGCATTGATAAGTTCACTTTTGTCAAGACCAGCTATGACTCGCTGGTGGGACGGTTCTACCAGCCGATCACTAACTTGTACACGCTCGTTACCGTGACCAACAGCCATCTGGTGACGAATTGGTATCAGCGAGTAGTGTTCAAACCTGACTTCCTTTTTACAGCGCAAGACACAACCGATTCCGCCCTCTTGGGTGACCGCACTTTTACATACCCGAACTTCAACACGAATAACGAGAATCTCGGCCTGGCCGGTCCGGGCAATATAGACCCTGGTGTCAGCGGTCCCAACGCAACCGCGGCGATTGAAATCACCTTCAATAAAGTCGGGCCGCTGCTGCAGAATTACTATGGCACCAACTTCATTTCCAGTGGTTTGAGCCAGGCTGCGGCGACCACCAACTTTATTTGGGGGTCCTTCGACGGGACGACCAATGCGCCAGTGGTCTACCCGAGCGGGGCGAGCATCATGAACCTGGAGGCAGAAATTCTTTACCAGATCATCACACCATTTCTCTCCGACGGTCAGGTGGGCCATCCTTACTCGCCCACGCAGTTGCAGGTGACGGGTGGCACGGCGCCGTATAGCTGGTCGTGGAGCGGTGGCGTGCCGGCGCTCCCGCCGGGGATGAGTTTGTCCGCCGCGGGCGTGCTTGGCGGGACCCCGAGTGCAGCGGGAACTTTTGTGTTTAACGTGACTGTGATCGGGTCTGACGGGCGTAGCACTACCCGCACGATGCAGATCATTATTGATCCGTAACCGGGTTGAGATGGAAATCGTCTGACTATGAAGCGGCTGTTACTATCGAGTGTTCTGAGCGCCTGGGCGGTTCCGCTGGCGCTGGCCACCACCAATTACATCAATTACGGGACGGTGAGCATCCTTTCGCCGCCGCAGATCGCGCCTCAGATTGACGCCTCCAACTTCGTAAACTACGGCACATTTTACATTACCAACGAGTATTCCGACACCGTGCAACCGCCGCTGCCTTACGAGTCGTGGAACACACGTAACTGGACCAATGCCAACCGCATGGCGGGCGACTCGGGCTTCCGCTTCGATTATTTTGACAGCGTCGGGCAGACCAATGGGTGGTCCGCGAGCTTTCAGAATGCAGGCAACGTGAATCCGACCAACGCTAACATCTTCGGGGCGGTTTATGTTTTAGTGTCGGCGACCAACGTGAACAACAAGGGCACGATGGCGGTTACCGGCCCGGGCTTAATGACCCTTGCCGGCAAGAACGTTGACTTGTCACGCGGGATTTTTGCCGCCGTGGGTAACGAAACGAACGACTTGGCGGGAGTGTTGGATGATTATTGGGGCGTGGACAACGGTGACATTCTCACAGCGAGCTTCTCTCCTGCACAGGTATCCAGTTCGTTCCTGCTCGTCACGGAAATCCAACTCCCGAATTATGTCCAGGTGCCTCAGAACCTACAATTGACCAGTCCCTTTACGACTTACATCATGACAAACACCCTCGCGCTGGGCGTCCAGGCGATTGATGTGTTGTTCCTGCGCCAGACCAACCCGGCTATCACGACGGAGGTCCGGTTCGGCCAATCTGGATTCCCGGGCGTGGATAAGATTGTCCGCTGGCAGGCGCTGATGACGAATCGGGTGACGAAAGCCGTGGTGACGAACCAACTTTACCTCCAGGACACCTTTGCGGAAGACTGGGGTTTTGCTCCCTTTCTGGTTGAAACCCTCAAGCCGAATATCTACTACACCCTCCTTTCGGCCGCTACCTATCACCCCTACAATTACTCCATTACCCATGGTGCGCCGCCCGGCTATGCCAACGACATGGTAATGACAACCAATGTCTTCGACCCGCTCGTTTTCTATCCTCTGCCGCTCTATGCCACCAATGCCGGCTACGCGGCCACGCTCACGGCGGCGGCGTTCAACCCGGATCCCACCATCTCCGGCTCGACCTTCACCAATGTGCCGGGCAGGATCCAGGTCTCAGCCTCTGGGCCGAAGTCGTACCTGGACCTGACTTGGGCTCAGGTGAACGGCGAGAGCTACCTTTTGCTAAGCTCGACCAATCACTTTGTAGGCAGCACCAACGCCACAATCGTATCCCCGATCAGCGATATTTACCTCGCGAGCACCAACGGGATGATGGCTATCAGTAACCTGACGACTCCGTTTATCCCTCGCATTTGCGGCCAGATCGCGGTCTGGAGCGGGCGCTGGACGAACATCACGCCGGCGGGGTTTTCCAATTACTATAACGTGACGATGATTGACAGCCAACTCATTCCGGAGGCGTCGTCGCAAATCCAGAACCTGAACCTCCGCAGCACCAACCTTCTGGTGGGTGACGTTCTCAACGTGTTCGGCAGCCTGCTCATTGATGCGCAGAACATAACCATCAGCACCAATGCAGCAAACGCCCCGACCCCGAATGGCGAAATCAATCTAACCTCGGGCAATTTGCTTTGGTCGGCCAACCTTCCCACGCTGGCATACCTGACCAACTACGGGGGAATCAGCTCGGTGAACTCGATTTTCTTCGGCGGGGCGCGCACGCCGCCGTGGTTCTCAGGCACCTATAATGAGCCGTACCAGGCATTCGTCACTCACGGATCGCTTCAGGCGCAGGGAGACACGATCTGGGCCAATTACTTCGAGGCCAGCGGCACCAATGATTCCGGCGTCGGCCCTGTCAGTGTCCAGGCCACTACCGCCATCGTCACCAACGGCGCCTTCCTGGTGACCGATGCCGACATCACCTTCACTTGCGGCAGCCTGCTGATCAGCAACCAGGTCCTCGAGGCCGGGCGGAGCATCGCCCTGACCGTGACCAATTACCTGAATGACGGCAGCCTGAGCAACAGCGTGACCTTGACCAACAGCCTGAACATTTGGACGGTGGGTGGGGGCATCAACCTGCTGCGGTTGCCGCCGCAGGCCAGCCTGCTCGCTACCATTGTCACTAACACCGCCTATCCCAATGCCGAAGTTGACAATTACTGGGCCGGCAAGGATTACGGCCTCTCGCCAGCCGGGTTCGCAAACAATGCCGCCTTGGGCCGGCTCACTCTCGACGGCCAGGACAATGGAAGCATCTTTGCCTTCTGGCGCACGGGCCTGACCAACGCGCTATACGTTGACCTGTTGGAACTTAAGGATGCAACGGCGACGAACGTTGACAACGCCGGCGATTTCGTTGGGGTGAACCTGCAGACCAACTTTACGATCTACTACGGCGATGCCGTCTGGAACGGCAAGGACATTGCCGAGCAGCTCAACGGACGCTACGGCTTCGGCGGGCCCAGCGGCGGGCGATTCCTCTGGGTCAGCAATTACAATACCGGCTTCTTCTCTTCAACTTATGTGACCTACACGGACGGCAGCGGAACCCACCGCCTCAACCGTGCCTTGGTCGAAAGCTGCGATATTGATTCCAATGGCAACGGCATTTACAATTGTATGGACTCGAACCCGGTGCCGGTGCTAACGCCTTCCACGCTGGTTTTGAAGGCGGCGTACACCAACTATCCCACCCGCTCGGTGGTGCTCTCCTGGGACACGATTCCGCTCGCGAGCAATTATCTCTATGCGTCCTCGTTGCCGCTGGGGAAGACAAACCAGTGGCAGCTCATCACCAATTTCCTCTCTGGCCCGGCTCTCGGCGCGCGCGAAACCGTTACCGACGCGGTCAAGACCAACGGCGTGCGATACTACCGCGTGGAGGTGCTCTCGCCGTAGCGCAGAACGATGAGCGGTTCGCCCGGGTTGGGTGGCGGCCGGGATGGGTGTGGGAGGCATGCGGGCTGGTGCCGCAGGGTGATTAAGTCTTTTTGGCGGAGGCAGGAATTGGCGGCTGCCCCGGGAGCCGGTGAGGGGGGTTGCCGCCGTGGTTAGACAGCGTTTGAACGTTAGTTAAGTGTTTATGCGAAGATTGCGAATGAATGGTTGTTTCCCGGGCCGCGGGGCAGTGTTGCGGCTCGGCCTCCTGGTGTGGCTTGGCCTGTCCGCGAGCGTCGGCTGGGCACAATACAGCTTTAGCGGCGCAGAGGTCATTTCCGGGCAGTGGGGTGGTGTGACCAACGATAACACCGGGGTCGTGCCCGATCCGGGCGGTCCCAGCCCAGCGGGTTTTGCGCCCCAGCACCCGCTTTGGTATAAGTGGACGGCGCCGGAAAGCGGCGAGGTCACTCTGGACACGCTCGGCAGCGTGGATACGAATGGCGTCAATCTGGACACCGTGGTGGCGGTCTATATCGGGCCTGACATTTCCCATCTAATACAGGTGGGTGCGAATGACGACTACTATCCATATTGGCGCGTTCCGAATGGACAGAACTATCCACAACTGGTCCAGACTAGTGAAACCTACGGCTCTCCCATTCGTAATCCCAATGTATTCCAGTACCCGTTGCCGTTGTCCGGTCCCAGCATTCTGCGGTTCAATGCCACTGCCGGCACGACGTATTATATTGAAGTGGACAGCATGACAGGGAAGGGGTACTCCCAGTTTAGCACGAGCTTCAGTTGGCTTTCGCAAGTGGGCGAGGGCCTAATTTCTCTCAATTGGGCGTTTCGACCTTCAGGGATCCTGCGCTTCGCCACCGAAGAGTACGACCTCTACGGCTGGTTGTACGGCAGCATCCTGAACCCGACCAATGTATCCATGCCACCCCCGCTCTACCAATGCACCGAAACCGAATCGCTCCCTGGAGGAGGAGGTTACCCCGGCAATGCGAGCGTCTATAATTCTTACTACGTATTCGATCCCGGCGGGGTGCTGGTCACGGTGACTCGGGTGGCTGGCTCCAGCGGGCGCCTGTGGGTGGATTACACCACTGCCGACATCACTAACTCGCTCGCTAGCATCCTCGGCCCGTTCCAAGCTCCCCTCCCCGCAGTGGGTGGAACCGATTACACGCCCATCTCCGGCACTTTGGTCTTTGATGATTTTGAGATGAGCAAGACGCTCGTCATACCAATTAACCCCAATAGGAATTACGGTACTACGACCAACAATCCGAACGACACTCCAACTGGGTGGAACACCAACTGGGTGGATCACGATTTTCAGGTCATACTCTCCAACCCACGCCTTGATCCTTACGAAACCACCAATGTTTCTCCGCCCCGGCTTGATACCCCTTTCGCCACCGCCACGGTGCGCATTATGTCGGGAGCTGGGCTGGGGAGCGACCCGGATGAGAATTGGACGGGGAACCCAGACAACACACCTCCCAGTCACGACGTGTATAATTTCGGCAAGCGAAACTACCGCGTGCCGAAAGACATTAACGCGACCAACTCCTATACTGACGTTTATATCGGGGTGTTTCGCACCCACCAGCGCGTCCAAGCCACTACTCGGAGTGAGACCATCAATTACCGAGTCAATGGGGTGGTCGCTGACAGCACCAGCGCGAAAGAATGGAACAATTTCTTCGCGCTCAACCCAGGCTCTGAGTTTGCCATTCCTGACCCCAATGACGCTTGCCCCGAGATCTTCCCCTGGGGGGGTACAGGCGACGGAGCGTACACCAACCATGATTTCACTATGACTGATGGGGCTGATGGCACGGTTACGATTGGCAACCTCGGTTACGGCACAATCAGGTTCAAGGTCAACAACGACCTGCTAACCAAGTTTAACAAGGATTTCAATATCATCCTTTACCAGGTTGTGGATGGGGCGGCTGTTTCGGTTGGCGAGAACAACGAATGCCACGTCACGATCCTGTGCGATGACAAGGATCCGCCCGCCGGCTCGGTGGATGAGTTCTACAACACCGACTTCGGCAGCGTCATGGTGCCGCCGGTGGCCACGGTTCCGTCCAATCAACCTCATCCAGGCACCGACGGCACCATCTGGGCCGTCGCCGCGCAGCCCGACGACAAGACCGTTCTCGCGGGCCAGTTCACCACTTACAACGGCACACCGCGCAGTTGCATCGCCCGCGCCATGCCTGGCGGTGCCATTGACGCCGGTTTCGATCCGGGCACCGGTTCCGATGACGGCATTATCAGTTCGCTCGCCTTGCTGCCCGACGGCAGCGGCAGGATGATGATCGGCGGCACGTTCAATTATTACAACGGCTCCTACACCCCGTTCATCGCGCGCCTCAATTCCAACGGCCTGCTCGACACGACCTTCACTCCCACCAACTTTCCTGACGGCTCAGTTTGGGCGTTGGCCATCGAGAACACCAACCAGGTCGTCATCGTTGGCGACTTCTTGAACGTCGGCAACGTTCCGCGCGCTCATATTGCCCGGTATAACGCGGACGGCTCGCTTGATTTAACCTTTGATCTGGGCGCTAACGCTCCGACGAATGGCAGCGTGTCGTGCCTGGCCCTCCAGCCCGACGGCAAGGTGGTTATTGGCGGCTCATTCGCCAACCTGGGCAGCCAGCCGCTTAGCGGCCTGGCCCGGCTCAACGCCGACGGCAGTGCCGACACTAATTTTGACGCCAACCTTGGGTTTGGCGTGGACGGCGTAGTCCAGGCGGTTGCGATCCAGGGCGGCACCCAGATCGTGATCGGCGGAGAGTTCCAAAACGTTGGCATCGCCCAGCGCACCCGGATTGCCCGGCTCAACAGCGACGGCACGGTGGACAACACCTTCAATTCGGGCACCGGCGCCGATGACACAGTTTATAACATCAGCGCCCAACCTGACGGCACCATGTATGTCGGCGGCCTCTTCACTACCTTCAATGGCACACATCGGTTGGGCTTTACCCGGCTTTATGCGGACGGCACCGTGGACACCTCCTTTCTCGACACCGCCTATAACCAGTTTGCCGGGCTTCACCGCAAATACTACGACAAGCAATGGACCGATCCCGTCAACCCGGACCCAGTTCCTGACCCCCGGCCCTTTGTGGCCGCCTCGCAGGTTCTGCCCGACGGCAATGTCGTAATCGGTGGCGGCTTTAGTCAAGTGGGTGGCGGTCAGGCCAATGCCTCCATCCGTTTCGATTCCGATTATCCCTATACTACCATTGATACCAACGTGTGGACAGAACCCAAAGCCCGCGATGGCGTTCGCAACCGCAGCAACTTCGCCCGGTTGGTCGGCGGGGCCACCCCCGGGCCGGGCAATATCGGCCTCCTCTACACGAATTTTTCGATCAATAAGAGCCAGCTTGCGCTGAATGTGGACCTGATCCGCACCAACGGTTCCCTGGGCTTCTCGTCAGCCAACTTTGCCCTGCAACCCGGTCTGGCCCAAAGCGGGGTTGACTACGTCTATAACAGCGTGCCGCCCCTTTACCTGGGCTCCTGGTGGCCCGATGAGGAAGTTGAGCCTTATTATTCCACCTTTCTAAACTCTATCACCCGCGAGCACAGCGATGGGTTACTCCTCTCCAACTCCGTCCCCACCGATATTTACGGCCACGTTTGGTTCCCCTACGCGCCCGGGACGCTCCTCCTCACTATCGAGAATAGCGGCACGCCAGGCAACGTGGACACCCAGGTTCAATTGGCCAATCCCAGCGGCGCCGACCAGTTCTTTCTCGGCGGTCAAAACATGCCGCTGGGCAATGCGCTCGGCGCCTCTACCGCCCCGCTTACCATCGTGGACGACAGTCACACTCCGGGTGTCATCGGCTTCTCCTCTGCAAACTATTACGTCAACGAAAACGCCGGCACTGCTACCATCACCATTACCCGTACTAACGGTTCTGCCGGCTTTCCCTCGGTGGTGGTTTCCACCGTTGACGGCACCGGCCACGCCGGCTCCAATTACGTCGCGTTTTCCAACAAGAGGATTACGTTTCAGCCAGGAGAAATCAGCACCAACATCTCTATCAAGATCATTGACGATGGCGTCAGCGAGCCCAATGGCCTGACCGTTGGCCTCCGTTTGACCGGCGTCTCGGGTGCCACCCTCGGGCTGTCCTCGGCGACGATCAATATCCTTGATACCGACCTCACGCCCGGCTACCTCACCTTCTCCTCGGCCTCCTATGTCACTAATGAAAGTGCCGGCGCCGTGGTTCTCGAGGTTGATCGCCGGGGGGCCAATAAGGGCACGCTCTCGGTTCAATGTATCACAACCGACGGCACCGCTCTCAATGGCACCAACTATCTGGGCGGCACCAATACACTGACCTGGAACGACAGCGATCCTGTGTTTGCCCGTTACGTCACCATCCCCCTCATTAACAGCGGGTTGGTCGGGCCGAACACGACCTTTAGCGTAAACCTCACCAACGCCGTATGGAATACGAACACCAGCGTGCCCTACGTGCTGGCCAACCCGCCGACCGCCACGACGGTGACGATCGTGGATGACAATTCTTACGGCAAGCTGCAATTCAGCGCTCCCAGCTACCAGGTCAACGAGAACGGCGGGTATATCACGATCCCCGTCATCCGCACCGGCGGATCAGCTCAGAGTCTGATCGTGACATACTCCACCGCTAACGGCCCGCTGGCCTCGTCCTCGGGGCCGCTGCCCAATTACGTTGGCACTACCAACACGCTCACCTTCGGCCCGGGCGAAGTCAACAAGACCTTCAATGTGAATATCCTGGACGACGGCGTGACCGACGGCCCACCCGCCAACTTCTGGTTTAGCGTCAATCTCTCGCAACCCAGCCAGCCCGGCACTCTGGGGTCCCCGTCCAGTGCCCTCGTTTACATCGTGGATGCCGAAACCTTCAACTATCCGGCCGGCTCGCCCGACTCCAGCTTCGTTCCCAATCCCGGTTTCAACGGTGACGTCTATGGCGTTGCGCTCCAGACTAACGGTGGAATCATCGCCGTAGGGGACTTCAGCATTGTCAACAACTTCCCCCGCAACGGCATCGCCCGCCTGAATACGGACAGCACCATTGATACTACGTTCCTTAACGGACTTGCTGGCGCCAACGGCCCGATCCAGACGGTCCTGATACAAACCGACGGCCGCATCCTGGCCGCGGGCACGTTCTCCCAGATGAACAACCTCAATCGCAACGGGCTTGTGCGGCTCATGTCTGATGGCACGCTCGACTCCTCGTTCAATTCCGGCGCAGGCGGGGACAACGACGTCTACGCGATGGCCGAAACGTTCATGCCCGATCGCCGTATCCTAGTTGGCGGCAGCTTCCTCCACATGAATGGCGTATCCGCTCCGGGCCTCGCCCGCCTGAACAATACCGGTGCTCTGGATCCCGCCTTCAACCCGAACCTGAGCGTCAACGGCACGGTCTATGCTATCGCGGTCTATCCCACCAACACGATCCAAGGAGGCAAGATCGTGATCGGCGGCAGCTTCACTGCTGTCAACGGCGTCCCGCGCGCCGGCGTGGCCCGCCTCAACTCGGACGGCACGCTCGACACGGGCTTTAGCCCCGGCGCCGGGGCGACCAACGCCGTGCGGGCGCTGGCGATCCAACTCGACGGTCGTGTGCTGGCCGGGGGCTCGTTCACCAATTTCAATGGCTACGCCCTCAACCATATCGCGCGGTTGAACATCAACGGCCAGGTGGATACCTCGTTCAATGTCGGGGCCGGCACCGACGATACGGTTGACGCAATCGTTGTGCAGCCGGACACACGCATCTTGCTGGTTGGGCTGTTTAGTCATGCCAATGGCGTTTCCCGCAACCGCATCACGCGGTTGCTGCCCGATGGAACCGTGGACCCGGCCATCAACTTCGGCCAGGGCGCCGACAATTACATTGATACCATAGCTCTGCAACCGGATGGCATGATGATGGTCATCGGCGGCGGATTCAGCTCCTATGACGGCCAGCCACGGCCACACCTGGCCCGCGTTTACGGCGGCTCGCTGGCCGGCTCCGGCTTGTTCCAGTTTACTGCTGCCAGCTATCAGGCGGACGAAACCTCGGCCAACGCGGTCCTCACCGTTCGCCGCACGGGCGGCACAGCGGGCAATATGACGGTAGATTTCGCCACGGTCGGCCTCACCGCCGTGCCGGGCGTCAACTTTTTGAACGTGAAAACCAACCTGGACTTCCCCACGGGGGAAACCTTCCAATCCGTGTTCGTGCCGCTGATCCATGATTTCGTGATCACTCCTGACCTCCTCGTCAGCAACTACCTCTCCGATCCTTCCCCTCCGTCGGGCATCGGCGACCAGTTTTATGCCCTGCTGACCATCTTCAATGATGACAGCACGATCAGCTTCTCTTCGAGTGCCTACTCTGTCCAACAGTACAATGCTGCCGGACCGTTCCCCGTTGACATTTACCGTCAAGGCAGCACGCGTAGCAATGCGTACGTCACCTTCTTCACCACCACCAACGGCACCGCTTTGCCCGGACTGGATTATCAGGCCATCACCAACGAACTGGTCATCTTCCCTCCCGGCTCTACGAACGTGCAAGTCCCAATCAGCATTCTCAACAATCGGTTTGCGTCCAACGACACCACCGTGGTCATGCAGTTGTCCAACGCAGCCAATGCCCTCCTGACTGAGCCGTCGCTGGCGACGCTGACCATCCTCACCACTAACCAGGCGCCGGGCCAATTCATGTTTGCCCAGCCGAGCTACACCGTGAGTGAGGCGGCTGGTTCCCTCACGGCCACCGTCCTGCGCGTCAATGGTCATCATGGCAGGGTCTCGGTGGATTTCGCCACCAGCAACAGCAACCCCCTGGCTAGCTCGCTGTATGTGCCCACGAACGGGTCTTTGGCCTTTGAAGATAGCGAAACCATCAAGAGTTTCCCCGTGCAGATCATCGAGACTCACCAGGTGACGGGGAACCAGACCTTCTCGCTGCTGCTGTCCAACGCGGTCGGCGCCGCGCTGATCGCCCCTACCAACGTGCCGGTCACCATTATTGACGACAACGTGGGGCTGAGTTTCGTGAATCCGAATCCGATACTACCGGAGACCGCGGGTAATGTCTCCCTTACGGTGTATCGCCAGAACGGCACGAATGGGGTAACGACCGTCCATTACTCTACGACCAATGACACTGCCGTGGCGGGCGTTAACTATATCGCCGCCAGCGGCATCCTCACCTTCCAGCCGGGCGTCATCTATACGAATATCGTGATCGGGGTGTTACACGATCCTCTCGTGACCGGTCCTGTGAAGTTTGAGGTTAACCTGTTCAATCCGAGCGCGCCCGCTCAATTGGGAACGCCTAGCTCCGCCACCGTGGTGCTGCTGGACGTCGAGTCTGGGATAAGCATAGTTTCGACCAACTTAATCGCAGTTACCAATGCGGACCTGTCGGTCACTACTAATGCCAGCTTCGGCGTACTGAAGAGCAGCGGCACAAACGTGCCCATCTCCATCGTAGTCTCTAACTTCAACAATGGTCCGCTGGCGGTCACGTACGCCACCGCCGACGGCACGGCTGTGGCCGGCGTGGACTATGTGACCAATGGCGGGGTGCTGAACCTCGGCAATGGCATCGGCTCGCAGATCGTTGGCGTTCAGATCATCAGCAATCGGCTCGTCGAGGGAGACCGCAGCTTCACGTTCTACCTGACCAACGCGACGCCGACCAACGTGGCTTCCCTGCTGACGCCTTACGCGGCCACCATCACGATTACCGATGACACCGCCGGCCTGACCTTCTCGGCCCCGACTTACATGACGACTGAGAACAACAAACAGGGCCTCGTCGTTCCCGTCTTCCGGACCAATTACACCAACAGCTATGTTAAGGTGGATTTCTTTACCGCTGACGGCTCGGGTCTGGCTAACGTCAATTACTATCCCACCAACGGCACGCTCTACTTTACCAACGGCGAGACGGCCAAAAGCTTCGTCGTTGTCCCTCGCGACAACGATACCCTGGATGGCAACCACACGGTACAACTGTGCCTCACCAACGCCGCAACTCTCACGAACGCCTTCGGTATCGCCGCCGGCAGTGCCGTGCTCGTCAATCCCACCACGGCGACGCTGCTGGTCTTGGAAACGGACGGCAGTTTGATCCTCCCGGCTGGCGTGGCGCTGATTTCCGAGAGCGGGCCGGTGAACGGCGTGATTGATCCAGGCGAGACGGTGACCCTACTGTTTGGGCTGCGAAACGCCAACGGGACCAACACGGTAAATCTGGTTGCCTCGCTGCTGGCCACCAATGGCGTGGCCAATCCGAGCAGCCCCCAGACCTATGGCGCATTGATCACGCAAGGGCCTTCGGTGTCGCGGCCTTTCACCTTCACCGCCAACGCTACCAACGGCCAAACGATCACCGCCATCCTGCAACTCAGCGACGGCAGCACGAGCCTGAGCAACGCGGTATTCACGTTCACTGTGGGCAAGACGCCTGCCACTTTCGCCAGCGGCGCGGAGATTGTCATCAACGACGATGCCGCGGCCAGTCCCTACCCGTCCGTCATCACAGTCAGCAACCTGAACGGGCTGTTGACGCAGGCGACTGTGACGCTCACGAATTTGAGCCATGGCAATCCGCGCGACATTGACGCCCTGCTGGTTTCGCCGGCCGGCCAGAAGGTCTTGCTGATGTCGCACTGCGGCGGGATCATCCCGATTAACAATGTCACGCTCACCTTTGACAGCACTGCCACGAATGCGTTGCCGCAGTCCACTCAAATCACCAGCGGCACGTATGTTCCCACCGACTTTGACCTCACACCGCCCTTCCCGGCGCCTGGGGCGCCGTTCCCAACCAACGCGACCGCACCACCCTATGCGACCAGCCTCTCGGTCTTGAACGGTATCAGCCCCAATGGTTCATGGGCGCTTTATCTGCTGGACGACAACCCATTGTTCTCCGGCTCCGTAGCTAATGGCTGGATGCTCAATCTCGATCTCACCGGACCGGTGCCGGGCTCGGCTGACCTCGTGTTGGGTATGTCGGCTTCGGCTCCCAGCGTCGTCGCCACCAGCAACCTGACTTATACGGTCGCTGTTACGAATGCCGGCCCCTCCACCGCCAACAACGTCATGGTGACGGACACCTTACCCGCCGGGGCGGTGCTCGCGGCCACCAACTTCACGCAGGGCAGCGTCAGTGCCGCCGCCGGCCTGGTCACCTGGAACGTCGGGTCGCTTGCCTATGGCGCGATGGCTACCCTCAACCTGGTGGTACAGCCCTCGACCTCGGGCACAATTACCAACTCGGCCACAGCAACCTCCGCCACGGCGGATCCCAACCTCAACGACAACAGCGCCTCAGTGACAACTACGGTGGTGTCGCCCACGGCCGATCTGGCGCTCAGCATGGTGGATTTGCCGGACCCGGTGCTATTGGGATACAACCTGACTTACACGATTACTGTAAACAATCTCGGTCCGGCCAGCGCGACGGCGGTGATGGTGGTGGACACCCTGCCCACGGGCATGACCTTCGTCTCGGCCTCGCCGAACAACGCTTTCACCCGGGTGGGCCAGGTCGTGACCTTCAACCTGGGCACCCTGGGCAGCAACGGGCAGGCCACGGCGACGATTGTCGTCCAGCCGACGGTGCCCGGAACACCGCTCAACACCGCGAACTGCAGTTCCACTGTGACCGACCCCTTCAAGGCTAACAACCGTGCGACCGTCAAGACGGTAGTCCAACAGGTGCCGTTGACGCTCGCGCATGTCAAGGGCGGCCTGCAGATTTCCTGGCCGGCCAGTGCCAACTACATCCTGCAGAGCACGACCAGCCTGCATCCGCCGGCGGTCTGGACGCCCGTGACCGAGGTAGTGCCGGAACAGGTAGGCGGCCAGATGGTGGTCGTCGTGCCAATCGGCCCCGGGGATCAGTTCTTCCGGTTGGCTTATTCGTCCGTGCCGACGCTGCCGTTGAGCGTAACGCGCGCCGGTTCCAATTTGATACTGGCCTGGCCGATCAACCCGTGGAACGCGGTCGTGGAAAGCGCCACGAGCCTGCGGGCGCCGGTCATCTGGACTGCGGTGACCAGTCCACTGCCGGTCGTGGCCGGCGGACAGAACACCCTGACGGTGCCGATCGGCAGCGGTCCCCAGTGCTTCCGGTTGCACGGAACGACGCCATAGGGCGAAGCCCGCCGACAGGTTCCCGCAGTTTTCCGAGTGGAAGCGCGCAAAGGATCCCTGAGGGCCGAGATAGGCCCGTACTGTGCTGAATCGCGCCGGTGGCCCAGAAGAACTATTTAGACTATGAAAAAGCCCATTGAACGCCTTTTGTCAGGCAGCAACGGATTCGCCCCCATGCTCTTGGGAGCGGCTTTGTGTCTCTGTACGGCATCCGCCCCCGCCGCCGACTGGCAGACGTTGCGGGGCCAGGTTCCACCTGCCGTGGCGCACCTGACGCCAACCGGAGATCTCCCGGATTCAAACCAGTTGCACTTGGCGATAGGTCTTCCGTTAACCAACCCGGAAGCTCTCGCCAGCCTCTTGCACGAAATCTATGACCCGGCGAGCCCGCTCTTCGGGCATTACCTGACCCCGCAGGAGTTCACGGAGCGGTTTGGGCCAGCCCAGCAGGATTACGAGGCCGTAGTCTCGTGGGCCAAAGCCAAGGGCTTGACGGTCACGGCGCGGCACCCCAACCGCGTCGTGCTCGATGTCAGCGGCAGCGTCGCCGACGTCCAGAAAGCCCTGAATGTGGAGATGCGGACCTACCGGCATCCAAAGGAAGCGCGCACCTTTTATGCACCGAGCGCAGAGCCCGTGCTCGACCTCACGGTGCCGGTATTACGCATCTGCGGTTTGGATAACTACACGTTGCCTTTCCCCAAGCTCCACAGAGCGTCCGAAAACATCCTGACTAACGTGGTGCCTCAGAATGGATCGGGTCCTGGCGGCAACTATATGGGGTACGATTTTCGGAATGCCTATGTGCCCGGCACCATCCTTACCGGCAGCGGCCAGTCGGTCGGGTTGCTCGAGTTCGACGGTTACTTCCCCAACGACGTTGCGCAATACTTGGCCCAGGCGGGCCTGCCCAATGTGCCTTTGGTGAATGTCTATATAGACGGCTTCAACGGTGTTCCCGGACCCGCCAACGGCGAGGTCACACTTGACATTGATATGTCTATCGCTATGGCGCCCGGACTAACGCAAGTCATCGTCTATATGGCGCCGAACCCCAGTCCCTGGGTGGACCTGCTCAGCCGGATGGCTAACGATAATCTCGCCAAGCAGCTCAGTTGCTCCTGGGGTGGCGGTCCTCCTGATCCTGTCAGCGAACAGATCTTCCAGCAAATGGCGGCCCAAGGCCAATCGTTCTTTAACGCCGTTGGGGATTCCGATGCTTTTGTCGCCGGCGACATTCCCTTCCCCGCCGACAGCACTAATATCACTCAGGTCGGCGGCACGACGCTGAGTACGACCGGTCCGCTCGGCTCGTGGGTTTCCGAGAAGGTCTGGAACTGGGGCGGCGGGAGGGGCACCTGCGGCGGCATCAGCACCAACTACGCCATCCCCGTGTACCAACTGGGCATTGACATGACGACCAACCAGGGCTCGACCACCATGCGCAATGTGCCCGACGTGGCTTTCACCGCCGACAATATTTACATCATCGCGGATGACGGCATCGAGGAGCCGGGAACCGGCGGCACGAGTTGTGCGGCGCCCCTGTGGGCCGGCTTTACGGCCCTGGTGAACCAGCAGGCGGCGCAAGGCGCGCGAGCGCCCTTGGGATTTCTCAATCCGACCATCTACGCCATTGGCAAGAGCCCGCTATACGGAGCCACCTTTCATGACATCGTGACCGGTAATAATACGAGTCCAACCAGTACGAACTTGTTCTACGCGGTTCCTGGCTACGATCTTTGCACCGGCTGGGGCACGCCCGCAGGCACCAATTTGATTGATATCCTCGTGCCGCCCGCTCCCGTGGCATTCGTGGTACCGGTGGGGAGCCTCGTTTATGGCGGCAACGGCAACGGCGTTGTTGATGTGAACGAGTGCAACGACTTCAATGTAATCCTGGCCAATTTCGGCGGTGGCGTTGCCACCACGGTCCGGGCGACGCTGTCCACCACGACGCCGGGTGTGTTCATCGCTCAGCCCAGCGCGGTCTATCCCAATCTGCCACCCGGCGGGTATGGCACGAACCTGGTCCCCTTCCAGATCAGCACCTCGCCCACCTTCGTCTGTGGCACGCCCATTGACATTACGGTGCTGGCTAAATGCGACCAAAGCAGTACGACCAACCTGATGGTCCTTCCGTCCGGCGAAGTGGGAACCAACGTGCTTCGCTTCGACAACTCGACCCCCGCGTTCATTCCTGACGTGGGAGAAACCAACTCGATGGTCCTGGTCTCGAACATCAGTGTGGCGCTTAGCAAGGTGACGGTCTCCCTGTTCATCACCCATACTTACGACTCCGACCTCTTGCTCCAACTCATTTCGCCCGACGGCACGACGAACACGCTCTCCGCCAGCAACGGCGGCAGTGGACAAAACTACGGCCTGTCGTGCAGTCCCGACGCCATGCGAACCACGTTCGACGACGGGGCTTCAAACTCCATTAGCGGGGCGTTCGCTCCTTTCGTCGGCACGTTCCAACCGGAAACACCTCTGGCGGTCTTTATCGGCAAAGCCGGTACAAACATTAACGGCGCCTGGCGGCTGCGGGTCGTGGACCAGGCTCCGTTGGACGTGGGCACGCTGCAATGCTGGTCGCTTTTCCTGACGCCGGCGGCGTGCCTGGATGGTGGCGGCCAGTGCCCTGGCGCCGATATGGCCGTTAGCCTGACGGCCCAACCGGAGCCCGCCATCGTTGGCGGCACGTTGACTTACAATATCGCGGTCACGAACAATGGCCCCAGCAATGTCAAGAATGCCCAGGTTACCCATCTGCTGCCCAGTGGGGTGGCTTTTGAAAGCGCGGTTTCTTCCCAGGGAGCCTGCGCCCAGTCGGGCGGAGTGGTCACTTGCAACCTCGGCGCTATGGCCCCCGGCGGCTGGGCTACAATCACGGTACAGGTGATGCCGCTGAATACGGGGATCGTTTCCTCGACCGCCCTGGTCAGTTCTGAGCAACCGGACCCTAACCCTTCCAATAACTCGGCCACGTTCGTATCGCATATTAATCCCCCCTCAGCCGATCTGGCGGTCGGGCTGGCTGCCACGCCCAACCCGGCAGTCGTCGGCAACACCATCACCTACACCGTTTCGGTAACGAACAACGGCCCGTTGACAGGCTCGGGCATTGTGGTCACCAACGTGCTGCCCGCCAGCCTCGGGATTCTCTCCGCCAGCGTGTCCCAAGGCTCAATCACGAGCGACGGCAGCGTTTGGACCGTGGGCAACGTGGCCGTCGGCGGGGGGGCGATCGCCCATATCACGGTTGTTCCCAGTTCCGTCGGCACGTTCACCGTCACATCGTCCGTGGCCGGCAATCAGTCCGACCCGATTCCCGCCAATAACGTCGCTACGGTCAGCACTATAGTCGGGCCCTCCGCCGACATATCCGTCGCCATCTCGGAGTATCCCAATCCCGCGGTCGTGCTCAGCAATGTGACTTATGTTTTCTCCGTTTCTAACGCCGGGCCCAGTACTGCGACCAGCATTGCCCTGAGCGGCTCTCTTCCGGCCAGTGTGAATGTCATCACTGCCAACACGTCCCAAGGCTCCGCGTCCGTCTCCGGCACGGCGCTGACGTGGAGCGTGGGCAACCTCAACAGCGGCGCACAGGCCACGCTCACGATCATTGCTCAGACCACCACCAATGACACACTGGTTGTCTCCGCCACCGTCGCTGCCTCGGAGCCGGACCCCAACCCGGCGAATAACAGCGCGACGTCCACCGTCACGGTGGCGCCAGCAGGCGTGGCCATCGTGGCCGCCGGTGCAACCCTGACCGCGGAGAGCTTCTATCCGCCCAACGGAGCGATTGACGTTGGCGAAACGGTGACCGTCATCCTGCGGCTGCGCAATTCGAGCAATTCCACAACGCTGAATCTGGTGGGAACCTTGCTGGCGACCAACGGCGTCGCTCCGGTTGCCCCGAACAATCCGCAGACTTACGGTGTGCTGGCGCCCAGCGGGTTCCCGGTCGGCCGGTCGTTCAGCTTCACGGCAAACGGCACCAATGGGCAGACGATCAGCGCCATTCTCCAACTGCACGATGGCGCCACCGTCTATCCGCCCGTCAGCTTCCCCTTTACCCTGTCCAGCGCTCAGAGCTTCGCCAGCACCAATACTATCCTCATCCCCGACCCCGCCGCGCCGAATCCGCCCTACCCCGTCCAATCCGGCCCTGGCAAGCCCTACCCGTCCACCATTACTGTTGGCGGCCTCGTCGGGGTGCTTGGCAAGGTGACGGTTACCGTTTCCAACCTGAGCCACAGCTTTCCGGGTGACATCAACTTGCTGCTGGAGTCGCCAAACGGCGCCAGCGTGCTGGTGATGTCGCACGCCGGCGACGAGCCCAGCACGAATGTCAACCTGACCTTCGATGACGGCGCAGCCAGCCTGCTGCCGTCCGATGTGCCGCCGTTCGATGGCCCGCTTTATTCCGGGGTCTGGCAGCCAAGCGTCTATAGCCCCGGCGTACAACTGGGCGGATTCCCGGCACCCGCCCCGGCGGGACCCTATCCCACGGCTCTGTCCACCTTTAACGCCAGCAACCCCAACGGCACCTGGTCGCTCTATGTCTTCGATGACAGCGGCGGAGATGCCGGCGCCATTTCCAACGGCTGGAGCCTGACCCTGAGCATGATTACGCCGGTCAACCAGCTCGCGGACCTGGGCCTGAGCGCGGCGGGGGTGCCTAATTCCGTGCTGGCCGGCACGCCGTTGACCTACACCTTTACGGTTGCCAACGGTGGACCCAGCACAGCCAGCTCCATCGCGTTCACCAATATTGTCCCAACCGGCCTGACGTTGGTCTCGGCTACACCGTCGCAGGGTGTTGCCCTTATGAATGGCAGCACCGTTCTGGCCAACCTCGGAACCTTGACCACGGGCGCGGTGGCGACGGTGACCATTGTCGCAATTCCATCCCCCTCGCTCCTTCCCTTCGGGATTAACAGTATCCTCCTTACCAACACGGCCAATGCGTGGCCGGCTGAAACCGACCCCAGTCCGGGGAACAACACTGCCAGTGCCGTCGTCACGGTCGTGCGACCCGTTACCGGTCTGAAAGTCAGCCAAGGTGGCGCGCCCGAGCCGGTTTTTGCCGGCAATGCCCTGACGAATACGATCTTAGTGACCAACGTAGGGCCGGCTACCGCGCTGGCGGTCGTATTAACCGACCCCCTGCCGGCTGGAACAACGCTCGGTTCGGCAACCACGACCGTTGGCACCTGCTCGAGCGCCGGCGGAGTCGTCACCTGCTCTTTCGGTGACCTGGCGACAAACACCAGTGCGACGGTCACTCTTGTGCTCACGAACTCCCTTGTCGGCTTCATGACCAACACGGCCTCCGTGACCACGGGTTCGCAGAACACAAATTCAGCGAATAATACGGCGGCCTACATCGCCACCGTTCTCGGCCCGGCACCGATGATCATCGGCGCAGGCGCGGTGCTGACCCATGAAAGTGGACCGGTCAACGGTCTGATTGACCCCGGGGAGACCGTTACGCTCTCGTTCGCCCTGGCCAATGTGGGCTCGCTCGACACCTACAACCTGAAGGCCACCCTGCTCGCTTCGGGAGAGGTCACCTCGCCCAGCAGCCCGCGGTATTACGGCGCTCTGGTCCACAACGGGCCATCCGTCGTGCAGAGCTTCTCCTTCACCGCCGCGGCGGTGCTGAACAGTCCGATCGTGGCGAGCTTACAGCTTCAGGATGAGCGGCCAGGGGTGACCAATAGCCTGGGCACCGTCACTTTCACATTCGGCCTCCCGTCCTCTTCCGCCTGGTCGAATGGCAATACCATCCTCATCCCGGATCACGGCGCCGGCACCCCATACCCGTCCAGCATCGCCGTCTCTGGCGTCATCGGCTCGGCCATCAAGGCCACCGTGACGCTGAACGGATTCACTCATCAGTTTCCGCACGACGTCAGCGCCTTGCTGGTCAGCCCAGCCGGACGCAATGTGCTGCTCATGTCGCACACCGGCGGGGGGTACTCCGTGAGCAACCTCACGCTCACGTTTGACGACGCGGCCGCCGGCACGTTGCCTAATAGCAATCCCGACGCCAGCGGGACTTACCGGCCCAGCACGTATCCGGGAGCTGTCGTCTTTCCCTCGTCGGCACCCACCCCTCCCTACGGTTCCATGCTGGCTGCCGTGGCCGGGTGGAACCCCAACGGCACCTGGTCGTTGTATGTGTACGATGATACCGCAGGCGATTCGGGTTACATTGCGGGGGGCTGGAGCCTGAATCTGACCACCGCCGCCACGCTGGTCCCGCTGGCGGACCTCGCCGTCGTGCTGACCAGCACGCCCAGCTCGCTCTATCTCGGCAGTGCCATGACCAACACCGTCTGGGTCACCAATCTTGGCCCGGCCACAGCGACCGGCGTCATGGTCACCAATACCTTGTCCACGGGCCAGCAGGTAATCGCCAGCCTCGGAAGCCTGGCTCTGGGTGCGGTCGGAAACGTCAGCATCGTGGTAGCTCCGGCGGAGGCGGGCACCATTACCACCACCGTCACCGTCGGGGGCAATGAGGTGGATCTGAATCCAGCGAACAACTCGGCGCAGGCGACTACCTTGGTCACCGTGGCTGCACAGGCGATTATGAGCGGGGTCATGGAGAACGGCCAAATGCATCTCACGCTGACGGCGCAGCCTGGGTTCGTGTATGCGATCCAGGAATCTACGAACCTCGCGTCCTGGCTGTCGCTGACCACCAATACAGTCTCCAGCGCCGGGACGATCAGGTACACGGATACCAGCTCGCCGAATTTCAGGCAGCGGTTTTACCGTGGCCTGCGCCTCTCACCTTGATCGCGCCCTCGCGCGAGAGGCGGACCATGCGAGTACTCGGTCTGACCGGAGGCGTCGGCATGGGCAAGTCCGCCTCCGCCCAACTGCTGCGCGCACGCGATGTGCCGGTGGTGGACACGGACGACTTGGCCCGGCAGGTGGTGGAACCCGGCCAGCCGGCGCTGGCTGAAGTCCAAAGGGCGTTTGGTCCGGACATCGCTGGCCCGGACGGCCAACTGCGCCGCGAGGAATTGGCCCGGTGCGTATTTGCCGACCCGGCAGCGCGCAAGCGGCTTGAAGACATCCTGCACCCCCGCATCCGGGCCCTTTGGCGCGCGCAAGTCGAAGCTTGGCAGGCGGAAGGCCGTCCTCTCGCCGTGGTGGTGATTCCCCTCCTGTTCGAGACTAGCGCCGAAACCGAGCTGGATGTTACGCTTTGTGTCGCCTGCACCGCTTCCACTCAGCACCAGCGCCTGCTGGCCCGCGGCTGGCCGCCCAACGAGATCGAGCAGCGCATCCGGGCGCAATGGCCTATCGAAGTGAAATTGGCCCGGGCGGATTATGTGGTCTGGACGGAAGCCGGTCTGGACGTGCATGGAGACCAACTGGACCGAATTCTGCTTGCATTAGAATCAACTTAGTGGATTTTAAGGACAGCGTGAAGTTTTGGACAGCATCAAGACGCCAGCGTCGCGCCCGCGGGCTCGCGGCCGTGTGGCTAATGCTTGCCCTGTGGCTCAGCACATTTGCGCTTACACTCTCCCCCGAGCTTCATCGCTGGTTTCACGAGGATGCCGACAGTTCTGCCCATGCCTGCCTGGTAACCCAAATCCGGCACGACTCCCTCTTGACAGGGTACGTCCCTCTGGTTGCGCCATGTCCCGTGCTGGCCCAGCCCGCCCCTCTCCCCCTTCCCGAAGTCCAGATTCTCCCCACCGGCGATTACCGGCTGTCTCCCAGCCGCGCGCCGCCGCTCGTTAGTACCCTCCCTGTCGCGTAGTTCCTGCGCTGTTCCCAGCGCCGGAGTCTCTCGCGTTTCCTTTAACTGATCCCGCCGGGGCAACCCCGTTCTGCGGAGCCTTTACCCGGCCCGTTGCGAGCAAACGAAACCTATGGCCTTAACAGTAAGATGTACTAACGAATACATGAAAACGACCTTTCCTTCCCGCCGGCTCCAGCCGGCCCGGGGCGAAAGCCCCTCCCGGAACCAACGCCTCTATCGAGCGGCCATTTGCCTGGCCTTGCTTGGCGGCAGTGGCGTCACCGTGGCCCAGACAACCAACGCTCCATCCGTGCCCGCCGGCGCCAACTCCGGCAGCGGCACCAACGCTGTCCAGTTGCAGGACGTGACGGTCGTCGGCAAGCTGGACACAGCGCGCAACCAGATCGTGCCGGCGCTGGGCGCCAGCTCTTACACGCTCACCGAGGAGCAGATTAAAAACCTGCCGGGCGGCGAAAACGCGAACTTCAACACGCTGCTGTTGAACACTCCGAGCATGGCCGAGGACTCGTTGGGCCAGCTCCACCTGCGCGGCGAACACGCCAACCTGCAATACCGCATCAACGACGTGCTGCTGCCCGAGGGCCTCACCGGCTTCGGCAACGAATTGGATACCCGGTTCGTGGATACGGTATCGGTCCTTACCGGCACTTTGCCCGCCCAATACGGCTTCCGCACCGCCGGCATCGTGGATATCCACACCAAGAGCGGCGCCTTCGACCAGGGCGGCGAGGCCGGCGTGTACGGCGGCAGCTTCGATACCATCAAACCCAGTCTTGAGCTGGGCGGTTCCTCCGGGAACTTGAACTACTACGTCGAGGGCACTTTTAATCACAATGATCTCGGCATCGAAAATCCGACCTCAAGCGCGACCGCCATCCACGATACCACCGAGCAGGGCAAGGCGTTTGCCTACCTCTCCTACGTGCTGGATCCCACCAGCCGGATCAGCTTCATGGGAAGCCTGAGCGTCGCCGATTATCAGCTTCCCAACACGCCGGGCCTGCCCGCCGGCGCGCCCAGCACGCCCACGGGCGTCGCGCCGGTCCCGTGGACCACCTTCCTGCCGGTCTCGTACTTCGACTCGACCGCCCTGAACGAAACCCAGAACGAACAGAATAACTACGCCATTCTAGCTTACCAGAAATCGGCGGGGGATTTCAACATGCAGGTGGCCGCCTTTGGCCGCAGCAGCAGCGTCCACTTCCAGCCCGACCAGTTGGGCGACCTTTACTTCAACGGCGTCGCCAGCGATGTGGACCGGAGCTTGTATGGAGGCGGGCTGGAATTTGATTCCAGTTACGAGATCAGGGACAACAACACCATTCGCGCCGGGTTCATGCTGAGTGACGAGGAGGTTTCCGTTCACACGGTCACGACCGTGTTTCCGGTAGACGACAACGGCAACCCAACCGGCGGGCCTTTTCCGATCTCCGACGACGGTGTCCTTCACGCGCTCTTTGGCGGTGTCTATATTCAGGACGAATGGAAGCCCTTTGACTGGGCGACGCTCAACTTCGGCGCGCGCTGGGATTATTTGGACGCGGGCGTGGACGAAAACCAGCCCAGCCCGAGGGTTAATGCCGTTGTTACGCCCACAAAAACCACGACGCTGCACGCCGGATACGCCCGCTATTTCACGCCGCCCTCCGAGGAGTTGGTCCAGGCGCCGACCGTGGCAAAATTCAACGGCACTTCCAACGCCGCCGAGGTGCAACAAGACGATCCACCCCGATCCGAGCGCGCCAACTATTTTGACGTCGGCGCAAGCCAGAAAATCATCAAGGGATTGCAAGTGGGGGTGGACAGCTACTACAAGACCGCCGTCAATCAGTTGGACGACGGGTTCTTCGGAACGGCTCTTATCCCGGCGAATTTCAACTACGCCCAGGGCCGGGTTTACGGCGTGGAAACTTCGATCACTTACGCCAACGCAGGCTTCTCCGCCTACGCCAACGTCGCTTGGTCCGTCGCCCAAGGCAGGGAGTGGAGTTCTTCCCAGTTTCTGTTCGACCAGGCCGACTACAATTATGTCAGCCACAACTGGATTTACCTGGACCACGACCAGGAGGTGACGGGTTCGTTTGGCGCGGCGTACCTCTGGAAGCACCCCTCCGGCAGCTCCAGGGTTTATGTGAACGCGCTCTACGGCAGCGGGCTGCGGACGGACCTGGTGAATCCTGACGGCTCAGTGGTGCCCAACGGCGGGAGCGTTCCGGCCTACTTCACGGTCGCAATCGGCGCGGAGCAGACGTTCAAGTTGGGGCCCAAGCAGTATCTCAAGGCCCGGTTGGACATCGCGAATATCAGCGACAACATCTACCAGCTTCGCAACGGCTCCGGTGTCGGGGTGAACGCGTCACAATACGGGGCGCGCTTCGGCATCTTCGGCGGTCTCTCGCTCGTATTCTGAGATACTCGCGCGAAGAATGATAACCATGGATGCAAATCGGATGGTGCCTCGGTACGAGCTGACATCGGAGTTGGCGCGGCTGGGCCTGGCTGCCAGCCGGCCTCAGGACCGCGACCGTCGCC